>Ga0209676_1001468_pt1 | contig 21920 bp, 24 predicted proteins | sample AraplaCvi_mLB_r2_FD_184282 | JGI IMG/M metagenome (GOLD analysis project Ga0209676, IMG submission 184282) | Arabidopsis root microbial communities from North Carolina, USA - plate scrape MF_Cvi_mLB_r2 (SPAdes) (version 2) | ecosystem: Host-associated > Plants > Roots > Endosphere | place: USA... | reverse complement strand
CAGCGACATCCCGGCATCCCTGCCGCGAACGCGGCGTCGACTTCCCCAGCCGGCAGCCTAGCCCGCCGGCCCGCGCATCGCCATCACCTCGCGACGCGGCGGTGCGCCGAACAGGCGACGGTATTCGCGACTGAACTGCGACGGACTTTCGTAACCGACGCGATGGCTCGCGGCCGCCGCCTCGATGCCGTCGACCAGCATCAGGCGACGCGCTTCCTGCAGGCGCAGCTGCTTCTGGTACTGCAGCGGCGTCATCGCGGTGGCGGCCTTGAAGCGCTCGTGTAGCGACGACGCACTCATGTGCGCGGCAGCGGCGAGCTGCTCGATGCGCAGCGGCTCGTGATAGCGCTGCTTGATCAGGTCGATGGCGCGCGCGACGCGCTGCGACGGGCCTTCCACATCGCACAACTCGCGCAGGCGCCCGCCGAGCTCGCCGGTGAGCACGCGGTAATGGATCTCGCGCGTCGCCAGCGGCGCGAGGATCGCCGCTTCTTCGGGCGTATCGATCAGGCGCACCAGGCGCAGCACGGCATCGAGCAGCGTCGGACTCGTTCGACCGACGAACACCGCACGGCCGCCGCGGCGCGACGCGCGTTCGGCCGGCAGTTGCTGCAGCAGTTCGTTGACCAGCGCGGTGTCGATGTCGATGCGCAGGCACAGGTAGGGCGAGTTCGGCGTGGCGTCGAGGATCTGTCCGGTGATGGGCAACGACATCGACACCACGAGGTAATTCAGCGCGTCGTAGTGGAAGACGTCCTCGCCCAGCAGCGCCCGCTTGCTGCCCTGCACGACCACGCACAGGCTCGGATGGTAGACGCCGGGCAACGGCAGCGAGGGTTCGCTGGCCTGGATCAGGGAAAGGCCCGGCACGATGGAGTCGTGCAGACCATCGCCGGGGATGTTTCGGGCAATCCGGTCGGCGAGCTCGGCCTGCTGGGCCTCCATGCCGTGCGGCGCTGCGATGACGTTGGAGCCTTGCGTGTTCATGGTCTACGCCTCCAATGGGCACGAAGCGATTATGCGCCGCCCGCCGAGTCCGCCAAGGACGCCGCGCACACCCCCGGAGGATCGGGCAAGGATCGCAGAGCATCGGGCTAACGTCGTTACGGGGGCCGGGCGCAGCATGTGTCCCACGCTTCCCCCACCTCACAGGAGCCTCGCATGAACGTTCCCTTCCCCCGTCGCACCCTTGGCCGACAGGGCCTGGTCGTTTCCGCCATCGGCCTGGGCTGCATGGGTATGTCGGATTTCTACGGTCCCAGCGACGAGGCCGACAACCTCGCCGTGCTCAACCACGCGCTCGACATCGGCGTGAACTTCCTCGACACCGCCGACATGTACGGCGTCGGCCGCAACGAGGAACTGCTCGCCAAGGTGCTGAGTACGCGTCGCGACGAGGTCGTACTCGCGACGAAGTTCGGCAACGTGCGCGCGCCCAACGGCGATTTCCTCGGCATCGACGGCTCGCCCGAGTACGTGGCCGCCGCATGCGATGCGAGCCTGAAGCGCCTGGGCGTCGACCACATCGACCTGTACTACCAGCACCGCGTCGATCCGAAGGTGCCGATCGAGGAGACCGTCGGCGCGATGGCGCGACTGGTCGAAGCGGGCAAGGTGCGTCATCTCGGCCTGTCGGAAGCCTCCGGCGCGACCGTGCGCCGTGCTGCCGCCGTGCATCCCATTGCGGCGTTGCAGAGCGAATACTCGCTGTGGACGCGCGATGTCGAACGCGATTCGCTCGCCGCCTGCCGCGAACTGGGCATCGGCTTCGTCGCCTACAGCCCGCTGGGCCGCGGCTTTCTCACCGGCGCGATCCAGAACACCAGCGAGTTGTCCGACACCGACTGGCGTCGCCAGAACCCCCGCTTCCAGGACGGCAACATCGACCAGAACCAGCGCCTGGTGCAGGCCGTGACCGAACTGGCAAGCGAACGCGGTTGCACGCCCGCGCAGCTGGCTCTGGCGTGGCTGCTGCACCGCGGGCCCGACATCGTGCCGATCCCTGGCACGCGCCGCATTTCGCGACTGGACGAGAACGCCGGTGCGGCCCGCATCGATCTGACGATCGCCGAGCAGCAGCGCCTCGATGAAGTGCTCGCGACGCACGAAATCGCAGGCACGCGCTATCCGGCCGCCGGCATGTCCTCGGTCAACGCCTGATCCTCCGCCGGCGCGCAGGCGCCGGGGTCCTTCGAAAAACGCCCTGACGCGGCCGGTGCATCCGGCCGCGACGGGCCCTTGCATCCCGAAATCCGGAGAACACCATGTCCAATCAGACCCCTTCCCTCTCCCTCGACATCGCCGGCAAGGTCGTCGCCATCACCGGCGCGAGTAGCGGCATCGGCGAAGCGACCGCACTGCGGCTGGCGCAGCACGGCGCGATCCTCGCACTCGGCGCGCGTCGTACCGACCGGCTCGAAGCGATCGCCACGCGCATCCGCAACGAAGGCGGCGACGTGTTCGTGCAGGCGCTCGACGTTACCCGACGTGACGACGTGGAGGCGTTCGTCAATGCGACGATCGCGCGCTTCGGCCGCGTCGACGTGCTGGTCAACAACGCGGGCGTGATGCCGCTCTCGCGCATGGCCGACCTCAAGGTCGACGAATGGGACCGCATGGTCGACGTCAACGTGAAGGGCGTGCTGTACGGCATCGGCGCGGTGCTGCCGTCGATGAACGAGCGCGGCGCCGGGCAGATCATCAACGTCTCGTCCGTCGCCGGCCGCCAGGTGTTCGCCACGGCCGCCGTCTACTGCGCCACCAAGTTCGCCGTGCACGCGCTCTCGGAAGGCCTGCGCCAGGAGTCGCCGTTCCTGCGCGTGACGACCATCGCGCCGGGCGCGGTCGAATCGGAACTCACCAGCACGATTTCCGATCCGGCGATGAAGCGCGAAGTGGACGAGGTGTTCCGCAAGGACATGCTGCCGGCCGATGCGATCGCGCGCGCCATCGCCTTCGCGATCGGCCAGCCGGCCGACGTGGACGTCAACGAACTGGTGGTGCGTCCGACCGCACAGGCCTACTGATCGCCCTTCTGGTACGTCCCGATGAACTCCGCCTGCCCGAGCACATGGCCTTCCATGGCGTCGAGCAGGCGGAGCTTGTCGACGTCGCCGAGATCCGGCAATTCGATGTCCAGCGCGTAGAGCTTGAAGAAATAGCGATGCCGACCGATCGGCGGACACGGACCGCCGTAGCCGGCACGCTGCCAGCCGTTCTGGCCCGCCTTGGTGCCGAACGGCAGTCTGTCGGTCTGGATGTTCTCCGCCAGGCCTGTCGAGTTCGCCGGCAGGGTGTAGAGCACCCAATGCACGAACACGCGCTTGGGGGCAGCGGGATCGGGCGCGTCAGGATCCTCGACGATCAACGCGAGGCTGCGCGTACCCTCCGGCACGCCGGACCAGCGCAGTTCCGGCGAAACGTCGTCGCCTTCGCAGGTGAAGCGCGAGGGAATCGCCGCGTTGTGTTCGAAGGCAGGCGAACTGATCTGGAAAGCCATCCGCGACTCCTTGCCCGGTTCACGTCGCCCGGTTCACGTCATCGACGCGATTGTTCGGCATCGCGCGCATGCATGCCGTCAAGGACCGCTAACGTTTTGACGTCACCGCACGGCGCAGGTTGTTGCGCGCGGACGCATCCAGGCGCTGGTGGAAGAACGGCGTGAGGTAGATGCGCTCGCGCCCGAGCAACGATTTCAGGAAGCGCTTGCGGTTGATCTTGAACAACCACCCCGGCACGACGGCGCGGTATTCGGCGGCGATGCCGCGATCGTACGCATCGAACACCGCCGGCTCCGCGCCGAGGATCGCCATGTCGCAGTCGAGGAACAGCGCGGCCTCCTCGTCCACATCGTTCGGCTCCAGCACGCCATGCCGCGCGGTGAGTTCGATCAACTGCGTCACGCGCGGCACGTCGATGTGGCGATCGGGCATGAAGCGCGCGATGTGTTCTTCGGCCAGCTGCGCCGAGCGCGTTTCGTTGTCCTTGCGGCCGGCTTCGTAGATCGCGTCGTGGTAGAGCACGGCGAGCGCGACTTCCGACGGCTGCGTCCAGCCCGGCCCGTGCGATGCCTCGACGTAATGGCGCAGCACTTCGCGGACGTGCTCGAAGTTGTGGTACGCACGTGGTGGCGTGGCGTACGCGCTTTCGAGCGCGATGCGCTGGGGTTCGGGGAGATCGAAGGGAAGGTTCAGCGACATGGGCGGCGGCGAGCTGATGTGGGTGCATTGTCGCGCTGTAAGCAGCCTGCGTCTTGCGTCATCAACATTCCGCGGAAGCCCGTCACCTGCACGCGGCCGTCCTGGTGGGAATGCGGGGCATCGCGGTCGTACACACATCGCATGCCCCGACCCTCACCCCAACCCCTCTCCCGGAGGGAGAGGGGCTCAAGCACTCAGGCCCGCGCGCGCCCCGCATCCACATGCAGACGCACCCACTGCGCGTAGCGGTCCATCCAGTCCTGCAGGAACTTGCGGCTGCCTTCGTTGGCGACGTTGCCCGAATCGTCGAAGAAGCCTTCCTTCACGTGGATATAGGCTTCCGGCTGGCCCATCGTCGGTGCATCGAGGTAGGCCAGGATGTTGCGCAGGTGCTGCTGCGACATCGCCGTGCCTGCCGCGCCGATGGAGCCGCCGATCACGCCCGCCGGCTTGCCCTGCCACGCACTGTCGCCGTACGGGCGCGAGGCGTGGTCGATCGCGTTCTTCAGCACGCCTGGCACGGAGCGGTTGTATTCCGGCGTCACGAACAGGATGCCGTCGGCCTCGCGGACTTCCTGCTTGAGCCGCTTCACCGGCGCGGCCTGGTGGCTGTCGTCGTCCTGGTTGTACAGCGGCAGGTCGTCGATCCGGCACTCGTGGAAGGTGAAGGACGCCGGCGCCATCTTCGTCAGCGCGTTCGCGAGCTGGCGGTTGATCGATTCCTGCCGGAGGCTGCCGATCAGCAGCCCGATGCGGTACTGGCTCATGGAACGCTCCCGTGTCGGAAAGCGTCCACTTTCGCGCCGCCCGCGATAACACGCGGTGATGGCGCGGCGCCCTGCGCTCAGGCCTTGCGCAGGAAGATCGTCTTCAGGACGAGGCCCTTGATCTTGTCGGAGTTGCCTTCGATGTGTTCGGCATCGTCCTCGACCAGGCGGATGTTGCGGATCACCGTGCCCTGCTTGAGCGGGATCGAAGAGCCCTTCACCTTCAGGTCCTTGATCACCACCACCGTGTCGCCGTTGGCGAGCGTATTGCCGTTGCTGTCGCGCACGACCACGTTCGCGGAGGCCTCGCCCTCGCCTTCCACCGGCCATTCGAAGCCGCAATCGGCACAGACGAAGTTCGCACCGTCCACGTAGGTGTTGGTCAGGGTGCACTGCGGACAGGCGGGCGAAACGGACATGGCACGGCTCCTGCTTGGGGCCGCGCATTCTACGCGACCGGGAGGCCGATCCGCGGCACAGCGCGGGTCAAGGCGCAGGTTTCTCGGGGAGCGATTCGCGCTCGCGTGCCCGTTCGAGTTCGCGGATTTCGGACACGTCGCGCTCGAGGAAATAGTTGAGGAAGGTGCGGATCACCGCGACCGCGGCGAGGCGGCCGATGCCGTCCCAGTCGGGTGTGATCGAGGATTCGATGATGTCCGCCGCCAGCTGGAACGTCAGGCCCGCCACGAGCCAGTGCGAGTAGCGCATCCACAGATGGCGCCGTTCGTGCCGATCGATCTCGCCCTGCGCCATCAGCAGCGCGATGCCGTCCTTCACCGCGATGAGCGTGCCCATCACGATCGTGCCCAGCGCGATGAAGTCGATCGCCAGGATGGTCGGTTCGGATACGGCGATCAGCCAGCGCTCCATACGCCCTCCCCGCCGCGCATCGCGGCCGTGTCAACTCAACGCATTCGACTCAGCCGCGCACCACCAGCCGGAAACCGACGTGGCACGTCGAGGTATCCACCGGCTGCGCCATGCGCGCCGCCGGGCGATAACGACGGCAATAGTTCGGCGCGCACAGGTGCGATCCGCCCTTCATCACGCGACGCGGGATACGCGCGGGATCGCGCGGGTCCAGGCTCGCGTCACGTTCGGCGCCGCGTGGATTGTCGAGCGTGCAGCACGAATGCTGCTGGATGCGGCCGTGGTCCTGGTACCAGTCGGCGGTCCATTCCCAAACGTTGCCGATCATGTCGTACAGGCCATAACCATTGGGCTCGAACGAGCCGACCGGCGCGGTCCACGCGTAGCCATCTTCGGGCTTCAGCTCCCACGGGAACTCGCCCTGCCACGTGTTCGCCATGTGCTTGCCGCCGGGCACCAGTTCGTCGCCCCACGCGTATTCGGTGCCATCGCGCCCGCCTTTTGCGGCGAATTCCCATTCGGCTTCCGTCGGCAGGTCCTTGCCGATCCACTGTGCATACGCGAGCGCATCGGCGTAGGCGACATGCACGACGGGGTGATCCTCCAGCCCATCGAGCGAACTGTCCGGACCGCGCGGATGCCGCCAGTCGGCGCCGGGAATGTACTGCCACCAGTGGTAATGGTTGCGCAGGTCCACGCGCCCCGGCGGCGGTACGAAGACGACCGATGCCGGAACCAGCATCGCCGGATCCGCGTCGGGATAATCCGCCGCATCGGCCGGCTTCTCGGCCTGCGTGATATGCCCCGTCGCCGCGACGAAACGCGCGAAATCGCGATTGGTCACCGCATGACGATCGATCCGGAAGGCATCGACGCGCACCTTGTGCGCCGGCTTTTCTTCCGGGTAGTGATAGTTCGAGCCCATCGTGAACGAGCCGCCTTCGATGCGGACCATGTCGTCGTGCCGGCTGTCGGCACGCGTAGGGTTGTCGACCGTCTCGCTCAAGCATTGCCTCCGTTGGGGGTCTCGTCGCCGTCGGCGAACACGCGGTTCCAGTCGCGTTGCATGCTCACCACGCCGATGCCCAGTTCAGCGGCCCGGTCGAGCCCGTCGCGCAGCGCGCTCAGCCTGAAATCGCGATCGTAGGCGAACTCGCGCGTGGCATCGTCATGGTGCAGGAGCCACGCCATGCGCGGCCCCGTGCCACCGAGCGTATACCGGATCATCGCCAGGTCGCCATCGGAATTTCCGAACGCGAACACGGGCCGGCGACCGATGTGCAGCGCGATGTTGACCACCTTCTCGTCCCGGTCGTCGAAGCTGCCCAGTTCGGGCAGTTTCCGCAGGACCATGCCGCCCGGGCCGTCCTCCAGCTTCATCTTCGTGCTGGAACCGACGACCTGCTCCGGCGGAATGCCGTACAGCTGCTGCGCGACCACCCGCACGAACTCGATGCCGCCGCCGGTGACGATGTACGTCTTGAATCCATTCGCGCGCAGATGATCGAGCAGCTCGCGCTGCGGCGCATACGTGTTGTGGAGGAACGGCCTGCGCAGCTTCGGATGCTCGGCCTGCCGCAGCCAGCGCCACGCGTTGGCGTGGAACTCCTCGACCGTCATGCCGGCGTGCGTCGCGAACGCCGGCTCGAAGACGTCCTTCTTCGGCAGCGACATCAACGTCTTCACGTCGCCGTCGATCATCGCCTTGAAGGCGGGCTTGTCCAGCAACGACGGATCCTGCTGCGTCAGCCGCTTCACCTCGGCCAGCGCGAAAAACACCTGCACCTGCAGCGGATACTCGCACCACAACGTGCCGTCGTTGTCGAACACGGCGATGCGTTCGGCGGGCGCGATGAACTCCGGGCCGCCTTGCGCGCACGCGCGCGCGACGAAGTCGAGGATCCCCGACTTCGCCGCGCCGTCGTTCCATGAAGGCAACGGGTCCATGCAACGCGACCGGTCAGCTCGACTTGCTCGTAAGCTCGGTCATCTTCTGCTCGGCCTGATCGAGGTTGAAGCTGCCGGGCGTCTGCGCAGGCGGGAACTCCTTGAATGTCGCGAGGAACTGCGCGGCTGCCGCCTGGGCGCCGTAGACCCAGAACGCGTTGTGCAGCATCCAGTCCCAGTACGTGTTCGAGGTGATGTCGGCACGCTCGTACGGATCCGTGCGCAGGTTGAATATCTTGGGCACGCGTAGCGGCGTGAACGGCTCGGCCCAGACCTGCAGCGTGCCCTGGCAACGCTGCTCCATGAACACGATCTTCCAGTTCTGCCAGCGTATGCCGAGCACGTCGCCATCGTCGCTGATATAGAAGAACCACTTGCGGGGCGACTTCTCTTCCTCGCCCGTGAGGTAGGGCAACAGGTTGTAGCCGTCGATGTGGTTCTTGTACTTGCGGCCGTTGACGGTGGTCCCCTTCTTCAGCCGATCGATGCAATCGGTGTCGCCGGCGGCGGCGAGCAGCGTAGGAAGCCAATCGTGGTGCTGGATGATTTCATTGCTCACCACACCGGCCGGGATGCGTCCCGGCCACCGGATCAGCTCCGGAATACGGAACGCGCCTTCCCAGTTCGTGTTCTTCTCGCTGCGGAACGGCGTCATGCCCGCATCCGGCCAGCTGTTCATGTGCGGGCCGTTGTCGGTCGAATAGATCACGATGGTGTCTTCGGCCAGGCCGAGTTCGTCCAGCAGATCGAGCATCTGCCCGACGTTCTTGTCGTGGTCGATCATCGTGTCGTGGTACGGCGACTGGTGCTCGCCGGCCTGCCCCATGCTCTCGGGCTTGGTGTGGGTGATGAAGTGCATGTGCGTGGTGTTGAGCCACACGAAGAACGGCTTGCCCGCCTTGTCCTGGCGCTTGATGAAATCGCTGGCGGCCTCGACGAACTCGTCGTCGCAGGTTTCCATGCGCTTGCGGTTGAGCGGTCCGGTGTCCTGGATCTTCTGCTTGCCGACGCGGCCCCAGCGCGGGTGCGTGGTCGCATCGTCCTTGTCCGTCGCCCAACTATGGATCACGCCGCGCGGACCGAACTGCTCGCGATAGCGCGGATCCTTTGGATAGCCGTACATCTCCGGCTCTTCCTCGGCGTTGAGGTGATAGAGGTTCCCGAAGAACTCATCGAAACCGTGCAGGGTGGGCAGGTGCTTGTTCAGATCGCCCAGATGGTTCTTGCCGAACTGACCCGTCGCGTAGCCGCGATCCTTCAGCAGCGAAGCGATGGTCACCACCGAATCGACCATACCCTGCGGCGCGCCAGGAATGCCCACCTTCGACAGCCCCGTGCGATGCACACTCTGCCCGGTGATGAACGAGGAGCGGCCCGCGGTGCAGCTCTGCTCGCCATACGAATCGGTGAAGCGCATGCCTTCGTGCGCGATGCGGTCGATGTTGGGCGTTTGGTAGCCCATCAGGCCATGCGTGTAGCAGCTGAGGTTCGCGATGCCGATGTCATCGCCCCAGATCACCAGGATGTTCGGCTGCTTCCCGCCCCCGCCGCCCCCGCCCTTGCGCGCGGACGCCTTCTGCGGTGCGCTCCCGCTACTTGCGGCGCCCTTGTCGGACCGCTGCGAAGGCGGTGCGGATTTGGCCACCTTGGCCGGACGGGCGGCTTTTTTCGCCTGAGCCATGACGCGTCTCCTTGTGGTGTGGGGGGAAGCAGAACGGAACAGCGGGATCAGCCGCGCGCCACGTCGAACACCATCGTGACGATGGCGTACAACCCGATCAGCAGCAGCGCGCAGGCGGTGAGCAGCGTGTAGGAAACCGGATAGCCGCTTTCGCCATGCACCAGCCCATGCTGGACCATGGCGTTGCGTTGCGCACGCAACGTGCGCATGAAGTTCACGTGGTAGACGATGCCGACAATGAGCAGCAGCACGCCGAGCATCACCAGCGCCATGCCGAAGTTGCTCGGCGCGGCCGTGCTGATGTTCAACAGGCCCGACTCGCGCCCCCTGCTGAACACCTGGAAGATCGTGAAACCGAAGCCGATGAGCGACAGCGCGGTTCGGATCACCGACATCAACGTGCGCTCGGCGCTCAGGCGCGTGCGCTGGAACGACATGCCTGTGCGACGCATCGACATCTCGGTGCGATTGGTCGACAGATCGGTGCGGTATTCGGACAGATCCGTCCGGTGTTCCGACAGCCCCGTGCGGTGCGTCGACAGCTTCGTACGATGCTGCGAGAGCTCGACCGATGCGACGTCCGCATCGAGCAGCCCCACGTCGGGAATCGCCGGCAGCTGCGTGTCCTCGAATCGCTTCGGCCGCGCCGGGGTTTCATCGTGCTGCGAGCTCATCGGCGTCTCCGTTCAGGCCGTGCGATGCGCACGCGCATGCCACCAGCGCACCAGCCGGTTGATCGGCCCGCGCATCAGCAGGTAAGGAAGGAAGCACAGCACGACGATCACGTTGATCGCCTCCAGCACGTGGAAGGTGCCGAGCACGCGGTACTGGTAGATGACCTCCATCACCAGCCCGAGGATCAGGATGCGCGTGGTCGCCTTGATGCCTTCATGGAGCGACGCGCGGCGCGCCGCCGGGTCGTTGACGATCTTCCAGAAATACGGACGCCGGCCCGTCTTCGCATCCCGCGTGCCGTCGCGCAGCGCCATCAGCAGCGCCATGCCCGGTTGCAGGAAGAAGCGGAACGACATCGGGCCATGCGTGCGGCCGATCAGGTCGTCGTAGAAACGCACCACGTCGTGCACGAACTCTTCCAAGCCCTGCCCCTCCTGCATGACTGCACGGGAACAACCGGCAAATCGGACAGCTCGACTCGCGATGGCAGCGGGAAAAGCACGCCACCGGCGCGACGCACCGGAACGCTCTTCCTCGCAGTCGCCTCCGTCAGACTCGCCGTGAATTCAGCGTCCCGGCGGCAGGCCACCGGATCATCGTGTCGATGCGGTGAAAGGGTCGTGACGACGGAATGAACGACACTGCGTCCTTATGTGAAGAACGCGCGCGAACCGTTTGCGGCGCCGGGTTCTTCGACGCCGCTTGCGTGTCAGCTGCTGCTGGCAATCGTCGCGCCAGGCACTCACTTCACCACGATGAGCTTGCCGCGCATGAGCGTCGCGTGGCCCGGGAAGCTGCAATAGAAGGCGTAGTCGCCGCCGGCTTTCAGGCGAGAACCGGGAAACGTGGTCTTGGTGCTCTGGCCGCCGCCGATGAGCGCCGTGGCCGCGATCACGCGCGGATCGTTCTTCGGCACGTATCCCGCCGCTGCGCCGGCCTTCAGTCCATCGCGCGCGATGGCGTCGTACAGCACGGTCTGCGAGACCACCACGTTGTGCCCCATCGCCGCCACCGGCATCTTCCCGATATGGGTGAGTTCGATGGTGATGGCCGGGCACGACGCCGACACGGTGGCAGTCTTGATGTCGTACTGCATCGCATCGTTGGCCTTGATCTTCACCGTGCAGTTGTCGGCGGCGAAAGCGTGCGACGAAACACCGGCGAGCGCGAGGCCGGCCAGCAGCAGAGCGGTTTTCATGTCATCCCCTTGAGCATGCGCAGGATTGCGCCTGGGGAAAGTCTAGGAAGCGTCCTGCCCTGCGCTCTTGATCCGGATCAAGCCGTGCTTCGCGGCCTGCTTGCGACCGTCCTGCGTGCCGCTCGCTTCAGCGGTGTCTTCACGGCCGTCTTCTTCGTCGCCTTCTTCGCCGGTGCCTTTTTCGACACCTTCGGAGGCTGCTTCGCGAACTCGCGCAGCGCATCCTTTCCGATCCATCGCGCGCTCGCCTCGTCGGAGGCCGCAAGCCGCTTCGCCACGAGGGTCGCTTCCGTGCGCCAGTCCGCGCGCCGGCCGATCGCTCGCAGCGCCCAGTTCACGCCTTTCTTCACGAAGTTGCGATCGTCGGAGGCCTCGCGTTCGATCAGTGCCAGGCCATCGGCATACAGCGATTCGTCGCCCAGCCGGCCATGCAACGCAAGGCTTGCGAGCAGCGCGAAGGCCGCGCGCTTCTGGAATTCGTCGCGGCGCGACGACCACTGCACGACCTTGGCGAAGGCATGCGGCGTCCGATCGAACAACACGAAGCACAGCGTGTCGCACACGGCCCAGTTGTCGAAGTCCCGACACCACCGATCCATCTGCGCCGGCGTGACCTGCTCGGGCTCCTCGACATACGCAGCGAGCATGCGCGCCTCGTAGACGCCCGTGCTCCACAATGCGGCGGCGAGGTCGTGATCGCGGCCAAGCTGCTTCGCGAGCGCCTGGATGTCCTTCATCGACACACCGAGCGCGTGGTCGGACGGAATCGCGAAGCGCGCCATGCCCGCGCGTGCGGCTTCGGAGGCGTGATCGCGAAGCCAGTCCAGCGCGAACTGCGTGCGTGCCTTGGGTGTCTCCGTCATGGACGTGCGTGCGGCCATTCGCGTCACTTCCGCTTCAACTGGTGCAGCAGCAACGCGTTGCCTTCGCTGTCCACGCACACGGCCATCCGGCACACGGGCGTCACGATGATGTCGCTGCGGAAGGTGACGCCCTTCTTCTTCAGGTCTGCGACGGTCGCGTCCAGGTCGTCCACTTCGAAGCCGACCGTACCGCCGGCGGCTTCGCTGGGCTTGGACGGCGTGGCGTTGGTGAGCGCGAAGCAACCGCCGCCGGGCAGGTCGTATTCGATCCAGTACTGCCCATCCTGGTGGCCATGCGAGCCGCGCTTGAGGCCCAGCGTGTTCTCGTAGAAATCGCAGGCGCGATCGACGTCGACCACGGGGTACATCGTGAAAGCGACCTTCTCCAGCATGGCGGCGCTCCGTCCGGTGGATTGCGCTCGTTTATCGGTCGCGCGACCGATGCGTCAAGGGGTGTTTGCGGCCAGCCGACCGGCGGACGCCGGCGGCACTCAACCGCGCCGCAACGCGCGACGCGCGAACAGCACGCAGATCACCCCGAACAGCATGTGCGCAAGCACGGCATAGGCGATCCAGTCCGGATGCGCGAACGACGGCGAGCGTCCGACGCGCGAGAGCGGCATCACCACGAAGTTCATCACCACGTAGAGCACGACGCCGTAGAGCACGCCGAGCACGACGGGCCGCGTCAGCAGCGAAGGGAAGCGACGGGCAACGAGCGTGTAGATCGCCACGAAGGCCGTGGCCATCAGCACGTGCAGCACCGCGCCGAGCACGGCCGACTGCGTGCCGCCGTCGTAGCTGGCCTGCCCCAGCACGCCGACCGCGATGGTCTGGAAGACGCGCCTTAAACCTTCCGCGTCCCAGGAGAACCAAAGCGTCGTGGCGAAGATGAAGTCGCCAAGGGCGACGAGCAGTCCGCCGATCAAAACGAAAGCCCAGAGGATGCGCGGTGCGAACGGACGGACGGAGGACATCGCGATGCTCCCGGTGGCGCCTGGCGCGGCCGGCCCATCCTAGTGGCGCTCGAAGGCCGGCACCCGTGACTTTCGTCATAGACAAAACGGTCTAGACAAAACGTTCTAGATGGATCAGCATCCTCGCACGCACCTTTCGAAGACCGCCATGACTCGCAGGAACGCCAGACCGCCGAAGCCCACTGCCGCCGAGCTCGACCTTTTGCGGGCGATCTGGCGTCTGGGTCCTTCCACGGTGAAGGACGTCCACCAGGCCCGGCTCGCCGAGCGCCCCGACATCACCTACGCCACGGTGCTGCGCCTGATGCAGGTGATGCACGGTAAGGGCTTGCTCACCCGCGACGAGAGCCAGCGATCGCACATCTACGCCGCCGCGCATGCCCAGGACGCGTTGCAGACGAACCTGCTTTCCGAGTTGATCCAGAAGGCGTTTTCCGGCTCGGGCAAGGCGCTGGTGATGGCGGCGTTGAACGAACACGTGAGCGACAAGGAACGCGAGGAAATCCGCCGTTTCCTCAAGGACAACGCCGACGACAACGGCACGGAGCACCGCGATGACTGACTTCCTCGCCCAGCTGGTGCCGGCGCTCGGCCGCGCCCTGCTCCATTTCCTTTGGCAAGGCGCGCTGATCGGGCTGCTTGCGGCGATCGCCCTGCGGCTTATGCGCGATGCACGCCCGCAGGCGCGCTACGCGGTGGCGTGTTCGGCATTGCTGCTGTGCGCATTGGTGCCGACGCTGTACGTCGTCGCGCAGATGTGGACGCCCGCGACGGCCGGCCGGCGTCATTCCGGTCGGCGACGGCGTACGCATCACCGCCCTGGCCATCGTCGCCGGCGACATCGCACCGGATTGGGCATCGCGACTGGACGCCGCGCTGCCGACGATCGTGCTGCTCTGGGCCGTCGGCGCCGGAGCGCTGTCGCTGCGCATGGTCGCCGGGCTGCTCTGGATCCAGCGACTTCGCGCAACGCCGCAAGCGGCCGCACACGCGCAGTGGCAATCGCGACTGGACGCGCTCGCGCAGCGTTTCGGGCTGCGTCGCGATGTCGCGCTTCGCATCGTCGATTCGCTGTCTTCGCCGGTATCCGCCGGCTGGTGGCGCCCGGTCGTGCTGCTGCCGGCGGGATTGCTCACGCGCATGCCGGCCGATCTGGTCGAAGCCCTGCTCGCGCACGAGCTGGCGCACATCCGCCGCCACGATTACCTCGTCAACCTGCTGCAGAACCTCGCCGAGGCGCTGCTGTTCTACCACCCGGTCACGTGGTGGCTGTCGCGTCGCATCCGCGACGAACGCGAACACATCGCCGACCGCCTCGCCGCCGACGTCACCGGACAACCGCGCCGGCTCGCGCTGGCGTTGTCCGAACTGGCGGAGTGGTCGTGCAGCCACACCGTCGACCTGTCCACGCCCAATCTCGCGCAAGCCGCCCATGGAGGCCATCTGATGTCCCGCATCGAACAACTCGTCCGTCCCGGCGCGCGCCCCGTGCGCGGCGGCGTCGCCTTGCCGCTGGTCGGCGTCGCGATCGCCTGCCTGGCCTTCTACGCCCATGCGCAGATCGGGCAGGACGCCAAGCCCGCAGCCGCCACGTCCGCGCAGGCGAAAGCCGATGCAGCCAGCCACGGGCAACCGTCCGCACAACCGAAGGCAAAGCCTGCCACCGCGCCGACGAAGAGCGCCTCGACGACGCTGCGACTCAAGCACGACGACGACAACGCCTACGCGCTCATCAGCAAGGATCGCGACGGGTTCCGCATGTCCGGTTCGACCGACGACATCCCCGAGATCGAACGCGCCCGCCGCAGCCTGACCAACCAGGACTTCATCTGGTTCCGTCGCGATGGAAAGGCCTACGTGGTGTCCGACGCCGACACGATGGCGAAGGTGCGCGATGCATGGCGCGACAGCGATCGCATCGGCGAGCAGATGGAAGCGCTCGGCGACCAGATGGAGGTCCACGGCAACAAGATGGTAGCGCTGGGCGCGCAGATGGAACAGCTCTCGGCCAAGGCCGACGACGATCACGCGATCAATGCATCGTCGCGACGCATGGAGCGCCTGGCCGACCAGCAGAGCGCGCTGGCGGAACGGCAGTCGGAGATCGCCTCGCAGATGGCGCGAGCCGACGACGCCGGTCGGGATCGCCTGGAAGCGACGATGGACGACCTGGGCCGCCAGATGGACGAACTCGGTCGCCAGATGGACGAACAGAGCCGCGTGATCGAGCAGCAGACCGCCGCTCTCGCCGCGAACCAGGGCCCGATGGAGGCGCTGGGTCGCCAGATGGATGAAGCCAGCAAGCCGATGGACGCCCTCGGCCGCCAGATGGACGCGCTCGGCAAGCAGCAGGAAAAGATCATCGAGGAAGCCGAACGCAAGACGCGCGTGCTGCTCGACAACGCGATGGCGCGCGGCCTCGCGCAGCCGATGCCGCTGGTGGCGCGGTGAGGTGTTGTTGGTTGGTGGGTTAGTTGGTTGACGGCCCGGGTCCCGGCTTTCGCCGGGATGACGGCTTTGATAGCCCCTCTCCCAACAGGAGAGGGGTTGGGGTGAGGGTCCGCTGACGCTCGCCGCGCGGCAGTGCCGCTTTGCACCGACTTCCTTGATGAAACCGCCGCCATCCATGGCGAAGCGCATCCAACTCCGGATCGCCCCGCCCGGCCATCCATGGCCGGGCTTTCGGCAGGCCACGCGGCATTGCCGCGTAAGCGGCCTGCCTCAACCTTCCCACCTGTCCCCTTTCTTCCCCGGGCTGCGTTGGTTTCGAACGGTGGCCCTGTGTGCGCTTCGTGCACAGGCGCATAAGAAGAACTGTTCCTAGGGGCAAGGCATTTGATCTTCGATTTCCGGAACGCGTCCTCGCCGGCCGACATCGACGCGGACATCTGCATCATCGGGGCCGGCGCCGCCGGCCTGGCGATCGCATGGGCGTTTCTCGACACGCAGGCGTCCGTCTGCGTGATCGAGAGCGGCGGCCTGACCGCCGACGCGCGCTACCAGGCGCTGCTGGAGGGGCATTCGGTCGGCGAACCGCCCTTCGATCCGGGTGCCTCGCGGCTGCGCGCGTTCGGCGGCACCTGCAATTACTGGGGTCGCGGCTGCATTCCACTGGCGAACCTCGCACCGCGCGACTGGGTACCGCACAGCGGCTGGCCGATCGGCTTCGCCGACCTGGAACCGCATTACCGCAAGGCGCGCACGTTCTGCGGGCTCGACCAGCACGACTTCGGCGAGGACACCTTCCTTACGCCCTTCTCGCGACGGCCGCTGGACTTCGACAGCGACGCGTTGGTGCACAAGACGTTCGCGTCCAGCCCGATGATCTTCGGCCACGCGTACCACGACGTGTTCGAGCGCGCGGACAACGTCACCGTGCTGCTGCACGCGAACCTGCTTGAACTCGACGCGGTGGAATCGGCGCAGGCCGTGCGGCAGGCGCGCATCGGCACGCTCGACGGCCGCCGCGGCACCGTGCGTGCGCGGCACTACGTCCTTGCGTGCGGCGGCATCGAGAACGCGCGCTTGCTGCTGTCCTCGAACGCGACAGCTCCGCAGGGCCTGGGCAATCCGCACGATCTGGTCGGCCGCTATTTCATGGACCATCCCAGCGGAAAGCTCGGCACGCTGTTCGCCGACGATCCGCACGTGCTCACACGCCCGTACGATCGCAACGTGCCGAAGGGCCGCCCGCAGGCGCATCCGGAGATCTGCCTGTCGGACGAAGCACAGCGCCGGCACCGCATCCTCAGCGGTCGCGTGCGGCCGTTCGCGTTCGAGGAACCGGTGCCCGAAGGCCTGCAGGCGCTGCGCGACCTGCGCGCGGCGATCCGCGCACGTCGCGGCAACGAGAACTGGGCGATCAAGGCGCGCGTGTGCGGGCGTCGTAACGGCGAGCCGGACTACATCGCCAATGCGATGCCGACCGAAGACATCCGCTCGCTGACGCTGCGCGCGGGGCTCAACGCGGGCGACATCGCCAAGGCCGTCGGTCGCAAGCTCACGCGCAAGCCGACGGTGCGCACCGAGCGCGTCGACCTCATCGGCTACTTCGAACAGGTCCCGAACCACGACAGCCGCATCACGCTCGGCGACGAACGCGATGCGCTGGGGCTTCGGAAGGTCAACGTCGACTGGCGCCTGACCGAGCTGGACCGCCACACTTACCGCACCGCCGCGACGCTGTTCGGCGGCGAACTCGCGCGCGCGTGCAACGGTCGCTTTCAGTCGGCGTCATGGCTGGAGGAAGACGGCGGCGTGCCGCAGGTGTTCGGCACCTCGCACCACATGGGCACCACGCGCATGGCCGACAGCCCGCGCGAAGGCGTGGTCAACCGCCACTGCCAGGTGCACGGCGTGGACAATCTGCATATCGCCGGAAGTTCGGTGTTCCCGACTGGAAGCTGGGCGTTCCCGACCTTCACCATCATCGCGCTGAGCCTGCGACTGGCCGAGCAGCTGCGCGTGAGGCTCGAACAGGCGACGCCGCTGCTGGGGATCTGAGCGCGGCGTCTGGCGGCTCGATCAACGCAGCTGCGAATCCTTGCTGCCGCGACGGTTGTAACCGGCGAAGGCGGCCTCTTCGGCGTCGTGCGCTTCCTGGCAGGCGATGCACAGGCGCACGCCGGGGACCGCGTCGCGACGGGCCTGCGGGATCTCGACGCCGCATTCCTCGCAATGCGTCAGGCCCGGCCCCTGCGGCAGCTTGCTGCGTGCGCGCTTGATGCCGTCCTTCACGGTCGCGTCGATCTGGTCCTGCACGGCGCCGTCGCCTGCCCAACCGGTGGCCATGTCGATCTCCTGCGTGGATCCGGGTCCGAGGATAGCGCCGGGGCCCTGAACTTCCCGCACACGCGCGCTTGCCCGGTGCGGGACTACACTCGCCGCAGGCTGAATCGCGGCCCGTCGGACCGCAAGGCGTTCGTCGATGCGCAGCAGGCTCGTCGCGATGATCCTCGCACTGGCGTTTTCGATCGCGCCTGCGTTCGCCCAGCCCGCGGCGAACACGGTCGCTGCGCCTGACGAGGTAATGGCCCTGCCCGCGCCGCTGCGCGAGCGGTTGCATCGCGAGATCCTCCACGACACCCCCTCCGCGCACGACAGGCTGCAGCGCCTGGGCGCCTTCATGTTCGCGCCCGAAGGGCTGGGCATGACGTACGTGGAGACCGCGAACCACACCGTCGCGCAGGCATACGAAGCGCGTACTGCGAACTGCCTCACCTTCACGATGCTGTTCCTCGCGCTGGCGAAGGAAGCCGGCCTGGAAGCCACGCCCCAGGAGATCGGCCAGATCCTCGGCTTTCGCCAGGCCGACGGCACGCTCTACCTGAGCAACCACGTCAATGCGTCCGTCCGCGCAGGCCCGCGCAAATACACGGTCGATGTGGCGGGCGACCGAATCATCCCGCGCGATCGACCCGAGCCGATCACGATCACGCGGCTCATCGCGCACTACTACAACAACCTCGCCGTCGAACGCCTGGCGGCTGCCGACTATCCCGGCGCGCTGGCGCTGCTCGACATCGCGCTGAAACTGGATCCGGACTATGCCGGTTACTGGAGCAACGCCGGCGTCGTGCGCACGCGAAGCGGCGATCCGCGCGGCGGCGAGAAGGCCTATCGCCGCGCGCTCGCACTCGATCCGGACAACGCCAACGCGCTGTTCAACCTCGCCGGACTTGCCGCGCGCATGGGCGATCGTTCGCTCGAAGCCGAATACCGCCAGCGGCTGGCGAAGGTGCAGCGCAACGATCCCTTCCACGCCTTCATGCAGGCGGTGAACGCCGAGAACGCCGGCGACCTCGCGCGCGCGATCCGTGAATACCGGCGCGCGGTCGACCTGCAACCGCAGGAGCATCGCTTCCATTCGGCTCTCGCCAACGCGTACCTGAAGGCCGGCCGGATTCGGCCGGCCATCCGCTCGCTCGCCCAGGCGCAGGCGCTGAGCGACGGCGACACGCGGGCGGCCTACAGCGAGCGACTGGACGCCCTGCGCGCCCGCTGACGTCGCCGCGTCCCCTTTTGCCCGCCGAGCGCGTTTGCTTCCCTGAGACGATCGGAAGGGGATCCCCGTGCAACATGAAACGCTGATGGCCAAACGCCACCTGGTGCGCATCGCCATCGAGACCGCCGAGCTTCCCGGCGTCCGCCTGGTCGCGAGGCCGCTGTACCGCCGCCTGTTCAACCGGCCCTACCACGGCGGCAACGCGTACTACGGCGCCTACGATTCGCGCGCGCAGGCGCTGGCCGCCGCGCCGTCGCTGCCGACCAGCTACGACCAGCCTTCCACGACGGGGATGTACATGGATCGACATCGGAGCATCCGCGTCAGCGACTACCCGATGGTGCATTGGCTGTCGCGCCTGCTCGCACAGGGGCGTCATCGCATCTTCGACCTGGGGGGCCACATCGGCGTGACGTACTACGGGTTTCGCCGTTACGTCGATTACCCCGCGACGATGGAATGGCGCGTGCACGACGTGCCGGCCGTGATGGACGCCGGACGCAGCTGGGCGCGCGAGAACGATCCGCAAGGGCTGCTGCACTTCGCCGACGACCCGGACGCCGCGAGCGACCACGATGTGCTGATCACCTGCGGCGCGCTGCAGTACCTGGACTACACGCTGCCCGAGCTGCTCGGCCGCCTGCCCTCGCCCCCTACGCACGTGCTGGTGAACCTCACGCCGGTGCATCCGCGGCGCGGCTACGTCACCTTGCAGAACATCGGCAAGGCCGTGCTGCCGTATCGCGTGATGGCCAAGCCGGAGTTCGTCGCGCAGATGGAGGAACTGGGCTACTGCCTGGAAGACCAGTGGCAGTCGAAGGAACGCCACCTGCGCGTTCCGTTCGAACCGGACTGCACGCTCGACCACTACGCGGGGTTCTATTTCAGGCGGGTGTGATCCGCGCGACGCGTGTAATGAAACGACGAAGGCCGGCATCGCGCCGGCCTTCTGCATTACGTCCTGCTGCCGTTCACTTCGCCGGCGCGCTGCCCGGCGGGAACGACGCGAACATCTTCTCCACGCCGGCCTGCGCCTTGGCGTTCACGTCTTCCGGCGAATCGGGCACGGTGCCCGACGCGGTGCCGCGCCAGATCGCCTGCTTGGTCTTCATGTCGAACATGTCGACGACCAGCGTGCCGACTTCGTAGTTGCGCACCGTGGTGGTCGCCGAACCCATGCCTGCGCCACCCCAGCGCCCCCACCCGTAACCGCCCCACGCCGGACCGCTGTAGAAGGTGTCGAGCGTCTGCTGCTGTTGCGTGGCGACGTTGGCGACGATGCCGACATCGGCATCGGTGCCCGTCGCCTGCTGCCAGCCGTGCGCGGCGAGCTTGGCGTCGATCGCCGCGACCACGCGCTGTTCCACCAGCGGCGAGCGGCCTTCGGGTTTCTTCAACCACGTGTAGGTGCGATAGCTGGAGAACTGCGCGGCCGGGTCGTAATCCGTGTGCACCGTCGGCGTGCTGGCGCAGCCGGCCAGCGCGAGGAGCATCACCGCGCCGAGGACGAGTCGTTTCATGAGCCTTCTCCGTGGACGTTTGGGGCGAGAGGGAAACCCGATGCGGACTGCCGGCGCGAGGCCTCGCGGCGCGCGCGTGATCGCGAGATAGAACCTTTGCGGGTGAAACAGATGTGAAGGGTTTGTGCCGGCGCGATGGAACGGTCGTCATCCCGGCGAACGCCGGGACCCAGGCCGGCAACGCGCGCGCTTGCGACAACACCAACTCGACCAGGTCGTGACAGCCTGGGTCCCGGCGTTCGCCGGGACGACGAGGCTCGTAAGGACTGTCGCGAAACCTCAGAACGAAATCGGCACCCGCGCCGTCAGCGTCATGTCCGGCGTATCGCGCGTCACGCCCACGCCGAGTGCGACGTTGAGCGACCAGCGATCGCTGAAGCGGTACGTGCCGCCCAGCAGCAGCGTGCCGAGCGTCAGGCGCACGGAGCCGGGCGATTCCCGGCCGTTCTGCTTCGTCTTGCCGATCAGGCTCGTGTCGTAGCCCAGGCTGATGGACGCCTTCTCGTTGAGCGCCAGGCCCATGCCGAGGTTGAAGCCCCAGATGTCGCCGGCCTGCACGTCGCCGAGGAATTCCTCTTCGCGCCCCAGTACGGTGCGCGAAACGTTGCTGCGTTCGAAGTTGTACAGGTAACTGAAGGTGCCGAAGAACACGACCGGGTCGGACGGATACAGCCACGTCACGCCCGGCTGTATCGCTTCGAAGCCGGTGCCGGTCGGCAGCTCCAGCGGCAGGCCGGTGCCGGTGGCGTTCTGCAGGCAGCGCTGCACGCAGTCGGTGGTGACTTCGAACAGATCCTTGCCGGTGCGGCTCTTGTAGCGCAGCCAGCCGATGTAGAACGCCTTGTCCGGACCACCGCGGTTGAGCTGGTAACGCGCGGTCGCCTCGACGTCGCCCATGCCGTGGCCGCTGGCGTTGAACACGCGGTCCTGCGCGCTGCCGGTGAAGATCTCGCGGCTGACGGTGTCGCCGTTGAGGTAGACGTACGGGACTTTCACCTCGACTTCGGCGCGGCCGCCGATGCCCATGCGACCGGTGATCGTGCCGACGCCGGAGGTCGTCTTGACCTGGCGCACGTCGATCAGGCCGATGAGGATCGCCGGGATCACGGTGTAGCCGACCAGCGCCACGCGGTCGTTCGCCGAATAGCCGTACTGCAGCGAGGGTTCGAGGATGAACTTGCCCGACGGCGTGAGCACGCCGGGCTGGTCGAAGATCTGC
>Ga0209676_1001467_pt1 | contig 21936 bp, 25 predicted proteins | sample AraplaCvi_mLB_r2_FD_184282 | JGI IMG/M metagenome (GOLD analysis project Ga0209676, IMG submission 184282) | Arabidopsis root microbial communities from North Carolina, USA - plate scrape MF_Cvi_mLB_r2 (SPAdes) (version 2) | ecosystem: Host-associated > Plants > Roots > Endosphere | place: USA... | reverse complement strand
TCGCCGCGTCGTACGGCCTGCAGCTGCACGGTTCGGGATGGCCGCGCGTGCGTTCGGGCATGCACTACATCGCGATCAACCTGCTGGCGTCGTCGCTGTTCCTGATCGGCCTGGCGATCCTCTACGGCGTGATGGGCACGCTGTCGATGGCCGACGTCGCGGCGAAGGTGCCGCTGGTGCCGCTGTCGGATCGCGGCCTGCTGCACGCGGGCGCGGCGATCCTCGCGATGGCGTTCCTGATCAAGGCCGCGGTGTGGCCGCTCAACGCGTGGCTGGTGCCGGCGTACACGGCGGCGAGCACGCCGGTCGCGGCGCTGTTCGTGCTGATGACGAAGGTCGGCGTGTACGCGGTGCTGCGGCTGTGGATGCTGCTGTTCCCCGCGGTGGACGGCGCGTCCACGCAGTTCGGCGGACCGCTACTGCTGGCGGCGGGGCTTGCGACGCTGGCGTTCGGCGCGATCGGCGTCCTCGCGTCGATCCGTCTGGACCGCATCGCCGCGTTCTCGGTGATCGTCACGTCCGGAACGCTGATGGCGTCCTTCGCCACGGGCTCGATCGCGGCCGCTGCGGCGGCGTTGTTCTACCTCATCAGTTCGACCTTCGCGGTGAGCGCGCTGTTCCTGATGGTCGAACCCGTGCAGCGCACGCGATCGGAACGACACGCGCAGCGCCCGGTCTACGACGCGATGCCCGACGAGGACGACAACCTCGACGACGAACAGCTGCCATTGGTCGGGCGCGCATTCCCCGTGTCCGTCGCGGCGCTGGGCCTGGCCTTCATGGCGTGTTCGCTGCTGGTCGCGGGACTGCCGCCGTTGTCGGGGTTTTTGTCGAAGGCGGCGATCCTGACCGCGATCGTCGGCGACCAGGCGCACCCGGCCTCCAGCTCGACATGGATCCTGATGACGCTGCTGCTGTGCTCCAGCCTGTTCACGACGATCTCCCTGGTGCGTGCCGGCATCCGCCACTTCTGGGCGAGCGGCGGCCGCTTCGCGCCGCGACTGAAAGTCGTCGAGAGCGGCGCCGTGCTGGTCCTGCTCGGCGCATGCGTGGCGCTGACGGTCTTCGCCGATCCGGTGCTGCGCTACACGACGGCCACGGCGACGTACCTGCACGCGCCGCGCCCGTACGTGGACGCGGTGTTCGACACGCCCCCGCGCCCGGGCCCGACCAAGCCCGAATACCCGCAGGTCGAGACGCCATGACGTTCCTTCGACGCCTCCTGCCCTCGCCCGCGCTGTCGGTCGCGCTGCTCGCGATCTGGCTGCTGCTTGCGCGCAGCGCGAGCGCCGGGCAGATCGTGCTCGGGCTGATCGTCGCGATCGGCGTGCCGGTGCTGGTGTCCAGCTTCTGGCCGCCGTCGCGCGTGCGCCATCCGTTCGCGATCCTGCGCTACACGCTGCTCATCTGCGGCGATGTCGTGCATTCCAACCTGGTCGTCGCATGGGGCGTGGTCCGTTGGCGGTGGCATCGGCCGGCGCACCGTTTCGTCGTGATCCCGCTGGACCTGCGCGATCCGGTCGGACTCGCCGTGCTGTCGATGGTGACCACCGTCGTGCCGGGCACGGTGTGGTCGGAACTGGCGGTCGATCGCAGCGCGATGCTGTTGCACGTGTGGGACGCGCCGGACGAGGCCGACTTCGTCGCCCGCTTCAAGGCGCGTTACGAGGCGCCGCTCCGGGAGATCTTCGAATGAGCACGCTGCTGTTCTACGCCATCGCCTTCACGCTGGGCTGCTACACGCTGGCATCGCTCATGGTGCTGGTGCGGCTGCTCCGCGGTCCGCGCGCGCAGGACCGCGTCTTCGCGCTGGACCTGCTGTACATGCAGGCGATGCTGGTGGTGCTGGTGATCGGCATCTTCCACCAGAGCGACCTCTACTTCGAAGTCGCGCTGCTGATCGCGCTGTTCGGCTTCGTCAGCTCGGCGGGCATGGCGAAGTTCATCCTGCGCGGGGAGGTGATCGAATGAACGACGTGCCGTTCTGGCTCCAGATCGTCGTCGCTGCACTGCTGGTCTGCAGCGGCGTATTCGTGGTGATCGGCGCGTTGGGGTTCCTGCGGCTGCCGGGCTTCTTCCTGCGCATGCATCCGCCGGCACTGACGTACACCATCGGCAGCTGGTGCGTGGCGCTGGCGGGCGTGCTGTATTTCTCGGCACTCGACGGGCGACTGGCGCTGCATCCGCTGCTGATTCCGGTGTTCCTGGCGATCACCGTTCCCGTCACGACGCTGCTGCTCGCGCGCGTGGCGCTGTTCCGCCGACGGCTTGCAGGCACGTCGGATACGCCGCCGACGCTGGGAGCATCCGATTCGTCCGCGAGCGGCGAACGACCGGCGCCCTGAGCGCCGCACCGCTAATCCAGCGACTTCCGCAGGTACGGCGCCGTGCGGCTGTCCTTCGCGCGGCTCACCTCGTCGGGCGTGCCGGCGGCGACGATGCGTCCGCCCTCCTCGCCCGCGCCCGGGCCCATGTCGATCACCCAGTCGCTGTCGGCTACCACGCGCATTTCGTGCTCAATGACCACGACCGTGTTGCCCGCATCGACCAGCCCGTGCAGCTGCGCCATCAACTTGTCGACGTCGGCCGCATGCAGGCCCGTCGTCGGCTCGTCGAGCACGTATAGCGTGTCGCCGCGCTGGCTCCGCTGGAGTTCGGAGGCGAGCTTGATGCGCTGCGCCTCGCCGCCCGACAGCTCCGTGGCCGGCTGGCCCAGCCGCAGGTAGCCCAGGCCGATCTCGTGCAACAACGTCAGCGGCCGCTCGACGACGCTCTCACCCTCGAAGAATGTCCGCGCTTCGTCGACCGGCATCGCCAGCACCTGCGCGATGTTGCGTCCGTTCCATTCGACTTCGAGCGTCTTCGCGTTGTAGCGACTGCCGTGGCAGGTCGGGCACGGCGCGTAGACGCTCGGCATGAACAGCAGTTCGACGGTGACGAAACCTTCGCCCTCGCAGGTTTCGCAGCGTCCCTGCGCGACGTTGAAGGAGAACCGACCCGCGCTGTAACGCCGGGATTTCGCGGTCTTCGTCGCCGCGAACAGCTTGCGCACGTGGTCGAACAGGCCGGTGTAGGTCGCCAGGTTCGAGCGCGGCGTGCGGCCGATGGGTTTCTGGTCGACGTTGACCAGCCGGCGGATTGCATCGCTCCCGGCGCCGAGCCGTCCGACGGTGCGGACGATCGGCCCCATCGACGGCGCGTCGCCCTCGCCTTCTTCCACCGCCGGTTCGTGGCCGAGGTGGTCGCCGACGAGTTCGACCAGCGCCTGGCTGACCAGGCTCGATTTGCCCGAGCCAGACACGCCGGTGACGGAGGTGAACGCACCGATGGGGAATCGCGCATCCACGCCGTGCAGGTTGTTGCGATGCACGCCGCGCAGTTCGAGCCACCGCGTGGGCGTGCGTGGCGTGCGCCGCACGGCGCGCCTGTCGAACAGGTAGCGACGCGTCATCGACGGCTCGACGTTCGCGAGTCCCTTCGGCGGACCGCTGTAGAGCACCTTGCCACCGTGCTGGCCCGCGCCGGGGCCGACATCGACCAGCCAGTCGGCGCGCTGCATCAGCTCAAGGTCGTGTTCGACGACGAACAGCGTGTTGCCCGTGCCCTTGAGCTGGTCGAGCGCGTCGTACAGCGCCTCGCTGTCGGCCGGATGCAGCCCGGCCGACGGCTCGTCGAGCACGTACACCACGCCGAACAGGTTCGAGCGGATTTGCGTCGCCAGACGCAGCCGCTGCAGTTCGCCGGGCGACAGCGTCGGCGTCGCTCGATCCAGCGCAAGGTAGCCGAGCCCCAGCGCCTGCAGTGCGCCGATGCGTTCGATGAGGTCGTGCGCGATGCGCTGCGCGGCGATGCGCTTTTCCTCGGACAGATCGGGCGTGCGCCGTACGTCGGAGCTTCCGGCATGCGCCGAGCCTCCCGATGCGACGCGCGTTTCGACATCCTTCCGGCTCGCCGCGCGACTGCGCGTGCGCGTATTCGTCGACGCCTCGAAGTGGCCTTCCGCGGCGGGCTTCAGGGTCTGCGCGATGCGATCGAGCGACAGCTGCGACAGCGTGCCGATGTCCAGGCCAGCGAACGTCACCGACAGCGCCTCGCGCTTGAGGCGTCGTCCGCCGCACACCGGGCACGGCGCGCCGGTCATGAAGCGCGACACGCGCTTCTTCATCAACGCGCTCTGCGTGGTCGCGAAGGTGTGCAGCACGTAGCGACGCGCGCCGGTGAAGGTGCCCATGTACGCCGGCTCGGTCTTGCGCTTGAGCGCCGTGCGCGTCTGCGCGGGCGTGAATCCGGGATACACCGGCACCGTCGGGGTCTCCTCGGTGAAGAGGATCCAGTCGCGGTCCTTCTTCGGCAGCTGCGCCCACGGGATATCGACGTCGTAGCCGAGCGTCACCAGGATGTCGCGCAGGTTCTGCCCGTGCCACGCCGGCGGCCAGGACGCGATCGCCCGGTCGCGGATGCTGAGCGAGGGATCGGGCACCATCGACTGCTCGGTGACGTCGTACACGCTGCCGAGGCCGTGGCAGTTCGGACACGCGCCCTGCGGCGTGTTGGGCGAGAAATCCTCCGCGAACAGCATCGGCTGCTTCGGCGGATACGTGCCGGCGCGCGAGTACAGCATGCGAAGCAGGCTCGACAGCGTCGTGATGCTGCCCACGGTCGAGCGCACGTTCGGGGTACCACGCTGCTGTTGCAGCGCGACAGCCGGTGGCAGGCCTTCGATGGCATCCACGTCGGGCACGCCGACCTGGTCGATCAGGCGACGCGCGTACGGCGACAGCGATTCGAGATAACGCCGCTGCGCCTCGGCGTACAGCGTGCCGAAGGCCAGCGACGACTTGCCCGAGCCCGACACGCCCGAAAACACCACCAGCGCGTCACGGGGTATGTCGACGTCCACCTCGCGCAGGTTGTGTTCGCGTGCGCCGCGAACACGCACGAAGGCGTCGGTGCCATGGGTGTCGCGGTTGCGTCTGGCCATGGACCGGATTGGACACGGAGGCGTGCCGACGCACGGTGACGGTTACGGCGTCGACATCTCGGGAAGCAGGCCGCGCAGGATCGGCTCCAGCCTCGATATGCGGTACGGCTTCTGCACGATCGGAAATGCGCGGTACGGCTCCGGCAGACCCGATTGGCCGTAGCCGGTGGTGAACACGAACGGGATGCTGCGCGCCTTGAGCGCGTCGGCGACGGGATACGAGGCCGTACCCGCGAGGTTGATGTCGACCACGGCGAGGTGGATCTCGTTCTGTTCGAGGATCGACAGCGCCTCCTCCACCGTCGCGGCGATCGGCGGCACCGTGTAGCCCAGCCGCACCAGGTGGGCTTCCAGCATCGAGGCGATGAGGAACTCGTCCTCGACGATCAGTACGCGCAATTCCATCGCGGCCTGCACTCTATGGACTCGTGAAGGGAATGACGATGTCGCATCGCAGCCCATCGCGTTCGAATGCCAGCGTCGCCTCGCCGCCCAGATCGTGCTTCAGGCCGCGTCGAAGCAGCGTCGAGCCGAAGCCGAACTGCGTTGGAGGCGTGACCTCGGGGCCACCCGTCTCCTTCCAGTGCAGCCGTACGGCGCTACGCGTCCCATCGAACTCCCACTGGATGCCGACGCGCCCGCCCGGCACCGACAACGCGCCGTGCTTGATCGCGTTCGTGCAGAGTTCGTGCAACGCCATCGCCAGCGCCACGGTCCGCCGCGGTTCGAGGATGGCAGTCGGACCGGCGATGTCGAACCGCTCGCCCGCATGCTGCTGGAACAGACTGGCGGCGCCTTCGACGATGTCGGCGATGTCGGCGCCCTGCCAGTTCTCGCGCGTGAGGATGTTGTGCGCGTCGGACAGCGCCAGCAGGCGGGATTCGATCTTCTCCCGCGCTTCGTCCGGATCCGGCGCGCCGTCCAGCGTCTGGAACACGAGCGACTGCACCATCGCCAGCGTGTTCTTCACGCGGTGGTTGAGCTCGTTGACCATCAGCTGCATGTGCTTTTCGTGTTCCTGCCGCTCGGTCACGTCGCGCGTGGTGCCTGCGATGGCCTCCACGCGCCCGTCGGGATCGAACACGGGGGTGAAGATGTAGTCGTATATCCGCACGCCCTTGGTCGTGTGCGGGAACGGAACGTCGCCGCGGATCGGCCGGCCCGTCGCGATGACCTGTTCGATCTCGCGGTCGTGCATGGCCGCGTGCCACGGCTCGTAGCCCAGTTCGAGGCAGGTCCTGCCGATCGCGTCGTCCCAGCTGCGGCCCCACATGGTCAGCAATGCATCGTTGGCGTAGATGAAGCGGTGCTGGAGATCGAAGACGTACACCAGGTCAGGCGTCGCCTGCATGATCGCCTCGTAAAGGCGCAGCTTCGCCGATGCGGCGGCGGGATCGTACGCGTGCGCGAGGTCGTTCATGTTCCTCAGGATCGCATGCAGCGGCCTGTTCACCGTGAAGGCGCGGGCGTGGTCGTGATGGCGGTCGCGTCCGTGCTGCGGGCGGCGCGAGCGGTCAGCCCGGTGTCGTGCCGCGCGGTTTCGGACGCTGCGCGAGCCATCGGTCCAGCTGGTTCGCGAAGGCCTGCCGGTCCCGCGCATGGAACGCCGGCGGGCCGCCGGTCTGCACGCCGGCACCGCGCAGTTCCTCCATGAAATTGCGCATCGACAGGCGCTCGGCCATGTTCTCCGGGCTGTAGCGTTCGCCGCGTGGATTCACGGCCACGCCGCCCTTCTCGATCACGCGCGCCGCCAGCGGGATGTCCTGCGTCACCACCAGGTCGCCGGCCTGCATGCGCTCGACGATCTCGCTGTCGGCCACGTCGAACCCGCCCTGCACCTGCAACGAGCGGATGAACCGCGACGGCGGGCAGCGGATCCACTGGTTCGCCACGAGCGTGACCTGGACCTGCGCGCGCTCGGCCGCACGGAACAGGATGTCCTTGATCACGCCCGGGCACGCGTCGGCATCGACCCAGACCTGCGGTTGCGGAATTTCGGACTCGCTCATCGGCGCATCGGTGGTGGGCATGGAAACGGCGGCCAGCTTGACCGATCCGGCGGCGGTTGTCTGAACATTCCGCTCAGCGCATCACGTGGCAAATGCACCGCGCTGGATAGCGTCACCGCTCCCCCGAACCACAATGCCATGCGTATGGATCTTCCCGCTCAGACCCTTCCCGCCGGCTGGCGCATCGAAGCGCGCAGCCCGACCTCGACGCGCTTCGAGGATTGCGCGATCCGCATCACCAGCCCGAACGGCGAGGTCGTCGAATACCTCGCGCGTCCGTACCAGGTCGAATGCGAGGTCACCCGGCAGCTCGCCGAAGCGCTCGGCACGACGCAGTCCGCCGCCGCGGCGTGACGCAATCGAACGCGGGCCACGCGCCCGCGTTCAGCCGCGCTGGAAGTACTCGCGCACCTTGGCCGCCACCGGTCCCACCGCCTGCACCGCGGCGCGGAGTTCTTCCTCGGTGACGTCCAGCGCCTGCGTCCAGTAGCGGACCTCGTGTTCCTGATGGACGTTGATGCGGGAGCGGTCCGGCTCCCCGCGCGTGTTCGTGCTGTCGCTCATGGCGTACCTCCGGTGGGGGAGTCGCCAGCGTATGGACCGGGATGTGAGCACGGAGCCAACGGCCTGCCCCCTTCTGCGCAGGCTTGCGGTGTCCGGCCCGCCGCCCCCGCTGCGTTGCTTCAGCTGAACTCACCAGGGGAATCCGCCGTGACCTGTCGCCTGCCGCTGACCGTGCTTCTGCTGGGCGTTGGACTCTCCGGGTCGGCGCTTTGCGCGCCGCTCGACACCGCGAACGCGGCCAGGGACGACTTCGCGAGGACGCGCTTCGAATTCCTCGATGCGAACCGGGACGGCGTCCTGAGCAAGTACGAGTACGACAGCGACGTCGTGTTCGAGACGGCGGACCGCAACCGCGACCAGTTGCTGTCCGCCGAGGAGTTGCAGGCTGCGATCGGGCCGCAGCCGGCCGATGCGCCGACCGCGCCGGAACGGATGATCGCGGTCGACCTGGACCGCGATGGCCAGCTCGACGACGCCGAACTGCGCCGCGCGCTCGAGATGCGCTTCAGCTGGCTCGATCGCAACGCCGACGGCGGCCTGGACTTCGATGAAATGAAGGCCGGCGTCGGCGCCCGCGTACGCCCTTGACGCGGCTCAGCCCCAGCTGGACACGTCCTGGCGATAGCCCATGGCCTGCTGCAGCTGTTCGGTGAGTTTGCGCGCGCCCTCGTCGGGGCGATGCACGAACCGGATCTGCAGGCCCTGCGGGCTGGTGATGATGAGCGTGCAGTTCGGCCATCCACAGGACGGGCCGTGCACTTCCATTCGCCAGTCCGGGGGCAGCGTGCGCAGGACTTCGTTCATGGTCGACTCCATTGGATCTCCGTCCAGGCTCACAGCCGGTTGTTGAGGATTTCGCCCGCGCGCACGTCCTCGGCGATCTGCTCGGGTCGTGCGATGCGAAGCGTCGGATCACCCTGCTCGCGCACGTGCTGCGCCGCGAACAGGTCGGCCTGCAGCTCGCGCGTGATCTCGCACGCGAACTGGAAGGGCTTGTGGACGAAGGTGATTTCCTGTCCGTGCGGACTGGTCAATCGGAGGCCGCATTCGCGCCTGTCGCGCGACGGAGGCAATGCTTCGAGGCGCCAACCTGGCGGAAGGCACTGGATGGTGAGGTTCATGGTTGCGCTGCTCCCTGTGCAGTCGGCAAGAACGTAATGGAGCAAACGCACGTTTCGTGTGAAGCCAGCCATGCGTCTTCACACTCGCGGCCGGTATCACCGGGGCTCCACATTTTTCCGACGCATTTCCGACAACATCGGTCGCTAGGATCGCGGGAGGGGAGCTGCGAGACGAGGTGACCAGCCATGCGTTGCTCGTGCTCGATGTTGTTCGTCGAAGACAACTACCTGCTCGCGCAATCGGCGGTGGACGCACTGGGCGACGTCGGAATGCGCGTGCATCCGGTGCCCGATGCGAAGTCGGCATTGGAACTGTTCGAACGGACGCCTTTCGACTGCGCGGTGATCGACGTCGAACTTCCCGGGGGGATCGACGGCGTGGAACTCGCGCGCCGGATCCGGCAGATGCGTCCCGGATTCCCCATCGTGCTGGCGACCGGCTACGACGCGACGCAATGCCGCGCGCCCGCCGACATGCCGGTCTTCCAGAAGCCGTACCGCTTCGAGGACATCGCCGCGTTCGTATGCGGCCCGGCGCGGCTGGGGCGCTGATCGAGGCGACGCCGGCAGCGGAGGCGACAAACGCCTAGAATGCCGGCTCCGTTTTTCGCCCAAGGCAACCGCACATGGCGCTCAAGGCGACCGTGGTCAAGGCCGAGCTGCAAGTCAGCGACCTCGACCGGCATCACTACGCGACCTGCCCGCTCACCCTCGCCCAGCATCCGTCGGAGACCGACGAGCGGCTGATGGTGCGCCTGGTCGCATTCGCACTGTTCGCCAGCGAACGGCTGGAATTCGGCAGGGGCCTGAGCAACGAGGAAGAGCCCGACCTCTGGCGCCGCGACTACACCGGCGACATCGAGCAGTGGATCGATCTGGGCCAGCCCGACGAATCGCGCATCCGCAAGGCCTGCGGCCGCGCGCGGCAGGTGGTCGTCGTGAACTACGGCGGCCGCGCCGCCGACGTGTGGTGGGAGAAGAACGCAGTCGCGTTGTCGCGCCTTTCCAACCTCACCGTCATCGACATCGACGCCGACACGGTCGAAGCGCTGGGCGCGGCGATCGAACGCAGCATGCGGTTCAACGCGCTCATCCAGGACGGCGAACTGCAGCTGATGGGCGAGAACGGCGTGATCACCTTCCGCCCGCGCATCCGCATCGCACCGGCGGCGCAAGCCGCCTGACGGCATGGGCGGGCACTACGACGTCATCATCGTCGGCGGTGGCGCCGCGGGTTTGATGTGCGCGCTGACCGCGGGCCATCGCGGCCGGCGCGTGCTGGTAATCGAACACGCCAACCGCGTCGGCAAGAAGATCCTGATGTCCGGTGGCGGGCGCTGCAATTTCACCAACACCGGCGCGACGCCCGCCAATTACCTGTCGGCGAATCCGCATTTCTGCAAATCCGCGCTGGCCCGCTACACGCCGTGGCATTTCATCGACATGGTCGAACGCCACGGCATCGCGTACCACGAGAAGGAACTGGGGCAGCTGTTCTGCGACGAGTCGTCCAAGCTCATCGTGAAGATGCTGCTGGACGAATGCGCCGCGGCCGGCGTTCGCGTGGAAACCAGCTGCAGCATCGAGAAACTGGGGCACGGCGACAGCGACGAGGCGCGCTTCCGCGTGCACACGACGCGCGGGAATTTCTCCGCGCCATCGCTGGTCGTCGCGAGCGGCGGATTGTCGATCCCGAGCATGGGCGCGACCGGCTTCGGTTACGAACTCGCGCGCCAGTTCGGCCATGCGGTGCTGCCCACGCGCGCGGGTCTGGTCCCGCTGACGCTGAGCGGCAAGCATCAGGAACGACTCGCCGACCTGTCCGGCGTCGCGTTGCCGGTGACCGCGCGGTGCAACGGCGCGAGTTTCAGCAATTTCATGCTGGTGACGCATCGCGGCGTCAGCGGGCCATCGATCCTGCAGATCTCGTCGTTCTGGCAGCCCGGCGACGACCTGCGACTCGACCTGCTCCCCGGCCACGATGCGCTGGAAACCCTGCAGCAATGGCAGCGCGAGCGTCCCGCGGCCGAGCTGAAAACGATGCTAGGCGAGGTGATGCCCAAACGTTTCGCGCAACGCCTGTGCGAGCACTGGCTGACCAGCCGACCGATGAAGCAGTACAACGCGCCGCAGCTGCGCGAGATCGCCGCCGTGCTGTCCGACTGGGCGCTCGTCGCCAGCGGCACCGAGGGCTATCGGACCGCGGAAGTGACGCTCGGCGGCGTGGACACCGACGAAGTGTCGTCGAGCACGATGCAATCCAGGCGCGTGCCGGGCCTGTACTTCATCGGCGAGGTCGTCGACGTCACCGGCTGGCTCGGCGGCTACAACTTCCAGTGGGCGTGGGCCTCGGGCCACGCTGCCGGCAACGCGGTGTAGGCGTTCGCGCCCACACCGCGCAACGCTGCGCTCACCACACTTCGCAGCGATCCGCCTCCGGCCGCACCATCGGTGCATCGGCCTTGCACTGGAACGCTTCGCGGAACGCCGGCAGGTTCGACAGCGGACCGTTCACGCGGTACTTCGCGATGGGATGCGGGTCGCCCTGCACCATCGTGCGCTGCGTTTCCATGCGCGTTTCATCGCCGCGCCACTGGCCCCATGCAAGGAAGAACTGCTGCTCGGGTGTGAAACCGTCGAGCGTCGGCTCCGGCGCCTTGCCCTCGCGCGACTTCTGGTACGCGCGGAAGGCGATCTTCGCGCCGGCGAGATCGCCGATGGATTCGCCCAGCACCAGCTTGCCGTTGTGGTGCACGCCCGGTTCGATGAAATAGCCCTCGAACTGCTTCACCACGCACTCGCCCTTCGCTTCGAACTTCTTGTTGTCGGCCGGCGTCCACCAGTTCGCGAGGCGGCCTTGCGCATCGAACTGCGCGCCCTGGTCGTCGAAACCGTGGCTGATTTCATGGCCGATGACGACGCCGATGGCGCCGTAATTCACCGCGTCGGTGGCGTTCACGTCGAACGCCGGCGGCTGCAGGATGCCCGCCGGGAACACGATCTCGTTCTGTAGCGGGTTGTAGTACGCGTTCGACGTCGGCGGCGTCATGCCCCAGCGGCTGCGGTCGGTCGGCTTGCCGATCTGGCTGCGGTTGTCGGCGACGTTCCAGCGCGATGCGGCGACGACGTTGTCCCATGCCGAATCGCGCGAGACGACCACGCCGTCGTAGGTCTTGAACTTGTCCGGATACCCCAGCTTCGGGAAGAAGGTCGCGCGTTTCTCCAGCGCCTTCTTCTTCGTCGCCGGATCCATCCAGTCCAGTTCTTTGATGGTGTCGTCCATCGCCAGCAGGATGTTCTTCACCATCTCCTGCATGCGCGCCTTGGCTTCCGGCGGGAAGTACTTCTCGACGTACTTCTGTCCGAGCGCTTCGCCGAGTTGGTTGTCGGTGGCTTCGGCGCAACGCTTCCAGCGCGGCTTGATCTCGGTCGCGCCGGTGAGGAACTTGCCGTTGAAGGCGAAGTTCTCCTCGACGAACGGCTGCGACAACGAATCGGCGGCGGTGTTCAGCACGTGCCATTGCAGGTAGGTCTTCCACTGCGGAAGCGGCGTGGTCGCCAGTTCCCTGTCGACCTGCTGCACGAACTTCGGCTGCGTCACGTTCAACGCGTTGCGCGGCATCTTCGCGGCGTCGAAGTACGCGTTCCAGTCGAAATGCGGCGCGAGCTTCGACAGGGCGGCGAACACGGTCGCGTTGTCCTGCAGCTTGGGATCGCGCAGCTGGACGTTGTCGAACGACGCCTCGGCCAAGCGTTTTTCGAAGGCGAAAACGGTGTCGGCGTCCTGCTTCGCCTGCGCGGCGGGAACGCCGGACAACTCGAACATCTTCGCCACGTGCGCGAGGTATTTCGCGCGGGCCTCGACGAAGCGCGGCTCGGGCTTGACGTAGTAATCGCGGTCCGGCATGCCCAGGCCGCCGGCGTAGATGTGCGCGATGGTCTTCGATGGATCGTGCAGGTCCTCGCCGGCATAGACCTGGAAGGGCACGGCGACGCCCACGTCGTGCAGGCGGCCGATCGCCTTCTGCAGGCCGGCCTTGTCGTTGATCGCCGCGATCTCGTTGAGCCACGGCTGCACCGGCTTGCTGCCGAGCGCGTCCACGCGCGATTCGTCCATGCACGCGGCGTAGAAATCGCCGGCGAGCTGGCCCGCGCTGCCCTTCGGCCAATCGGTCTTCGCCGACAGCTCGGTCAGGATGTCGCGGACGTGTTCCTTGTTCACTTCACCGGACTGCCAGCGCCGGCTCCAGCGATCCATGTAGTTCGGGATCGGGTTCTGCTGGCGCCACGCGCCGTTGGCGTAGTCGAAGAAATCGGTGCAGGCATCGCCGTTGCGGTTGATGTCCTCGGGATGGATCCCGTGGACGGCACCGGCCGAGGCGGTGGTGGCGGCTGCGAGCAAGGCGACGAGCGGAAGGGTGGATCGGACCACGGCAACGCCCCTGGGTCTGGGAGGGTGCCGCCACTATAGCCACGACGCGGGCTTGGGCCGGTGCCGGAAGTCCTGCTCGTTCTCCCTTTTCCACCGTCATTCCCGCCCTTTCCGCCGTCATCCTCGCCCTTCCCACCGTCATCCCCGCGAAAGCGGGGATCCCACCGTGCGGGCATCACGGCTTTCCGTCGAGCGTGATGTTCGCAGAGGTGAATTCCCGCCTGCGCGGGAACGACCGCAACCGTGTCAGCCCCGCCGCGCCTTCTCGATCGCCGCGATGTCGATCTTGTGCATGGTCATCATCGCGTCGAACGCGCGCTTGGCCGCGGCCGGATCCGGATCGGTGATGGCTTCGATCAATGCGCGCGGCGTGATCTGCCACGACAGGCCCCACTTGTCCTTGCACCATCCGCACGCGCTTTCCTGCCCGCCGTTGCTGACGATTGCGTTCCAGAGGCGGTCGGTTTCGGCCTGGTCGTCGGTCGCGACCTGGAACGAGAACGCCTCGTCGGGCTTGAACGTCGGCCCGCCGTTCAAACCGATGCACGGAATGCCCATCACCGTGAAGTTGACGGTCAACACATCGCCCTTCTTGCCATCCGGGAAATCGCCCGGCGCGTGATGCACGCCGTCCACGGTGGTGTCCGGAAACGTCTTCGCATAGAACTCCGCCGCAGCCAGCGCATCGCGATCGAACCAGAGACAGACGGTGTTCTTTGCGATCTCGTTCTTCTGGGCCATTGCGGTTCTCCTTGAGCCAGTGGCGTGGAAACGCGGACGTTAGCACCCACGCGCTGCCCGCGATGTGCGCGACCGTGCACGCCAGGTGGCGGACCGGACCGATAACGCGCACGCGAAAACAGGCTACGGCGGCAGCTCACGCGCGAAACATCACGATCCGCTCACGCATCGCTTGATATTTACGCGCCCTACTACATTACTGAACATTTCGTTCATGAATGTGAGTACCCGGAGGGAACACATGAACTCTCCTCGCAGCACGCTTCTGATCGGCGTGGTGTCGGACACCGCGTGGTCGACATCACCGCTCGCCGTGCAGCCAGGCACGCCGAACGATCACCGCGTCGGCGAACGCATGCGCGCACGCGTCACATCGGACCAGACAACCACGCGCGTCACTCGCTAAGGCAGAACCCGCGCGCATCCCGGGGTTCTTTCGGCTCTTTTTTGCGACAGGCGCTGCGTTCGCACACGCCTTGTGTCGCGCCTGCCTGCAAGCAGGGCCCAGGCAGGTTTTCGCTCAGTGCTCGAACATGGAAACGGTGATGACATGGACTACGAGGGCGTAACCCGTCGCGATTTCCTCAAGGGCACCGGGCTGGTGACGCTCGCGGCCATGACGTCGCAGATGCCTTCACTCGCCGGGGCGGCGCCCGCCGCGACGGGCGAATTCGACATCGATAGCGCATTCGCACAGTTCATGCGCGACATCGGCGGCAGCCCGGATGACGGTGGCGGCAAGGTCACCTTCACCGGCGCCGATCCCATCCTGCGAAGCCATTTCCGCATCGGCGCGAGCATGGCGATTCCCGCGATGGGCGCCGCCGTCGGTGCTGCCGCGATCTGGAAGGAGCGCACCGGACAGGTACAGGACCTGCGCGTGGACCTTCGCGATTCGGTGTGGAACGTGAATCCACTCGTCGGCATGGTGCTGCGCCAGATGCAGGCCGGCGGGCTCTTTCCGAAGAGCGACCCGATCCCGAACAACCTCGCGTGGATGCCCACCGTGAACGGCCTGATGATGCAGGCGCCGCTGGGACTCGGGCATCCGATGTCATTCCGCGCGTTCGCCACGAAGGACGGCCGCTTCATGAACCTCACCGGCGCGTATCCGCACCTGAGCGATCGCATTCTCAACACGCTCAAGTGCCCGCCGAACCTGGAAGCCATCCAGCAGGCGGTGCGCCAGTGGAACGGCGAGGAACTCGAAACCGCGCTCGCGCAGGCGCGTGCGGCAGCGGCGATGCATCGCACCGTGGAGGAATGGGCGAAGCATCCGGAAGGCATGCACCTGGCCGCGCAGCCGCTGGTGGAGATCATCAAGCTCGGCGACTCCGAACCGGTTGCATTCTCGCCCAATCCCGAACAACCGCTGTCGGGCATCAACGTGGTGTCGTGCACGCATGTCATCGCCGGCACCACGGCGGCGCGCACGCTCGCCGAGTACGGCGCGAACGTCCTCCACGTCGCGCGCGACCAGGCATTCGAGCACGAAGCGCTGGTCATGGACGTCAACGTCGGCATGCGTTCGACGTTCGTCGACCTGCGCGATCCAGCGCAGAACCAGAGGCTTGCAGCCCTGCTCCCGCAGACGGACGTGTTCGCCGAATCCTTCCGCGGCGGCGCGATGGATGGCCTGGGCTTCTCGCCACAGGAGGTGGCGAAGAGGCGTCCGGGCATCGTCTATCTGTCCGTACGCTGCTACAGCCACGACGGCCCCTGGCGCGACCGCGCGGGCTTCGACATGGAAGGGCTGACTGTGTCGGGCTTCACCATGGCCGAAGGCGAAGGCACGCCACGCTTCCCGCCGACGCTGGTGATGAACGATTACATCGCCGGCTATCTCGGCGCCGCCGGCGTGCTTGCCGCATTGCGACGCCGCGCGAAGGAAGGAGGCAGCTACCACGTGCGTGTCTCCTTGACGCGCGCGGGCATGTGGTACAAGTCGCTCGGCCAGTTCGCCGATACACGTTTCGACGCGACGCTGCCCGAACATCGCATCGGCAAGCCGCGCACCATCACCCGCAAGACGCCATACGGCGAGATCGACCGCCTCGCCCCGCAGGTGGAGCTTTCGCGCACGCCCGGGCGCTGGCGCAATCCGCTGGTGGCCGTTCGCGGCAGCGACCGCCCGGTGTGGCGCGCATGAACGCCGTTAGCGCAAAGCGCCGGCACTGGGCCGCGGCGCTGCTGGTGCTGTCCTCGCCTCCCTCGCTCTGCGAGGCGGAGTCGGCCGACGCCGATGAACTGTATCCACCGCTGATGCAGGGCACGCTGTCGGCCGAGGGCGACCTGGAGCAATCCGACGCCGAGGCGACCCGCAGCCCCTTCCCTCGCGATTCAGTACTCGAACCCTGGTTCGCATGGAAACAGCAGTTGCAGGCGCGAACGGGTTTTTTGTTCGGCGGCTCCTACGGCGTGCTGTACCAGAACTATTCCGACAGCCTGGTCGGGCAGCACGACGCTACGGGCGCGAAGTTCACGCTCAACCTTTCCTACGACCTGTTCCGCGGTGGTACGCCGGAGGCGCTGACCTTCGCGATGGCGATCGAGGACCGACGCCCGATCTTCGGCAGCGATCTCCCCCCGCTGTTCGCCGGTTTCGCCGCCGGTTCCCTAGTCCCGACCGCAGCGACATGGGGCGAGTTCGACCTGGGCGTGACGCAGGCGTACATCCGGCAGAACCTGTTCGGCAACAAGTTCCAGTACACGGTCGGCAAGATCTTCGCGCCGAACTTCGTCAACGCGTATCCGTTTTTCGACGACAACCGGCAGTTCCTGAGCCAGCAGTTTTCCACGAGCCCGACGATCCAGTCGCCACTGCGCGGCTTCGGTGCGGTCGCCGCGTACTACCCGACCAACAGCGGGCTGTACCTGCAGGCCGGCATGTACACCGCGCGCAGCGACGACACCGGCAGCACGATCGACGACTTCTTCAACACGTCCGAGCACTTCTACCACTTCGACATCGGCTGGACGCAGCGCTCGCGCGCCGGCCTTCCGATCGAAGCGCGTGGCCCCACCGACCCGGACAACTTCCACATCACCAGCTGGTATCGCGATGCGCAGGAAGACGGCACGCCGCGCTCCTACGGCATCGCATTCAACGCGAACTGGATGGTGGCGGCGCAGACGATGGTGTTCTTCCGGGGCGGCGTCTCGGAGGACTGGGCAGCGGAGAAGAGCCTGTCGGCCGGCGTGGGTTGGAGGCCCGGCGGTTCGCCGGCGAACCTGGTCGGCATCGGCGCGGGCTGGACGGAGCCGGCGTCGTCGTTCCTGCGTTCGCAGTACACCGTGGAGGTTTTCTACCGCTTCCACGTCACGCGGAATTTCGCAATCACGCCGGACATCCAGGCTGTCGTCGACCCATCGACCAACCCCGACGAGAACGTGCTGTGGGTGGCCAGCCTGCGCGGACGCGTGACGTTCTGAAGAACGATGTCGTGCACCATGTGGTAGCGATCGAGGTGCGGTCGCGTCACCATCGACCGGCAGATCGACATCCGGCGATCCGCTGGCGTTGCATTCCTTCCGGCCGCTACTTGATCCGCCGCTTCTCCAGCTTGCGCGCGAGCGTGCGGCGATGCAGGCCCAGGCGGCGTGCGGCTTCGGAAATGTTGAAGTCGCTGGCGGCAAGCGCTTCGTGGATGTGCTCCCACTCCAGCGTCTTGATCGACGTGGTGCGCTCGGTCAACTCCACCTCGGTGTCGCCGGCGGCGCGGTCGAACGCGGCCTCGATGTCGTCGGTGTTCGACGGCTTGGCGAGGTAGTGGCGTGCGCCAAGCTTGATCGCCTCCACGGCCGTCGCGATGCTCGCGTAGCCGGTCAGCACGACGATCACCAGGTCCTGGTCGAACGCGTGCAACTGCTTCACGCTCGTCAGCCCGGAGGCACCTCCGGCGAGCTTCAGGTCGACCACCGCATGCGTCGGCAGGAACTCCTTGAGCAATGCGGGCATGCCGTCTTCGCCCGTGAGATGGCGAACCTGGTAGCCGCGACGCTCGAACGAACGCACGAGGGTGCGCGCGAAGGCTTCATCGTCCTCGACGATCAGCAGGCGGCGCTCAGTCTTCGGCATCATCGCCCTCCTCGTCGCTTTCGTCCTCGATGGCCAGCGCGGACAGCGGCAGCGTCATCGTCACCACGGCGCCGCCCTGCGGCCTGTTCTTCGCCCGGAGGCTGCCACCCAGCGTACGCGCAACGTTCACAGAGAGGAACAAGCCCAGCCCGCCACCCGGCCGGCCCTTGCTCGTGTTGTACGGCGAGCCCAACCGCTGCAGGATCTCGCCGGAAAAACCGGGGCCGGCGTCGCTCACGTCGATGATCAGTGCTTCGCCGTCGCAATGGGCATCCAGCGCGACCCAGCCGGGCGACGCTTCCAGCGCGTTGTCGAGCACGTTGAACACCATCTGCCGCAGGCCCGCGTCCGACACGATGCGTGGGTCCAGGTGGCAGCGGTTGGTGTAGGTGAACTGGATCGGGTTGCGCGCCCGGCGCCATTCTTCCGCCAGGCCGTCGAGCATCGCGTGCAGGCTCACCTCGATGGGCGCTTCGGCGCGCGGTCCGCCCGCGGCGAGCAGGATGTTGGTGACGATCGACTTGCAGCGCGCCACCTGCTGCTGCATCTCGACGACATCGCGGTGCAGCTCGCCCTCGGAGGCAATGGTCGGCAGGTGCTGCCAGTCGCCGAGGATCACCGACAGCGTCGACAGCGGCGTGCCGAGTTCGTGCGCCGCACCGGAGGCCAGCAAGCCCATTCGCACGATGTGCTCTTCTTCGGCGGCGCGCTGGCGCAGTTCTGCCAGACGCGCATCGCGCTCGCGCAGGATGCGGCCGATGCGGGTGAGGAAGACCACCAGCAGCGCGGCGATGAGCAGGAAGCAGATCAACAGGCCCTGCACGTAATGGTCGCCCAGCCCGCGCGCGGGCTCGACGGCGAGCACGATCGGCGTCCGCACCAGCGTCAGGCCGGTGACGCAGAGCGCCGCCGCCGCCGCGATGACCCAGCTCCATGGCGATCGCAGCACGACGGTGCCGAGCACCACCTGCAGCAGGTACAGGAAGACGAACGGGTTGGTGATGCCTCCGGAGAGGTAGAGCTGGATCGTCAGCGAGGCGACGTCCACCAGCAGCGAGACCATCAAGGCGTTGCTCGACGCATGCTCGCGACGACGCCACCACAGCTGGCTGACGACATTGAACAGCGCGAGCGCGGCGAGGACCGTGAACATCGGCCTCAGCGGCAGGCCGATACCGAGGCCGTAATGCACGACGATGATCGTCGCGACCTGCCCGATCACCGCGATCCAGCGCAGCTCGATCAGCTGCTGCATGTTGCGCAGCCCCGCGCTTCCGCGCCAGCGCGTCAGTGCGGGCAACCTGCTTTCGGCGTCGGCGGCTACCGCGTCCTGGATCGTTCGTGAGGCCATGGTCGATTCGATGGAAACGCGGGGGCGCGCTTCAACGGCGCCGATCATGGCGCAAACGCCGCTCCGAGGCGAACAGGAAGCCACCCGCGACGAGCGTAAGCAGCGCCATGCCGAACCAGGTCAGTGCGTACGACAGATGGGAATCGCGGAACTTCACGACCGTGAGCCCACCGCGCGGCCACACGGTCGATGCGGCTTCGCGATCGGCATCGATGAAGAACGGCGCCACGCGATCTGCGGGAAGCCCGTGCGACTGCGCGATGGCCGCGACGTCGCGCGAGTACCAGCGCTGCTGCGCCGGATCGTTGTGTCGGAGGAAACCGCCGCCGGGTTCGCTCATGCGCAGCAGGCCGTTCACGACCACCCTGCCCTGCGGAGGCGGCGCGAAGCTCGCCTCGACGTTCCGTTCGGCGGACGGCACGAAACCGCGATTGACCAGCACATAGTCGCCCGAATCGGTGCGCAGCGGCACCAGCGACCAGTAGCCGCCCCCCAGCTCGGTCACCGCCTGCGTGCGGCTTTCCATGTCGGGCATGAAGCGCCCGGCGACGGAGACGTGCCGGTAAGCGTCGGATTCGTCGGTAACAGTCGGCCATCGCGCACGCGACGGCGCGAGGACCGGAGCGGCGTGCACCCGCGCATCGACGCGGGCGATGAGGTCGTGCTTCCACGCCATCCGCTGGACCTGCCAGATGCCCAGCGCGACGAACCCGACGAACGCGACCGCGAGCAGCCCGGCGAACATCGCCAGCACCCAGGGGCGTCGCCCCCGGGGCATCGGCTGCGCGTCGACGTTCTCCGTCATGGCACGGCTCGCAGCAGGAACGTTACGGCGTGTTCCGGATCATCTCCTGCATCTCGTGCGCGCCCGGCATCATGTTCGTGTTGAGGTGATGCATGACCCACAACGAGCCGCTGAGCACGATCACCACCAGCACGACGGTGAAGATGAGCGCGAGGGCGTTCCAGCCGCCTTCGGACTTCGCGTTCATGTGCAGGAAGTAGACCATGTGCACGACCACCTGCACGGCGGCGAACGCCAGCAGGATCAGCACCAGCAGCGGCGTGCTGATGGCCGAGCCGCCCATCACCAGCGCGAACGGGATGGCGGTCAGGATGACCGACAGCACGAAGCCGGTCAGGTACTCCTTCTTCGAGACGTGCGGGATGCCGGTCTCGAGGAAGTCGTCGTCGTGGTCGTGGTGTGCGTGGTCACTCATCGCAGCGAGCCCATCAGGTAGACGAAGGTGAAGACGCCGATCCAGACGACGTCGAGGAAGTGCCAGAACATCGACAGGCAGGCCACGCGGCGCGTGTTGGCGCGCGTGAGGCCGTGCTTGCGCACCTGCAGGCACAGCACGATCAGCCAGATCACGCCGAAGAACACGTGCAGGCCGTGCGTGCCCACCAGCGCGAAGAACGAGGACAGGAACGCGCTGCGCTGCGGACCGGCGCCGATGTGGATGAAGTGGTGGAACTCGTACAGCTCGATCGCCAGGAACGTCGCGCCCAGCAGGCCCGTCACGATGAGCCATGCGATCAGGCCGCGCTTGTTGCGCGCCTGCATGGCGATCATCGCGAAGCCGTAGGTGATCGACGACACCAGCAGCACCGCGGTGTTCACCGCCACCAGCTTCAGATCGAACAGGTCGGCGCCGGACGGGCCGGCGGCGAAACTGCGGCCCAGCACGCCGAAGGTGGCGAACAGGCACCCGAAGATCATCAGGTCGCTGAGCAGGTAGATCCAGAAGCCGAGCAGCGTGCCGCTTTCCGGATGGTGGTGGCCTTGCGTGTCGAGGAAGACCGGCGCGCCGTCTTCACGGGTCAATGCGATGGGCTCAGACACGGAAGGTCTCCAGCTGCTGGGTACGCGCGTGCTCGGTGGCAGCCACCTCGTCGGCGGGAATGTGGTAATCACGGTCGTAGTTGAACGTGTGCCAGATCGCGTAGGCCACCACGGCGACCAGCGACAGCACCGCCAGCCACCACAGGTGCCAGATCATCGCGAACCCGCCCGCCGTGCTCAGCAGCGCCAGCACCAGGCCGGCCGGCGTGTTCTTCGGCATGTGCACGGCCAGGAAGCCCGAACGCATGCGCGTGAAGCCGCGCTGCTTCATGTCCCACCAGGCGTCGGTGTCGTGGACGACCGGCGTGAAGGCGAAGTTGTAGGCCGGCGGCGGCGAGGACGTCGACCACTCCAGCGTGCGGCCGTCCCACGGATCGCCGGTGACGTCGCGCAGCTGCTCGCGCTTGCGGAAGCTGACGAAGATGCAGATCAGGAACGCGGCGATGCCGATCGCGATCAGGACCGCACCGAAGGCGGCGATCAGGAACCAGATCTGCAGCGACGGATCGTCGAAGTGGCTCATGCGACGCGTCACGCCCATCAGGCCCAGCACGTACAGCGGCGTGAAGGCGAACCAGTAGCCGGCCAGCCAGAACCAGAACGAGACCTTACCCCAGAAGTCGTCGAGCTTGAAGCCGAAGGCCTTCGGGAACCAGTGCGTCATCGCCGCGAACAGGCCGAACACCACGCCGCCGATGATCACGTTATGGAAGTGCGCGATCAGGAACAGGCTGTTGTGCAGCACGAAGTCCGCGGGCGGGACGGCCAGCAGCACGCCGGTCATGCCGCCCACCACGAAGGTGATCATGAAGC
>Ga0209676_1001465_pt1 | contig 22004 bp, 15 predicted proteins | sample AraplaCvi_mLB_r2_FD_184282 | JGI IMG/M metagenome (GOLD analysis project Ga0209676, IMG submission 184282) | Arabidopsis root microbial communities from North Carolina, USA - plate scrape MF_Cvi_mLB_r2 (SPAdes) (version 2) | ecosystem: Host-associated > Plants > Roots > Endosphere | place: USA... | reverse complement strand
CTTCGTGTGATGAAGCCGATTGTTTTATCTGATGGCGAAGTGATTGCGGCAGGAGGAAATATCCGAATTGCCAATGGCGCAAAAATGCAGCTTGGTTCCGTTACTGAAACACACTTATCAAATAATTACTTAGTGATCATGCAAATAATAGAATATGCGCGAGCCTTTTTAATGGGGCGAATAGCTTTAAGTAAATACAATCTTGTACTTATTATTTCGGGAGCATTTAGTGTGTTTTCGAAGGAATGGGCTGTGCAAGCGGGCGGTTATTCAACGAATATTATTGGAGAAGACATGGAGCTTGTCGTGAATATTCACCGTTTGATAAGAAAGAAAAAAGAAAAGAAACGTATAGAATTTGTTCCAGATCCTGTGTGCTGGACTGAAGCACCTCAGTCATTAGGGGTTTTGCGAAACCAGCGTAGACGTTGGCATCAAGGATTATTTGAAAGCCTATGGAAGCATAAGACGATGACGTTGAATCCTAAATATGGCTTAATAGGCTTGCTTTCATTTCCATACTTTTGGCTAGTAGAATGCCTAGGTCCACTAGTTGAGCTAGGTGGTTACATTTATATCGTAGTGGCATTTTTCTTAGGGAAAATCTATTATGAAATAGCCATAATCCTGTTACTGCTTTTCGTTATTTATGGGGTGATTTTTTCAATAGCTTCTATATTATTCGAAGCATGGATTTTGAATACTTATCCGAAACCGAGAGAGCTACTACGCATGATACTTTTAGCTTTTACTGAAATTTTCTGGTATCGACCACTCACTCTTTTTTGGCGCTGTGAGGGATTGATCCGGTTTGTACTAAGAAGAAGCGATTGGGGTAATATGAAGCGTGTCGGCATTGGTGAAAAGGAGAAAAATGTATGAAGCGTATATATATAGGGATTATAGTCGTTCTAATTCTCATTATTACACCTATAGCATGGTGGTATTTCAGCGATGAAAAATCGCTCAACGTTGCGATTCTAGATAAAACGGTTCCGAACGAAACTTATCGAGAACATTTAGGTGTGAACTGGTTTTTAAACCATTATAAATACACAATCGATGAGCATTCGTATGATGTACAAAAAAATTACTATGGTACGCTTCCAAATGATAAAACGAAGAACGTGTCAGAAAAAAAGTTTCCGACTGACTATAGTAATTATGATGTTATTTATTTGGCTGATACGTACGGGGTTTATAAGGATGATTTAAATGAAAGAAAACGCTTAGGTAAACGATCAGAAAAAATTGTAGGCGGCTTGGAAATGGGTGAATGGCAGTCTATAGTAGATCGTTTAGCAACCAATAAGAAAAGTATGTTAATTGCTGAATACAATACATTTGCATCACCGACGTCAGCAGAAGTTAGAAAAGAGTTACAAGATTATTTAGGAATTTCATGGTCTGGATGGATTGGGCGATATTTTGATGAGCTTGATTATCATAAAAATACAGAAATTCCACAATGGGTCATAGATGAACAAGGCGATAATTGGCCATACAAAGGCGGAGGCTTTCTTCTATTTAATGAAATTACAGAAAAGCTCATTGTGCTAGAGTTGGACAAGCATGTAAACACAGAAGGTATTCAGGTGCAATTTACTGAAGAAGGGAAAAAGTTCTTCGACACCTCTGCTCGTGCAGAATATGGCTATTGGTTTGATATTATCACACCTAAATATGCAGAGGATGCTCTCGCTAATTATGAATGGGACTTAACAAAAGAAGGGGAAAAACTTTTAGAGGACAACGATATTCCACAGCAATTTGCGGCAATCGTTTCACAGGATAAACGCTACACGACAAGCTATTATTTTGCTGGAGACTTTAACGATATGTCCCGTGTGCCGTCCCTTTACAAAATAAAAGGATTACCGACCATTTATAAATATGCTGAGAAGTATGCAGATAGTTCGTTTTATTGGTCAATCTATATACCAGTCATGCATAAAATTTTTGAAACGTTTGAGCAAAAAGAAGTTCAAGAAAACGTTAATCATGGCAAATTAAATTATAACGCACGTATTAAGGGCGAATCATTTGAAGTTTTACGAGATGGAAAATGGGAGCCGATAGTCTTTAAGGGCGTTAATATCGGTATGGGTAAACCAGGAGCATTTCCTGGCGAGGCTGCTATTACGGAAGAAGAGTACTATCGATGGTTCCGACAAATTGCTGAGATGAATGCCAATACGATTCGAGTATATACATTACACCCGCCAGGTTTTTATCGGGCACTTGCAAAATACAATGAAGAAAATCCAGATAAACCACTGTATGTATTGCATGGTGTATGGATTAGCGAAGAAGGTTTGGTTGATTCATTAGATGCCTATGATGAAGCTACTTTAAAAGATTTTCAACTTGAAATGAAACGAATGGTGGACGTTATCCACGGTAATACTTATGTGAAGCCAGTAGCAGGACATGCCTCAGGATTATATGATGTGGACGTTTCAAAATATATAATAGGCTGGGTGCTAGGAATCGAATGGTATCCGCGTATGGTTGTTGGTACGAACGAGAAACACGCTAATATAGGCGAATACAATGGGACGTATTTTGAAACGAAAAATGCTGCACCATTTGAACATTGGTTAGCCGAGCAAATGGATCTTATTACTGTTTACGAAAAGGATAAATATAATTGGATCCGTCCAATGAGTTTCACAAACTGGGTAACAACCGACTTATTAGACCATCCATCTGAGCCTTCTGAGGATGAGGATTTGGTAGGCGTAAATCCAAATGTCATCTATACGAAAGGTGAGATGCAGGCACCGGGTCAATTTGCTTCCTATCATGTGTATCCTTATTACCCTGACTTCTTTAACTACGATCAAAAATATTTAAATTATAAAGATTTCCGGGGCAATAAAAATAGTTATGCAGGATATTTAAAAGAACTACATGAAGCACATAATATGCCTGTTCTTGTCGCGGAATTTGGAATACCTGCAGCTCGTGGTATGACACATGAAAATGTTTATGGCTGGAATCAGGGCCATATGTCCGAACAGCAACAAGGTGAAACGCTACAACATTTATATGAAGATATTATGCATGAAGGCTTGCTCGGAGGCCTAGTCTTTACATGGCAGGACGAGTGGTTTAAGCGGACGTGGAATACGATGGATTATGATGATCCAAACCGTCGACCGTTTTGGTCTAATGCACAAACAAATGAACAGCAATTTGGCGTACTAAGCTTTGATCGATTTAAAGTGAAAGTAGACGGCGATACTAAGGAATGGAAAGGTACACAAATGTACAATACCTCACCTTCTGACTCAACAGATTTTGCTGTCGATTATGATGAAAGATATTTGTATCTCAAATTAAAAAGTGATGTTTTAGAACAAGCATCACCTCGTATTTTACTTGATGTAGTACCAAATCAAGGGAATACTTCAGCTACATCAATGAAAGATATGACGTTTTCAAATGGCGTAGATTTTATTGTGGAATTAAATAAAAGTGGAGACTCTCGAGTGGTCATAGATGAATACTATGATTTCTATGATTATTTTTACGGTCATAATATAAATCTGATTCCACCTCGTATGGCAGTTCCGACAAAAAATAGTGGTAAGTTTGCACCGATTTATTATGTGTTAAATAAAGAGTTGTACTTACCAGAGCAAAATATTACTACTGATTTCAGTCATTATGAAACAGGGAAGCTGCTTCAAGGGAATGCCAATCCAAAATCAAAAGATTATAATTCGTTAGTAGACTATACATGGACGGATGATCATGTGATTGAGCTACGAATTCCTTGGCTACTGATCCAAACTAGAGATCCAAGCCAACGTGAATTTATGGGAGATCTATATAAAGATGGAGAGATAGCTTCTACTAAGGTAGATAATATTTATATTGGTGCGGTCTTTGTAGATAAAGAGGGCAAAGTTGTAAAATCTTTACCAGAGACAAATGACCAAGTCTTACCGAAACTCTCAGCTTATACTTGGGAACCATGGCAAACGCCTAAGTTTGAAGAGCGTTTAAAACAATCATATTATATTTTACAAAAATTATTTAAAGCGTATTAAGTAGAAGCTTAGGATAGGTGAGTATTTACCTATTCTAAGTTTTTATTATTCGTCAGAAAATAAAGAAAAGTTTTGCAATTCCGTCTATTCTCCGAACTGTATATTCTTACGATTGTTTATGTTAAATTACTACTAATACATTCGAGAAAGACAGTTGTTTTTTTAAGGAGGACATTATAGTGAAGTTAAAATTTGGTCTATTGGCAAAAATTATTGTCGCTATCTTTTTGGCGGTAATATTTGGAGGTTTTATGCCGGAGCCATTTGTACGTATATTTGCAACATTTAATGGCTTATTCGGTAATTTCTTAAATTTCGTTGTACCACTTATTATTATTGCATTTATTGCTCCGGGCATTGCTCAGCTTGGGAAAGGCTCAGGAAAATTATTAGGTTTGGCAACATTCTTTGCCTATTTCTCAACAATCATTGCAGGCATATTCGCCTTTTTAGTAGCGCGAAATGTGTTGCCCAACTTCATATCAAATGGTGCTATGGAAAGTATGAAAAACCCAGAGGAATTTTTAGCACAGGCATTCTTTAAAGTTGAAATGCCCCCATTAATGGGCGTGATGTCAGCATTAATTTTTGCATTTATCGTAGGGATTGGTATGACTGCCATCAAAGGCGATGTGATGAAACGTGGTTTTGAAGAGTTTAACGTAATCATTGAAAAGTTAATTTCATTTGTTATTATTCCACTTTTACCATTCCATATTTTTGGGATCTTCTTGAACATGACATATGGAGGTCAAGTAGCAAAAATATTATCAGTCTTCGCAATTGTCTTCGGACTAATAATTGCGATGCATTGGGTAATATTGCTAGTGCAATACACTACTGCGGGAACTTTAAATAAGAAAAATCCGCTTAAGTTACTTCGAACAATGCTACCTGCGTATTTTACAGCATTAGGCACACAATCTTCAGCTGCAGCTATTCCGGTTACATTGCGACAATCACAAAAAACAGGGGCTTCAGAAAAAGTAACGAATTTTACAATCCCACTGTTTGCAACTATTCATTTATCAGGTAGTACGATTACAATCGTAACTTGTTCTTTAGGTGTTATGATGATGAACGGTATGGATATAGGCTTTGCGCAATATATCGGCTTTATATTTATGCTAGGTATTACAATGGTTGCTGCACCCGGTGTCCCAGGAGGAGGAGTCATGGCGGCAATAGGTTTACTGCAAACAATGCTCGGCTTCGATGAAACAATGGTTGCACTAATGATCGCACTGTACATAGCACAAGATAGCTTTGGTACTGCTACAAATGTAACGGGAGATGGAGCATTATCTATGATTGTCGATCGTTTCAACAAAGAGACTAATTAATAAAAACTGAGTGGCGGAAAGAACCGCTAAAGCGACAGAAAGAACCCCGGACTGACAGTTAGAATTCACAAAGTCGTGGATAGATTGATAGAATTGCTTAAGTGACGAAAAGAATCAACTAACCTTCGCCATTTAGGAACTTTTCATAAGGAAATATTTACGAATAAGCAATATGATCTCATTTGTGGTCATATTGCTTTTTTGATGCGCCCGGCATGCGTCTATAGAAAAATACTGATAGATTGATCAGTCTTTAAGAATAAATTCCTATTCTATGAGGAGCATAAATAAGAAGACACATATCCTTCTTTTTGTTTATTTCTATTTGTAGAGATTTTCGATATGGTATAACTAATTTGAACGAATGGGGCTGTGTGAAATTATTAATAGTCGAAAGTTTAAGTTTTTAATCATATGTATATTAGTTATGTCACTAAATAGTGCAACTATAAAGGCAGATAGTATTACAGAAGATGAACGTTCTACATGGATTTGGAATACGTGGATGCTTGTAGATAACGAAACCAACGTATTACAATTTTTGCAAAGTAAACGAATAAACAAAGTTTATTTACAAGTTGATTATGATATATCTAGAAGTGTGTATCAAAGCTTTATAGAAAAGGCCTCAGCAAAAAACATCCAAATATACGCACTTGCTGGGGAAGTCAATTGGATTACAGAGAATGGCATTGAGTATCAAAACCAACTTATGAATTGGCTAGAGCTTTTTCAACGTGAAGCGACAGAGTCACAACGTTTTTTAGGAATACATTTAGATATTGAGCCATATGATACAAATATTTGGTCTACAAAACGAACAGCTGCGATTCAAACCTACCAACAGTTAGTTATTCATGCGAAAAAGAAAGCACAGTCATTAAAATTACCACTAGAATTAGATATACCTTTTTGGTATGACGAAATCTCATATGAGACTAAATATGGTAAAGGTATTTTATCTGAGTGGGTAATTAACTATTCAGATGGTGTGACTATAATGGCTTACCGAGATAATTCAAAGGACATTATACAAATCGTAAAAAATGAAATTGAATATGCTAACCGAATGGATAAAAAAGTTGTTGTAGGTGTTGAAACTTTGAAGTCAGAAGAGGGTAACTTAGTTAGCTTCTCAGAAGAAGGAGAAGCTTATATGGACCGACAATTGAACAAAGTTCAAAAACATTTTTCAAAAAAAAAGAGCTTCAAAGGCACTGCGATCCACCATCTTGAAAGTTGGATGGAAATGCGACCATAAATTTGCCGAATTCCATTAACCAGGATAAAAGTGTCTTGTAATGGCGAGGGTATCTACCTTCATTTGTAAAGAATTTAATAATAGAAGAGAATCTGCAAAGTTTCCTTGGCTCATTTGAGGAAAGCGGCAGATTTTTTTATCCGAATGTAATTTTTCGAATCTTTCATTTGTTTAGAATTTGTTCAGTTTGAACTGTTATATTCTTATAAGCGGTTACTCTTATGAATTAGAGGTTTAAAAAATCGTCAATTTTTTGTGGAATATGTTCCTTTTGATATAAACAGTAAAGGAATCAGTGTGCAGACTAAATATAGAAGGAAATTAGATGAAATAAAACTTATTACTTAGGATAGTTCCACAGTGCAATAAAAAATCATATAGAAAACATGTAAGAGGAGCGTAGTAATGAACACTTTATCTAAAACGGTACAAAAAGTAAATATTTTGAAGGTTATTAATATTATACCTCTTTTTGATGTGTTAAAGGCAAATATTATTCGGTCACATATGGAATTGACAGTTATATTTTTAAAGGCAACTGTATCTGATTCCTATCAAAATAACTTGATTGAAGCTGTAGAAGAACAAATTGCTCATTTTCTTGTATCCAAGGTTCGGAATACCGATATGCTTTTTAGGTTAGAGGGAAGTTTACGATGGGGAATTTTGTTGCCACAAAATGGTGAGGAAGAAGGGAAAGCATTTTTAAATCGAATTTTTCAACTTGTAAAAAATGAGAACTTCCCTTCAGATTCAGCTTTTACATTACAGGGAATTATTGTAGAGGTTAAAAATGATCAAGTAATGTTTGACGATTTAATAGCTAAACAGTTTGAAGTTCTTAGTCAACTATCAGAACCTTGGGAAATTGAAGTAGTGACGAGTTATAATTCGCAACCAATTGAAAGAGTGAAAGTAAGTATTTTAGAAGAAAACGTTATTTTTGGTGAAGTATTAGAATTAACAGTTCAGAAAATGATAGTAGATCACTTTCAATTAGAAACAAAAGTTTTTTCAGATGGACATGAATTTTTACAGTCAGATTGGTATTTATCTGGACATACGCATATCGTCATTATGAATGATATTTTGCCACGTGAAAATGGTCTTAATGTCTTGCACACATTAAGGAAAATGGCTAATCAAAAGAAATTTATTATTTATATGATGACCAATAGAAAGTCTCTGCGAGATATGATCTACGCATATGAAAGTGGCGTTGATCAGTATTTAATTAAGCCATTTGATTTAAATTTATTTCAAGCACAATTAAAGCGAACATTTGCGAGGTTATGATTATGATTGAATTATCTATTCAATTATTACTTTCTATTATCGCTATTCTCTTCCTATTTTGTGGTGTAGCTATGATGTATTTAATCTATCAAAGAAGGAACGAAGAGAGAAAAAAGTATGAGATGGAAAAGTATATACAAAAAACAAAAATACTTTGGCAGGAGTACATTTTAGAGGACGGCCGATTTACTGATACGCTAATTCCGAAAAGTAAAATTCAAATTTTAGCGGTAGAACATATATTTTTATCGTATTTAAGAAATATATCTAATCCAATTATCCAACAAAAAATCTATTCTTTTGCACAGATGAATTTAAAGGAATATTACAAAAATGAGCTAAAATCCAGAAATTGGAGTAAGAAAATGAATGCAATGTACCGTATTGCTGATTTCCATATAAAAGAGCTTATCAGTGCTTGCGAAGTATCAATTAATTACAAACGTTCTATAGAGTTATTTCAGCTGTTAAAAATATATTCTATTCTTGAAAAAGAAAAATTTATACAAGAAATATTGCTATGTAATTATTCTTTTTCAGAAAGTGGATATAAAAAGTTATTTTCATATTTAGAAGTAGAAATGCTCCAACGACTTTTGGAAAAGATAGAAATTTTACAACAAGCAGCACAATATGCATTAATTGATACAATTGCAGCAAAAGGAAGTATGGATGTTATAGATGGGCTTGAAGAATTATTAGCAAATGAGGATACTGAAATTCGAATTCGTACTCTTAGAGGACTTGAAAGAATTGGGGTTATTCGAGATTTAGAGATGTATATTCCATTTGTCGATTCGACAATATGGGAAGAAAGATTAATGGTCGCAAAATTATTTAAGTATGCACCTTTAACATATACTGCCGAGCATTTAGAAAAATTGTTACAGGATAGTAATTGGTGGGTACGATCAAAAGCAGCAAGCACGATAATTGAAGATCCAAGAGGTTATCAGAGATTAAAAGAATTCATTGCAACAACAAATGACCAATATGCAATTGATATGGCTAATGAAGTATTAGAAAAAAGGATGCGTGCAGTATGATTATACTTGACTATTTAATGTGGTTTTTTGGTGGGGTAATCATAATTTATATGCTACTAGTTATAGTAACGTATGGGCTTATGTTTGTGTTTGCCCTTTTAAAGCTACGAAAAGAATATAGGCTTGATCAAACTGAAATGGATGATACGTATATTGATGCGTTCTATTCTAAGCCAGTGTCTGTAATCATACCCGCTTATAATGAAGAAGTAGGTATTGTGGATAGTATTCATTCTCTACTTAGTCTACACTATCCTGAATTTGAAATAATCATTGTCAATGATGGTTCTACTGATTGTACTCAAGAACTAGTTATTGAGCATTTTCAAATGAGAAAAATTGAAAAAATAATAAAGATGGAAATCCCAACAGATCCCATTATTCAAATCTATCAATCACAAATTCATCCAAATTGTTTTTTGGTAGAGAAAGTGAATGGTGGAAAGGCAGATGCTTTGAATGTAGGCATTAATGTTGCAAACTATCCTTATTTTTGCTCCGTTGATGGAGATTCAATTCTGGAGAGTACATCTTTATTACGTTTAATGAAACCCATTGCCTTATCTGATGGTGAGGTAATTGCAGCGGGTGGGAATGTTCAAATTGCCAATGGAATGAATATGCACCTTGGTTCCATATTAGAAACAAACTTGTCTAAAAATTATTTAGTTACTATGCAAATTATTGAATACTTTAGAGCTTTTTTAATAGGACGAATTACGCTAAGTAAATTTAACTTAGTTTTAATTATTTCGGGTGCATTTAGTGTATTTTCGAAAAAATGGGTAGTAGAAGCAGGTGGCTATACTAAAAGTATGATCGGTGAAGATATGGAGCTCGTAGTAAAACTACATCGATATATCCGTAAAAAGAAAGAAAATAAACGTATTGAATTTGTAGAGAACCCTGTTTGTTGGACAGAGGCACCGGAAACGATGGCCGTTTTAAGGAGACAAAGAAGAAGATGGCATCAAGGATTATTAGAAAGTTTATGGAATCATAAAACAATGACTTTTAATCCGAAATATGGCGGTATTGGGTTATTATCCTTTCCGTATTTTTGGCTCATTGAAGGCTTAGGGCCAATTGTTGAACTTGGTGGCTATATTTATATTGTTTTTGCTTTTTTCTTAGGTGATATCTACTATGAGATAGCTATTTTACTACTTTTATCATTTGTACTTTATGGTGTTGTATTTTCAATTATGGCTGTGTTATTTGAAGTATGGAGCAAAAATAAAACGTTCAAGGTTGCTGATTTAATACGTATGATGTTACTAAGTTTTACAGAAATTTTCTGGTATCGTCCTATTACACTCATTTGGCGCTGTGAGGGTCTTTTGAACTTTTTAGTAAGAAGACGAGAGTGGGGCAAAATGGATCGTAAAGGTATTTCAAGCAAGGAGCAAGAATCAATATGAAGCGTATTTATTTGGGAATTATAGTAGTGTTATTACTTATAGTGATACCAATAGCCCTTTGGTTTATGTCGCCCAATAAACAACTGAATGTTGCGATCATTGATAAGACAGTGAAGGATGAATCATATCGAGAGCATTTAGGGATAAGTTGGCTATTAAATTATTTGAAGTATGAACATAAAGAAGGTCAATATGATGAGTCAAAGGATTACTTTGGGACAATTCCTGATAAACAAAATAACAGTGTGTCTACTTCTCAAATGCCAAAGGATTACAAAGATTATGATGTAATCTATTTAGCAGATACGTATGGTGTCTATGAAGATGATCTTAACCCGAAACAAGAAAGATTGGGGGCACGCACAAAGAAAATTGTTGGTGGATTAGAGTCGCAAGAATGGGATGCTATGATGAAACGTTTAACTAGTGACGAAAAAAGTTTATTCATTGCAGAATTTAACTCTATTGCATCACCAACGTCTCCTGAGGTGCGAGAGCAAGTGCTAGATTATTTGAAAATAGATTGGTCCGGTTGGATTGGTCGCTATTTCGAAGAATTAGACTATAAAAAAAATAATGAAATTCCACAATGGGTTGTTGATAAATTTAAGGATAATTGGAAATATGAAGGTGGGGGCTTCATATTAGTGAATGACTTTACAGATGAGGTTTTTGTTTTAGAGTTAAATAAACATATTGATAAAGAAGGTATTTTTCTTAACTTCACTAAAATAGGACAGGAGTCCTTAGGTGTTTCATCGAACCCACGATATGACTACTGGTTTGATATTGTTACCGCAAAAAATGAGCAAGATGTTTTAGCGAATTATGAGTGGAGCTTAACTGAGGAAGGTGAAAAATTATTAAATGAACATGATGTCCCTCTTTCATTCGCAGCAGTTGTTTCCGGTGAACATAAAAATACTACAAAATATTATTTTGCAGGCGATTTTAATGATATTAATAAAGTACCATATTTCTATAAGATGAAAGGGCTGGCATCAGTCTATAAAGTTTTACAAAATTTTTCGGATGATGCTTTTTATTGGTCAGCATATGTGCCGATGATGAAATCTATTTTGGAAGAATTCGAGAAAAAAGAAGTTGAGCAGAAAACTGAAAGTTCAGCAATAAATAATTTAGGTTATAATGCACGTATTAATGATCAAACATTTGAAATTTTTAAAAATGGAAAGTGGGAAGCTATCACCCTCAAAGGCGTTAATATGGGGATGGGGAAACCAGGTTATTTCCCTGGAGAGGCGGCCATTACGGAGGATGAATACTATCATTGGTTCCAGCAGATTGGTAAAATGAATGCCAATACAATCCGAGTCTATACGTTACATCCACCTGGCTTTTATAGAGCTTTAAAAAGATATAATGAAAAAGCAAAAAATCCTTTATATGTACTACATGGAGTGTGGATTGAAGAAGAAGGTTTAGAGAAAACTTTAGATGCTTATGATCCTGCAACACTTGAGAATTTCCGAGCAGAAATGAAAACCCTTGTGGATGTTATTCACGGTAATAAATATGTAGAGCACGTAGTAGGGCATGCATCTGGTTATTATGATACCGATGTTTCTCAGTATATAATTGGTTGGGTTATTGGTATCGAATGGTACCCTCTTATGGTAAACGGAACAAATGAAAAGCATGCTACTATTGGACAGTATAATGGCGTTTATTTCGAAACAAAAGATGCTTCCCCATTTGAACATTGGGTTGCAGAACAAATGGATTATATTACACAATATGAACAAAATAATTATGGCTGGATGCACCCTATGAGCTTTACAAACTGGGTTACAACAGATTTATTAGATCATCCATCTGAGCCGAATACAGATGAAGATATTGCAAGTGTTAATCCGAATGTTATTTATACAAAAGGGTTAGCGAAACAAACAGGTCAATTTGCATCGTACCATGTGTATCCATACTATCCAGATTTCTTTAACTACGACCAAGAATACTTGTCGTATGTGGATCACCGTGGAGAAAAAAATAGTTATGCAGCCTATTTAGCAGAATTACATGCTGCACATCGTATGCCGATATTAATCGCTGAGTTTGGAATCCCTGGTTCACGTGGTTTAACCCATGATAATCCATATGGCTGGACTCAGGGATTTGTATCAGAGCAGGAACAAGGTGAAATATTAACCCATCTGTTTGAGGATATTATGGCAGAGGATTTACTTGGTGGATTAGTATTTACTTGGCAAGATGAGTGGTTTAAACGTACTTGGAATACGATGGATTACGATAATCCAAACCAACGCCCTTATTGGTCTAATGCTCAAACAAATGAACAACAATTTGGTTTACTAAGCTTTGATCGTCATAAGGTACAGGTTGACGGAGATATATCAGAATGGAGAGCTCCTCTCTTATATGAACAACAAAAAAACAAAACTTCAATGAGTATTGATTATGATGAAAGATACTTGTACTTCCAATTAAATGGAGATTTACTCAATAAAACATCTTCTACTCAAATTCTATTAGATGTTATTCCGAATCAAGGAAAAACATTGAAATCAGATTTGAAAGGAGTAACGTTCAAAAATGGCATTGAGTTTGTTGTCGAGCTTAATAAGAATAAGGAGTCACGTATTGTTATCGATCCTTATTATGATTTCTATTCTTATTTATATGGAAATGAATTAAAGCTTATCGACATTCCTTCTTCAAATGTTATGCAAAAGAACACTACGTTCAGTCCGATTTTCTATGCTTTAAATAAAGAACTATACTTGCCAGAACAGAATATCACTGTACCTTTTTCAGCATATGAAACAGGAAAATTAATAGAGGGAAATGGTAATCCGAAGGCAAAGGATTATAATTCTCTTGTCGATTATAATTGGAGCGACAACGGAACTATAGAATTACGTATTCCTTGGTTACTTCTTCAATCAAAGGATCCTAGTCATAAAGAATTTATAGGGGATTTTTATAAAGAAAACGGAGAAACATCAGTTTTTGTAGATAAAATAAATATAGGTGCATTGTTTCTTAATGATAAGCATGAGGTTGTGTCTTCATTGCCAGAGATTGAAAAAGGTGTACTTAATCCATTGCATAGTTTTACATGGGATAATTGGAGTATGCCTAAAACTGAAGAACGGTTAAAAAAATCCTATGAAATTATACAAGAAACATTTAAGAGGTTTGAATAGTGGTTGAAAGGAGAAAGAAAGATTGATTCAGTGGAAAAAGCTTATCATTATAGTAGCGATACCATTTGTGCTTTTATGCACTAATGGTATTACTATAACGAAAGCGAAATCTTTTATAAAGCACAAAGAAATTACAGATTTAAATAAGGAATGGACGATTACATTTAACCATCCGATTAATAAAGCATCGATTACTAACTCGTCAATTACGATTAAAGATGAAGCAGGAAATGATTTTCCGATTACATTTGAGATTAATAAAAATAAAGTCAAAGTAAAACCTGAAAAATCATACGATAACTATACGACATATACTTTAAGTGTCCAAACTGATATTGAAAATAATAAATCAAAACTTTTAAAAAATAGTTTCAAGTTGATTTTTACTACCAATTTTGCAATCGAAGATCTTAAAAAAATCACGCCGTTAAATAATTCTGATTATCATGGACAGGCACTTGTAACCCTATCCTATGACGATGGCTATCGAAATTGGTATGATAAAGCACTACCACTTCATTCGAAATATAATATGCCGGGAACTTTTAATATTATCGGTGATAAATTGTTCTTAGATGAAGAGGTTTATATGATACCATCTCAAGTATGGGTTGCACATGATCTAGGTTTAGAAATTGCATCTCATACACAAAGTCATCCATTTTTAACTGAAAAATCGGTGGATGAGATTCATTATGAATTTGCTGAAAGCATAGATACCATCGAGTCTATACTAGGTGAAGGTGTAGTTTCAACGGTTGCAATTCCTTATTCTGATTATAATGAAGAAATACGGGAAATTGCTATGCAATATTTCGATGGTATTCGTGGATTTGGTAGAGTAACTAATTCACCTAATAATTATGATCCTTACTGGCTAAAATCCTATGCTATTACCAATACAACAGAATTTTCTGATGTGAAAAAATGGATTGATAAAGCGGTTGCTGAGAAATCTTGGGTCATTATTATGTTGCACGGTATTACAGAATACCGATTGGAAGAGTATGAAACAACTCCAGAAATTTTAGAACAGATTATGAAATATATTAATGGTCTAGGTAAAGATTCTATTTTACCAGTGAATACAAAGGAAGGATTACAGCTTACTAAATAAAACAAAGCGGAATCCACAAATCAGCAACAGTTAATGTTTTGGTTATTTGAGTCTAGCATACAACTTTAATGTAACGAATGAAGTTTTTTGCTAAGCACAAACTCACTATCTAACCGTTATGGGTGTTTGCCATTCTCGTGTCAGAGAAGCACAAAGAAAATGGCGCGTAAAACCTATGGAAGATAAGGACTTTGGAGTGACCGATGGGACAGTCAAAGTCGTGGATAGAAACGTCAAAGTGACGGATAGACTGGCCAAAGTCGTGGATAGAAACATCAAAGCGACGGATAAAATCGCCAGAACGACGGCAAGAATCATCTAACCCACAAAAAAAATCGCCACATACGGCGATTTTTTTCATTGGAATTGAGAAAGTCGTGAAAAGAAATTGGTAACGAAGTCTAAAAATATTTTTTCTGATGGAGCAATTTCGCGGTTTACAGGTGAAATAATACCGACTGTTCTTGGAATTGTAGGTGATTTAATCGGTACCTTTACTGTGAAGCGAGCAGCTGAATCATATAGGGAGCTTTCTGGTAATAAGCTAACCCCAATGCCTGCAGCGACAAGACCTTTTAGTGCATCTAAGTCTTCGCCCTCAGAGATGACGTTTGGCAAGAAGCCGGCAGCGCGACAGGCATCCATAGCTACTTTATGTAAAATATAGCCATCTGGGAATAATACAAATAAATCATTACGTAAATCAGCAAGTTGTATACTTTCTTTTTTGGCTAATGGATGTTTTGCTGGCAGTAATGCAGCGATATTTTCAGTAAATAATATGGTTGAACGAATTGTTTCGTCCTTTGGTGGAAGTGGACCTAAAAAAGCTAAATTTAACTCGCGGTTTTTGACTGCATCGATCAAAAAACGATAAGAACCTTGACGGAGTTGGAATTGCAAATCTGGATATTCACGCTTAAAGGCAGAAATAACAGTTGGCAATACATAGCTAGCTAAGCTTGTTGGAAAGCCGATTTTAATCGTTCCTTTAGCAGGGTCTAAATATTCTTCAACTTGCTTTGCTGCAAAATCAATGGCTTTTAAAGCAGTAATGGTGTGCTCGAGAAATGTTTTTCCAATCGGTGTTAATTTAACATTGCGTCCTACACGTTCAAAAAGTGGTGTGCCTAATTCATCTTCTAAATTAGCAATTTGTCGGCTTATTGCAGATTGAGCAACATGAAGATGTTCGGCAGCCTCTGATATGTGTTCGCGTTCTGCAACTTCAACAAAATATCGTAATTGACGTAACTCCACTAGATATTCACCTCTATTAATCGAAAAATACGATTGATTATTCTTCAATTATATACTATTTAAGATGAAAGTGACCGTAAATAAACAAATGGTAGCTAGTAAGCTTTATATAGAAGGAGATGCTCAGAAACTTCATTGGAGCTCAAGAAGAAAAGAAAAATTGAAGAAGAGTCATTGGCTATCATCAAAGTTTAGGATGATAGCTGAAAAATATGTTATATGAATAGGCTGATTGGAGTGGGGGCTGGGCGACTTCTCGGGGATCAGCAATAGAGGAACGAAGGCTAAAAGCATCACATCCTGTGATAACGCCTTCGTGACCACCATCGGTGCTGTTGTTGCTGTCGCTACGCTGTCGCACAGACAAAATCCTCTGCTGCTGCTTCGTTAGAACTACGCTTTCGCGCAAAAAAACATCTGTTGAACCGAGTCCTTGGAGTGAAGCGAAGCGGCTCATCGGAAGCCCCCAAGGAAAGCACCCAGCGGGAACGGAAATCATCCCCCACGTTATGATCATAAATCTTTTTTTACGACCTAGAACTCTAGAAATTTCTTTCCCTTATTTGATTCTATTCTAATAAAAAAGGTTATAGTATTGGTACTGTTCTTTATACATTTCTGTCACAAAACCGCTACAATTAGCGATTTCTAAGGGGTTTCCACTATGTAGCTAGATGAAATCAATTCTCAATTAGGTTTATTTTATTGAAAATAAGGGGAGTCGATTCTCATTGTCAATGACGATTAGCAACATTTTGAAAATGCTTACGAACTCTTTGTTTTTAAGGATTGTTTCAAAGAAAAGTGAAAGTGATTGAAATGGTTTGCATAGAGAACGATTTTCAGTTAAGATTAGAATGATGATAATTAAGGGATGGTTCACCATTCACTGAACACACTATGGAGGTATTTTATGTCAACTTTAGTTATTAAAGATCTTCACGTTGAAATCGACGGGAAAGAGATTTTAAAAGGCGTAAATCTTACGATCAATACAAATGAAATTCATGCAATCATGGGACCAAACGGAACTGGTAAATCAACACTAGCTTCTGCAATTATGGGTCACCCTAAATATGAAGTAACTTCTGGTACAGTTGAACTTGATGGCGAAAATGTACTTGAAATGGAAGTGGACGAGCGTGCTCAAGCAGGTTTATTCCTAGCTATGCAATATCCTTCTGAAATCGCAGGGGTAACAAATGCTGATTTCTTACGTTCAGCTATCAATGCACGTCGTGAAGAGGGCGATGAAATTTCTCTAATGAAATTTATCCGTGAATTAGATAAAAACATGGAATTCCTTGAAATGAATGAAGATATGGCACAACGTTATTTAAATGAAGGTTTCTCTGGCGGTGAAAAAAAACGTAACGAGATTCTTCAATTAATGATGATTAAACCAACTTTCGCAATTTTAGATGAAATTGACTCTGGTCTTGATATTGACGCGCTTAAAGTTGTTTCAAAAGGAATCAATGCAATGCGTGGAGAAGGCTTCGGCTGCTTAATGATCACTCACTACCAACGTCTACTTAACTACATTACACCAGACCATGTACACGTAATGATGCAAGGTCGTGTTGTTAAATCAGGTGGCGAAGAGTTAGCACAACGTTTAGAAGCGGAAGGCTATGACTGGATTAAAAAAGAATTAGGTATCGAAGAAGAAACAGAAGAACAAGAAGCATAAGAGGGAGGACGAACTAGCATGACAGTGGAACTTAACTTGCCTGTAACAGTACAGGACGTGCGCTCGTTCTCAGAAGCAAAGGGAGAACCGGCTTGGTTTACTGAGCTTCGCGCGGCAGCACTAGACAAAGCAACTGGTTTAGATATGCCAAAACCAGACAGAACAAATATTACAAAATGGGATTTCTTAAATTTCCCAACTCATACAGTAGACAGTGAAAGTTTTTCTTCACTTGATGCTTTACCAGAAGAAGCAAAAGGTTTAATTGATCTTGAAGCACAAGAAAACCTTTATGTTCAACGCAATAATACACCAGCTTTCATTAAAACATCACAAGAACTAGCTGATAAAGGTGTTATCTTTACAGATATCTTAACGGCGGTTCGTGAACACGGTGATCTGGTTAAAAAGTACTTCATGACAGAAGCTGTAAAAGTTGATGAGCATAAATTAACTGCGCTTCATGCGGCACTTGTTAACGGTGGTGTATTCGTATATGTACCGAAAAATGTAATTATTGAACAGCCACTTCAAGTAATCTTCTTAAACGATAACGCAGAAGCTTCATTATATAACCACGTGTTAGTTGTAGCTGAAGCAAATTCAGCTGTAACATATGTTGAAACATATATTTCAACAGTTGAAGAAGCAAAAGGTCAAGCAAATATTATTGCAGAAGTAGTAGTTCAAGACAATGCACAAGTTACTTACGGTGCGGTTGATGTACTTGCGAAAGGATATACTACTTATGTAAATCGTCGTGGACGTCTAGCTCGTGATGCGAAAGTAGATTGGGCACTTGGCTTAATGAATGACTCAGATACTATTTCTGAAAACATTACACATCTAATCGGTGACGGTTCTAATGCTGATACAAAAACAGTCGTTGTTGGTCGCGGTGAACAAAAACTTAACTTCACTACTGAAGTTCGTCACTGGGGTAAGAACTCAAATGGTCATATCTTAAAACATGGTGTAATGAAAGATGCGGCACAATCAATCTTTAACGGTATTGGCTACATCGAACACGGTGCGACAAAAGCGGATGCACAACAAGAATCACGTGTGTTAATGCTTTCTGAAAAAGCTCGTGGCGATGCAAACCCAATTCTATTAATCGATGAAGACGATGTAACAGCAGGACACGCAGCATCTGTTGGCCGAGTTGATCCACTACAACTTTACTACTTAATGAGTCGTGGTATCTCGAAAGCAGAGGCAGAGCGCCTTGTTATCCATGGATTCCTTGCGCCAGTTGTTACGCAATTACCAATCGAAGGCGTTCAAAAGCAACTGACGGAGGTTATTGAAAGGAAAGTTCGCTAATGATGAATAAAGACATTAAAAGCTATTTCCCGATTTTAAATCAGGAAGTAAACGGTCATAAACTTGTTTACCTTGATAGCGCAGCAACTTCTCAAAAACCTATTCAAGTAATTGAAGCGATGAAGCATTATTATGAATTCGATAATTCCAATGTTCACCGTGGTGTGCATACATTAGGTAATCGTGCTACTGACAAGTATGAGGGCGCACGTGAAAAAGTTCGTAATTTTATTAATGCTACTTCAACACAAGAAATTATTTTTACTCGCGGTACTACAACTGCCTTAAATACCGTAGCAGCAAGTTATGGTCGTGCTAATGTGGCTGATGGTGATGAAATTGTCATTACCCACATGGAGCACCATTCCAATATTATTCCTTGGCAACAGCTTGCAAAGGAAAAAAATGCGACACTGAAATATATTGAGCTTGAAGCAGATGGCACACTTAATCTAGAAAAAGTTCGTGCGACAATTACACCTAAAACAAAGATTGTGTCGGTGTCAATGGCGTCAAACGTCCTTGGAACGATTAATCCAATTAAAGAAATCGCTCAAATTGCGCATGCTAACGGTGCGGTAATGGTAGCGGATGCTGCACAAGCAGCACCACATATGAAAATCGATGTACAGGATTTGGATGTAGATTTCTTAGGGTTCTCAGGTCATAAAATGTGCGGACCAACTGGAATAGGTGTACTATATGGTAAAAAAGAACACTTTGAAAAGATGGAGCCAATTGAATTTGGTGGCGAAATGATTGACTTTGTTGGACTTCATGAGTCGACGTGGAAAGAATTACCGTGGAAATTTGAAGGCGGAACTCCTATTATTGCAGGTGCAATAGGTTTAGGAGCTGCTATTGATTTCTTAACTGAAATTGGGTTAGATAAAATTGCGGAGCACGAGCATAAGCTTGCAGGCTACGCGATGGATCAGCTTGAAACAATTGACGGACTTAAAATTTTTGGACCACGTGACCCGATGAAGCGTTGTGGCCTTGTAACGTTTAACCTAGACGATGTACATCCACATGATGTGGCAACGGTTCTTGATATGAGCGGTATTGCTGTTCGTGCAGGACATCATTGCGCACAGCCACTAATGAAATGTCTTCAACAAGTAGCGACAGCGCGTGCAAGCTTCTACCTGTATAACACAGAAGAAGATATTGACCGCCTAGTGGCAGGGTTACGTTCTGCGAAGGAGTATTTTGGCGATGTCTTTTAATAATTTAGATCAACTATATCGTTCAGTCATTATGGATCACTATAAAAATCCTCGTAATAAAGGATCTATAGAAAACGATGCTGTAACGATTGATATGAACAACCCGACTTGTGGAGACCGTATTCACTTAACGCTAAAAGTGACTGACGGTATTGTCGAGGATGCGAAGTTTGACGGTGAAGGCTGTTCAATTTCGATGTCTTCTGCTTCCATGATGACGCAGCTCATCAAAGGTAAAAAAATTGAGGAAGCATTAGAGCTTGCTGATATTTTTTCTAAAATGATGATGGGTGAAGACTATAGCGATAAATATGACCTTGAGGATGTTGAGGCACTACAAGGTGTTTCTCAATTCCCTGCGCGTATTAAATGTGCAACATTAGCTTGGAAAGCGATGGAAAAAGGTGTAAAGGAATAAATAAATCTTAATTTCAAGTGAAAGCATTATTTGTGCTTTCACTTGAAATAAGGTTATTGAGCATTAAAAAAATAACAATTATTTATGAACGGAGGAGAAAAGATGGCTAAAAAAATGCCTGATATTGGCGATTACAAATACGGATTCCATGACAAGGACGTATCAATTTTCCGTTCGAAACGTGGTTTAACTGAAGAAATCGTCCGTGAAATTTCTAATATGAAACAAGAGCCAGAGTGGATGCTTGAGTACCGCTTAAAAGCACTTGAAACTTTCTATACAAAACCAATGCCGCAATGGGGTGGCGACCTAGGAGATTTAGATTTTGATGAAATTACGTATTACGTAAAACCATCAGAAGCTACCCAAAAATCTTGGGATGAAGTACCTGATGAAATTAAAGCTACTTTTGATAAATTAGGTATTCCAGAAGCAGAGCAAAAATACCTTGCAGGTGTATCTGCTCAGTACGAATCTGAGGTTGTTTATCACAACATGAAACAAGACCTTGAAGATCTTGGTATTGTGTTCAAAGATACTGACTCAGCTTTACGTGAAAACGAAGATATTTTCAAACAATACTGGGGCAAAGTGATTCCTTACACTGACAACAAATTTGCTGCACTAAACTCAGCAGTTTGGTCAGGTGGATCATTCATCTATGTACCACCAGGTGTAAAAGTGGAAACGCCATTACAAGCTTACTTCCGTATTAACTCTGAAAACATGGGTCAATTCGAACGTACATTAATTATTGTAGATGAAGGCGCTCACGTACACTACGTTGAAGGTTGTACAGCTCCTGTTTACACAACAAACTCTTTACACTCTGCAGTAGTAGAAATTGTTGTACGTAAAGATGCATACTGCCGTTATACAACTATTCAAAACTGGGCAAACAACGTTTACAACCTAGTAACAAAACGTACAGTTGTAGAAGAAAACGGTACAATGGAATGGATCGACGGTAACATCGGTTCTAAGTTAACAATGAAGTACCCAGCTTGTATCCTTAAAGGTGAAGGCGCTCGTGGTATGACATTATCAATCGCATTAGCAGGTAAAGGTCAACACCAACACGCAGGTGCGAAAATGATTCATATGGCACCAAACACATCTTCAACAATCGTTTCTAAATCGATTGCTAAACAAGGTGGTAAGGTAACATATATGGGTCAAGTTCGTTTCGGCCCTAAAGCAAGTGGTGCACGTGCTAACATCGAATGTGATACGTTAATCATGGACAACCAATCTACTTCAGATACAATTCCATACAACGAAATCTTAAATGATAATGTTTCTTTAGAGCATGAAGCGAAAGTTTCAAAAGTATCAGAGGAACAATTAT
>Ga0209676_1001464_pt1 | contig 22051 bp, 24 predicted proteins | sample AraplaCvi_mLB_r2_FD_184282 | JGI IMG/M metagenome (GOLD analysis project Ga0209676, IMG submission 184282) | Arabidopsis root microbial communities from North Carolina, USA - plate scrape MF_Cvi_mLB_r2 (SPAdes) (version 2) | ecosystem: Host-associated > Plants > Roots > Endosphere | place: USA... | reverse complement strand
GCATCTGCGAAAAGAACGCCAGCACCAGCTAAAATAACTGGTTTTTTGGCCAATGAAATCGCCTGTATTGCCTTTTGAATTTGTAAATAATTTGGTTTGTACGTTGGTTGATAACCTGGTAAATATATTTCATCAGGAGCCTGTGGTGGGCTCTCTACATCAAATAGCATTTGAGAAACGTTTTTCGGAAAATCAACTACAACAGGGCCCTTTCGACCAGTACTCGCAATATGGAATGCCTCTTTAACAATACGCGGAATATCATTAACATCCTGCACCTGATAATTGTGCTTCGTAATTGGTGTCGTAATCCCCATAATATCCGCTTCTTGGAAAGCATCTGTACCAATTACAGCCGTTGAAACTTGACCTGTAAAAACAACTAATGGAATAGAATCAATCATCGCATCAGCAATACCAGTTACTAAGTTCGTTGCCCCCGGTCCACTAGTTGCAATAACAACACCCGGTTTATTGGAAACACGTGCATAACCTTCCGCTGCATGAATTGCACCTTGTTCATGTCTAGTTAAAATATGACGAATCGGATTTTTATAAATGGCATCATAAATTGGTAGTACCGCTCCACCTGGGTAACCAAAAATGATTTCAACACCTTGTTCATGTAGTGCCTGCACTAATACGTCGGCACCATCTTTCGCTTGATAGGTTTGTTCAGCTTTTGCTGATGTTGCTAATTCTTCTTTTTCATTGATAGAAACATTCGTACTCATCAAATATGCCTCCTTCTTATCATTCAATTTTACATATCAGTAATGCGCATCATTGAAGTGTCACTAGCTGGTTCTCCCCTTGAAAAGAGATGACAGCCCCTTTCAAACGTCGTTAAAAAATAAAAAGCCTTTTTCTCCACACGCAAAGAACTACCTTGCGTAGGGATGAAAAAGACTTTCCATGGTACCACCCTTGTTTATAGCAAATAATTGCTACCTCGCGAATAAATGTAAGTATTTATGCACCTCTGCGAAATCACTCGCATCCAAAACGATGTCATAAATCATTTATTCATTAATAACGAGCACTTTCGATTATGCCCGGAGCTATCTAATTGCGTACACGCGTTTAATAGCTCACTCCGAGGGGATGTCGGATCTAGTTGTATCGCCGGCTTCCAGCACGACCGGCTCTCTGGTAGATACAAGGCTCTAGAACCTTTAACCTCATCAACGTTTTAACTTTTTAAATTTTCATTACGCCACCTGTAGAGGCGTTTGTTACTAATTTTGAATATCTTGCTAGCCAACCACGCTTAATTTTCGGTTCAAATACCGGTAATTTTGCACGGCGCTCCGCTAATACTTCATCTGAAACTTCTAAATTGATTGTACGATTTGGTAGATCAATTGTGATCACATCGCCATTCTCTACTAAAGCGATAGGACCGCCTTCTGCTGCCTCTGGTGAAATATGTCCGATTGAAATACCGCGAGATGCACCGGAGAAACGTCCATCCGTAATTAACGCAACCTTTGTACCAAGACCACGACCTTGAATTGCAGAGGTTGGTGCTAGCATTTCAGGCATACCAGGGCCACCTTTTGGTCCTTCATAGCGAATGACGACTACATAACCCTCTTTTACCGTTCCGTTATCAATATTTTCCTGTGCTGCATCTTGTGAATCAAAGACGATTGCTTCACCTTTGAATACTTTAATAGAAGGGTCTACAGCGCCTACTTTAATAACTGAACCGTCTGGCGCGATATTACCAAATAAAACTGATAAACCACCAACTGGGCTAAAAGGATTATCTTTCGTACGAATAACTTCATCATTTGTAATATAATAATCCTTTACAAGTTCGCCCATTGTTACTCCTGCAACAGTTGGTCGATTTGGGTGAATAGCACCTGGAATAGATACTAATTCATTAATAATGGCACTAACGCCACCTGCTTTATTTATATCATCCATTGAAATATCTGAAGCAGGCATAATTTTCGCTAGATACGGAACACGCTCTGCTACTTTATTAATATCTTCAATGTTATAATCGATTTCAGCTTCATTGGCGATTGCTAATGTATGGAGGACTGTATTTGTCGAACCACCCATCGCCATATCAAGTGCAAATGCATCATCAATTGCTTCTTTAGTAATAATGTCTCGAGGCTTGATGTCCTCTTTAACCATACGGACTAATTGTTTAGCTGCTTCTTTAATAAGCTTATGGCGCTCATCAGAAGTAGCTACGATTGTTCCATTACCAGGTAAAGCTACTCCTAGCATTTCCATTAAGCAGTTCATAGAGTTTGCAGTAAACATTCCTGAACATGAACCACATGTTGGGCATGCGTTGTTTTCAATATCTAACAGCTCTTCAGATGACATTTTGCCTGATTTAAGAGCTCCTACACCTTCAAAAACTGAAGTTAACGAAAGTTGCTTGCCAGTAGCAGAAGTACCTGCCTCCATTGGGCCACCAGATACGAAAATTGATGGTACGTTAGTACGAACTGCTGCCATTAACATCCCCGGTGTGATTTTGTCACAGTTAGGAATATAAAATACGCCATCAAACCAGTGTGCATTAATAACTGTTTCAGCAGAGTCTGCGATAATTTCACGGCTTGGTAACGAGTAACGCATACCAATGTGCCCCATTGCAATACCATCATCTACACCGATTGTGTTAAATTCGAATGGAATTCCACCCGCTTCAATAATGGCCTCTTTGACAACATCAGCAAATGTACGTAAATGAACGTGACCTGGTATAATGTCGATATAAGAATTACAAACCCCTATAAATGGCTTGCCTAAATCTTTCGCTTTTACTTTGCCTGTTGCATATAAAAGACTTCGATGCGGCGCACGATCTACGCCTACTTTAATCATGTCACTTCTCATTTTAAACGCCCCTCATTTATTGCTATGTTCGTTGCTATATACGAAATGTTCTGTCTATTTTATTTTTGCGTATATGTTTATCGCCTATGACAACTAACTGCTGTAACGAACTTGTTAAATTGTTGTTATCATAGTACGAAAAAAAGGTCTCGTCAACAGTATTTTTTGAATTGTCTAAACAATTTAAAAAATCCACAAAATTTGAAATCGTTTTCATGCTGACTAACTGTCGTTTTTATCTCGCTCCTGTGAATATTTTGACATTTCGTTCAAATTTTAATTTTTTTAATAATCTTTTAATATTTTTACTTAATCTTTCAAAAGAGAAGAACTGCAATTAAAGAGATAGCGCTTATAGTGTAAATAATTTTCTTAAGTACCCTGTCAAAAACACATTATCAGGATCACAGTGACTTCGAATGGCTAAAAATTTTTCAACATCCGGGTATAGCTCGTATACATAATTAGCAGTTAAATGATTTAGTTTGCCCCAATGTGGTCGTCCCTTATATTTCTTCATCATCGTGTGGACCCATTCAAAATAAGGCCCTTCCTGCATTCCTTTATACATATGAAAGGCAATAAACGCTGATTCTTGACCTTGGGTAGGACTTAAAAAACCTGCTTCACCTGCTGTCGTCCGACATTCTAACGGAAAATGCACATTAAAAATTCCACTTTTAAAAGTTGCATGAATCTCCTCGATACATGACTCAAATTGCGTTAATGGAATAGCATATTCACTTTCTTGGAACTTTACGCTACGTGGAGACGGATAAATTTCATAGCTTATCCCCATTTTCTCCCCTTCTACAACATTTGCTGCCGCTAACTTACTCATAGCACCACTAAACGATGGCTTCCATTTACAAAGTTCTGACATAGCAAAAAAAGCACCGTTCTCTACTATTTGAAGTTTCAATGTTTCAATTCTTTTACTCCATTCACTCTGATAAACAGGCGCTATAGCGTTCATACGCTTTACTTGAATTGTTTCGCTACTAGGGAAATAAAACCACTCAACATGTCGATGCTGTCGAATATCATCAGCAAATTTAGCCAGCCCATTTGCTAAAGTATCTCTTGTGCTTACATAATGTAAACTGTAAAGAGGGATTACTTTGATCGTCACTTTAACAAGCACACCAAGCATACCTAATGAAACATGTAAAGCTTCCGATAAATCATCCATTCCTCTCATATGCTCCCTATAAGTACCTGCACCATCTACAAACCCCCATTTTGTTACAGCTGAGGATAGCGACCCGAGTGTTACGCCCGTTCCATGGGTCCCTGTTGACACTGCTCCTGCAATCGTTTGCTCTTGAATGTCTCCCATATTTATTAGAGCAAAGCCATGCTTCGCAAGTAGTGGGCCTATTTCATATAAATACGTTCCGGCCCAAAGAGTCGCTTCTTGTTTCTCCTCATTCACCGCTATAAGCCCACGCATATTATGTAAAGACAATGCTATATGCTCAGGCATCGCAACAGCGCTAAAGGAGTGAGCTGCACCTGTGACACGAATCGTTTTTCCAAATTCACGTGCATGCCCCACGATATTTGTAACCTCTTCAATAGACCGAGGTAAGTACATCTCAGATGGATAAGAGATTACATTACCTGCCCAGTTTGTCCACTTCTCACCATTTTTCCATTTATCTATAGAAAACATTGTCCATCCCCCCTATAGGTTGTATAAACTCCCACATACTTGTCCCCTCTAACTCCATGTAGTTCTTGAAATCTTTCGCAAAGTTCTCCAGCCTTTGCATGTCGGAAATATAGCGTGTTCCCTACATGAACATTTTTATGTTTTACCTTAACGGGTGTCTGAACTTCTCCTGCGCCTTCTAGGTTAAGATATGAAAAAAAGGTTGGGTCATAGAATACCGGTAAGCGATCAGCACTAATTGCCCCTGACGCTGTATAGCCTCCGCCGTGACAAACAACAATATTTTTTTCTGGTTTTCTTGTGACACTTAAAGCAAATCCAGCTGCCTTTTCCAGCTGTAGATGCGTAAATTGATCGAATAAAGCAGGTGCATAAAATGCAGAGCCAACCGTAATTTCTGTTACCTCTTTTTGTTGTGCTGTGTATGCCATACTTCCCGAGCCACCACCATTTACAAAGTGCAAACTTGGAAAATATGCTTTTATATGTGCAATGGCTAATCTACGAAACTGAGTAACTTGCTTTTTAGCTTTCAATTGCATAACTTCAATCAATTTTCCTTTCACAGCATTAGCTGGGCGATTACCAACTCCTGCAATTTGAGCCTCATAGCCCATCGCTCCAACTACCTCAATAAAAGCTTGATTTTTAATATATTCGAGGAATGGTGTTAGTAACTCAAGTGAATGGAGCGAAGAGCGTTTTGTACCAAAATAAAGCATCTTAAAATCAGTGGATACATTAATATCAATACATACTCGCACACGAACGCCTAGCTCTCGCCCTAATTCCGCCAAAAATCGAACATGTTCTAACCTATCGACCATAAATGTGACAGTCTTTTCTGCCTTTACGAAGTGCAATAACTGACGTACAGCAGCCTCTTCCAACACCGGATATCCTAGCAATAAATCATCAAAATGCTGTTGAAGTAAAAATATTGTTTCTGCCGCTGTAAACGTCATAAATCCCTTCACATTGGGGAGATTATTTTGTATATAGCGTAATATCTCGACAGAACGAATCGATTTCGTAGCAATACGTATATTTTTCTGCCCACAGGAGTCATGTACAGTCGCAATATTGTGATCCAATGCATCAAAGTCCAACCAAGCAAAAGGACGCTCTAGTTCATGGAACGCTCGATCAAATCTAGTGGTCATCTTACCCCTCCTTTGTTTGTATTTTGTCTTTGACATTTACCGTAGAAATTCCTTTTAATTCTATGCAAATTCTATGAGGACAAATAAAAAACAACCGTGGACATGTAATAAAATATGCCTTCACGGTTGTTTTAATAATGGACAAGCATTTAACTCACCTTTCTATTTTTTAAAAGATTACGAGGAGAATATAAAATCCGCTGCTAAATTTAATAACACTAGCAGATGCAAGCCTGCAATAAGAAATCCTTGGCGATTTAAACGTTTCATAGCTGTCATATTCATATAGACCACTCTCCTTTTTCACATTATACGCTCAGAAAAAATAATTTTCAAACTATTCATAATATTAAATTTGATTCATTTTTCTGACAAACAGGCCCAAATATGGCATGATAATAAGTGAAATTATACCTATAAGGAGTGTGAAAAGGTTGAAAAAAGCTTTATTAGTAATTGATTATACGTATGATTTTGTCGCTTCTGACGGAAAACTAACATGTGGGGAGCCCGGTCAAGCACTAGATCAAAAAATTTCTTCTTTAATTCAACAATTTATTGCTGAAAAAGAATTTGTTGTTTTTGCGAATGATTTACATGAGGAAGATGACCCATTCCACCCTGAAACCAAACTCTTTCCTCCTCATAATATTCGCGGCACTAAAGGACGCCATTTATACGGGCAAGTTGGTGAACTGTATAACCTTCACAAAGATAAAGTGATGTGGCTCGATAAAACGCGTTATAGCGCATTTGCCGGAACCAATTTATCGATTTTATTGAATGAGCGAGGGATTAAAGAAATTCATTTAGTTGGTGTTTGTACTGATATTTGTATTTTACACACTGCGGTTGATGCTTATAATTTGGGCATTTCAACGATCATTTATGCAGATGGTGTTGCAAGTTTTGATGCTGCAGGTCATGAATGGGCATTGCGTCATTTTGAACATACATTAGGTGCAACTGTTATTAAGTAATCCATTTCGCGTTGACGTAATGTAGTTTCTTCACTACAGAAAACACTTACAGATGTTTTTTTCACAAAAGTGAGGTATCAGCATAAGCTAAACATAGATAAAACCTTTTGGTGAATTTGTAATAATTACTAAAGAAGCGAGGAGCGTTTAATATACTCCATTCAGGGCATAACTAAGCAATCGCCATTATATCTTAGTTTAAGGAGATGAAAAAAATGATTAGCTTCATTTGGTATTTAATCATCGGCGGAGTATTAGGTTGGTTAGCTGGCGTAATTTTAGGTAAAGATGTACCTGGCGGCATTATTGGAAATATTGTTGCTGGGGTTGTCGGTTCGTGGATTGGTAGTATGGTTCTTGGCAACTGGGGTTGGCGAGTTAGTAATTTTTACGTATTCCCAGCATTAATTGGTGCTGTCGTGCTGATCTTCATCGTAAGCCTTATTTTAAAAGGTATGCGTAAAGCAACCTAAATATGTAATAAAGAGCCATCATTTTTGATGGCTCTTTATTTGTTGTAAAAAAACACTTCAAGGAAATGATGAGATCATTTGCTCTCGCTTGCTTATGGGATGGGAGTCGAGTCCTGAAATGTTGTGTTTGGATTCACTTTAATTAATGAGTTGCCCTGAGGTAAATGTAGTGGTTGATGGAGTGGAGACTGGGTGACTCCTTGGGGATTTGCAATCGAGGAGCGAAGGCTAAAAGCATCACATCCTGTGATAACGCCTTCGTGACCAACATCGTGTTGGCCCGAGTCCATGGAGCGAGCATCGCGAGTGAAGCGGCTCATCGGACGCACCCAGGAAGCTGTGCGAAAGCGAAGCGTCAGCAACAAATGTTTTAACTGTGCGAAAGCGAAGCGGCAGCAACAAAGCATCCAGTCGGAACGGAAATCAACCATTCATTTTACCGAAATAAAAACATAATTAATGAGCCATTTCTTCTACTTTTCCTTATATAGGATTACTTCCTTTAATTCATCGTGATAATCATTATACAAATTGAAATAATGTAACACCTTATTAACATATTCATCACTGTGATTATATGTATAGACCGCCTCCTGAATATGACCATCTGCTGCACCATTTTTCGATAAATAATTCGCGGCACTAAATATAGCGTCTTCAATATCATAAGGATCTGCTACACCATCTCCATTTGCATCTACTCCATATCCACCATATTTTTGAATGATTTCTGGATTCATTAATTCAGTCTTCGATATATCCCCTTTTCCTAACCCAGAGCAAGATGAATGTTTCCATCCGACAAATGTACAAGGCATAAATTGTAAATGTCCTTCTGCCCCAGCTGGTGAAACGAGCGAACTCATTGAGGAAAATCGTGTTTCAACTCGATGATGGGCGGCAAGCAACGTCCAAGGTACACCGTATTTCTCTTCTGCTGCTACATAGATGGGAATATATTGCTCAGGGATGTTCATATCGAAATTTTGTTGAATTTCTTCGAGTTCTTTTTGCTTTGCTAATTTTTCAAATATAGTTAATGTTTGTAGCTCCTTCCATGCAAAAAAGGCGAAAACACAAACAGTTATCGCAATTGGTATTAGTAAAGCTATCATGCCTAATTGAACGGAAGGCGATAGCTTCGGTTGGTTTTTCTTCTTTTTATTCGCCATATGTCACACCTAATCTCTCTAATACTATTTCTATTTTACCAAAATTACCGTTATTTGTAGTAGATTTTTCTGAATATAATTACCACTATTTTAGTAGTTGAAAAGATAGGGAAAAATATAGTAAAATATAATTCGATTAATTTTATGGATAATTACAGGGAGGAATTTGTTTTGTGGAAAGACTTTAAAGAGTTTGCTATGAAAGGCAATATTGTCGATCTAGCAGTGGCAGTAGTAATCGGTGGTGCTTTCGGTAAAATTGTTACCTCCTTAGTTGAAAATATCATTATGCCATTAGTCGGTATCTTAACTGGTGGTATTGATTTAACAAAAAGCTTTAAGTATGGTTCAGGTGATGCGCAAATTCAGTTAGGCGTATTTTTACAGTCGATTCTTGACTTTTTAATTATCGCCTTTGCAATTTTCATGGCATTACGAATTATGACCAAACTATCTCGTAAAAAAGAAGAGGCTGTTGTGGAAGAACCAGCACCAGAATTAGATTCTAAAGAAGAGCTTCTAAAAGAAATTCGAGATTTATTAAAAAAAGAACAAGCTTAAAAATCTGCCCATTACCACGGATAAGCCGAGGTAATGGGCAGATTCTTTTTTATTGAAGAGATTTATTTATGGACGCAAATTCCATGGTTCAAATACCCCCACATGTTTTTCCGATATCCCTTGTTTTATTGCATCAATAATTCCTTGTGCAATTTCACTATTTGTTAGCCATCTTGAAGAGTTGTTCTTTTCTATGACAAATCCAAGTTGCACTTCTCGATAAACTATATTAGGAAGTAAATAACTTTTGATACCGTCATTTTTTATGAAAGAGCTACTTCCTTTTATATGGTATAAAATTATATTTTTTGTAGTAGGAATCGCTTCTAACAGTGACTCCCAAACTCTTTTATCAGAACCATGAATCCAAGCAATAATACAATCAAATGTTCCATTTTTTTGCTGAGACTCTGTTAATGCCAATTTAAAGTGATTGTAATTCGTATAATCAACTAATATAGGTGACAATTTCGAATCATTTTTAACTTCATCTATCAAATTTTGCATTTTCTTTTGTTGTCTACCGATAACGGTTACATAATTACCTTGCTGTATAAGCCATAAAGAAACATCCTTTAGCATTCCTGTCCCACCTATCACTAACCAATTTTTCATTTTATTTTCCTCCCTCACTTATCTCCTACTATTCCTAGATGATTAAATTTAAATAATCTCTCTAATTTTCTGAAATTATCTTGTTCTTCTTTAGTATACATGTTAAATTGATAACTATTATTGAGAATATTGGGACAAGAAGTTCTAATCTTTTAGATATTTTGACTCCCCATTATTATGATGAAGAAAAGAGTGACGACATGACAAACAGCAGAAGTATTGAAACAAAACTTGTACAACTTGGCAATTTAAGTGATCCGTTAACAGGTGCTGTTAACCCACCAATCCATTTATCGACAGCTTACAAACATTCAGGTATCGGTGAATCCACTGGTTTTGATTACACACGAACAAAAAATCCAACTCGTGCACTATTAGAAGCCGGAATTGCGGATTTAGAGGGCGGAGATATGGGCTTTGCCTGTAGCTCTGGTATGGCGGCGATTCAATTAGTTTTATCATTGTTTAAGCCTGGTGATGAATTAGTGGTGCCTGATGATTTATATGGTGGTACATATCGACTTTTTAATTTCTTTGAAGAAACATATAATATTAAGCCTGTCTACTCAAAATTCGAATCGGTTGAGCAGGTAGAAGCATTAATCACCGACAATACGCGTGCCCTATTCATTGAAACGCCGACAAATCCGCTTATGCAGGAATTTGATTTGAAATTATATGCGGAATTAGCTCACAAGCATGGGGCATGGTTAATTGTCGATAACACGTTCTATACACCTTATTTCCAACGTCCAATCGAATTAGGTGCAGACATTGTCATTCATTCAGCAACTAAATATATTGGCGGTCATAATGATGTGTTAGCTGGTTTAGTCGTCGCTAAGGGTGCTGAATTAGCAGAACGCATTGGCTTTATTCACAATGGTAGCGGTATGGTATTAGGTCCGATGGATTCCTGGTTACTTATTCGTGGATTAAAAACATTGCATCTTCGATTAAAGCAGCACGATGCAAACGCAAAAGCAATTGCTGCCTATTTAGAGGAAGAAGAGCTTGTAACAGACGTGCTCTACACAGGAAAAGGTGGTATGCTTTCATTCCGCTTGAAAAAAGCCGAGTGGATTGACCCATTCCTTCGAAACCTGAAGTTAATTACATTCGCTGAAAGTCTTGGTGGTGTTGAAAGCTTTATTACATATCCTGCTACTCAAACACATGCGGATATGCCTTATGAAGAACGTATTGAACGTGGAGTTTGTGACCGATTACTTCGCTTCTCTATTGGCGTTGAAGAAGCTGAAGATTTAATTGCGGATTTAAAACAAGTATTCGATACCCTTAGAAAAGAGGCTTAATGATGAAGCAGCATATTGAAACAAGTTTAATTCACGCAGGTGTTCGTGACGGCTATGAAAATAAAAAAGGTGCAGTCAATGTGCCTATGTATTTATCATCTACTTTCCATCAGGAGCGTATCGATGAATTTGGCGAATATGATTATGCACGTTCTGGCAACCCTACGCGGGATGCATTAGAAAAAGCAGTAGCAGAGCTTGAAGGTGGGGTCAGAGCCCATGCATACTCTTCTGGAATTGCGGCAGTATCTGCAGCATTAATGCTATTATCTCAGGGTGATCATATAGTCATTACAGAGGATGTTTATGGAGGAACATACCGCTTCGTCTCAAAAGTCTTACCACGCTTCGGTATTTCTCATACTTTCGTCGATTTCACAGATTTAGCTGCGGTAGAAGCTGCCATTACACCAGCTACAAAGCTACTCTATATGGAAACACCGTCGAATCCAACACTTGGCATCACAGATATCCGTGGAGTAGTTGCACTTGCCAATCAGCATAATTGCTTAACGTTTTTAGATAATACTTTTATGACACCTTTACACCAACGTCCACTTGAGCTAGGTGTCGATGTTGTTATTCATAGTGCTACAAAGTTTTTATCTGGGCATTCCGATATTATTGCAGGATTAACAATCACTGCTGATGAAAAGATCGGTCAGGACCTTTACTTTATCCAAAATTCATTCGGCAATATATTAGGTGTACAGGACTGCTTTACTTTATTGCAAAACATGAAAACAACAGATGTGCGTTTTAGTCGATCTACTGAATCGGCACAAAAGATTGCAGAGTTTTTAGATACAAACGCTCTTGTCGAGCAAGTATATTACCCTGGGCTTGCATCACATCCTGGTTATGAGATTCATCAAAGTCAGTCAACTAGTACAGGTGCAGTATTATCCTTCCGCCTTCCTAGCTATGAAGCTGCAAAAGCACTTGTAGAAGCGATGAAAATTCCAGTGTTCGCTGTCTCTCTAGGTGGCGTAGAATCGATTTTATCCTACCCTGCAAAAATGAGTCATGCAGCAATGGAACCTGAGGAACGTGCAAAACGTGGTATTACTAATGGTTTATTACGTTTCTCAGTAGGGCTTGAGCATGTTGACGATCTGATTGCGGATTTCGCTCAAGCATTAGAGGTTGCCGCTAAGGCAATATAATAGGACAAACGCGTTTCCTAAATTTGGAAACGCGTTTTATTTATAACCTTCCAGATGATTTAATTGTTCACACGAGCTAGTACTCGATATAAATAATCTCCATGTCCCTTCGCTAGTGTTACTTCTTGTTCATCTGATATCCAGTAAAAAGAAAACTCTAAGTCTGACTCGTTTACACCTGTCGGACAATGCTTCCACGAATCTCGTTTTTCATTTGCCGTTAAATGATAAAAATAGCGCTTTTGTAATACTCCTGAATGATGATTAAAATAATCTTGGGCAATTAACCCCTTCACTACTAAATAGTCTAAACCCGTCTCCTCAAACATCTCCCGTGTTACAGCTTCTAGCGGTGTTTCCTCTTCTTCTACCGTGCCTTTCGGAATTTGAATCCCTGCTCCTTCTGTATTTTGCTCAAATACTAGCACTTGTAACTGACCCTCATGCTCTCTCGTAATATAGCCAAATGCTTTTTCAACAACTTGCATGAAGTCATCCCCCTTCTCGTGATTTATGTTACAGTAAATAGAAAAATTGGAATTGCGGGCGAAAAGTATTGAGTTCAATTATACGACATATGCAAAAGAATGACATCATTTCTGTGCAAGAAATTGCCAAAAAGAGTTGGCAACAAACATATGAAGGAATTATCCCCCATGAGATTCAAGATCGTTTTTTACAAGCCGCTTATAGTAGAGACCGATTGCAAGGTCGTTTGGAAAAAAGTTTATTTTTAGTTGCTATAGTTGGAGAATCGATTGTAGGCTTTGCCAATTTTTCAAATGTTATAAATGGAGAGGCAGAGCTTTTCTCGATATATTTACTTCCTGAAACTCAAGGCAAAGGAATTGGTACAGCCCTATTACAGGAAGGGATCAAAATGCTTCCAAATTTAACGTCACTTTTAGTTTGTCTAGAAAAGGAAAATACGATTGGTATGAACTTTTACGAGGCAAAGGGCTTTAAAAAAACAGAAGAATTTGACGAGTTATTTGATGGCCACTTATTGAAGACAGTTAAACTTAACTAATCACTAAATGCTTAGTGTAACGGAGTTAAAACTTACTCCGTTACACATTTTATATGTAAACTATGCAAGATGGATTTGCTCAGATTGGATGACAAGTGCTGTTAAGCCTGAATGAGTCCCAGATTCATGGGCCTCTCCTGTTTGCCAAAGAACACCTTCTCCAGTCTTTAAAATTACTTTCTCTTGATCCTCACCACAAACCCATCCTTCTCCTTGAATGACAATAAACAACTGTGGTACAGGCGCCTCATGCATCCCAACAACACCACCAGGTTCTATATAAATGAAGCCAATATTAGCAGGCTCCACAGTCTTCATGATTTTCGTATAAAAAGCATCTATCGATTGATAATTATTGATTTGTTTGGCCAATTCTTGTGTGAAATTATATTTTGCCATGTAATTTGCATGCTCCTTTCTCTTATTAAAAGCCAAAATTATTATTTGCAAACTATTTTATACATTAAAAACAACGTCTATATATTCATTGTCATGTAGCTTATTTTCAAATCTTTTTTTCCAACCTTATTACGATTCTACAATAGCTGCTCGACATCATCATAGGTAAGTCGGAATATTTTTGTATCAGCCGTAATACTCATAAAATACTCTTTTACGTTTTCTAATCCGAATTGCTGTTCAAGGGCTGACCATTCATCAGGCGTTAGGAAAACAAAGCCTAATGTATCTGAGCCTATTGATTCCATCCACATGCGGATTTCATAATCAGGCTGTAAAATCTCGTTTAAGGCAATGATAGTTGGATCACAGCTATCATCCGCCCCCATCACCACAAGAGATTTTTTATCACCATAGATAATATTTAAATCAACACCTCTCTCATCGTTTACAACATGCTCATACGTATCCAGTAGTACAATCTGCCACTATCGCCCCACATAAGCCCTAGATCTTCCTCTGTATCAAATTGGAGTAATAATCGCCAATCAGTTGCGCCTGCCTCTAATTCCTTTCGCAAAGGATCGTTATACCCTGTTGAGTCACCACAATATAAACCATTTGTCACCAGTTGGCATTCTAAATACATGTCACCTTGAATCGCATCTGGATATCCGTCTATGCGATGAGTAGCCATAGACAAATCATCTTCCTCCATCCACTCGTATTCAAAATCTCTGTAGCTATCAGCTTCTTCTTCACTTAATATCTCTTCTAAATACATCGAGTATGGTGAGTCCCATGATGGAAGTGTCAATTCATTCTTAAATTGTAGCGTCGCAATGTCGATGTTACCATGCTCGTATAATGATACGGGAATTTCCATTCTATTCAGGCTACTAGTCTCTTGAGAGAAATAGAAAACTTTAAAGCCATCATGATCTTCTGGGTCGTATCCCCAAGGTTGCTCGACAGCATCATAGAAAAAGGAAAGCACACCATCCACATGTAATAAGCTGTTTGTATCATAAGCCTTGATTTCTGCTAGATTTAGTTGGCAAAGAAAATACAACGGTCTATTGTCGTTTGTATGTGGCCATGAGAAATCAGATGGTACATCCGGACAGCCACCAACTTTTGAGCCGCCAATCTGTATTTTTTCTTCAGGTATTTGATTTACCATCATTCGAATGGATTCTTTTGCGAGAGGTAATAATTCCTCCGTTTTATGCTCTAAGCCAAATTCCTTTAATCCCTTCTTTATTTTTTCTACGCTGCTCATTTACTTTCGCCTCCTAAAATTGTCTTTATTTTTCATATATTCATTTTATCAGAACAAGAATGAAAAGCCCCGTAAACAACAAAAAAACCCAGAATATGTTCTGGGCTTGATGACACTTACTTTTCTAGCATGATTAAAACTGTCGGGCTTTTGCTTCACTTCTCAAGATACGGTTATGGAGAGTAATCTCCGTTTCACCATTTACTTGAGATTTTGAATGCTTAATCCTTGACCAGTTGCGGTGGATTTTTTGAGATTTTGGGTCTAAATGTTCGAACCTACTCATTCGCGCCATCCTCCTCATCAATATAGATTTCATAAGTGAAACCTTTTTTAGTATGACCTTGCGATTTAAAATTATTCAGTTTTCGATCCCCATACTTCTTGCAATGTACTTCTAAATAACGCATCTAATTTTTGTGTAGGATCATCGACTTTAACGTGGAGATTTTTACAGTATGCCTCAATATGCTCTATTTCTTTATCTAAATACTCATTAATACTTTCAATACGCGGCTCCATATTTAGTTCGTCACCAGCCATTTTCCTCTGCAAAAGTTGCTCAATTTCGGTTTTTAAAGGACCTTCAGAAATAATTGCATTTAACAATTCCTGAAAATCAATTGGTGGAACCGTATTGTTTTTCTCTATCCATTTACATGCTAAAACTGGTCTAAGGACATAGAAATATTTTTTTATTTTCACTTCTGATCCTTGTAAATACTCTCGATAATTGTTTTTAGCCATGTTTAAATAGTGATATAAACTTGCATTTGGATAAAATACTTCACTTTCCAGTAATAGTACATTGTCAATAAACGAATATTGCTGGTCATACACAATATTGCTTCGTAACCACTCTAATAGCGGTGGATTACTTTTGCGAAATAACCTTAATGCCTTTGTTATTTCCCAACCACTAATATCCAATAAATCATTAATAGGTACTTCTATCACATCCCTCTTAGCACCAATTCCTTGAGGGTCAATTGAAAGATACCACTGAGGTTGATGAATATATATGAAACGAACATCATAATCGCTATCCTTGGAAGGAAATCCCCAAGCACGACTACCTGATTCTACAGCATATAAAATTTTCACTTGATACTCTTTTTCAATTTCTTTTAATTTACTTAGTATAATTTCCTTCATATAAATACCACTTTCCAAATTTAGTCTTTTAAAGCATCTGGTTTGTATCAACTTTACCTGTATGATCACATACTCTCAGTTGGTTTCGACCGCTCTCCTTTGCAATATAAAGTGCTTGATCCGCCTTGTCAAGTAACTCATAAAATGTTGAATGACCATACCCTGCGATGCCAATACTCACTGTCACATTGATCTCAACATCATCCGTATAATAAGGATGATGTTCAACATGCTTTCGAACTCTTTCCGCTATCTTTACTGCGCTCTCTAACGTAGTATTTGGAGATAAAATGACAAACTCCTCTCCCCCATATCTTGTAATAATGTCGATTCTTCGCACAGCATTTGTAATGATATTTGCGACGTGTTTTAGAACTTCATCACCGATTAAATGCCCATATGTATCATTGACCTTTTTGAAAAAATCAATATCAATCGCTATACATGAACAATGATTTTGTTCCTCTAAACATTTCTGAAAAACAAGCTCCCCATGTTCAATCAAATAACGGCGATTATACAGCTTCGTCAACTGACAAGTAACAGATAATTCTTTCAGTAAGATTGTATCCGTTTTCACCTTAGCACTCATTTCGTTGAAGGACGAACAGAGCACCTGAAATTCATGTGCATAAGGTGCCAGCAGTTGTTCATCTATTTGATAATCATAAAATCCTTGTTCTACTTTTCTAACGCCTGTAAGAAGCTGTTGGATTGGTTCTTCAATTCTTTTAGAAAGATGTAACATCATTTTAATCGTAAAAAACGAACCTACGACTAAACAAAAGGTTATCAATAAAATTCTAATGATGAATGGTTGATACGCCTCAAACAGACCTATTTCTGAGATGATATACCACTTTCCTTCATTTATAGGCTTACTTTTTGCAAGAACTCGCTTATTATTCGCATCTTTATAAAGCTCTAGGTCACTTATTGTATTTTTTTTAGCTGCGTTAAGGATATGCTCATCCACTAAATAATTGCTAGAAGTCCGTTGCTGTTTATTATTAAATTCTGTGAGCATAGTACCTTTCTGATCTATAATATAAGCTTTTCCTAAAAAGCCAACTCTTGATCCATGTAGCAGTTGATCGATGGTGTCTAAATTTACTGCACCAAAAACTACACCATTGAATTGTTGTTGTGCATTTAAAATCGGTGAAGCAAATGCAAGAATAGGCTTATTCGTAACTTTACTAATTAAAATATCTGTTATATATGGTTGTTTTGTTTTTTTAGCAGCCTGAAAATACTTACGATTCTTTACGTCCATTCCAACACCAGTTGTACTATATTCAGTAACTGTATCAAATTGTACGATGCCTTCTTTATTAACGAATATTAAGTCTGTAAAGTCTGTCTTTTCTTTAAAATCTAGAAAAAAAGCTTGCGATTTTTCATAATTATAATTCTTTACAAAATCTAAATTAGCTATTGTATGTATATCACTGGATCTTTCTAATAACCAGCTTTCAAAAAAATATGTTTGAGCATCCAAATAATGCGTCATCTCTTCATTCTGATGCTGAATAGTTTGCCGATATTCAATGTAAAGCGTTGGAATAAAAATACATAGACCAATAATAAAAGTAATCCATAAAAGCGCTCGATGAAGCTGACCTTTTATCGTGTTTGGTCGTGGAAATTTTTTCAAAACCCTCAAAGCACTAACCCCCAAATTAATCTAAATATTTCCTAAAAATGGGCAATAAATAGTATTTTACTCATTAAAAATACCACAACCGAATGATTGTGGCAGTGAGAAATTTAATAGTTGATAAAAATTATTGCAATAAAATTTGGAGAATTGTTATAAATACAGCCGCAACAATGGGCACTATTTTTAAAGAGGTATAGCCGACTGAAGATGTACATATTGGCTCTAACGGATCCTTCGTTGGTGAAGCTAAATATTGAAGAAAACGTTGCCAGCGACTTTTCTTGTATGTCATTAGCTGCTTTGGAATCTCCACTTTATCTTGATCTAAGCTGTCTTTTAACCATTGTTCCTTTTGAAATTCATCCTTTAGCATCGAAATCCTCCTTTAGCTTTTCCTTTAAGGTCCTTATCGCATTATGTAGCCTTGATTTGACTGTGCCAAGTGGAATGGACAAAATTTGTGCAATTTCCTCCTGTGGCAAATCATGATAGTAAACGAGCAAAATAACCGCTCGTTGTTTTTCCGGTAATTGAAGTATCGCCTCTTGTATCGTTATTTTCTCATCAGCAGACATTCGATGACTGGGCGTCGGTACTAAAAACGGGAATAGCGTGCGCCATTTTTTGCGCCGATTCAATTTATTAATCATTAAGCGATAAGCGATTTGAAATAAAAAAGCTTTTACCGTTCCCTTTTGCTCATCAAAATCTTCTTTTATATATTGTAAACGCTCAAAGGTATCTTGCACAATATCAATGCTTAGCTGATCTTCCCGAGTATAGCGAAATAAAAAGCAGTATAATGGCTCATACAAACGACTATAGAGCTGTTCAAAGCCCTCGACTTCGCCGTTTTTATAGGCCTCCATCCACTCCTCATTGCTCATCATCTAGCTCATCCCCCCAATGAGCCTTAATGGACTTTAATGTTATGGACACACGTGAAACTAAGTATCCAACTATTACAATGACCCATGCTGACGATTGATTTGCAAAAAACTGCATATATGGATTTTCGATTGTTTGAGAGGAAGTCAAAAGTATGAAAACTGCCTGCACACAAAGTATTGTATAAATGGCTAAAACGAGCGTTAACGTATCAAATACATTCCAACGTAAATAAATTGTTGTTTTTTTATAATTAATTTTTCCATTTTCGCGTACAACATATTTTTTATCCATCGGGATTGTAATTCCCAAAATAATAATACTCCAAATACCAACTACAATAAAAGATACGATAAATCCAATTCCCATAAAATCACCTACTTACTGGTATATATTTTTTTAGCGATGGCTGCTAACACCAAGCTAAGAATTGTTAAAATCATAAAATACTGATATTGTGGAAGCCAAGTTTCGCCTATTAAATTTAAAGACACTTGCAAGCTATCAAATAAATATAGCATCGGGTTCCAGATTAAGAAAATAAAATAATCCTGGGGGTTTTTTTTCGCTAATGTTAAAAACATCGTTGACATTTGTATTGAAAACATAAATATCAACATAATCGGTTGCAACATACTTGTGGCCACTCTTTCATTTTTAAATAGACCAGCCAATATAAAACTCAATGGATATAATGCCAGTAACACAAAGTTACTCATTAAAATAATTAGCAAAAATGAAGATAATGAAATATCAATAATAAAAGAGTAGCCAATGAGTAGTAACACTAAGAATAGATTTAATAAAGTAAAAACACCGATTCCCATCCCTATAAAGTAAGTGTGTGGCTTAATGCCTGTACGCTGCACCCATTGGAGGGTTTTATTGGCTTTCATATCTGTTAAATAGATTGTAGCATTGGAAAAACAAAAGAAGAAGATTAACATTATTATAGAAATCGGTAAAAACTGACCTTTAATCAAAAAATTAAATGATTCATCAGTCATCGCGCTTTTAGCAAAAAATGATATACCCAAAAAGATATAAGCTGGTAACAAATTTCCAAAAGCCATCCCTAGACTACGAATATTTTCTAACATATACATGCGTGCAATTTGCTTTATCATCCTGCTCTTCCTCCTAAAATTTGGCCTGTCACTTCATAGTAGAGACCTTCGATTCCTGGCAACTTCGCCTCTGCGTATTTTCTATAAAGTTCATCCTGTGTGCTATTTTCAATGAGTTTTCCGTCTTTTAAAATCACTACATAATCAAATAACGATTCTAATCCTGCTACCTCATGGCTAATAATAATAATCATTTTGTTACGTTGACGAATTTCATGCTGTAAGTAAAACATCAATTGCTTTTTCTTCGTTAAATCTAAATCAGCAAACGGCTCATCTAAAATGATAATTGGTTTATTTAATAAAAAAGAAAGGAAAATCGATACTGCTTTTCGCTGACCGCCTGACGCATTTTTCAACAAGATGTGGTCATAAGTTGGTAACCCTAATATTTCATAAAGCTCTCCCAAATCAACCTGATTGTTGGTCAATGTAGAAAAAAGTGCCATCACTTCACGAATTTTAAGATGTTGATAACTCGAAAAAAATTGGTATTGCAACGCTACTTGCTCATGCACATGTAGCGACGAATCATTGAATAAAATGGAACCTCCATCAGGTTTTTCATCTCCAGCTATGCATTTTGATAACGTAGATTTCCCTGCTCCATTCTGACCCAACAATAAATAGCAATAACCCATTTTAAATGTGGCAGACACACCATCCAAAACGTTCACACCATTATAATTTTTCACAAGATCCTTCACAATAAGCTCCAAAACAAACCCTCCCTGTTTTATATGTTCACTGACTATACAAACGGGGATTGTAAAAGGTTCATTTTATTTTAAAAAAAATGAAATTAAATTATATGTTTCTATAAAATGATTTTTTATGTAAAATAAATAATAATTGGTAATTTAGGAAATGCAGAAATTTATCATCATAACGTGAAGTCATTTTCTGGGTATACATGGCAAACGTTTTAACAAATGTTCGATTAGAATTCACCCATTAATATCCTATTGACTATGGTATTTCGCAACGAACAAAACTAAAATTGGACCTATAATATTTTTATAGCACGAATAATAGAAAACTATTTTAAAGGGAGTTACATAAGTGAGCGATTTTAAAGAACTTAAGTATTTTTTGGGGCCACATTTTGGTCCAGGGATTGGCTGGGAGCTAATCGAGCACGCTGTTATTGATCATAGAAAACTAAGTAGAGAAGAACGTTCCAAATTTAAAGAAGAACTTCTTCATATAAAACAACTGTTAGAACAAAATCAGTACGATAAAATACAACAGATTATTGACAAGAATGATTTAGAAAATACAAAGCTTTATGATATAAAAAAAATACAAAGATTTATTGATGAAATCTTACCTATTATTGAGAAATATGAATATAAGGAAGATATCCCCTATGTACCTTTTAAAGCGTTAAACTATTTATTTGATACCGTTATTATCCCAACTAAAACATTGTTATCTTTTGACTTTATTGTTATAGATATAAAAAGAGAAGGCGATACATTTATTCATCATATTTTGCAGGATTTACAATATGTAAAAAAAGTCTTTATGGAGAAAGATGAAATTAAAATTCAAAAGTTACTCCAACTTGCAAGAGAAAGAGAAGTTTATATTTTAGACTCCCAATATCGAGATGAATTTATCCAAGTCGTAACGAACGAATTAAGTTAATGAACAAGAAAGTCCTTTGATTAGCTTGCCTTACATCATAAAAGACCTCTCATCAGAAAGGTCTTTTCTTGTTTAGGATTTAATTATTTTCCAAAATTCTGTTCCATAGCTTTTGTTACAAAATTCAACAGGTATTTGCGTTTTCGCAAAGTTGTCGCCTACGCCTATTTTATTAACTTGATTTTGTAACGGCGAGCCAAATGAAAACTCCAGTTGCAAATCAGTAAGGTTAAGTAAAATTGAATGCACTGTTCCAAAGCCTTCATTGTAATTATGAACGGCTAACCCTTTAGGAAACTCTGTTAAAAGTAGTTCTTGGATTTCATCTATAGATCTTTTTCCGTTTTCCTTACATTTTTTCTCTAAAATATCGTATCTTAGCTGAGAATGCTCGAGCTTGCCTGGCTCCTTCTCCTGTATTGTCGGAAACAGTCCATGGTTAGTTGCAATAAGATAATCTAATTCTGCACGCTTTATTTCTCTTACACCGTCGTATGTTCCAATCAAAGCTGCGTCGCCACTTGCATCAGCTATTAGTAAATTCATATTCGTTCCGATCGGCATATTGTTAACCGTATAAATAGCTTCTTCAACATTTTTACAATTTTCTAATAGAGTTCTGACGATAACCATAAACTGTAAGCCAGGTACTACTGGTGGTCTCATGCCAGGATAATTACCAATGGGCATACCACACGATGCAAATGCAACGCATAGCCCCTTGTCATTTAAACCTTCGCTCCGACCGAATGTGGAAACAGAAAATCCTGTATGAGTATATTTCCCTTCTACATTTGTTGTACATAAGCGCATATCTGAAATATTAGGTGATAGATCATAATTTCTTAAAACATATGTTTTACCA
>Ga0209676_1001462_pt1 | contig 22110 bp, 21 predicted proteins | sample AraplaCvi_mLB_r2_FD_184282 | JGI IMG/M metagenome (GOLD analysis project Ga0209676, IMG submission 184282) | Arabidopsis root microbial communities from North Carolina, USA - plate scrape MF_Cvi_mLB_r2 (SPAdes) (version 2) | ecosystem: Host-associated > Plants > Roots > Endosphere | place: USA... | reverse complement strand
GTGGATGGAGGGCTTGTTCATGGCTTTGGCCTGTTGGAGTCGTTGTAGCGCGAGTGCACGTGGACCCGCGTCTGGCATGGTGGAACAAATGGAAGCCGCGGATTATAGCGGCTTTTTTCCCGGCGACGCTAGTGTTTACGGGGCTTCGGAAGCCTTCGCGGCCGGGCCCGGGAGCGCCCCGGCGGCCTGCTCGTCGGCCAGGGCCGCCCGGTAGGCGTCCAGCAGCTTGCGGTCGGCCTTGGACAGGGCCGCCTCGTCCAGCAGGTCCGGGCGACGCTGCCAGGTCCGGCCCAGCGACTGCATCCGGCGCCACTTGGCGATTTGCGCGTGGTTGCCGGACATCAGCACTTCGGGGACGGCCCCCAGTTCGTGCTCGACCGGGCGCGTGTAATGCGGGCAGTCCAGCAGGCCGTCCTCGAAACTGTCCTGCACCGCCGATTCGGCATCGCCCAGCACGCCTTCGCGCAGCCGGGCCACGGCGTCCACGATCACCGCCGCGGCCAGTTCACCGCCGGACAGGACGTAGTCGCCGATCGAGATTTCCTCGTCGACCTCGGCTCGGATCAGGCGCTCGTCGATGCCTTCATAGCGGCCGCACAGCACGATCAGACGTTCACGTCCGGCGAGTTCACGCACCTTGGCCTGCGTCAGCGGCGCGCCTTGCGGGCTCATGTAGACGACCTTCGCCGGCGCCGGATCGGCTTCGCGCGCTGCGCGCAGGCTCGCGCGGAGCGGGTCGATCAGCATCACCATGCCCGGGCCACCGCCGAAGGGGCGATCGTCCACGCGGCGGTAGTTGCCTTCCGCGTAATCGCGCGGATTGAACCCGTGCACCGACAGCAGCCCGCGCTCGACCGCCCGGCCGACCACGCCGAACGCCGCGCATTGCGCGACGAATTCGGGGAAGAGGCTGACGATGTCGATGCGCATGGACGCTCCGCTTTTAGAAATCCGGGTCCCAGTCCACCGTCACCACGCCCGCATCGAAATCCACCGACGTGACGTACTGCGGCTGGACGAAGGGAATCATGCGTTCGCGCTCGTCGTCGCGCGCGACCAGCACGTCGTTCGCGCCGGTGGAAAACAGGTGCGAGACCGTGCCGAGCGCAACGCCTTCGAGCGTCACCACGCGCAGGCCTTCCAGGTCGACCCAGTAGTACTCGCCCTCGCTCGGCGGCGGGAGCGCCGAGCGCGGCACGTAGATCTCGGTGCCGCGCATCGCCTCGATGGCGTCGCGATCGGTGATGTGCGGGAAGGTGGCGACGGTGAACTTGCCGCTCTGCTTGCCGCGCACGCCGCGCAGCTCGGTTTCGTTGCCCTGCGCATCGCGCAGGATCCAGGGCTGGTAGCGGAAGATCGCGTCGCGCGGTTCCGTCCAGGATTCGAGTTTTGCTTCGCCCCTGATGCCAAAAGCGCCGGAAATTCTGCCAAGCAGAATCCGGCGCTCCTGGGATCCGGCGCGCTCCGTGGAGTCGCCCGTCATGTGATCATGGCCGCGCACGGGGCGCGGCCCGCGGATCAGGCGGCGGTCGCGGCCTTCGCCGCTTCCTTGTAGAGCACGGCGACCTTGTCGGTCAGCTGCGCGCCGTTGCTGATCCAGTGCTGGACGCGCTCGACGTTCAGCTCGACGCGCTTCTCGCCGCCCTGGGCGACCGGGTTGTAGAAGCCCACGCGCTCGATGTTGCGGCCGTCACGAGCGTTGCGGCTGTCGGTGACGATGACGTGGTAGAAGGGACGCTTCTTGGCGCCGCCGCGAGCGAGACGAATCTTGACCATGGTTCGGTAGTTCCTGTGTTGCCCAGCTGCCGGAATGGCAGGGTAAGCCGGCAAGTATAAAGGGTTGATCGGGCTGGGGAAACCCTGACGGCGGCCGGATTCAGGAGCAGCGACCAAGGCCGCTCGCAAGGTCTTGGCCCTCGTCAGGGCGGTTCGCGGCCAGGGCCGCCAATGGTGCCGGCTGTTCCAGCCCCCTTTAGTTAGGGGGCGATTCGCGCAGCAGGCGCGAATGGGGTATGGAAGCGCGCCGCGGGGCCCGAGGTTTGCGCAGCAAACCTTGGGGGAGTTTCCGGCAAAGCCGGAAACTCAGCGAAACGGCATCCCGCCGCGGGCACCCATCATGCCCTTCATCCCGCGCATCAGGCCCTTCATGCCGCCGCCGGACAGCTTGGACATCATCTTTTCCATCTGCTGGTACTGCTTCATCAGCTTGTTGACGTCGGCGGGAGTCAGGCCGGCGCCCTTGGCGATGCGGGCGCGGCGCGAGCCGTTCAGCAGGCCCGGGTTGCGGCGCTCCTTCTTCGTCATCGAATTGATGATGGCGACCATGCGCGGCACTTCCTTGCCGGTGACCTGGTTCTTCACCGAGTCCGGGATCTGGCCCATGCCCGGCAGCTTGTCCATGAGGCCGTGCAGGCCGCCCATGTTCTGCATCTGCTCAAGCTGGTCCCTCATGTCGTTGAGGTCGAACTTCTTGCCCTTGGCGACCTTCTCGGCGAGCTTCTGCGCCTTGTCCTTGTCGACCTGCTGCTCGACCTGCTCGACCAGCGACAGCACGTCGCCCATGTCGAGGATGCGGCTGGCGATGCGGTCCGGATGGAAGACATCCAGGCCGTCGGGCTTCTCGCCCACGCCGATGAACTTGATCGGACGCTGGGTGATGTAGCGAACGCTCAGCGCGGCACCGCCGCGTGCGTCGCCGTCGGTCTTGGTCAGCACCACGCCAGTCAGCGGCAGCGCCTCGCCGAAATGCTTGGCGGTGACGGCGGCGTCCTGGCCGGTCATCGAGTCGACGACGAACAGCGTTTCCACCGGATTGACCGCGGCGTGCAACGCCTTGATCTCGGCCATCATCGCTTCGTCGATGCTGGTGCGGCCGGCGGTATCGACCAGCAGCACGTCGACGAAGGACTTCTTCGCGTCGTCGATCGCGGCGCGCACGATGGCTTCGGGCTTCTGGTCGGGCGAGGACGGGAAGAACAGCACGTCGACCTGCTGCGCGAGGGTCTTCAGCTGTTCGATGGCAGCCGGGCGATAGACGTCGGCCGACACCACCATCACCTTCTTCTTGCGCTTTTCCTTCAGGTGCTTGGCGAGCTTGCCGACGGTGGTCGTCTTGCCCGCGCCCTGCAGGCCGGCCATCAGGATGACCGCCGGCGCCGGCACGTTGAGGTTCAGGTCGGCGGCCTGCGAACCCATGACGGCCGTCATTTCGTCGCGCACGACCTTGATCAGCGCCTGGCCCGGCGTGAGCGACTTGAGTACTTCCTGGCCGACCGCGCGCACCTTGATGCGCTCGATCAGCGCCTGCACGACCGGCAGGGCGACGTCGGCCTCCAGCAGGGCGATGCGCACCTCGCGCAGCGACTCGCGGATGTTCTCCTCGGTCAGGCGGCCACGGCCGCGCAGGCGCTCGATGGTGCCGGAAAGACGCTGGGTCAGTGATTCGAACATGCGGACGCGACCTGGTCGAAGCAGAAAACTGGGCCGCGAAGTATAGCCCTTCGGCAACTGCGACCCGATGCTCAACCGGCCCCATGCGGTTCGTCTCGTCGCCGTGCGACACTGCGACGATGACAATCGTTCTCATCGCCATCGTCCTGTATCTGATCGCGACCGCCCTGCTCCTCGGCGGCGTGCGACAGGAACCGACCCGGCCGTCGCGCCTGTGGCTGGTGCCCGCGGTGGGCGGCGTGGCGCTGCATGGCCTCACGCACCTGCTCGCCTGGCACGCCAGTGGCGGCGCGGACATGCATTTCTATGCCGCGCTGTCGCTGGTCGCGCTGGGCATGGCGGCCCTCACCGCGCTGGTTGGCGCAGGCGGGCGAATGGCGGCACTGGGGGTGATCGTGTTTCCGATCGCCGCGCTGGCACTGTTCGGTTATCACCACCACGGGCATTGGCTGGGCGAACGACTCGACTGGCGCCTGCAGCTGCACGCCTGGCTGGCGTTGCTGGCGTACGCGACGCTGGCCATCGCCGCCCTGCTGGCGGTGATGTCCTGGGCGCAGGAACGCGCTCTGCGCCGGCGCGAATTCCACCGCTGGCTGCGAGCCCTGCCGCCGCTGGTGGAGCTGGAAACCCTGCTGTTCCGGACCATCGCCGTCGGTTTCGCGCTGCTGACCGCGACGCTGCTGACCGGCCTGCTGTTCGTGGAAAACCTCTTCGCCCAGCATCTGGTGCACAAGACGGTGCTGAGCGTGCTGTCCTGGTTGCTGTTCGGCGGCCTGCTGGCCGGTCGCTGGCGCTACGGCTGGCGCGGCGCCGTCGCCGTCCGCTGGACCCTGGCGGCCATGGCGCTGCTGATCCTGGCCTTCTTCGGCAGCAAGTTCGTCCTCGAACTGGTCCTGCGCCGCCCCGCGTAATCCCCATTCAGCACGTCCTTGGGGTTGGAACGGCCCATTTCACTTGCTGAAACAATATTTGCATTGACAAATATTGCCCGGGCGAACAAGATGCCCGCCCATGACCGCATCCCGCCCCCTCGCCCCCTGCAGCGGCTCCACGCTCGGCCTGCTTTTCCGGCAGGTCCGCGACGCCATGTGGGCGCGCATGGAACACGAGCTGTCCGCCGCCGGCCATGAGCTGACCTTCAGCCAGTACATCGCGCTGAAGAAGCTGTCCGATGGTCCTCACGGGGTCACCGACCTCGCCCGCGCGGCGGAGCTGAACCCCGGCGCCATGACCCGCCTGCTCGACAAGCTCGAAGCGCGCGGGCTGGTGGCGCGCGAGGCCGATCCGGCCGACCGCCGCGCGGTGAACATCCAGCTCACCGACGCCGGCCGTGCGATGTGGCTGGACGTGAACCAGTGCGGCCAGCGCGTGCGCGAGCGTGCGATGCACGGCATGAGCGATGCCGAGCGCGAACTGCTCACGCGGATGCTCGAACAGGTCCGCGACAACCTTTCCCTTTCCGACACCTGACCATGGCCCTTTCCTACCCTCGCCCGCTCCGCGGGCTGAAGCCCGTGTCTTCGAAGGCGACCCCGATGCTGGCCGTCGCGCTGGGCAGTGCGCTGATCCTGGCCGGCTGCGCGAGCTCGCGCGGCCTCGCGCCGGAGGGCCAGCTGCTCGACGCCGACAGCCTCAAGGCGCAGCGTTCGCTGTCCGACGCGACGGTGTCCCCGGCCGCGTTCCCCACGCAGGACTGGTGGACCTCGCTCGGCGATGCGCAGCTGAACTCGCTGATCGATGAAGCGCTGCAGGGCACGCCGGGCCTCGCCGCGGCCGATGCGCGCGTGCGCCAGGCCGTCGCGCAGGCGGGCCTGGCCGATGCCGCGCGCAAGCCGACGCTCAGCGGCAGCGCGCAGTACGTCGGCGTGCAGCTTCCCGAAACCCTCGCGGCCCCGCCGCTCGGCGGTTCCTATACGGACATCGCCATGCTGGGGGTGACGTTCAAGTACACGTTCGATCTGTGGGGCGGCGAGAAGGCCAAGTGGCTTGCGGCCGTCGGCCAGACCCACGCGGCGGAAATCGAAGCGCAGGCCGCTCGACTGACGCTGTCGTCCAACATCGCGCGCACCTACGTCGCACTGGCGCAGGCGTTCGATGCGAACGACGTGGCGAAGGCGGACTTCCAGCGCGCCAGCGGGCTGCTCGACCTCGGCCGCCAGCGCGTCGCTGCCGGCCTCGACAACCAGCTGCAGATCCACAACGCCGAAAGCGCCGTCGCCAGCGCGCAGCAGCAGATCGAAGCCAGCCAGCACGAGATCGAAGTCACGCGCAACGCGCTCGCCGCGCTGCTGGGCAAGGGCCCGGACCGCGGTCGCGACATCGCGCGTCCGACGATCCTGCAGGCCTCCACGCCGACGGTGCCCTCGGTGCTGCCGAGCGAACTGCTCGGCCACCGTCCCGACGTGGTCGCCGCACGCTGGCGCGTGGAAGCCGCGCAGCACGGCATCAAGGCGAGCAAGGCCGCGTTCTATCCGAGCATCAACCTCGTCGCGCTGCCTGCGCTGGCGGTCGGCGCCGGCGAGCTGGGCGACATCTTCACTGGCGACGCCCTGCAGTTGCTGGGCGGCGCGGCGCTGAACCTGCCGATCTTCGACGGCGGCCGCCTGCGCGCCAACCTCGCGTCCAGCGACGCGAGCTACGACCTCGCCGTGGCCAACTACAACCAGTCGCTGGTCACCTCGCTGCGCGAAGTCGCCGATGCCGTGCATTCGGCGCGCTCGCTCGACGCGCAGATCGCCTCGGCCACGCAGGCGCGCGATGCCGCGCAGGCCGCATGGAACATCGCGACGCAACGCTACAAGGCGGGCCTTGGCACGCAGCTGGACGTCCTCGCCGCGCAGCGTCCGCTGCTCGACAGCGACCGCCAGCTCACCGTGCTCCGCGCACAGCGCCTGGCCGCTTCCATCGACCTGGACCGCGCGCTCGGCGGCGGCCTGGTCCTGACTTCCCCGACTTCCGAATCCGACATCGCCAAGGTCTCCACGCCATGACCACCGAACCCAATCCCAACGCGAAGACCTCGGCCGCAACCGCGCCGCAGTCCAACGGAAAGCGCAAGAAGGCGCTGACGATCCTCGCCGCAGTGGCGGTGCTGGCCGGCATCGGCTGGACGGCGTACTACCTCACCGTCGCGCGCTTCCACGAAGACACCGACGACGCCTACGTGCAGGGCAACGTCGTCAGCATCGTTCCGCAGACGATGGGCACGGTGGTGAGCATCGACGCCGACGACGGCATGAAGGTCGAAGCCGGCCAGCCGCTGGTGCATCTGGACCCGAACGATGCGCAGGTCGCTTACGACCAGGCGATCGCGAACCTCGCCAACACCGTGCGCCAGGTGCGCGGCCTGTACAGCGCGGTCGATGCCGGCGCCGCCGATCTGGCCGCGCGCGAAGCGCAGGTGGCCCGTGCGCGCGCCGACCTGAAGCGCCGCGAAGGCCTCGTCGGCAACGGTGCGGTGTCGGCCGAAGAACTCGCCCACGCGCGCAACGAACTGGCGGTGCTCGAAGCCGGCCTGCGTGCGTCCAGCGGCAACCTCTCGCGCAACCGCGCGCTGGTGGATGCCACCGAAGTCGGCACGCAGCCGCAGGTCGCCGCCGCTGCCTCGCAGGTGCGCCAGGCGTACCTGAACCTGCAGCGCACCGCCATCGTCGCGCCGGTGTCGGGCTACGTCGCCAAGCGCCAGGTGCAGTTGGGCCAGCGCGTGCAGCCGGGCGCGAACCTGATGACCATCGTTCCGCTGGAACAACTGTGGATCGAGGCGAACTTCAAGGAAACGCAGCTTTCGAAGATGCGCATCGGCCAGCCGGTCAAGGTGCACGCCGACCTGTACGGCGGCGACGTCGAATACGACGGCAAGGTCGCCGCGCTCGGCCTGGGCACGGGCAGCGCGTTCTCGCTGCTGCCGGCGCAGAACGCCAGCGGCAACTGGATCAAGATCGTGCAGCGCGTGCCGGTGCGTATCGAAGTCGAGCCGAAGCAGCTGGCCGAACACCCGCTGCGCCTGGGCCTGAGCATGGCGGTGGATGTCACCGTGCGCGACCAGGACGGCCCGGTGCTCGCCGCGCAGCGCAAGGACGACAAGCCGCTGTTCACCACGGCCGCGTACGAGAAGCAGCTGGCCGATGCGAACGCGCTGATCGACAAGGTCATCCGCGAGAACCTGCCCGGCACGCGCCACGGTTGATCCGGCTCCTGCCGGGTCGCCGCTCCAACTTCTTTGCCGTCATCCCCGCGAAAGCGGGGGCCTGCCGACCGATCCCTCCCCCGAACGTCGCAGGATTCCCGCCATCGCGGGAATGACGGCCCTTCTTCCCGGCGGCGCATCGCCACGATCGCGCCGCACACACCTCGGACGACGCCATGTCCACCATCGCGCAACAGGAAGAGGCAATGGGCTTGCCGGTCACGCCGGAACCGCCCAAGGCCGCCTTCCGTCCGCCCAACATGGCATTGACGACCGTCGGCCTTGCGCTGGCCTCGTTCATGCAGGTGCTCGACACCACGATCGCCAACGTCTCGCTGCCGACCATCTCGGGCAATCTCGGCGCCAGCGCCAACCAGGCGACGTGGGTGATCACCTCCTTCGCCGTGAGCAACGCCATCGCGCTGCCGCTCACCGGCTTCATGACGCGCCGGTTCGGCGAACGCAAGCTGTTCACGTGGGCGACGCTCGCCTTCGTGATCGCCTCGCTGCTGTGCGGCCTGGCGAACTCGATGGGCCTGCTGGTCGCCGCGCGCGCGCTGCAGGGTTTTGTCGCAGGTCCCATGTACCCGGTCACGCAGGCGCTGCTGATCTCGATCTATCCACCGCACAAACGCGGGCAGGCCATCGCGCTGCTGGCGATGGTGACGGTCGTGGCGCCGATCGCCGGGCCGATCCTCGGCGGCTGGATCACCGACAACTACAGCTGGGAATGGATCTTCTTCATCAACATTCCCATCGGCATCTTCTCCAGCATCGTCGTGGGACGCCAGCTCAAGGAGCGGCCGGAGCGGCTGGAGAAGCCGAAGATGGACTACATCGGCCTGGCCACGCTGGTGCTGGGCGTCGGCGCGCTGCAGATCATGCTCGACCTCGGCAACGACGAGGACTGGTTCAACTCGACCAAGATCGTGTGGCTGACCATCACCGCGGTGATCGCGCTGGCCGTGTTCGTGATCTGGGAACTCACCGAGAAGGACCCGATCGTCAACCTTCGCCTGTTCCGCCACCGCAATTTCGCCAGCGGCACGGCGGCGATGGTGATGGCGTACTCGGCGTTCTTCAGCGTCGGCCTGCTGGTGCCGCTGTGGTTGCAGCGCAACCTGGGCTACACGCCGATCTGGGCCGGCTACGCGAGCGCGCCGATCGGCATCCTGCCGGTGCTGCTGACGCCGCTGGTGGGCAAGTACGCGCCGAAGACCGACCTGCGCGTGCTGGCGACATTCGCCTTCATCGTGATGGCGGCCACCAGCTTCTACCGCTCCGGCTTCAACCTGGACGTCGACTTCGCGCGCGTGGCCGAAGTGCAGCTATGGCAGGGCCTGGGCGTGGCGCTGTTCTTCATGCCGGTGCTCACGATCCTGCTGTCGGACCTGGAGCCGCACGAGATCGCCGCGGGATCGGGCCTGGCTACGTTCGTGCGAACGCTGGGCGGCAGCTTCGCGGCGTCGCTGACCACGTGGGCGTGGAATCAGCGCAGCACGATCCACCACGCGCGGCTGACCGAGAGCATCGGCGCCTACGATCCGGCGATGCAGCAGACCGTCGCCGCGCTCGGCCAGGGCGACGTGCAGCGTGGCGCGCTGGTGATGAACCAGATGATCTCGCAGCAGGCGGTGCAGATCGGCTTCAACGAGATCTTCCACCTGCTGGGCATCCTGTTCCTGGTGGTGATCGCGTTCGTCTGGTTCGCCAAGCCGCCGTTCGCGGCGAAGATGGGCGGCGGGGCCGCGGCCGGCGGGCACTGACCGCACGCATGCATGCATCGCAAAGGGCCGGGAAACCGGCCCTTTGCCTTTGCGGGGCCGGCTGCGCCCGCGAAGTGCGTTGTATCGGGCATCGGATCGCGCGCGCACCACGATGTCCCTCTACGTCCTCACCCTCTCCTGCCCGGATCGCCCGGGCATCGTCAACGCCGTCACCGGCCACCTGCTGCGTTTCGAGGGCAACATCCTCGAAGCCCAACAGTACAACGATCGCGAAACCGATCGCTTCTTCATGCGCACCGTGTTCGCACTCGCACCCGAAGCGCTGGCGCAGGTGCGCGAAGGCTTCGGCGCGCTGGGCCGCGCGTTCCGCATGGAATGGTCGCTGCGCGATCGCAATGAACCGCGCCGCGTGATGCTGCTCGCGTCGAAGTTCGACCATTGCCTGGCCGACGTGCTCTATCGCTGGCGCATCGGCGAGTTGGGGATGGCGATCACCGCGGTGGTCGCCAACCATCCGCGCGAGACGTATCGACATCTCGACTTCGACGGCATTCCGTTCCATTACCTGCCCGTGGACAAAGGCCGCAAGCACGACCAGGAAGCCGCGCTGGTGTCGCTGATCGAAAGCACCGGCACCGAACTCGTCGTACTCGCCCGGTACATGCAGGTGCTCTCGTCGGAACTGGTGAACAAGCTCTCCGGGCGCTGCATCAACATCCACCACTCGTTCCTGCCCGGCTTCAAGGGCGCGCGGCCGTACCACCAGGCGCACGCGCGCGGGGTGAAGCTGATCGGCGCGACCGCGCACTTCGTCACCGCCGATCTCGATGAAGGCCCGATCATCGAACAGGACACGCAGCGCGTGAGCCACCACGACACGCCGGACGACCTGGTCCGCATCGGCCGCGACATCGAACGCCGCGTGCTCGCGCAGGCGCTGCGTTACTGGCTCGACGACCGCATCCTGCTCAACGGGCATCGCACGGTGGTTTTCGCGGTGTGAGGGTCGGCGATGCTCGCCTGGCCGGCGGTCACGCGAAACCGCGTCCGTGGCGCGATCAAGGCATGGCGAGCACGAGCGAAGCGGCTCCGCGTCACCGGGACGTGGCGCCGACGTGACTGAATACGGCTTCGCCCCGCGCACACACTGCGCGCGAAAGGATGCGCCCATGGGCGCCGCACGCTGGATCATCGTGATTTGGCTGGGAGCCGTCATCATTTCGACGGCCATTGCGGGCTGGATCGTGCTCTGGCATCGCCTGGCGGTCGAGCGCGATGCGATGCGACTGCAGACGGCGTTCGATGCGTTGTCGTTCCCAACGCCCGCGGGCCCCGTGATGGGCGAGGCGCTGACTGTGGTCAAGATCGCGTACCAGCTGGACGACGACGATCCGGACGTCGGCGCGCGCCAGGGCCCGGCGCATTGGGATTCGCTCTGGTATGCCGCAGGCCCGGGGCCAAGCTACTTCCTCGCGATCTGCACGTTCGAAGCGCACTCCTCCGGCATCGCGCCGCGCTGGGCCGTGCGATGCATCGACGAGGCGCGCATGCGGGCGGCAGTGACCGACGATGCCCGGGCGCAGATGCTGGCGTTCGGCGGGGCGATCGAAGCCTAGTTCGGGCAACGTCGGCTACGGGAGCGCCGATCGTGCTCCGTGAGGCTTCAGGCGCGTTCCAGTGCGTCCGCCAGCCGCTCCACCGCGATCACTTCCATCTCCCCCACGCGTCCGCTCTTCGGCGCGTTCGACTTGGGCACGATCGCGCGCTTGAAGCCGTGCGTGGCCGCTTCCTTCAGGCGCTCCTCGCCGTTGGGCACCGGGCGGATCTCGCCAGAGAGGCCAACTTCACCGAACGCGATCGTCTGCTCGGACAACGGCCGGTCGCGCAGCGACGACAGCACCGCCAGCAGCACCGGAAGGTCGGCCGCGGTTTCCTGCACGCGGATGCCGCCGACGATGTTGACGAAAACGTCCTGGTCGCCCACGCCGATCCCGCCATGGCGATGCAGCACGGCCAGCAGCATCGCAAGACGGTTGCCTTCCATGCCGACCGCGACGCGGCGCGGGTTCGACAGCGGCGAGGCGTCGACCAGCGCCTGCACTTCGACCAGCAGCGGCCGCGTGCCTTCGCGCGTGACCATCACGCAGCTGCCCGGCTGCGGGCGCTCGCTGCCGGAGAGGAAGATCGCCGACGGGTTCGGCACTTCGCGCAGGCCCTTCTCGCCCATCGCGAACACGCCCAGTTCGTTCACGGCGCCGAAGCGGTTCTTGAAAGCGCGAAGCACGCGGAAGCGGCTGCCGCTTTCGCCTTCGAAATACAGCACCGCGTCGACCATGTGTTCGAGCACGCGCGGGCCGGCGATGCCGCCCTCCTTGGTGACGTGGCCGACCAGGAACACGGCCGTGCCGGTTTCCTTCGCGTAACGCACCAGGCGCGCGGCGCTCTCGCGCACTTGGCTCACCGAACCGGGCGCGGCGCTGAGTTCCTCGGTCCACAGCGTCTGCACCGAGTCGGCGACGATCAGGCCCGGACGCATCTTCCCGGCGTGTTCGAGTACACGCTCGACGCCGGTTTCGGCCAGCGCATGCACGCCGTCGACCGGCACGCCCAGGCGCGCGGCGCGACCGGCGACCTGCGCCAGCGATTCCTCGCCCGTGACGTACAGGCCCGGCAGCGTGCCGGCCATCTTGCTGATCGCCTGCAGCAGCAGCGTGGATTTGCCGATGCCCGGATCGCCGCCCACCAGCACGACCGAGCCGTGCACCAGGCCGCCGCCGAGCACGCGGTCGAATTCGCCGATGCCGGTGCTGACGCGGTCCTCCTCGGTGTGCCGGACGTCCTTGAGCGCGGTGACGGCGGGCGCGTCGGCCTTGCCGGCCCAGCTGCCACGACGGCTCGCCGCGACGCTCGCGCCCGCCTTCGCCGGTTCGACGACGAACTGGCTCAGCGTGTTCCAGGCCCCGCATTCCCCGCACTGGCCCTGCCACTTGCTGTGGTCGGCGCCGCATTCGGAGCACACATAGGCGGTGCGGGCCTTGGACGCTGGTTTGACGACTTTCGACATGGAGGCGCAGTGGCGGCGGGAGACTGCCGGCACTCTACCCGGCCCGCGTCGCGCAAGGCGAGACGCGGGCGTTGCGCCCGCCTACGCGGCGTAGCGGATGTGACGCTCGGGATAGACCGCGCCCAGTTCGTGCTGCGGAAGCCCCAGCAGGCCGCCGACGTCGCCGTGCGGCACGATGCTGTAGCCGCGCGCATCGATGTCCTTGACGATCCCCATCCAGTCCAGCTTCGGCACGACATGGTCGCTGTCCACCGACCACGCGAACCGCACTTCGCCCAACGCGTCCATTTCATCGCCCGGCAGCGGTGCGCCACAGGGCGCCACCACGAAACCTTCGTTGTGTCCCACCACGAAGACATTGACCTGCATGTTCGACACCTTTCATGCCCCTGTCGAAAAATCTGGCGGCATGGTGGCGATGACGACGCTAAAAAACAGTGAACGTCTGATTGCCGGTAGATGAAACGTTCAGCCCGGCGCGCGTGATGGTGGAATTCAGACGCGTTGTGCTTGCGGGTGGTAGTCGTCCAGCATCACCGCCGGCAATGCTCGCGCCTCGTCCAGCCACTCTGCCACCGCGGGGCGTTCGAGCAGGCGCTCGCACCAGGCCTGCGACAGCGGCCAGCCGTCCAGCGTCGGCCGATGCGTGAGGATGCGGTACACCACGGGCACGAAGGCGAGATCGGCAAGGGACAACTCGCCGAACAGGTACGGCCCGCCGCTCTGGGCCAGCGTGCGTTCCCATACCTCGCACAGGCGGTCGGAGTCGGCGATCTCCTGTTGCGTCATCGCGCGCTTGTCGGCGTAGAACGCGCTTTCGAACGACAGCCTCGCGCACAGGTTCGACAGTCCGCCATGCACCCACGCCAGCAGGGAGCGCGCCCGTGCGCGCAGCACGGGATCGGCCGGCCACAGCGGTCGCGGGCCGATCTCGCTCGCGTATTCCATGATCGCGAGGGAGTCGAAGATCACCGCGTCGCCGTCGACCAGCACCGGCACCGCGCCGGGCGGCGAGAAGGCCCGGATGCGGGCAAGGTTGTCGAAACGCTGCGGAACACGGATGTCGACCACGCGTTCCTCGAACGCGATGCCCTGCTCCCTCAGCGCCAGCCAGGCGCGCAGGGCCCAGCTGGAGGCGTTCTTCGTTCCGGTGTAGAGCACGCGCGTCATCGCCGCATCCGTCGGGTGGAATGCCGCGTAGCGTGATCGGCAAGCCGCGCGCCCGCAACAGGCGAGCGCGCGTTGAGGCTTGCGCGGTGTGTCAGCTCGACGCGCGGCTGCGTTTGGCCGCCTTCTTCGTCGCAGCGGTGCGCCCGCCGGTCGTCTTCTTCACGGTCGCGCGCCTGGCGGCGGTCTTCTTCGCGGCCTTCTTCGGGGCCTTCGCCGCCGCGGCCCTCGCGCCGGCCCGCGCATTCGCGTGCGACGGCGGCAGGCGCTTGCGCGGCCGTTTCGCACTGAGGTCGACGATCCGGTTCTCGCCCATCACCTCTTCGTTCTTCGTCACCCGCGCGATGATGAAACTGACCGCCTTGCCGATCCAGGAACCCGGGCCATCCCAGTATTCGACCGAGTGCACGTCCACTTCCAGCAGCGTCAGGTTCGGGTCGTTCTTGCCCTTCGGGAAGAACGCCTTCATCGCGTCGTTCCACAGTTCCTCGATCATCTCCGGATCGCGGTTCGGGCGCGCCGTTCCGGTCATCGAGATGTAAACGTTCTTGCCCTTGCTCGCGTAGGCGAGATTGACCTTGGGATTGCGGCGGATTTCCGCCACCTTGGGGCTGTCGGTTTCGGTGAAGAACCACACGCGCCGGCCATCGAAGCGCGCATCCTGTGTGGACAGCGGCCGGCTCATCAGGAAGCCGCCCGCGCCGGTGGTCGTCAGCATGGCGATGTCGATCTTCTTCAGCAGCTCGCCGATGCGCTTCACGTTTTTGTCGATGCCCGCCATCGTTCCACTCCGCAAGGAAAGTGGGGACTGTTCCATCGCGGGTGCCGAGCAGACGTGAAGGTGCCTGCCTTCACGAAGCACTGCTTTTCCTTCGCGCAAAAAAGAAGCCCCGCCGAAGCGGGGCTCAAAAAAGAAACTGGTGCCGGAAATAGGAATCGAACCTACGACCTACGCATTACGAATGCGCCGCTCTACCAACTGAGCTATTCCGGCGGATGGTGCTGGCAAGCGCGTGGGCCCGGCCGCTTGGGCCGTGCCGCGGAGCGCTCTCCGCGAAGACGGGAATTCTAGGCGCTGGGCCGGTTCCGGGTCAATCCACGCCAGGACATCCGGCCTGGATCATCCTGTCGATCAGTCGACCAGTTGCAGGCGCAGTTCCTTGGGAAGGGCGAAGACCATGTTTTCCGGCTCGCCATCGAGGTCGGACACATGCGCCGCACCCAGCTCGCGCAGGCGGCCGATCACGCCGCGCACCAGCACTTCCGGCGCCGACGCGCCGGCGGTGACGCCGATGCACCGGCGACCGGCCACCCACTTCGGGTCGATCTCGATCGCGCCGTCGATGAGGTAGGCCTCCACGCCCTCGCGCTCGGCCAGCTCGCGCAGTCGGTTGGAGTTGGAGCTGTTGATCGAGCCGACCACCAGCACCAGGTCGCAGCGCGCGGCGAGTTCGCGCACGGCGTCCTGGCGGTTCTGGGTGGCGTAGCAGATGTCGTCGTTCTTCGGGCCCTGGATGGCCGGGAATTTCGCGCGCAGGGCCTCGATGACGGTGCGGGTGTCGTCCACCGACAGCGTCGTCTGCGTCGTGTAGGCCACGTTTTCCGGCTGGTCGATGGTCAATGCCGCGACGTCGTCGCTGTCCTCGACCAGGTAAATGCGACCGGCGCCCGCTTCGCGGCGCCACTGGCCCATCGTGCCCTCCACTTCCGGATGGCCCTCGTGGCCGATCAGGATCACGTCGCGACCGGCGCGGCACTGGCGGGCGACTTCCAGGTGGACCTTGGTCACCAGCGGACACGTCGCATCGAACACTTTCAGCCCGCGGCGCTCGGCTTCGGTACGCACCGACTGCGCGACGCCGTGGGCGCTGAAGATCACCGTCGCGTTGTCGGGCACCTCGTCGAGTTCCTCGACGAAGATCGCGCCGCGATGCTTGAGGTCGTCGACCACGAAGCGGTTGTGCACCACTTCGTGGCGCACGTAGATCGGCGCGCCAAGCGTCTCGATGGCGCGCTTGACGATCTCGATGGCGCGGTCGACACCGGCGCAGAAACCGCGGGGATTGGCGAGCAGGACGTCCATGCGACCTATTCTACCGGCGGCCAGCGACGGCCGTGGCCGGCTTGCTGAACAGCCCGAACAGGGCGATGCCGATGGCACCGGCGACGATGGCCGAATCGGCCACGTTGAACGCCGGCCAGTAGTGGTCGCCCCAGTACCACTGGATGAAGTCGACCACGTGCCCGTGCATGAGGCGGTCGATCACGTTGCCCAAGGCACCGCCGATCACCAGCGCGTACGGCAGCGCGCTCTTCCAGTCGCGACGCGGCGTGCGGGCGAGCCACCACCCCAGCAGGCCGCTGATCGCCACCGCCAGCACGACGAAGAAATACTTCTGCCAGCCGCCGGCATCGCTGAGGAAGCTGAACGCCGCGCCGGTGTTGTAGGTGCGGTACCAGTTCCAGAAGCCGTCGATGACCGGGATCGCGGTGTACTCGGGCAGCGAGCTGAGCACCCACATCTTGGTGAGCTGGTCGAGCACGATGACCGCGACCGACACCAGCAGCCAGGACAGCGCGTTGGGACGGACGGGCGCCATCAGAACCACTCCCGGTGTTCGCCTTCGGCGCCGAGGTTGACCACGCAGCGGCCGCACAACTGCGGGTGCTCCGCGTCGCTTCCGATGTCGGCGCGGTACTGCCAGCAGCGCACGCACTTGGTCCTGGTCGTCGGCGTGGCGAGCACGGCGATGTCCTTGATGTTGTCGTCGGCCACCACTTCGACATCGCCGCTGATGAACAGGAAACGCAGTTCATCGGCGAACGGCGCCAGCCAGTTCTGGTCGGCCACGCCGGCCTTGAGGCTGATTTCGGCCTCGAGCGCGGCGCCGATCTCGCCCGCGGCGCGCATCGGTTCCAGCGTCGCGCTGACCTGTTCGCGCAGCGCGAGCAGTCGGTCGAAATCCTCTGCCGACAGCGCAGCGTCTTCCGGCAGCAGCGCCAGGCCGTCGTACCAGGTGGCGAACAGGACGTTGTCCTCACGCGGCCCCTTCTCGGTGACGGCGGGCAGGTGGCGCCACATCTCGTCGGCTGTGAAGGCGAGGATCGGCGCGATCCATCGCACGAAGGCTTCGGCGATGCGGTACATCGCGCTCTGCGCCGAACGGCGGCCGCGCGAATCTTCCGGCATCGTGTACAGGCGATCCTTCGTGACGTCCAGGTACAGCGAACCCAGGTCGACCGAGCAGAAGTTCGACAGTGCCTGCACGATCTCGGCGAAGTCGTAGCGCTCGTACGCGCTTGCGATGCGGTCCTGCAATTCGGCGGCGCGATGCACGATCCAGCGGTCCAGCGCGACCATGTCTTCCAGCGGCCGCAGGTGCGTGGCCGGCTCGAAGCCGTTGAGGTTCGCCAGCAGGAAGCGCGCCGTGTTGCGGATGCGGCGGTAGACGTCGGAAGTGCGCTTGAGGATGTTGTCCGATACCGACATTTCGTTGCGGTAGTCGGTGGAGGCGATCCACAGGCGCAGCACGTCGGCGCCCATCGCGTTGATCACCTTCTGCGGCTCGACCGTATTGCCGAGCGACTTGGACATCTTCTTGCCCTGCTCGTCCACGGTGAAGCCGTGCGTCAGCACTTGGCGGTACGGCGCGACGCCGTCCATCGCCACGCCCGTCAGCAGCGAGGAATGGAACCAGCCGCGATGCTGGTCGGAACCTTCCAGGTACAGGTCGGCCGGCTTGTACAGGCCGTCCTGCGGTCGCTGCGCGAGCACGCATTCGTGGCTCACGCCGGAGTCGAACCAGACGTCCAGGATGTCGGTGACCTTCTCGTACTGCGACGCTTCATCGCCCAGCAGTTCCTCGGCGGTCATCGCGTACCAGGCGTCGGCGCCGGCCTGCTCGACCTTGTCGGCGACCTGGCGCATCAGCTCCGGCGAACGCGGATGGATATCGCCCGTCTCGCGATGGAAGAACAGCGCGATCGGCACGCCCCAGAAGCGCTGGCGCGAGATCGTCCAGTCCGGGCGGCCTTCGATCATGTTGTAGATGCGCGCCTCGCCCCACTCCGGCACCCAGGCGACCTTGCCGATTTCGCTCAGCGCGTCGCGGCGCAGGCCCGCCTGCTCCATCGAGATGAACCACTGCGGCGTGGCGCGGAACACCACCGGCGTCTTGTGGCGCCAGCAATGCGGGTAGCTGTGCTTGATGGTGTGGAACGCGAGCAGGTGGCCGCTGGCGCGGACCACGTCGACCAGCATCGGGTTGGCCTTCCAGATGTGCACGCCGGCGAGCACGACGCCGTCCGCCGGCGGCGTCGACGGCAGGTACGCGCCACGCCCGTCGACCGGATTGACCTGGCCAGCGGTATAGCGATCGGTCAGGCCGTACTTCAGGCCGACCGCGTAGTCCTCTTGGCCGTGGCCCGGCGCGGTGTGGACCATGCCGGTGCCGTCTTCGGCCGATACGTGGTCGCCGACCAGCACCGGGATTTCACGCTCCGCATAGAACGGATGCTGCATCACCGCGTTTTCGAGATCGCGCCCCAGCGCGCGGCCGAGGATCGTCACCTCGTCCACGCCGTAACGCGACAGTGCCTTGGCGGCCAGCGCTTCGGCGAGCACCAGCAGGCGACGGCCGCCGTCCGGCGTGCGCGGGCCTTCGACCAGCACGTAATCCAGTTCCGGCCCGACGCTGATCGCCAGGCTCGCCGGCAGCGTCCACGGCGTGGTGGTCCAGATCGGCATCGCGACGCGGAGGCCGTCGTCCACGCTCGCGCCGAACACGCGCGCCAGCGCCTGCGGATCGCGCGCGTCGTAGGCCACGTCGATGGCCGGGGATTCCTTGTCGGCGTACTCGATCTCCGCTTCGGCCAGCGCCGAACCGCAATCGAAGCACCAGTGCACCGGCTTCGCGCCGCGCACCAGATGGCCGCGCTCAACGATCTTCGCCAGCGACCGCATGATGTCGGCCTCGTAGCGGAAGTCCATGGTGCGGTACGGGTTTTCCCAGTCGCCGATCACGCCCAGGCGCTTGAAGTCGCGACGCTGCAGGTCGATCTGCTCGCTGGCGTATTCGCGGCACTTCTGTCGGAACGCAGCGGCGTCGAGCTTTTCGCCCACCTTGCCGAACTTCTTCTCGACCTGGTGTTCGATCGGCAGGCCGTGGCAGTCCCAGCCCGGCACGTACGGCGCGTCATAGCCGGCCATCAGCTTGGACTTCACCACCAGATCCTTGAGGACCTTGTTGACCGCGTGGCCGATGTGGATCGCGCCGTTCGCGTACGGCGGGCCGTCGTGCAGCACGAAGCTGCGCTCGCGCTTGCCGACCTTCTCGCGGATCTGCGCGTACAGGCCGTCGGCCTCCCAACGCGTCAGCGTTTCGGGCTCGCGCTTGGGCAGGTCGCCGCGCATCGGGAATTCCGTCGCGGGCAGGTGCAGGGTGGCTTTGTACTGGTTGGGGTCTTGGGCGGTCACAGCGGCGCTCAGGCGAAGGCGTGGTGTTGTTCTTTGGACAGGATCTCGCGCGCTTGCGCGGCGTCCCGATGCATCTGCGCGGTCAGTGCCGGCAGATCGGAAAACTTGAGTTCATCGCGCAGCTTGGCGACGAATTCGACTTCGATGCGGCGCCCGTAGAGGTCGCCATCGAAATCGAAAAGATGCGCTTCCAGCAGCGGCTCCACGCCGTCGACCGTGGGCCGCGTGCCCAGGCTGGACACGGAAGCGCGCGGTGCATCGCCCACGCCGTGCACCCAGGTGGCGTAGATGCCCGACAGCGCCGGCGTGCGGCCGCCGAAGCGCAGGTTCGCGGTAGGAAAGCCCAGCGTGCGGCCGAGCTGCTTGCCCTGCACGACGTGGCCGCCGATCGCGTACGGGCGACCGAGGAAGCGCTGCGCCGTATCGAAATCGCCTTCGCGCAATGCCTGGCGGATGCGCGTGGCGGAGACGCGTTCGCCATCGACCTGCACCGGCTCGATTTCACCGGCGACGAAACCGTTCGCCTGCCCCACCGCCTGCAGCACGCCGATATCACCGCCGCGCGCCTTGCCGAAGCGGAATTCCGGACCGACCCAGACTTCGCGCGCGCTCAAGCGGTGCACCAGCACCTGGTGCGCGAATTCCTCGGCAGTGAGGGAACACAGCCGGCGATCGAAACGCAGCAGGCCGAGCTGGTCGACGCCCATCTCGAACAGGCGCCCGGCCTTCGTCCGCGGCAGCATCAGGCGCGGCGGCGGATCGTTCGGCGCGAAGAACTCACGCGGCAGCGGCTCGAAGCTCAGCACCACGCAGGGCACGTCGAGCGCGCGCGCGCGGGCAAGCGCGTGGCGCACCAGCGCCTGGTGGCCCAGGTGCAGGCCGTCGAATGCGCCGATGCAGACCACACTGCCGTGCGGGCATCGGGGCCCGCCTTCGACGTCACGAAACAGCCTGCTCATTGGTCCGAAGTATAGCCGGCCGGGCCGATCTCCAAGGCTCACCGTATGGTCCTGCTCAATGCTCGCGCAGATCGCGCGGACGAAAGCCCAGTGCCAGCAGCGCGATCACGTAGACCAGCCCGCCGCCGCCGACCAGCACCGCAAGGTATCCAAGGCGCGCCAGCTGCCCGATCTGGGTGAACGTCGGCGCCCATTGAAGCCCGACCCACAGCGCCGCCGACATCGCCACGCACGCGACGAGCAGCCGCATCAGGTAACGCATCCAACCCGGCTGGCGTTCGTACACGCCGGCCTTGCGCAGCCAGTGCCACAGCAGCGCGAGGTTGAGGTAGCTCGCCGCGGCGCTGGCGAAACCCAGCGCCAGATGCAGGCCCGGCGTCTGTTCCAGTGCGGTGAACACGCCCTTCGCGCGGACTTCCGGCGTGGTCCACAGCATGTACAGCACCCACAGGAACGCGACGTTCAGCACCATGTTGGCGATCAGCGATGCGATGCCGGCACGCACCGGCGTGCGCGTGTCCTGCCGCGCGTAGAACGCGGGCAGCACGATCTTCACCAGCGCGAAGGCCGGCAGGCCGAAGCTCAGGCCGAACACCGACATCGCGGCCATCTGAGTGTCGAACGCAGTGAACTTGCCGCGCTGGAACAGCGTGGCCACCAGCGGTTCGGCCAAGAACATCAGGCCGAGCATCGCCGGCATGGCGATCAGCAGCGTGGTCCGAAGGCCCCAGTCCAGCGCCTTGGAAAACCCTTCCGTATCGGTCTTGACGTGGTGCCGCGACAGCGCCGGCAGGATCACCGTGCCCAGCGCCACGCCGAACACGCCCAGCGGCAGTTCGAGGAAGCGGTCGGCCTGCGACAACCACGTCTGCGAACCGACGAAGAGCAGCGAGGCGATCACCGTGTCCAGCAGCAGGTTGATCTGCGCCACCGACGAGCCGAACAGCGTCGGCACCATCAGGCGCATGACCTTGCGCACGTCCGGGTGCGTCCAGCCCCATTTCGGCAGCGTGAGCAGGTCGAGCTTGCGCAGCGCCGGCAGCTGGAAGACCAGCTGCGCGATGCCACCGGCGAGCACCGCCCAACCCAGCGCGAGGATCGGCACTTCCAGGTGCGGCGCAAGCCACAGCGCGCCTGCAATCATGAAAAGGTTGAGGATCACCGGCGTGAACGCCGGCAGGCCGAAGCGGTGGAAGCTGTTCAGCGCCCCGCCCGCCAGCGCGGTGAGCGAGACGAACAGGATGAAGGGGAACGTCAGGCGCAACAGCTCGACCGTGAGGCCGAACTTGTGCGGGTTGTTGAGCGAGCCCGGGCTGAAGATGCCCGCGATCTGCGGGGTGAAGATCAGGCCCAGCGCGGTCAGCACCATCAGGATCCCGCCCAGCGTGCCGGACACGCGCGCGACGAGTTCCTTCAGGTCCGCGTGCGGGCGGGTTTCCTTGATTTCCGTGAAAACCGGAACGAAGGCCGTGGAAAACGAACCTTCCGCGAACAGGCGCCGCATGAAGTTCGGAATCCGGAACGCCACCCAGAACGCGTCGGTGCCCGCATTGGCGCCGAAGGCCTGGTTGATGGCGATGTCCCGGACCAGGCCCAGCACGCGCGAGACCATGGTCATGCTGCTGAACGACAGCAGCCCTTTCAGCATTTTCGGCGCGCTCAAGCCCGCCCTCCCCGAGTCCGGCGGCCGCCGGCGTTGTTCTTGACCCAACCCACTGAATCCTCCATACTTTCTGGTCTGATTGTCCCCAGACCCTTTTCACTACCAGTTTCCAGGAATTCGCCGTGGCCAACATCAAGTCCGCCAAGAAGCGCGCCAAGCAGACCGTGGTCCGCAATGCCCGCAACGCCAGCCAGCGTTCGATGCTGCGTACCGCCGTCAAGAAGGTGCTCAAGGCCCTGGGCGAGAACGACGCCGCCGGCGCCGAGACCGCCTTCGCCGTCGCGCAGCCGATCCTCGATCGCTTCAGCTCGCGTGGCCTGATCCACAAGAACAAGGCTGCCCGCCACAAGGCCCGCCTGAACGCCCGCATCAAGGCGCTCAAGGCCGCCTGATACGGCGGAACGGGGACGGGAGTCCG
>Ga0209676_1001461_pt1 | contig 22119 bp, 20 predicted proteins | sample AraplaCvi_mLB_r2_FD_184282 | JGI IMG/M metagenome (GOLD analysis project Ga0209676, IMG submission 184282) | Arabidopsis root microbial communities from North Carolina, USA - plate scrape MF_Cvi_mLB_r2 (SPAdes) (version 2) | ecosystem: Host-associated > Plants > Roots > Endosphere | place: USA... | reverse complement strand
ACGAGAAGCGATGCACGGCATGATCGTGGACTCCCGCGCGAACATCAAAGGACGAGGGCGCGCGCGCAAGTCGCCGAAGTAATTCCCGACGCGCGGGCGCGAAGCCCGCAAGTCCAAAACCTGACGGAGTGCGCATGAGCACCGCCTGGCTGCAACCCCTTCCCCTGGTTGCGATCCTGCGCGGGCTCACCCCGCGCGATGCACTCCCGGTGGGAACCGCGCTGTTCGACGCCGGTTTCCGCGTCCTGGAAGTCCCGCTCAATTCGCCGCAACCGCTGGAGAGCATCGGCCTGCTGGCGCGCGAGTTTGGCGAGCGCTGCCTGGTCGGCGCCGGCACCGTCCTCACGCCCGAACAGGTGATCCAGGTGAAGGACGCCGGCGGCAAGCTCATCGTCATGCCGCACGGCGACACCAGCGTGGTCCGCGCGGCGAAGGCCGCCGGCCTGGTCTGCGCTCCCGGCGTCGCGACGCCGACCGAAGCCTTCGCCGCACTCGCCGCAGGTGCCGATGCACTGAAGCTTTTCCCCGCCGAGCAACTTTCGCCGCCCGTGCTGAAGGCATGGTCCAGCGTGCTGCCCAAGGGCACCGCGCTGCTGCCCGTGGGCGGCATCACGCCCGACAACATGGCCGCGTACCGCAAGGCCGGCGCCGCCGGCTTCGGCATCGGCTCGGCGCTCTACTCGCCGGGCATCGACGCGAACGAAGTGGCGCGTCGCGCGCACGCGTTCGTGGACGCCTGGAACACGATCAACCTCTGACGCACTCAACCGACGCACGCAACGAGCACGGACCCCACGCATGAAGATCACCGCCATTTCCACTTTCCTCGTGCCGCCGCGCTGGTGTTTCGTGCGCGTGGACACCGACGCCGGCATCAGCGGCTGGGGAGAGCCCATCGTCGAAGGACGCGCGCACACGGTGGCCGCGGCGGTGGATGAGTTGTCCGATTACCTCATCGGCAAGGATCCGCGTTTCATCGAAGACCACTGGAACGTCATGTACCGCGGCGGCTTCTATCGCGGCGGCCCGATCCTGATGAGCGCGCTGGCCGGCATCGACCAGGCCTTGTGGGACATCCATGGCAAGGCGCTGGGCGTGCCGGTGCATTCGCTGCTCGGTGGGCAGGTGCGTGACCGCATCCGCGTGTATTCGTGGATCGGTGGCGATCGCCCGGCCGATACCGCACGCGCGGCGAAGGACGCGGTGGCGCGCGGTTTCAGTGCGGTGAAGATGAACGCAACCGAAGAAGTACAGTTCGTCGACACGCACCAGAAGGTCACGCAGGTGCTGGAGAACGTGCAGGCCGTGCGCGACGCGGTGGGCCGGGAAGTCGGCCTCGCGGTGGACTTCCACGGGCGCGTGCACAAGCCGATGGCGAAGGTGCTGATGCGCGAACTGGCGCCGTTCGGCCTGATGTTCATCGAAGAGCCGGTGCTGTCCGAGCACCTGGAGTGCATTCCCGAACTCGCATCGCTCTCCCCTGCCCCCATCGCTCTGGGCGAGCGCCTGTACTCGCGCTTCGACTTCAAGCGCGTGCTGCAGACCGGCGGCGTGGACATCATCCAGCCCGATCCCTCGCATTCGGGCGGCATCACCGAAACGCGCAAGATCGCGGCGATGGCCGAGGCCTTCGACGTCGCGCTTGCGCTGCACTGCCCCCTGGGCCCGATCGCACTGGCGGCGAACCTGCAGCTCGACGCGGTCTGCTACAACGCCTTCATCCAGGAACAGAGCCTGGGCATCCACTACAACGCCAACAACGACCTGCTCGACTACCTCACCGATCGCACGCCATTCGCCTACCAGGACGGTTACGTCGCGATGCCGCAGGGACCGGGCCTGGGCATCGAGATCAACCAGGACTACGTCACCGAACGCGCCGCCGAAGGCCACCGCTGGCGCAACCCGATCTGGCGCCACGCCGACGGCAGCGTGGCGGAATGGTGAGCACGATGACGAACGAGGCCCGCATGGCGCACTACCCCAGTCTCGCCGGCCGTGCCGTGCTCATCACCGGCGGCGCCACCGGCATCGGCGCGAGCTTCGTCGAAGAGTTCGCACGCCAAGGCGCACGCGTGGCGTTCCTGGACATCGACGATGCCGGCGCCCGGTCCCTGATTGCGTCGCTCACCGATGTCGAACACGCGCCCGTCTACCTTCGTTGCGACGTCACCGACCTCGACGCGCTGCAAGGCGCCATCGGCAAGGCGCGCGAGCACATCGGCCGCATCGGCGTGCTGGTGAACAACGCGGCCAACGACGTCCGCCACGAATTCGGCAGTACCACGGCCGCGGATTTCGAACGCAACATCGCGGTGAACCTGCGCCACCAGTACTTCGCGACACAGGCCGTTGTCGATGACATGCGCGCGCTCGGTGGCGGCTCGGTCATTTGCCTTGGCTCGACCGGCTGGATGATCAAGAACGCCGGCTACCCGATGTATGCGATGGCCAAGTCGGCAGTGCACGGGCTCGTCAACGGACTGGCGCGCGAACTGGGCCGCGACGGCATCCGCATCAACGCACTGGTGCCCGGCTGGGTCATCACCGAGAAGCAGAAGCGACTGTGGCTCGACGACGAAGGCGAAGCGCAGATTGCACGCGCGCAATGCCTTCCCGGGCATCTGCAACCAGAGGATCTGGCGCGCATGGCGCTGTTCCTCGCCGCCGACGACAGCCGCATGTGCACCGGCCAGGATTTCATCGTCGACGGAGGCTGGGTTTGAGCGTCGACGTACGCATCGCGGTACAGGCCGACAACCGGCTCGGCGAAGGCGTCGTATGGTGCGACCGCATGCAGGCGTTGTACTGGACCGACATCCACGCCTCGATGTTGTGGCGCTACGTGCCCACCACTGGCGCGGTACGCAGCTGGCCGATGCCCGAACGCCTTGCCTCGTTCGCGCTGTGCGTGGCGGACCACTGGCTACTGCTCGCCCTCGCCACACGGCTGGCGTTCTTCGACACCGCAAACGGCGAGTTGCGCGAGATATGCACCCTGCCGATCACGCCCGAGACACGCGCCAATGACGGCGCCTGCGATCGCCAGGGCCGCTTCGTGTTCGGCACGATCCACGAGCCGGCGCAGGGATCCAAGCGCGCGGTCGGCCGGTTCCTGCGGCTGGATGCGGACCTGTCGCTGCACCAGTTGCCGCTGCCGCGCGTGGCCATCGCCAACTCCATCGCCTTCAGCCCCGACGGCGCCACGATGTACTTCTGCGATTCGCTGCAGAAAAGAATCGAGCGTTGCGACTACGGCAACGACGTCGGCGCGGCCTCGACATTCGTCGACCTCACCTCGCTTGAAGGCGGCGAACCCGACGGCACCTGCGTCGATATCGAAGGCGGCGTGTGGAACGCACAATGGGGCGCGTCGCGCGTCGTGCGCTACCTGCCCGATGGCCGCGAGGATCGCGTGATTGCCATACCCACCGCGCAGCCCACGCGCCCTGCATTCGGCGGCCCGTCGCTTTCCACGCTCTATGTCACCAGCGCGCGCGACGGAATGTCCGATGCCGCGCGCTCGATCGATCGCCATGCCGGCGACGTGTTCGCGTTCGAGCCTGGCGTCACCGGCTTGCGCGAGCCGCGTTTCGCCGGCAACCCCGATGCCGTGTTGCGTCGCTGACGCCATCGCCCCAACTTCCGGAGACTTCGTCGAATGAGCCTTTCCACCCTCGATGTCGGCATCGTGCTGGCCTACCTGGCGGGTATCTTCATCCTCGCCCAGTGGGTTTCGCGCGAGAAAGGCGGGCACCAGAAGTCGGCGCAGGATTACTTCCTCGCCAGCCGCGCCCTGCCCTGGTGGGCCATCGGCGCATCGCTGATCGCGGCGAACATCTCGGCCGAACAGATCATCGGCATGTCGGGTTCCGGCTACGCGATCGGCCTTGCCATCGCCTCCTACGAATGGATGGGCGCGGTGACGCTGCTGATCGTCGGCAAGTGGTTCCTGCCGATCTTCCTGCGCAACCAGGTCACCACGATGCCGCAGTTCCTGGAGGAACGTTACGGCAATCGCATCCGCACGCTGATGGCGGTGTTCTGGCTGGGCCTGTACGTGTTCGTGAACCTCACGTCCATCCTGTGGCTGGGATCGATCGCGGTGTCGCAGGTCGCGGGCCTGGACCAGACGCTGGCGCTGATCCTGCTGGGACTGTTCGCCCTCGCCTATCAGCTGTACGGCGGGCTCAAGGCCGTGGCCCTGACCGACATCGTGCAGGTCACGCTGCTGGTGCTGGGCGGGTTGCTGGTCACCGGCATCACGCTGGGGCAGATCGGCAACGGAAGCATCGTGGCCGGCTTCCACACGCTGTGGACGACGCATCCGGGCAAGTTCCAGATGATCCTCGACCCGTCCAACCCCTTCTACAAGGATCTGCCGGGCCTGTCGGTGCTGCTGGGCGGGTTGTGGATCGCGAACCTGAGCTACTGGGGTTTCAACCAGTACATCATCCAGCGCGCCCTGGCCGCCAAGGACATCCGCGAAGCGCAGAAGGGCGTGGTGTTCGCGGCGTTCCTGAAGCTGCTGATGCCGGTGATCGTGGTGCTGCCGGGCATCGCCGCGGTGATGCTGGCGCCGTCGCTGGAACGGCCCGATGCCGCGTATCCGACGATGATGCGCCTGCTCCCCAGCGGCGTGCTGGGCCTGGTGTTCGCCGCATTGGTGGCGGCGATCGTCGCTTCGCTCGCATCGAAGATCAACTCGGTGGCGACGATCTTCACGCTGGACTTCTACGCCAAGCGCAATACGGAAGCATCGCAGCCCAAGCTGGTGCGCGTGGGCCGCATCACCGCAGCGATCTCCATCGTCATCGCAGTGCTCACCGCACGCCCGCTGCTGGGCGGTTTCGACCAGGGCTTCCAGTACATCCAGGAGTTCACTGGCTTCTTCACGCCGGGCATCGTGGTGATCTTCCTGCAGGGCCTGTTCTGGAAGCGCGCGAACGAAGCCGGGGCGCTGGCCGCGGCGATTGGTTCGTTCGTGCTGTCGCTGGCGCTGAAGCTGCTGTGGCCGGATCTTCCGTTCATGGACCGCATCGGCCTGGTGTTCCTGCTTTCGTTCGCGCTGGCGACCGTGGTCGCGCTGATGACGCCCGCAAGCGGCGCGCGCGACCGCATCCGCACCAGTGACGTGAGCTTCAAGACCGCGCCTTCGTTCAACGTGGCCTCGCTGGCGGTGCTGGCGATCCTGGTCGCGCTGTACGCGACGTTCTGGCATTGAGCATGCGCTCCACCCTCCTCGTGCTCGCCCTGCTCGCCTTCGCGCCCTGCGCGGTGGCGACGGTGCAGTGGACCGACACCGCGACCGTCGCCGAAAGCAAGGCTGCGTGGGGGCGCTTGGCGCGTCTTCCCGACGGCCGCTGGCTCGCCGTGACCACACGCTTCCACAGCAAGGGCGCGCCGACGACACTCACGATCTCCATGGGCGACGCACATGGCCGCGAATGGAAGGAGCTGTCGTCGGTCGCCGAAGCGGGGCGCAACATCGACAACGGCGAACTGACGGTGCTGCCCGGCGGACGCGTGCTGTTGGGCATGCGCTCGCTGGTCGAAGGAAAGTCGTATCGCCTCAACGTGCACGCCAGCGACGACGCGGGGCGCACGTGGCGCTTTCTCAGCACGATCGATGGCAACGAGAAGCCGCGCGGTCGCAAGGATCGCGGCGTGTGGGAGCCGGTGTTCACGCAGCTTTCCGACGACACGCTGTCGGTGCTCTATGCCGACGAAACGCTCGCCGACGGCAAGCCTTCGTACAACCAGGTCGTGTCGCAGCGCCTGTCGCGCGACGGCGGCGCGACGTGGGGCGGGAAGTCCGTGCTGGTGAAGCAACCCGGCGGCGGCAAGCTGCGTCCCGGCATGCCGGTGATGTCACGCATGGCCGATGGCCGTTACCTGCTGGTGTTCGAGACCTGCGGCGACGACCCGCAGTGTCCGGTCTCCACGAAGATATCCAGCGACGGCACCACCTGGCCGGAAGGCATGGGCACGCTGCTCGCCGATCAGCGCTGTGGCCCGCAGCTCACGACGACGACACGCGGCACGGTGTTCGTCACTTCGTGCCTCAACGAAGTGACTTCGAGCGATGACAACGCAACGAGCTGGCAACGCGTGCCGCAGCCCGGATGGCCATTCGGCTTCCGCCATACCTGGCCGGCGATCTACCAGTTCGGCGAGGACGAGATCGGCGTGATCAACGGCGTTCCCGGCGGCGGCGTGCAGATACGGTTCGGAACCTTCTGAAATCGGGCTGGCGCGCGTCGATCAGGCAATCAGCAGCTTCGACGCATCGCGACGGCTGCGCGCTTCGGGCGTGGAAGCGCGCCACGCATCGGCCAGGCGCTCCACCGCCTGCACGAGTTGTGCCTCGGGCTTTGCGAACGGAAGCCGCAACCACGCATCCGAGCCGCCTTCCACGCTGAACACCGGCCCTGGCGCGACATGCACGCCAGCGGCTTCCACGTCCGCCGCAAGTTGCGTCGCACTGCCATGCGGCATGCGCAGCCAGAGCGTGAGGCCGCCTTCGGGCAAACGGAAGCGCCACTCCGGGAGATGCTCGCGGACGGCGGCCGCCAGCGCATCGCGACGCTCCCGCAGCTGCGCGCGACGTTGTTCGATGATGCCGGGCGCACCGAACAGTTCCACGATGACAAGCTGGTCGAACAGCGACGTGCCCAGATCGAACTGCACGCGCGCACGCACCAGGCGCGGCACCACTTCCAGCGGCGCGCGGATCCAGCCCACGCGCAAGCCGCCCCAGAACAGCTTCGACGCACTTCCCAGCGTGATCGCGTCGCTTGCGTAACGTGAGAACGGCGCCGGCATCGGCTGCGTGCCCAGCTGCACCGGTTGCAGCGTCTCGTCGACGATGCCGATCGTGCGCGTGGCATGGAGCGCACGCGCGTAGCGTTCGCGCGTGTGGTCGGGCATGAGCAGGCCGGTCGGATTCTGGAAATCGGGAATCAGGTACGCCAGGCGTGGCGAGGTCTGCCGCAGCGTCGCTTCGATCGCCTCGATGTCCCAGCCTTCCTCGCCCAGCGAATCGCCCAGCGGCGAGGTGACCAGTCGCCCGCCGCCCATGCGCAACGACTCGATGGCGTTGGAATACACCGGCGATTCGATGGCGATGCGGTCGCCCGGCCCCGACATCGCGCGGGCGACGATGGCGATGCCTGCCAGCGCGCCGGAGGTGATCACGATCTGCTCCGGTGTCGTCGGCAAACCGCGTGCGGCATAGCGCTGCGCGATGAGCGCGCGCAGCACGGGCAGGCCCGATGGCAGGTAGCCGTCGCTGGACAGGTACGCGGGCAATGCGGCGAGCGCGCGTTCGTACGCCGCCGCCACGCCGGGCGTCGCGGCACTGGCCGCGCAGTTCAGATCGATGTCGCCTTCGGCCGTCGCGCCGCCGGCGTGCAAGGCGTGATCGTGCGCACGGCGGCGATCGAGCGGCACCGTGGCGTACGTTCCGGAACCCTGCCGCGCGACGGCGAAGCCTTCGGTCACCAGGTCGGCATAGGCGCGCGTTACCGTGTTGCGCGAAACGCCCAGCGACTGCGCGACGGCGCGCTCGCTCGGCAGGCGTGCACCGATGGGAATGCGACCGTCCCCGATGCGTTCCTGCAAGGCCAGACGCAGGCCGCGATACGCCGGCGAGCGGTGGAAGTCCCCGAGCAATGCAGCCAGACGATCCGGAGCCAGGATGCGATTCATGGGGCCACTATCGCACGATTGGCTCTTTCGAAAAGAGCCACTTGACCCGATGGTGGCCCCATGAAGACGAACACCTCGCTGCACGGCCTCGTCGCGATGGGGCCAATGGAACAATTGCGTGCCGGCCGCCTGCCCGAACGGCTGCTCCGTCTGCTGGCGGGGCTGTGGCTGTACGGGCTGGCGATCGCGCTGATGATCAAGGGCGCACTGGGCGCCTCGCCCTGGGATGTATTCCACCTGGGCGTGTCGCTGCACGCCCCGATGTCGCTGGGCACGGTGATGATCCTCACCGCGATCGTCGTGCTGCTGGCCTGGATTCCGTTGCGCCAGATGCCCGGGCTCGGCACCGTGGCCAATACCTTGTTGCTGGGCCCGTTCGCGGACCTCAACCTGGCGATGCTCGGGCCACCCGACGCACTGGCGATGAAGATCGCGTACATGCTCGGCGGCGTGGTGGCATGTGCGTTCGCCACCGCGCTGTACGTTGGCGCGCAGCTCGGGCCCGGCCCTCGCGACGGCCTCATGACCGGCCTGTCGCGTCGCACCGGCTGGTCGATCCGCGCCGTGCGTACGGGCATCGAAGTGAGCGTGCTCATCGTCGGCGCGTTGCTCGGTGGCACGCTGGGCCTGGGCACGGTGGTGTTCGCGCTCGGCGTGGGGCCCGTCACGCAGTTCTTCCTTCGCTATCTGGTGGTTCCGCTGGAGGCGCCGCTTCGCCCGGTGGCCGGAGACGTTCGATGAATCCCGAAGTCCTGCGTTACACCGCGTTCTCCACCGACCCGCAAGGCGGCAATCCGGCCGGCATCGTGCTGGACGCGCGAGGCATGCCCCCGGCCGACATGCAGGCCGTCGCGGCGGAAGTCGGCTATTCCGAAACCGCCTTCCTCATGCCGCGCGAGGACGGCGCATTCGACGTGCGCTATTACAGCCCGCTGGCCGAAGTGAGCTTCTGCGGGCACGCGACGATCGCCGCGCTGGTCGCGCACGCGCAGCGGCACGGGGCGGGCACGCGACTGCTGCACACGCGCGCCGGCGAGGTTCGCGTCGACGTGGACGATGCAGGCACGGCCACGTTGGTCAGCGTCGCGCCCCGCGTGGTGCCGCTGGACGAGGCCGATCTGGATGCCCTGCTCGCCATGCTGCGCTGGAAGCGGGATGAGCTCGACCACACCTTGGCGCCAGCGATCGCCTATGCAGGCGCGTGGCACCCGATCATCGCCGTGCGCGAACGCGACCGTCTGGCGCGGCTGGACTACGACTTCGATGCGCTCGCGGCGTTGATGGCGAAGCGCGGCTGGACCACCGTGAACCTCGTCTGGCGCGAGTCTGCCGATACGTTCCACGCCCGCAATCCATTTCCGCCCGGCGGCGTCATCGAAGACCCCGCGACCGGTGCGGCCGCGGCGGCGCTGGGCGCCTGGCTCGCGCATCGCGACGCGTTGCCGTCGCAGCGCCGATTCCTGGTGCGGCAGGGCGACGACCTCGGACGCCCCAGTCGCCTTGACGTGGCCGTTCCGCACAATCCCTCCGAAGGCATCCGCGTGAGTGGCACTGCAACGCGCATCGCCTAGCCGCTGGACTCACACCGAGACGGCACCCGTCGTGAGTCCATACAGCGCGACGAGTCCGGCGATGCACACGACCGCGAACACCCCCCACTCCACCGGCCGCAGCAACGCGTGCATGCCCTGCCGGTGCCGCAGCCAAACGAATGCCACCGACACCGGCGCGTACAGCAGCGCCGAAAGCAGCAGGTAACGCGAGCCTCCCAGCAGCAGCATCGCGGCGGTGTACAAGGTCGCGATCAGGGCGCACACCACGCCCCAGCGCCGCACCCGCGCTTCGTCCGGCCCATACGTCGCGCCGCTCGCGGCGAGTTTCAAACCTGCCGCGGCGACCAGGAAATACGGCACCAGCGTCATCGCGCTGGTCATCTTCAACGCCAACAGGAACGCGTACTCGGCGAACCACGTCACCAGCAGGAACGTCTGGATCAGCGTGTTCGTCAGCCACAGCGCGACGTGCGGAACGCCACGGGAATTCTCGCGCGCCACGACCTCCGGCAACGTGCCATCGCGCGCGGCCGAATGCAGCACCTCGGCCGCCAGCAGGGACCACGCCAGGTAGTTTCCCAGCACCGAGATCAGCAGCGACACGCTGACGAACACCAGCCCCCACGGGCCGACGACCGCTTCCATGACGCCCGCCATCGAAGGCGCCGGAAGCGCCGAGAGTTCGGGCCGCAACAGGATGCCGTAGGAAAACATCGTCACCAGGACCAGCAGGCACAGCACGCCGAGGAAGCCCAGCACCGTCGCCAGCCCCACGTCCTCCCGCCGCTTCGCATAGCGCGAGTACACGCTGGCGCCTTCGATGCCCACGAAGGCGAACACCGTGACCAGCAGCGTCGCGCGCACCTGCGCGGCCACGCCGCGCACGCCGGGCGCGTCTTCGCCCCACAGGTTCGCCGCGAACACATCCCGCTGGAAGCCGACGACCGCGACGAAGAGGAAGGTCGCGATCGGCAGCAGCTTGGCGACGGTGGCGATGGTGTTCAACGCGGCCGCCTGCTTGATGCCGCGCAGGATCAGCACGTGCACCGCCCACAGCAGCACCGAGGCGCAGACGATGGCGAAGGCGGTCGTGCCGTCGCCGAAGACCGGGAAGAACTGCCCCAACGTCGCCTTGATCAGGACCAGGCACGCGACGTCGGCCAGGCAACAGCCCATCCAGTAACCCAGGACCGAAGCGAAGCCCGCGTACTCGCCGAAGCCCGCGCGTGCATACGCGTAGATGCCGGAATCCAGTTCGGGACGACGTCGTGAAAGCGTCTGGAACACCAGCGCCAGCATCAGCATGCCGACACCTGCGATGCACCACGCGACGATCGCACCGACCACGCCCGTCGCGCGCCCGAACGCGGCCGGCAGCGCGAAGATCGCCGAGCCCACCATCGAACCGACGACGAGGCTGATGAGCGCCGCGAACGAAAGGCGCTGCTGCGTCGTGGTGTTCATCCTGGCGCGATCACGCTGGCGCGCAACGCCGCCGCTCGCGCCGGCGCTGCGCTGCTACGGTCAGAAATCGACCGGATCGCGGATGATCGGACACGTCATGCAGTGGCCGCCACCGCGCCCGCGGCCCAGCTCCGCGCCGACGATGGTGATCACTTCGATGCCCGCCTTGCGCAGCAACGTATTGGTGTACGTGTTGCGATCGTAGGCATACACCACGCCCGGCGACGCGCACACCAGGTTCGCGCCGCTGTCCCACTGCGTGCGCTCCTGCTGGTAGGCGGTTCCGCCGGTTTCGATCACGCGCAATGTCTTGAAGCCGAGCGCTTCCCCGACCACGTCGACGAACGGCTTGCTTTCACGATGCAGCTCGATGCCGCTGGGGTGGCTGCTCGGCCGGTACGAGAACGTGCGCACCTGGTTGATGAACTCCGGCGCCAGCAGCACCACGTCGCGATCGGCGAAGGTGAAGACCGTATCCAGGTGCATCGCGGTGCGCATCTTCGGGATCACCGCGACGATCACGCGTTCGGCCGCCTTCTTCGCAAACAGCGTCGCGGCCAGCTGGCTGATCGCCTGGCGCGAAGTGCGTTCGCTCATGCCGATGAGGACGTTGCCCTTGCCGATCGGCATCACGTCGCCGCCTTCCAGCGTGGCAAGTCCGTGATCGGCGAGCGGATCGCCCCACCACACGTTCACCTTGCCGGCGAAGTCCGGATGGAACTTGTAGATCGAGGTCGCGAGGATGGTTTCCTCGTGGCGCGCGGGCCAGTACAGCGGGTTGAGCGTAACGCCGCCATAGATCCAGCAGGTGGTATCGCGCGTGTAGAGCGTATTGGGCAACGGCGGCAGCAGGTACTCGGTCTGCCCGACCGCCTCGTGCACGATCTTCAGCGCCTCGCCGCCGAATTTCTCGGGGAACTCCTCCACCGACAGTCCGCCGATCAGCGTTTCGGCGAGCGTGCGCGGCTCCAGGCTTTCGAGATAGCTGCGGATCTCATCGACCAGTCCCAGGCCAACCTGGTTGGGCACCACCTGGTTGTCGAGGATCCACTTCCTCGCCTCGGGCACCGCCATCGTTTCGGTGAGCAGGTCATGCATCTCGACCACGTCGATGCCGCGGTCGCGCATCTTCAGGACGAAGTCGTGGTGGTCGCGCTTGGCGTTCTCCACCCACAACACGTCGTCGAACAACAGGTAATCGCGATTGGTGGGCGTCAGGCGCTGGTGGGCGCGCCCGGGCGAACACACCATCACCTTGCGCAGCGTTCCGACTTCGGAATGCACGCCGAACTTGAGGTCTGCGGCAACGGCCATGGCTTAGCCCTCCTGCGCGGGCATCGTTCTTCGGATGGGTTGTTTCAGATCGCGATGTAGCCGGTGGCGATCCACCACACGCCCACGATCGCTCCGATCGCGGCGGCGATGAAGATCACCCAGTCCGACATTCGCGAGAACACCGGCACGCCCTGCTCGCGGCGCGCCCACACGTACAGCGCGGTGCCGGGTGCGTACAGAACCGCCGACAGCACGATGAACTTCAGCCCGCCCGCGAACAGCAGAAAGATGGTGTAGACCGTCGCCAGGCCTGCGATGAACAGGTCGAGGCTGCGTTTGTCGTCGGGTGCGTAACCGTCGCCACGGCGTACCACCATGACGGCGAAGCCCGCCACCAGCAGCAGCGGGATGAGCGACATGGCACTGGTCAGGTTGAGCATCAGCGCGAACGCATCGCGCGACCAGTAGGTGGTGATGACGATCAGCTGCACGACGATGTTCGTCGCCCACAGCGCCGCGGACGGCACCTTGTTGGCGTTCTCCGTGGCGAACACGCGCGGCATGTCGCGGTTCTTCGCGGCGGCGAACAGCACCTCGGCGCAGATCAGCGACCATGCCAGGTACGCGCCCAACACCGAGATCAGCAGGCCGATACTGACGAACACGGCGCCCCATGGGCCCACCACCGCTTCCAGCGCCGCTGCCATCGATGGCTGGCGCATCCCGGCGATCTGCGAACGCTCCAGCACCGCGTACGGAAGCAGCGTCACCAGCACCATCAGGGTCGTGACGATGAAGAAGCCGCTGACGGTGGCAAAGCCCACATCCTCGCGCTTCTGCGCATAGCGCGAGTACACGCTGGCGCCTTCGATGCCGAGGAAGACGAACACCGTCACCAGCATCGTCGAGCGCACCTGCGCGAACACGCTGTCGGTGAGGTCGCCGCCATAGAAGTTGAAGCGGAACATGTCGCCCTTGAACATGAAGGCGAGGATGACGATGAACACCAGGATCGGAATGACCTTGGCGATCGTCACGATCTTGTTGATCGCCGCCGCCTGCTGCACGCCGCGCAGGATCATGAAGTGGAACGACCAGATGCCGATGGACGCCACGGCGATCGCGATGACCGTGTTGCCGTCGCCGAACACCGGGAAGAACGCGCCAAGCGTCGATTTGATCAGCACCCAGTACGACACGTTGCCGATGCAGCTGCCGATCCAGTAGCCGAACGCCGACAGGAAGCCCGGGTAGTCGCCGAAGCCTTCCTTGGCGTACATGAAGACGCCGGCGTCGAGTTCCGGCTTGCGCTCGGCCAGCGACTGGAAGACGCGCGCCAGCATGTACATGCCAGTGCCGGCGATGAGCCAGGCGATCACCGCACCGAACGGCCCCGTCGCGCCGGCGAAGGTTCGCGGCAGCGAGAAGATGCCTGCACCCACCATGCCACCGACCACCATCGCGGTCAGTTGTGCTCGTGACATCTTCTGCTCGGAAGCCATGTCAACATCCTGTAGGAGGCTGAACGGACGCAGCGCAGCGGACATTGGCGCTTACGGCGTCATGGGGTTGTGAAAGATGTGTGGACGTGCCGCAAGCCTTTCGTGATGCCCACCACGCCACTTCACGCGGCGTAAAGCGTTCGGCGCCGTCGTGTTGACGCGACGTTAACGGTCGCGCTCGCCAGATAGCCCACGCGCGAAAGAACCCGCGCCGCGGACGCGGCGCCGCCGTTGCGGCATGGAGGAGCAATGCGCAACAGACGAACGCCCGCCCCTTCCTGCCCAGCGGTGCTCCTCCGGTGTGCCGCATGCGTCGCATTGTTCGCGTCGGCGACGCTGGTGCACGCGCAGGATACGTCGCTGGCGGATGCGCAGGCATTGCTGTCGAATCACCAGTACACCCAGGCGCTCGCGCTGCTGGAGCCTGCGGAGTCGGCGCACGCGCAGGACGCCCAGTACCACTACCTGCTGGGCCGCGCCGCGCTGGGTTCAGGCGATGCCGAGCGTGCGCGCGTCGCGCTGGAGCGCGGCATCGAGCTCGACCCCGACAGCGCGAACGCACACCTCGCACTGGGCCGCGCGTATCACGCGCTGGGCCAGCACGCCAATGCGATCAATCAGTTCGAGATCGCCATGCACTTCGAGAACCTGCCGCCAGACCTGCTCACCCAGTCGCAGATCTACGACGACGCGGCGCGCGAAGCACTGGAAGAAGGCCGGCGCACCACCATGTTCGGTTACGCGGCCACCGGTATCGGGCGCTACCGCGTGAACTCCACGCGCGGGACCAACGCCTTCGGCGGCGGCGACCGGCGTGAGACCTTCTACAACCTGCGCGTCGGCGGCGGGCTGAGTCATTCGCTGGGCAACGACACATCGCTGGACGGCACCATCGACTATCGCCACCGCGAGTACGACGCCGGCTCGCGCGACGATCGCGATCTGCGCTGGAGCTTCGCCGCAAGCCACGGCTTCAACGACAGCCGCTTTTCCGGCGGCCTGCGCGGACGCGTCAGTTATCGCGGCAACGGCGATTACCGCAACGATGTTGCCGGCTTCGTCGATTACACCCATAACCTGGACGTCGAATCCCAGCTCACTGCCGGGCTTTCGGTGCAGCGACGCCGGTACCCCGAAGGCCCGCTGCGCGACCGCAGCCGCACGACCACGACCGGCTCGGTCGGCTGGTCGCACTCCTTCAATGACGGCGGGGCGAACTTCGGCATCACCGCGCACGCGGGACGCAACACGGCAACCTCCCGCATCGATGGCGATTCCGACGTGTTCGGCGCCACCGCGAACCTCGACTGGACCTTCGGCGACACGCTCGATGCCTTCATCTTCGTCTGGTGGGAACGCGACGACTTCAGCGCCGACGACGTCCGCTTCCATCCGGACGAACGCGACGTGGCAGCCACCTTCAGCCGCGAGGACAACCTCTACGAGGGCGGTGCCGGGCTGGTGTGGGCATTCGCCCAAACCTGGACGCTGCGCCCGGAACTGCTCTACATCCGCGACCAGAGCAACGTGGTCGCCTTCAACTACAGCTCCACCGAGGTCTGGCTGAATGTACGCAAGGACTTCTGAGGTTTCCCTGCGATGGCTCGCGTGCGCCTTGGCCGCTCTGCTGGCCGCGTGCGCGCACACGCTGGCCGATCCGCAGGAGCGTCTCGCGCGTTATCGCCAGAATGCCGGAAGTCCCGTGGCCAGCATCGACTACGCTCGCAACATGCGCTGGGAAGCGCTCGGCGATCAGGCGCTCGCCGTTTGGCCGCGACGCGACACGGGCTTCCTTCTCGAACTCGCCTCCCCCTGCAACGGTCTGGACGAAGCCACTTCGATCCAGATCAGCCGCAGCGAAGGCCGCGTCCGCTCGCGAATGGATTCGGTACGCGTGATGTCCTTGCCCGGTGCCAGGCCGATGCAGCGTGCTCCCTGCCCGATCATGCTGATCAGCCCCATCCATGATGCCGCCGCCAATGCGCCGGGGCAGCTGCGCAACGTGGACGACACCGAATCAGACGCACCATGAGCCAGACTTCGCACGACGGCGTTTCCCATCGCGCCACGTTGATCGGCATCGCGATCCTGGCGGCGCTCGCCGTCCTGATGTTCTCGTTGTTCGACAGGCGAGGCACCCAGGATGCGCCGCCCGGCGCACTCATCGAACGCGGCATGTCGCCGGGCCACCATCTGCTCAACGAGGAAGCCGGCCGTACGCTGCCGTCGAACTCGCCGCGCATCCAGCGCGCCGACGCGTCGATCACGCGCGTCTCCGCTCGCTTCGGTATCAGCAAGGATCGCGTCGCCGATCTCGCGCTGGCGACGCGCAACAAGATCGCGGCAAGCCATCCGGAAGACGTACTCGACGTACTCGACGCCGCATTGTTCGCCACGCAGGACATGGCGCCGGGCGCGGTGCCGCCGCTGCCGCCGGTGTTCGCGGCCTACGCGCAGGCGCGACTGAACGGCGCGAGCGTCGAGCAAGCGGGCTCCGTCGCCCGTTCGTTCGCGCAGGTGGCGGCGAAGGACCGCCCGCCGCCGTAGCTGCGGTCAGCGTCGGCGCCACCTCCCGCGCAGCGCGTAGATGCGGCCGAAGTACAGCGCGATCAGAAGGCCGATGCCCACGATCAGGATCAGCGCCGTCACGCGGAACCATTCGCCACGGGCGGAACTCAGGCGTTCGCCGCTTGCGATCTGCTCCAGTTCGGCAATGCACGGTGCATCGGCGGCTTCGTTCGCGCGCGTCGCGCTGTAGGTTGCGCCGGCCTGGCGCTGTTCGGCGACCGCGCCGGTGCGTTGCGCAAGGCGCGCCGTGTCGGTACCGGCTTGCGTCGTGGCCCGGCGCCGTTCCAGTTCGCGACGCGCCTGCGCGCGGGTGAGCGGGTCGGTGAGGTCGGTGCAGCTTTCGGCGATGCCCGTGGACTGTGCCGTCGGCCAGTTCGGAAGCCGGAACACGGCGACCAGCGCGAGCACGGCGCCTATCGCGATCAACAACATGACCCGGTACATGATCGTCTCCTTGATTGGGCAAGCGCTGGATCAGCTGGAACTCGTCATTCGCCCGCCGGCGCGCGTCTGGCGGGGTCGCCTGCAAGCAGCGACGCCCATCGCCGCGCGATGGGGTGATGTTCGGCGAACGTCATCGCCGCGATGAGGATCGGCACACCGATGAAGGCACCGGCGATCCCCCAGAGCATGCTCCACAGGAACACCGCGAACAGCACCAGGAACGGGGAGATCGACAGCTGGTCGCCGGCCACGCGCGGTTCCAGATAGCTGCCGATCAGGAACTGGACGATATTCAGTCCTGCGAAGATCACCAGTGGCACCAGGAAGCTCTCGAACTGCACAATGGCGAACAGGGTCGGCAGCATCGTCGCGAACAAGGGGCCGAGGAAGGGGATGAAGTTCAGCGCGAAGGCCGTCACGCCCCACTCCAGCGCGAGATCGACGCCGAGTGCGTACGTCACCGCCCACACGCCCAGGCCCGTCGCCAGGCTCATCACCGCGCGGATCATCATGTAGCGCTGGAACTTCATGGCCGCCGCGCGGCACGCCGTCACCAGCTCCACCTTCCCGGCGCGCACCAGCTTCTGGCGCGTGGCGTCCACTTCCAGCAACCCGAGGATCACGAACACCACCGCGATCACGACGAAGCTGGCGACGTACTGCAATCCGGCCCCCAGCCGCGTCAATGCGGCCAGCAACCAGCGCGGATCGAAGTTGTGCACGAACTCGCTGGCAACGTACAGCCCGTGCGACTGCAGCCAGGCATCCATGCGCGCGTACTGCGCCTGGAACGATGCCGCGTTCGCGATGGCCCACAGGATCGCGCGATTGAGACTCCACAGCACCAGGCTCGCCATCACCAGCATGACCGCACTGGTGATGACCACCGTGAGGAACATCGCGAGCACGCGCGGCATCGTCCGTTCCATCACGTTCTGCAGCGGCCACACGATGGCGATGATGAAGATGGCGAAGCACACCGGCGCGAACAGTGAACGCCCCAGGTACAGCGCCGCCAGGATCACGAACACCGCACTGATGCCGAGCAGCGTCGCGATGGGCGTCGAGGTCGCGTTCGCGCGCATGGGCGTGAGGGTCAGAAGGCGGCTTCGAGGTAGGCGTAGAGGTAGTTCGAACCACCATCCACCGTACCGAGCAACTGCGAACTGGCGAAGATGCCCGAGCGATGCGACACGGCGAATCCGAAGTAGACATCGTGCCAGCGCTTGCTGCCGAAGATGTCGCCCACGCTCACGTCGATGCTCGGCTCAAGGTAGTTGAGCAGCTTGGACGTGTTGCGCTCACGCTCGGCCTGCGTCGTCACTTCCGTATACGGCACGCGCTCGGCGTAGGACACGCCGATGCCGAACCCCACGCGCGTGGTCACGCGGTGGCTCCAGGGAAATCCGTACCAGAACCCCTTCATGTACGCGTCCACCTGCCAGCTGTCGGGCTGGAAGCCCTTCTCGTCGTGACGCAGCAGTCCGACGTAGCCGATGATGTCGAGCGGCCAGCCGTTGAACTTCGATACGAACGGACGGCCCACGTGCACGCCCCAGATGTCGGTCGGGTCGTCGTCGTTGAGGCTCACGCATTGCAGCGTCATGATGCGCACCAGGTGGCAACCATCGCCCGTGTCGCGACCGTAGAAGATCTTCACGTAGGTCGGCGTGTCGTCGTCGTCCCAGCGCACCTGCCCATTGCCGAAGTCGTATGCCGCGCCGGCCATGACGCCCCATTGCAGGTCGTCGTCCACCACCGGGCTGTTGCGTATCTCGGAGGAGAGCTTGGTGACGTAGGCACCGCCGACCAGGCTCCAGTGCTGGAGGATGCGGTACTTCCCGTACAGGGCGAGCGTCGCGTTCCATCCATCACCCGCGTCGTAGGCCGGCCTGTCCTCGCGCGCTTCCAGCGGCGCCACGCCGTAGTAATAGTCGTTGAGATCGCCGCTTCGCCACGATGCGATCGCGATCGGCTGCAGGCGCCAGCGTTCGCGCTGGATCGTGTATCCATACGCGGCGCGCACTTCGGTGCCGTGCGAGAGCGAGGCGATGTCGTGGCGAACGGCGACGTCCCAGCGCGAGGCGTCGTGCTGGAAGTAGAAGCGCGCGCCCAGGTCCGCGCCGGTGTTGCGCACGGACATGCCTTCCAGTGAATCCGGTTGCTCGTCTTCCGGAAAGCCTTCCAGGCGACGTTCGATGAATCCCTCCAGCCCCATCGAATCGTCGTTCCACACGCGCACGCCCACCTCGTTGGCGCGCAGGAAGAAGCGCTCGCCTTCGTAGAGGTAGAGCGGGAGGAAGTCGGTGCGCGTTTCGCCGTCGCGATACGGCGAGGATTCGCCGCGGAACGCGAAACCCAGGCCCGCGCTGCCCGGCTCCTCGAGCACAGTGCCCATCAGCGCGTCCTGCGCGAAGGCCAGCACCGGCGCGGCCGACATGATTGCCAGCAGCATCGCGGCGAGCCTGTGATGGCGCAGGGGTCGTGGCCGCGGCGCGGTCGGTGGGCGGCTGGACTTCGCTGGCTTCGTCACATCTTCCTCCGGGGGAAGTCCGAGCGCAGCGTGCGCCGCGTTCTCGCGCACGAGGAGGAAAAGTCGTCCATGCGGCGTCGGCGCGGCGTGAAAAGCGCGTTATGCGGCGGGCAGACCGTCACCTGCGTTTCACCATGATTTCACCGTATCCGGAGTAACCCGGCGACCACGGACCTTGGGGTTTGTGGGGCCGGCACCCGCCGGCATCGACCATGGAGGCGTACGCAGATGAAGCACGATGCAATCAAGGTGGCGCTGGTGGTAGTCGGGGTGGCCCTGGCGTCGGGTTGTGCAACGCACAGCACGCCATCCACGTTCAACCGCTCCGAAGTCGGCGCGGCGCGCACCGTGGAAATGGGCACGGTCCGCGGACTTCGCGACGTCACCATCCAGAACGATCAACGCGGTGTCGCCACCGGTACGGGCGCGGTGCTCGGCGGCATCGCCGGCAGCACGATCGGCAGCGGCACGCGGGCGAACACCGCCGGTGCGGTTGCGGGCGCAGTGGCCGGCGGCGCGGCGGGCAACGCGATGGCGCGCGGTTCGCGGGCGGGCGTGGAGATCACGGTCGAACTCGATTCGGGCCGCAGCATCGCCGTGACGCAGGACGGCACGAGCCAGCAGTTCCGCGTGGGCGATCGCGTGCAGGTGTCGTCCGACGGAACGACCACGCGCGTCACGCGCTGAGTCGCCACGTCGTCGTTCAACCCGTCGGGAAGTTACCGAGGGCGGTCGCGCCGGTGACGGACCTCCGCCTTCGACCCGCACCATTGCCGCAGGACACCATCGAACACGGACGGTATCGACATGAAGCTTCGCACCCTGGTACTTGCGGCGCTGGCCGTCACGGTGGCCGCGTGCTCGACTGGCCCGACGTTGAGCGCCCCCGAACGGCTGGATCTGTATCGCGCGCATTCGGGTGCGCCGGTGATGTCCTTCCGGCTGGATCGCCCGACCGGCATGCAGCAATGGACGCCGCTGGGCGACCAGGCACTCGCCGTGTGGTCCGGCGCCAATCGCGGCCACCTGCTGGAGCTGCGCAATCGCTGCCCGGGCATGTTGTCCGCAGGCGGAATCTCGATCACCAACTCGCTTGGCAACGTCACCGCGCGAATGGACAGCGTGGTGCCGCGCATGGTCGGCGCATCGAACCGCGGCTGCCGCATCGACACCATCCGCCCGATCGACGGTCGCTCGCTGCGCGATGCCAAGCGCGAGATCCGCGAAGCGCAGCTGGTCGACCGCAGCACGGCCCCGCCGGACGACGGGACGCCGCAACCCTGACGCGTCAACCGCCGGCTTCCTCCTCGTCGCGCGCAATCTGGGCCGCGCGTCGCGCATCCAGCGTGCGCGAAAGCCGCGCCAGGTCCTGCGGCGACCAGTCCTCGATCCCGGCCACCTGCCGCCACGCCGCGACGTAGTGCGACGGCGCGAAGACGTGGCCGTAGCCCATCGGCGCGTTGTCGGCCAGCATCATGTCCAGCACCAGCTGCATCGTCGACACCACCGGATACCAGCGCATCTGCGGCGCGACGTCCGGGCCTCGCACGGGATAGAGCCAATCAGGCGCGCTGAACAGATCCCGGTGATCGAAGAAGGTGATCGCATCGCTGGCGTATTGCAGGTACATCACGCGCATCGGCCCCCACGGCGCGTCTTCGGGTACGGGCGAGCCGTGCTGGTTCATGAAGCGCACGAAGCGTCCATCGCGGAATTGCGGCAGCCACGCAGCAGACCCGGCGTTTCGCATGTGGGTCATGCGCCGCCATTGCCGCGCGGCGAACGGTGGCCCGCTCCACAGCGCGCCCTGCGGCGGGTCGCCCAGCACGTCGAACAGTTCGAGCGAACGCTCCGAGTTCATCGCCCCCAGGCTGAGCCCGTGCAGGTAGAGCTTGGGCCGTGCGTCGCGCGGCAGCGTCCGCCAGTAACCGTAGACGACCTCGAACAACGCCTGCGAGCTCTCCTCGCCGTACTCGGGTTCGATCATCAGCGACAGCGGGCTGGACAGGTAGGAGTACTGCATCGCCACACTGGCGACATCGCCGCGCAACAGGTACTCGATGGATTCGATGCCGGCCGGATCGACCCAGCCCGTACCCGTCGGCGTGAGGATGACCAGCGCGCCGCGGGAGAAGCCGCCCACGCGCTTGAGTTCGGCAAGCGCCAGCTGCGCGCGCGCATGCGCCGAGTCGGCCGAAGGAAGCCCGGCATACACGCGCAACGGCGTGCGTGCCGGCTGGCCTGCCAGCCCGGCGATGTCGGCGGCGGTCGGCGCGGACGATACGAACCGACGCCCCATGCGCCCCAGGTTCTCCCATGCGATGAGCGAGCTTGGACTGCCCGTTCGATACGTCTCGCGCGGTGGCGCGGTGTCGGGCGGAATCAACGCGTCGGCCTGGCGGAACGAGGAATCGACGACCTGCAACGCGATGCGCAGCACGATGCTGTTGCTCAGCACCATCACCACGACCAGCACCGCCGACACGCCCAACACGCTGGCGACGCGTCGCGGCATCACCTTCGCGAGCGAAAGCGAGAACACCACGGCCATGCCGCGCAGGACCCGCGCGATCGCGAGCAGCACACCAAAGGTAAGCAGCGCCGCCAGCGCGACGGTGAACGAATCGGCGCCCTCCTCCGCCGGCATGTGCAGCGCTGCACGAACGTGGTTCTGCCAGTGCGGCGCGCGCCACATGGCCCACAGCACGACCAGCGCGCACAGCCAGTAGAGCGCCTTCTTCACGCGCCACGGCGTGGTGCCGCGAGCGGGCGGAATCTCCAGGTACTCCCAGAGCCATCGAAGGAAAACGGCGATGGCATAACCTGCAGCGAAGGCGGTGCCGGCCAGCACGCCCTGCATGGTCGGCGTGCGGGGAATCAGGCTCGGCGTGAGCGAAGCCACGAGAAACAGCGTGCCCAGAAGCAACCCGGCTGGCGACAGCGGCGCGACCAGCCGCGCCAGGGCCGCGGCGCGCTTGCGCGACACCTCTGCGACGCCGCTGCGTTCGGCAGTGTCCTCGCGCATGGCCCCTTCGCGAACCTCGCCAACGGCGGCCGGGCGAGGATAGGT
>Ga0209676_1001460_pt1 | contig 22124 bp, 24 predicted proteins | sample AraplaCvi_mLB_r2_FD_184282 | JGI IMG/M metagenome (GOLD analysis project Ga0209676, IMG submission 184282) | Arabidopsis root microbial communities from North Carolina, USA - plate scrape MF_Cvi_mLB_r2 (SPAdes) (version 2) | ecosystem: Host-associated > Plants > Roots > Endosphere | place: USA... | reverse complement strand
AACGCTGGGTTATACAGGTGAACAAGCCTATATGTTGCTGAGTACAGCACCAGTTGAAAGTCGAATCAATGGCATAGTCGATGTTCCAAATGCTTGTTGTACCATTGCAATCCCTACAAAAATATTCGATAAAAATATTATGCCAAAGTGATAGGATAAGGAGGTTTATTCTTGCCTAGTTACACATTTCGTTGCAATGATTGTGGAGATTTTACGTTATTTTTCAAATCAATGGCAGGGAATAAAGACAAATCAACTTGTCCTATTTGCCAATTAGAGTCAAATCGGGTCTATTTTGCACCTAATGTGTATACTCTTTCGAGAGCACTTAGTTCGCAAATCGAAAAGGGAATGGAACCGCAAATTATGAGTCGAGAAAAATTAGGGACCAATAAGCCAAGAAAAAAGGCGGGCGCGAATCGTCCGTGGCATTTCGGATAAGCACTTATTGATTTACTGGATATATTGGATAAAGATGCTATTCTGTCATCTAGCCAAGGCGCCTACTGTGATAGGTGAAAATAATAAGGCTGAAAGTAGTTTTCTGTCTAGTTTATTGAGGGTGGTATCCCCGAGCATCGAGTAGTTTTTATTTCAACGTATATTAATCATCTCTAAACGACACAAAAAGCTGATTGCCCGTTGTAAAATGGCCAATCAGCTTTTTGTGGAGTCTTGAAGTGCGTTATTAAAGCGCCAAGTGGTTTAACAGCTGACTTGGACATAACTTAGACACAATTCTGACAAACGGAAAGGCATAACATTGTTATTTAAAGTAATTTGTTCGATTTCTAATAATAAGTTAGAAGCGTAACATAATCCATGAATACCTTCATCAATCAAAAGTGTATGGATCTTTAACCAATTCCAACAAATTTCACCTAATATGCCGCCGTGGATTTGTTCATTTCTATCTGTTAGGAAGCGGTCCATTTTTGTCTCGTAAATCTTCGGGAAATGTTTTGAATTATACTCGGACAAATATGTGCAGTGCTATTTTTTTATGTAAGTGAGATATACTTATAATTTACCAACAAAAAGGTCGAAGGAATTAGCCTCAATCTTTTTTAATCACGCATTCCTTTACACACGCTCGCCATATTTTATTAGTCCCAATCTAGCCCCGAATAGCCTCTAAATCATGCTGTAATATACATTAACCTGCAAAATCTAAAAACCGCATAAAACACTTACAAGTATTGATGTAACAGGCTTTCTAGACTAGTTGTTGTTGTACTTTGCATATCTTTCATAGTATAATTCATTATAGTTTAATTAGGAGTGGAAAAGATGAACCGAGAAGCACGTTTAAAAAGACAAGAGAATATTCGAAATTTCTCTATTATTGCACATATTGACCACGGGAAATCAACGCTTGCTGACCGTATTTTAGAGCAAACGAAATCATTAACATCTCGTGAAATGAAGGCACAGCTGCTCGACTCAATGGATTTAGAGCGTGAGCGAGGCATTACGATTAAATTAAATGCGGTACAATTAAAGTACGAAGCAAAAGATGGCGAAGTGTATACATTCCATTTAATCGACACACCAGGGCACGTCGATTTCACATATGAAGTATCACGTAGTTTAGCTGCTTGTGAAGGTGCTATTTTAGTTGTAGATGCAGCACAAGGTATTGAAGCACAAACACTAGCAAATGTTTATTTAGCTCTTGATAATGACTTAGAAATTTTACCAGTTATCAATAAAATCGATTTACCAGCTGCAGACCCAGAACGCGTTCGTCAAGAAGTTGAAGACGTAATCGGATTAGATGCTTCAGAAGCAGTTTTAGCTTCTGCTAAAGCCGGTATCGGAATTGAAGATATTTTAGAACAAATTGTAGAGAAAGTGCCTGCACCAACTGGTGATCCAGATGCACCTTTACAAGCCCTTATTTTTGACTCTGTTTATGATGCTTATAAAGGTGTTATTATTTCCATTCGAATCATGAATGGCACAGTAAAACCTGGCGATAAAATTCGAATGATGGCTACTGGAGCAGAATTTGAAGTTATTGAAGTTGGTGTACATACACCGAAAGTTGTATCACAGTCTGAATTAACAGTTGGTGACGTAGGCTATTTAACAGCCTCCATTAAAAATGTAGGTGATACTCGTGTCGGGGATACAGTTACATTTGCTAATCGCCCAGCAGCTGAGCCATTAGCAGGTTATCGTCGTTTAAATCCAATGGTATACTGCGGATTATATCCAATCGATACAGCGAGATATAATGACTTACGTGAAGCGTTAGAAAAGTTAGAGCTTAATGACTCTGCACTTCAATATGAGCCAGAGACATCGCAAGCACTAGGATTTGGTTTCCGCTGTGGCTTCTTAGGGCTTTTACACATGGAAATCATTCAAGAGCGTATTGAGCGTGAGTTTAATATTGATCTAATCACAACAGCGCCTTCTGTAATTTACAATGTTCACATGACAGATGGATCTACAGTTAAGGTTGACAACCCGTCATTTATGCCGGATCCTCAAAAAATTGATCGAGTGGAAGAACCATATGTAAAAGCTACAATTATGGTACCGAACGATTATGTAGGAGCTGTTATGGAGCTTTGTCAATTAAAACGCGGTAACTTCATGACAATGGATTATATCGATACTACACGTGTCAGCATTATTTATGAAATGCCGTTATCAGAAATCGTTTATGATTTCTTTGATTATTTAAAATCAAATACGAAGGGCTATGCGTCATTTGACTATGAACTCATTGGTTATCAGACTTCAAAACTAGTGAAGATGGATATCTTATTAAATGGCGAGCAAGTCGATGCACTAAGCTTTATCGTGCACCGTGACTTTGCGTACGAGAGAGGTAAAGTCATCGTTGAAAAATTAAAAGAATTAATCCCACGCCAACAATTTGAAGTACCAATTCAAGCAGCTGTTGGACAAAAAATTGTCGCTCGTTCAACAATTAAAGCTATGCGTAAAAACGTTTTAGCAAAATGTTACGGTGGGGATATTTCTCGTAAACGAAAACTTCTTGATAAACAAAAAGAAGGTAAAAAACGTATGAAACAAGTAGGTTCAGTCGAAGTGCCACAAGAAGCATTCATGGCTGTTCTGAAGATGGATGATTCGAAGTAATTCAGTAATGATAAGGGTTTGTGACGTATTTAGTTAATTTATAAAAGGGTTAAATGGTGGGTTCTCCACCAATTCCCCACCATAAAAAATACGTTAGCAATTTTTATGTATCTTGAGCGAATGAATCAAAGATGTTTGCAGCATCTCTGGACATTTTCTCAGTGAGGTGGACATAGCGATCTTCTGTGACGGCAGCTCTGCTATGTCCTAATTTTTTTTGTACAGTTTTAACGGGTGAGCCATTTTCAATTAATGTTGTGGCATCTGTGACGCGATGAATAATAGTTAAAAAATGGTTAATAGTTCACTGATTTTTCTAGTATACTATTTGATGGAACTTGGCGTACAATGTTCGACCATTTTCTTTTTTACATATATATTCATGTTCTGGATTCTGTTTATAAAACTCACCGTATTTCAAGTTGTCTTTTTTTAGTGGAACTTAAGATTTCAGCAAGAGCAATACCGAATGGAATAGTTCGATAACCAGCTTTTGATTTTGGAGGTCTAGGTTGCCACTGTTTTTTTTCGTTGACATCTTTAATACCGACTAATTGTTGTTCAACTTCTAAAGTCATTTCCTCGAAATTTATATGTTTCCATTCAATCCCACAAACTTCTCCTACACGTACTCCACAATGTAAAATGGCCGATGCAGACGCACACGCACGTTTTCAATACAACGGTAATAGCCGTTCAGCTACGGTCACAAAGATTGATTTGCCGTTTTTTAGAGTATGAAAATGTTGGCACTGTATTTAAACCGCATTAAATAGTAGAGCTAATGAAAGATAAAAATAGAAAACCTACTCGTGAAACAAATATAATAGCCGAATAATTTCAAAGCCCAGGTACTCAATTAATTTTGAGCATGTGCTTTTAGTATTTATTCATCATATGGGCAATTTTTTCTTTGAAGAACTTTAGCTACTTCTTTTTCAACTTTGTATTTCCATAGTGGTGAAATTATGTTAATGCAATGCAATTTATTTTTGTTAAATTTATCTTGCATTACGATGTTTTTGTTGGTAGAATATTGAAATGTTAGTATGTAATGCTAGGAAACTAGTTAAATTTAAGTAGGGGGAGAATAATGAAAAAATTATTTATTGTGTTACTAGCAGCATTTGTGTTTGCAGTAGTAAATCCAACAAAATCAGAAGCGAAAGTAATGTATGATGGAGCAGAGGTTGTAAAAGAACAAACCGGAAAAATGACCTTTAAAAAAGACATCAAGGTATACAAGAAAAATCCAAATGGTACATTTGATTCGTTAGTGGTAAAGCGAAATAACTTCTTTAGAACGTATGATATTGAAAAATATGATGGTAAAACGTTCTACCAGATGGGGCAATATCGAGTACAAGCAACGGATTTGGTAGTTTTCAAAGAAGTGCCATTAAAAATTCGTTCATCTTTCTATAACAATCCAACTTATATCTTTATTAATCGTGATAGTATTTATGGAGCCTCATTCTACGGAACGTGGTTAACAGGAAGCGCGCCGGGCATTTCTATTACAAATAATGGACAACAACTTTCTGCTTGCGGTGGTAATGATGTTGGTACTATAGAGTGTTCACAGTACCCTGGTATAGATCTTAAAATCGCTGAGACAAAAATAAGTGAAATAGGCGTGCGTTTTGAGCTAACAAAAGATGCAGATTTTAAACAAAGTCCATTAAAAGGATCTTCAACTTTAAGAACATTGAAAAAGGGAAGTATTTTATATTCAGAAGGTTATGAAATTAATGGTTATCTATATGTAACTTGGAAAAGCGATGACAAAAACGAGTCTATATTTTGGATTCCGGTGAATTTATTAAAGCCAGTTGTTGATAAGTGATAGATTAGGAATTATATAAAGCCCTCTTATTTATTTGATAGGGGGCTATTTTTTATGGTTTGTTTACATACAGATAGGATGTTTGTCGATGTCTTGGGTTTAGCTGAATAAACTATATAATGACCACTCCGTGCAGGGTGGTCTTAATGTTTTTTTGCCACCTTCATGCCACCATGTTTAGAAATTAAACGTGATATATTAACGGTTAAAGAAAAATATATTATGGTAAAAATAATCCGATCATGTTACAGAAAGGAGTAAACGCAGCATAGGCTAGCGTTATTTTTATACCTTCATCCACCTTTTTGTTATGATTAAGTAACATCAAGGAGGGAACAAAATGAAAATATATAAAAGTGATGACGAAATGATTGATGAATTATATACAATCATTCGGTACATTCAATCGAATCACCGTGAGAATTCTGAGGTACTTGAAACATCTTATGAAATAGAAGATGCAGTAATCAAAATAAGAGAATCTTTAGGCGTTTAATTCGTAGCCCCCACAATCATCTGTGGAGGGCTTTTATTTTATGCAAAAAAGGAAAGTGTCAGATGAAAATAGACACATTAAGTACATCGTTTATTGGCGGTATTGCCCACTAAATTAAAGCGTTAGTTATATTCATGACTATCGATTACGTACTAGGATTTATGGTTAGTTTAGTATTCAAGAAAACTGAAAGTAAAAAAATGGTAAATGGCTAGTAGGGGCATATAGCAATGCTGTAGAACGATTAAGTAATAAATCGGATAATTCATCATATATAGAAGAAACAGTGAATAGAGAAAGACCTGTACCGTTTTATAACTAGTTAGAAGAACGAGATGATCGTACACAAATTAATAGTAGAACAAACTTAGAAAATTGGCTGGAATGGTAGAGCGAGGAATATAGGGTATGAAAGAACAAAAACAAATTACTATGTATGATTTTATAGAACAACAAATTAAAAAACCTTCCACAGATGTTAATAAAGCTGTTGATGAAAAGAACGTAATAACACCTCGTGTAATAGGGTATATTGTGCGGAGATAAGGAAGAGACCACTCCTGGTGGGTGGTCTTAAAGTTACTTATAATCAACTATATAAAATTACCTATTATAAAATAAATCATTGAAGAAGTTGTAAAATTCCTTCTGGTTGTTTATTTGATTGAGCAAGCATTGATTGAGTAGTTTGTAATAAAATATTATTTTTTGTGAATATCATCATTTCTTTAGCTATATCAGTGTCACGGATACGTGATTCAGCAGATTGGAGATTTTCAGAAGTATTTATAACCGACTGTTGGGCATGTTCAAGGCGATTTTGATATGCACCCAGTTTGCTTCGAAAGGCAGAAACAAATTGTATAGCTTTATCAAATATTGAAATGGCAGATTCTGCACCAAGTTTGTTTGAAAGATTAATAGTATTTATATTAAGTGAATTAGTAGTTATTGATTGTAATTGGATACTAAAAGACTGATTTGAATTAGCGCCTACTTGTAATATCAATTCTTTTGTTTTTATATTTGATTGATCATCTGCTAAATAATCGACTAAAACGTTTGTTGATTTTCCGTATGTCATTGCCGTAATGGATCCGTTAGAATGAATAATCATTTCAGAAATAGCTCCATTTAAAGTAGAGTCTTTGAGAGGGATATTTAATTTTTGATTACCATCTGCATCGAAAATATAAATTGTCGAAGTGCCATTGAGGCTTCCACCTACTAAATAATCTCCTTGCAATGATCGTGAAATTGTATCGAATGAAAAACTCGATTCTACTTTTTGTTCCCAAAGTTTATTGCCATTCGAATCTAATTTATATATTAAACCTGAAGATGTTCCATTTTCATCATAGTTACCAACGACAATTACTCCTCCATCGTTAGTAGCTATCACATCTTTTGCTGAGTCATAATCGGAACCACCAATTCTAAAATCCCACAATAGTTTTAAATTTTTATCGTATTTTACGACCCAGTTATCTGTATCTGTGTAGCTATTGTTTATTTTTAAACTACCCTTTCCAACTCCTATAAAGTCTCCATTTAAGGTTTCCACTACTTTTAATAAGACATCTTCCCTTCCCCATAAGCATATTTGTCAGATTGTGGAGAGCCCGAAACGGTAGCTATTAATTGAGTACCTGTAGAACTAAAAACAGCGGTCAAAGCATCTGCATTTTGGATTCCTGAGCCTATACCTGCTACTAAAAATGACCCATCTTTTGTTTCAATTACTTCATTTCCCTTAATTGAATATAAACCAGACACAGATGATCTCCACTGTTCGTTTCTATTAGCATCTAATTTCACAAGGATGATTTTATTATTATCTGTTGCATTCAAATCTATATTATTAACTAACATCGCATAGCCACCGTCAGTTGTTTCTATTATATCTGCTGTTCGGAGGTTTTCACCTGGAGTAACTGACCATTCTTCTAAACCATCAGTATGAAGTTTGTAAGCCGAACCACTAGCTACACCAAGTATACCTCCATCTCTTGATTCAGTTATGTTAGTTAGTGCATAATTCTGCTCCCATTTAACTTTGTAATTATCATTTAATTGAGTATTGTCTAATATTTCTTCTGGCAACACATTAAGTAAAGGTATACCATTAAAATGAGTATTACTTGAAATTCGATTAATCTCATTATTAAGTTGGGTTATCTCTAGTTGTAGTTGTGATCGGTCAGAGTTTGTTAAGGTATCGTTACTTCCTTGAATAGATAATTGCCGTCCTCTTTGTAAGATTGAATGAACTTCATTTAATGCACCTTCAGCAGTTTGTATGAGTGAAATACCATCCTGAATGTTTTTTTCTGCCATATTTAAACCACGAATTTGCCCACGCATTTTTTCGGAGATTGCCAGTTCAGCTGCATCATCTCCTGCACGATTGATTTTATATCCAGAAGATAGCTTTTCTAATATACTATCAACTTTTTTTTATTTTGGGTTAATCTATTATTTATATTTAAAGATGGAATGTTATGCTTTACTATCACAAATATTTTACTCCTTTAAACTACTATGAAATATGATTTTTTTAAGATTATTTTACCATTTTAAATTTAATTTTGTAAATGTTGAGAATGATATCCATTTATATATTAAGACCACCCCGTGAAGGGTGGCCTATTGAAATGCCCATTATAAGGATTTGAGTTGTGTGTTTTTATATTAGTATGGTGGAGATAGCCACCGCCTTAAAATTGTGTCGGCAATTTATAAATCTTTTGTGATGGAATAAAAAAATCGATAGAACCTCTTGCCATTTCATGAGTTAAATGGACATAGCTGTCTTCAGTAGTTTCTGATCTGCTGTGTCCTAATTTTTTTGGACAGTTTTTAAGGGTTGTCCACTTTCAATCAGCATTGTAGCGTGCGTATGACGTAATGAATGCTAGTTTTGATATAAATTCCTAATAAAAAAGCCACTCATTTGAGTGACCTAGATCCCTAACAGTTGCTTTTTCTTCGTGTCAAATTCTTCTTGTGTTAATATACCTGCATCTAATAGCTCTTTCATTTTAATAATTTCATCAGAAGCACTTAAAGCTGAAGTTTGAGCAGGAGATGAATTAGCATGACGTTTCAATTCAATCAAATCTACCATTTCGCGTGCTTGTTTTAATTCTTTTTTTATAAACGTGATTGAATTTTCGTCTTTTACAGCTGCCATTGTTCCGCCTTTTGTTTCACTAGACCCTGAATAAGCAAATTGAATATATCCGGTAGTAAGTCCAGGCTCTTTGAATTGAATAGCGGTTATAGATTTAATAGGTATAGATTTCTCACCTTTTGAACCACCTTTGTTAATGAAGTTTGAAAAACCTTTTGGCTTAATTTTTACATTGTAATCATCTACCGTCACTATAAATTTACCATTGGATTTAAACTCAAATATTTGTGTCATAACCAAACTTCCTCCCTTGAAATATATGCCTTTGTAATAAACTATATCAAATCATCCAAAATGTGTCAGTATTAAAAACAGACAACTAATTAGTAATCAAAAAAATTCTTTGTTCGTGTTTATTGCTATTAAGCCAATAAACAACTATTGACCAGGCGCTCATACAATGTAAGTACCTGGTCAATAGTTGTTATCCATCAGACGGAATAAACTTTTTTTGGAGCGATGTAAGTTTATCATTTTTCTCTAGCAGCATGCCTTAAAGTAAGAGATGTTGTTTTTAAACAATATTAATTCCTGCACTCGCATTACCAAGAATAATGTCAACTGTAATTTCTCCTGGTAACGATGAAATATAAAATACCATTAATAAACGATCACCTGCAGTTACTGGTACTGGTGGGATAGTAGCCGATGCAAAAACTAAAAGGCCTACGGGTATAGGTCCTGTAATAGATGGAACTAAATCAACGCTAGCACTTGTACCAGTAAAAGTATTACTACCTACAGGTGCATGAAAAATTTGAGCACGGATTGTCACAGATCCTGATTCCACCTGCCCCGCGAGTGCATTATATGAGGCTGAAATAGCAGTTATCTTCCCGTCACGTGGGACGGTGAAGGCTTCACTTAAAAGTCCGGTTAAATTAATCGTATTATTTGCAAGAGGTACAAGGTCTACAGCAGAACCAAACCCTATGAGACTAGCAAGTCTATTGCCAAGTATATTTTCAACTACTGTTTGTCTTCCAGAGGAGAAGGGAATTATTGAACCACCTTGATTTTCTCCGCCATTCCCAATTTCTGAATTAATACAATTGATATTTGTGGCCACAAATGGTCCTAAGTTATTACAGTCTTTTCTTGCTGATGTACTATTACAATTATTTTTGCACACAAATTTCCCTCCTTTCATCGTTAGGATATGTTGAAGAAGGGAAGTGAGAAGGGCTATAAACTGGATAAATATTATTTCTTTGTTTTTAAACGATGAAATAAGCCACTCATTTTGGGAGCCAGGTGTATGCTATCAAAAAGATATCTACATGTCGTAAACGCTACTTAGTAACGTTTGTTTATATATTTAAAACCATTTTTCTCTAGTCTTTAATAATTAATAGCGCCGAATTTAACTTGCACATTAGCATCCCCGCATTCTTTTATTACCAGATAGATAATTTCATTTGCGGAATATTTTGATAGTTCTTTTGCCATCACTGTTACAGAAACTTCTTTGCCTTCTATTCTAACTAAAGTATCAGGATAACCTATTGACTTAATTTGCATCTCAAGCATTGTTTCTGTAGATTCTACTTTATTGAGAGTATCAATTTCAATAGCTGCCTTATTTTTTTCTTCAGCAAAATACCCATCTGATGTAATTTTTTGAGTTAATTTTTGGCGAAGTTGATTTCGTTCATTACTAACTTGTAGGCGCGTTTCTTCAAATAAAGAGCTTGGAGAGGAAACTTCCTTTGTCACATTCTGTAAAGTTTCTTTTTGATCTGTATCTTCTGTGAATGTAATCTCCTCTTTTGATTGTTTTGGTGAATCTATCAAAGAATAGACTGAAATGACCGCTACTAGAGTTAATAATATAAGTAACCAAGACGATTTATTTTGTATGTGCATGCACTGTCGTCCCTTCATCAATAAATATGGTGAAATACCATTAAGCATCTTTTCAATGTCTGTTTAATGAGAAATTTATGTAACAGTACCGTTTATTATTTTAATGGCAAGAAATACGTAATTAATGAGCCCTCACTTGAAAGAGAGTTAGTAGAGCATCGTTTTACTTACCTTATATATATTCCAAATAAACTTAATTCTTACACAAACCTAAAAATAAATGACGTCCACAAATTCTAGCAAGTCTAATATAGATTGTTATAAACTTAGAATAAGAAAAAACGATTTAAGGAGGGCACTATTTTGATAATTATGGAAACGGAAAGGTTAGAATTACGAGAATTTAATGATGAGGATATTTCTGTCCTTTACACAATTTTTTCAGATGCTGAAACAATGAAATATTATCCATCCCCATTTAACTTAGAGCAAACTAAAAGTTGGATTGAGAAAAATAAACAAAGATATCAAGAAGATGGTTATGGTTTATGGGCTGTATGTTTAAAAGAGTCGAATGAATTAATTGGAGATTGTGGACTCGTTAAACAAATAGTTGATGGAAAAAATGAAGTTGAAGTGGGTTACCATATTCATAAAAAATATTGGTCTAAAGGATATGCAACTGAAGCAGCTAAAGGTTGTCTAGAATATGGATTTGCACATTTAGGACAAGAAAAATTAATAAGTATTATTGACCCCAAAAATAGACCTTCTATTCGTGTGGCTGAAAAAAATGGTTTAATGAAGGAAAAGGAATCGTTTATTTTTAATAAAACTCACGATATATATTCATTAAATAAGTTGTAACTGTAAAACATAAGACTAAGTGTTTACAACTACAACTTTTTGATACTTTATATAGAGGATTATTGAATAAAGCACAATATATTATTTTAGTTAGATAGGAAGTTCCTTTAGGAGATTTTTATGAAAGATCCTTTTTTAAATAGTAGTGCTTATAATCCCGTCCAACATTGTCCAATGTACCGTAAACTTGATATCCATGATCTTCGTAAAAATCTAAAGCCTGAAAACTTAAAGTATCGACCTTTATGAAATCACAGTTGTTATTCAAAGCTATTTGTTCGATTTCTACTAATAATTTAGAGCCATAACCTAATCCGCGAATTTCCTCATCGATCATAAGTGTATGTATCTCTAACCAATTCCAACAAATTTCCCCCAATATGCCACCACGGACTAGGTCATTTTCATCTGTAAGGAAGAGGTTGATTTCTTGATATCGACCTCTTAAATCTTTTGGAAAGTGTTTTAAATTGTATTCGTAAAGCTTTTTATTAATTAAAGATTTTTTATGTTCATTTTGCTCCTGTAAGATTTTATATTGCATAAATTTTTCCTCCTCTTTAACTTTCGAATTATATGGTGGCTACTCTCATTCTAATAATGTTCCGTTTTCGATTGTTCACATTTGCGGTGAATTTTAGGTGATAGTAAAAAAGAAAAGAAATTACTATCAGTTATCTATCTTCGATATAATAAAATAGGGTCATCATAAAAAGTTTGGGAAGGCATTCGTTTTGTCACGTATATAAGTTTTGATGATGAACTATACAATAGCAGGGTTAATTTGATAGGTAAAGAGGCGGATGGTAAAGTGAATTATATTCAAATTTATGTTGGCCCAATGTCCATTTGCAGTAGGTGTTATAGATGATTTGAAAAATATAGCAGAGAAAAGGGGCATTCCTTTTCATGCATATCAACAATGACGAAAGATAAAGCATAGAATGCACCTATCATATGGACAACCTTTGGACTATTTTACAATGGTCAGTTTATTTCACATGAAATTATGAGCGCAAACAAATTCGAAAAAGTTAAATTACATTATGAGTTGGGAATTTATCACCTTTTGATGAACATTAAAATTAGAGCAAATAAACAAATACCTATAAAAGAACCTAGAGTAAACGACCAAGAAAAATAATCGAAAAAGATGTATGCAATTACGATTGCAAGCATATATCCGAGAACAGTGCCCAACAATTGTTTTTGGATATTCAACGTTCTCACTCCTTAAAGCTTAGGATTTTTAAAAGTTATTACCCTTATTTATATTTTATAGAATTATCAGGTAAATTTCCATAAGAATTAACAATTCAGGTAGATCAGCTTTGGAAATTAGCAAACAGTATACAGAACATTAAATATGGGAGATTAATATGATGGATGGCATTTAGTGAAAAATAATGATCTCAGTATTATTTTTGAGCGTATGGCTGCTAAAACAGTTGAGGTTAATCATTATCCCCATCATGCACAACAATTTTTCTTTGTGCTATTTGCAACAGCAACAATCGATATTGCCGGAGAACGAATTGTGTTACAAAAAAACGCACCAGATGGTAGAAAGTATAGTAAACAAGTACAAAGGAGATGTTTTACGACAGAATCTCCTTAAGTGAAGCAAATCCAATAATAGAGTGATATATAGGAAAACACCAAACAACAGGCTGGAACGCTCGGTGAGGATGAAGAAAGCTCCCCGAAAGGTTTCATTTTGGAGTAGTCACAAAAACTGCTATATAAAGGAGTTAATTTTTTGAAAGCAAAAAGCATTAAATTATATGAATTTGGAAGCCCTCGGGAAGTTTTGAAGTTTGAAAATAAAATGATTCAACCTCCTCAAGAACAAGAAATTCTTGTTCGAATGCTGGCGCGACCTATTAACCCTTCTGATTTAATCCCAATATGGGGGAGTTATGCTCATCGAATTTCTTTGCCAAATATCCCCGGCTATGAAGGGGTAGGTATTGTAGAGGATGTAGGCCCGTGTGTTTCTCAGAAACTTATCGGAAAGCGTGTATTACCTTTGCGAGGGGAAGGGACTTGGCAGGAAATTGTAAAAACAAGCGCAGAACTCGCAGTACCCATCCCAGATACTATAGATGATTTTACTGCAGCACAAATGTATATCAACCCAATGACAGCTTGGGTAACATGGACAGACATATTACAATTGCAGCCAAATGATGTTTTAATAGTCAATGCTTGCGGGTCCGCAATTGGACACATATTTGCTCAGCTAGCAAAATTATTATGTTTTCAATTAATCGCGGTTACGAGAAATAATAGACATACTAACGATTTAATTCAGCTTGGTGCTTCCTATGTAATAGATACTTCAAAAGCACCGCTTTATGAGACAGTAATGGAACTAACAAATGGTAGGGGCGCTGATGCTGCTATTGATTCTATTGGAGGGACAGCGGGCAATGACCTTGCTTTTTGTCTGAAATCTGAAGGGAACTTTTTAGCCATTGGTCTTTTATCAGGTGTACAAGTGAATTGGCAGAGAATCGTTAAAGAGGCAAATGTAAATGCAAATATGTTCCATTTGCGTCATTGGAATAAGCAAGTATCGGTGGAAAGATGGCAACGTACATTTCAGCACTTAATCCATCTAGTTAATTGTGGTAAATTAAAAATGATGACGGTGGATTCTCATTATGATTTGTTAGACATTAATAAGGCGATAACGGCTGTTGAATCGTCTAAAACTACTAAAGGAAAGATTTTTTTAACAAGTTATCAATAAATAGAAAAACCGAACTATTCCGAAATACTTCATGATAGGGATAGTTCGGTATTTTTGTTAGCTGAAACACTTTTATCCCAGCATCTTTCCTTATAAGTATGGCTTTCCTAAAAAATCTAAGCTTACTGTGATTCTAAAATAAATCAGTTGATAAATATCGCAGACCAGTATCAGGTAGGATAACGACAATTCGTTTTCCTTTGTTCTCTGCACGTTTTGCAAGTGCTGTGGCGGCAAATATAGCAGCACCTGATGAAGTACCTACTAATATACCATCTGATTTAGCAACTGCACGTGCAGTCTCATAAGCTTGTGTAGTTTCTACCTCAAGTACTTCATCAATTATATCTAAATGAACATTCGATGGTACACGGACCTCGTCAGCATCGGAGAAGCGGTGAACACCTGTGATTTCAATGATATCTGGATTATCAACGGTTGCAATGGAATTAACAGCAGGCTCTACACCAATGATCTGAATAGCTGGATTTTTAGATTTTAAGTATGCACCAGCACCACTTATCGTACCACCTGTGCCGATTGCTGCCACAAAGATATCAATTTGTCCGTCTGTATCCTCCCAAATCTCAGGACCAGTAGTTAACCTATGAACATTTGGGTTGGCATCATTATTTAACTGATTTAAAAACACAACATTTTCTTCTTGTTCAACGACCGTTTCTCGAAATACTTTATTCGTTTCAACAAAGTCACCCTCTGTTTCCTCAAAAGCAGCTACCATTTCTGGGACATCTGAAAATGGTACAACCTCCGCTCCGTATGCCTTTACAACCTTTGTGCGCTCTTCACTAACACCATCTTGCATGTAAATTCGAAGCTTATAGCCTTTTGCTGCTGCAATTGCTGCTAGACCAATACCAGTATTGCCACTTGTTGTTTCGATTATTGTTTTATCTTTTGTTAATACACCACGAGCTTCAGCATCCTCAATCAATGCTTTAGCAACACGGTCCTTCACACTATTAGCAGGATTAAAATACTCTAGCTTTACGATAATTTCGGCTTCTAGCTGTTCCTCTTTTATATACTGATTTAATGCTAATAGTGGTGTATGACCGATTAATTCTGTAATAGATTGTTTGATCTTATTCGTTACAATTTGACCCATCACAATCAACCCCTTCAATTTAACCTACTTAACTAACTTGTTTTATAGGAATTAATGGAATCTTATCATGATAAATCCATATAAGCAATAAAACACCTGATAGAAAGATTGAATCTAATGATAGAAAAAAATAATGAATCCTATCTGCACATTAATTTTTCCTGAGGTAAAGGGAGTAATATTAATATTGACAATGCTTCTATGCGAAAGTGAGTCGAGTGTAACAAAAATTGACGTCTTATCAGAAAGAAATTCCTACATTATTTTTGATTAACTATACTTTTTTAATCCAAATGAACTAATAGTAGATATAAAGTAATCTTTAAAGTGCATAAATATATGTTTATTTGGAGGAATTTACTTTAAATTTGCTAATTAACGATATTTTGGAATAATATTTGTTAAAATGTAGCCTTGTATAAAAGTTGGTTAGAGTGGTAACTAGGTGACTACTTGAGATCAACGGTAAAAAAGAGCTATTAAGTTAGCTTGATGTTATTTGGGAGATGAAAGTATGAAAGAAACAATTGCTTCAGTTTGTATAACTGCTGAAACAAAAATTAACATGATGAAGCAAAAGCCTGCTAATTATTTATTGTTAGCTATTTTTGGCGGACTTTTTATCGGATTTGGAATTTTGCTCATCACTACAATTGGCGGCTTATTAAGTCCAACTGGGGTACCGAGTATGAAGATCGTACAAGGATTAGCATTTGGTGTGGCACTTAGTATGGTCATGATGGCTGGGGCCAATTTATTTACCGGTGATAATCTAGTGTTAACAGTTAGTACACTATCAAAAAAATCATCACCATTAGAGATGTTGAGCATTTGGATGTTTAGTTACATAGGAAACTTCTTTGGTTCTCTTTTAGCAGCTGCATTATTTTTTTACTCGGGGCTAGCAAGTGGAGACATAGCAGCTTACATTGAAAAATTGGCTACAGCTAAGATGAGTGGTAGCTTCGTTGAACTTTTATGTCGAGGTATTTTATGTAATTTACTTGTATGCTTGGCCGTATGGTGTACCTATAAATTAAAAACAGAGACTGGAAAATTAGTGATGATTTTCTGCTGTATTTTCCCTTTTGTCACAATTGGATTTGAGCACTGTATAGCAAATATGACATTGTTTTCTCTTGCTCTTTTCATACCTCATGGTGAACTAGTATCGTTTGGTGGAGCCATTTCAAATTTATTGCCTGTAACACTAGGGAATATTATTGGTGGAGCTGTTATTGGTTTTGTTTATTGGGTAAATGGCAGAGATTAACAATTCACTAAATATTGCTAATGTAGTCAGTTTAAGTAGAGTAAAAGATTTAGTCCATGGCAATTTGAGAAGTGATTGTAAGTACCTGTTGACATATACAGGAATATAAAGCGATGCGATTATATCAAGTGAAATTAACGGATGAATACTTGACCATTACCATCTCTTAATACTTTGACTTTTAGATAAATCGTAGATAGAATGACAGGTAGAGTTGCTTATGTAACTCTACCTATTTTTATTGTGATTAATGCGAGAAATTAATAGATTATGTAATAAATATAAAAGAGCGGAGGAACTCAAAAATGGAACAAGAAGTCAACCAACATACGATTCTTCAAGCAATTTTAGAGCTTTCAAAGCAAATGCAAGACATAAAATCGGATCTTCAACAACAAATCGAAGCAGTTGAGAAGAGATTAGAAGTAAAAATCGAAGCAGTTGAGAAGAGATTAGAAGTAAAAATCGAAGCAGTTGAGAAGAGATTAGAAGTAAAAATCGATGCAGTTGAAAAGAGATTAGAAGGAAAACTCGATGCAGTTGAACAGATGTTAGAAGAAAAAAACGAAGCGTTGGAAAAAATATTAGACAAAGTTGAACAAAATTTAAGTCGAAAAATTGATCTTGTAGATGCAAAATTTGATATTTTATCATCGGATTTAATAACGACAAAAGCTGAAGTATCTATGCTTAAACCAGTAAAATAATATCAGTTATGCCTCGGCATAATTCTGTGACACATGCTACCGTATCCCTTAAGGTTACGGTATTTTTTTATGGTATAATAAATGTCACAAAGGAGTGAAAAAGATTGTTAAAAACAGAGGTATTTGAACAATTAAAAAAGGCAATGAAAGAAAAGGATGTATTAGCAAAAGGCGTATTATCGCTTTTGAAATCTGCTCTAGATTTAGCTGAAAAAGAAAAAGGAGAAGCTTTATCGCCTGAAGAGGAAATGGCTATTATAAATCGTGAAGTAAAGCAAACAAATCAGGCTCTTGAGGGTGCTCAAAATGCAGGTCGAGCTGACTTAATTGAAAAAGAGGAAGCAAAATTAGTTCTGTTAAAATCATTTTTACCGGAGCAATTAACTGAAGAAGAAATTGCAGAAAAGCTTATGTCAGCTGGCGTTGTAAAAGGAATGAACATGGGTGAAGCGATGAAAATTGCAAAACCTTTATTAAATGGTCAAGCTGAAGGCGCTGTTATTTCAAAAGTTGTGAAGGGCCTTATTTAATATCGTTAGAAACAGCCCCCTACGCTTTAAGTAGTACGGGGTTGTTTTTTTGAATTACTATATTCTTGTGTAGTATTGCCAAAACATGAAAATGCTTTTATACTTATTGTTAACCACTGGTCAATAAGGAGGGTACTATGTCACCACGTAAGCCATCAACAAAAGATTTGACGAAAGAAATGATTATAAATGAGGCTCATAAGCAATTTATCACGAAGGATTTTCAGCAAATATCAATGCGTAGTATTGCTAAAGAGCTTGGTTGTAGTCATGGGGCTATTTATTATCATTTTAAAAATAAAGCCGAAATATTTTATGCAATATTAAGTGACTATTTTTCTGTACTAAATAATACTTTAGATGAAAATATGAACGGACCTGAAGATCATAACACTAAACTGCTGAATGTTTTTGTAGGCTTTATGGCGTTTGGCTTAAATAATCAAAGTCAGTATGAATTAATGTTTATCATGAGGGATAGCGAAATTGATGGGCTATCGCAAGAGGCAGCAAACCTTAGCTATGAAAAATTTGCACAATCTGTACGTTCCTTATCAAAGACAGAACTGTTGATTTCAGATATACATTCTACATTTATTGCTCTTCATGGATTTGTAGCACATTATCGTCATTATGTGAAAAATTATGAGGAAGCGAAAGAAGCAGTAGATGTACATGCAAAATTTCTTATGAAGGCTTTAACATTTAGAGAGTAGCTCTAGAAAAAAATCTAGAGCCTTCTTTTAGCAATTATTTGACCAGCGGTTAATTAAAGGGGGAATATAGTATGCAAAATGCATTAGTTATTGGGGCATCTGGTGGTATGGGTTATGCGCTAGTAAATGAACTAGTTAGTAGAAATATACAGGTGAAGGCATTTGCTAGAAATGAAAAAAAGTTAGTTGCACTTTTTCGGCAGCACAAAAATGTCGAAATCATTTCAGGTGATGTATTTAATGAACAGGACATGATGAGAGCTTCAAATGGTGTGGATATTATTTTTCATGCTATTAGTTTTCCATATCAGGATTGGGAAAAGCTCCATTTGCGATGCTTAGATATGGTGATTAACGCAGCCGAGAGGCGAGGAGCGAAGATTGCATTTGTAGATAATATTTATGCATATGGAAGGCAATCGACAAATCCTGTAATTGAGCAAGCTAGAAAGGAACCACAGACGAAAAAAGGAAAAATTCGCTTAACGATGGAAAATAAATTGAAAAATAGTAATACACCCTCGTTAATTGTACATTTTCCTGATTTATTCGGACCAAATGCAGAGAATACAATACTCTATGAAACGTTAAAAAATGTTGCGCAAGATAAAAAAGCTAATTTTGTAGGGAATATGCAAGTGAAGAGGGAATTTCTTTATACAATTGATGGCGCAAAGGCAATGGTAGAGCTTGCTTTGCGAGACGACACATATAATCAAAATTGGAATGTGCCAGCTGTTCACCCAATTGCAGGGGAAGAACTAGTGAAAATTTTACGTGACATTACTGGCTACAAAAAGGGTATTCGTACAGTTTCTAAAGGCATGATCCGGCTGATTGGAATATTTGTTCCCTCTATGAAAGAAGTAGTTGAAATTTTGTATTTAACAGAAGAACCGATCATTTTAAGTGGGGAAAAATATGAAAAGGAAATAGGTGCTTTACCAAGTACTTCATATAGAGTAGGACTTGAAGAAACGCTTGCATGGATGAACAAGAGAGCATAAAAAGACTGTTAAGAGTCAATGAAAAAATCCGCATAAACTTCTGTTGGTAGAAACGCACCTACAGAAAGCATAGCGGATTTTTTATTAGTATTTCTTACAGCTGAAATTTTTGTATGATATTACGAAGTTGTTGTGCCATCTCAGCTAAATTATTTGAAGATGCCGTAATCTCCTCAATACTAGCTGATTGTTCCTCAGAAGCAGCAGCCACATTTTGAATGTTTCCAGACGCTTGAACGGCAATTACACCAACTTCCTCTACTGAAAATGCAATGTTGTTAACCCCGTCATTAATGTTAGAAATGATATTATTGACATAATCCATTTCTTGAGTTAATGAAGTAATATTCGAATATATTTCTTTAAAGGCTACACCTGATTCATTAAAGCTAGTAGAGCTTTCTACAAGATTATTACTGCTAATCTCCATAGATTTCACAGCTTGAGTAGATTCTTCTTTAATCGTCTCAATACGTGTTCGAATACTATTCGTCGCTGCTAAAGATTGGTCAGCTAATTTACGCACTTCTTCAGCTACAACTGCAAAGCCTTTACCATGCTCACCAGCACGTGCTGCTTCAATAGATGCATTTAAAGCGAGTAAATTTGTTTGATCAGTAATCTCGTTAATTAAAGTGACAATGTCGCCAATCTCATTTGAATAAGTGCTTAAACGTTTCACAACATCTGAAGTCTCTTGAATAGCATTAGATGTTAAGGCCATTTTTTCTGTAGCACTTTGAATCGTTGTATTACCTTTTTCTGAAATAGAAGATGCATTAGATGCTTTAGTAGTGACATCATTTACGCTCGATACAACTTCTGACATCTTTGTGGAGATTGTCGTAATATGAGTTTCTACGTCTTCAATAGAGGAAGTTTGTTTTTCTGATCCTGCAGCTACCTCTTGCATTGAAGATGTAATTTGTTGAATTGATGCACTTGTTTGCTCAGAGCCCGCCGACAACTCTTCGGACATAGCAGCTACTTGCTCAGCATTTTCAGCAATTTGCTGAATTAGTGAGCGTAAGTCTTCTGTCATATTTTCAATGCCATCTGAAAGCTGTGCAATTTCATTAGAACCCTTTATGTTAAGTGATTCAACAGCTAAGTCACCTTGTGCCACCTTACCAACATAACTAGTCATATTTTTAATTGGTTTAATAATGCCTTTACTTATGACATAAGCCACAATAATACCGAATATCAAAAACATCACGGTCATAATGATACAAATCCAAAGAGTTTCTGTTTGAAGCTTAGAAATAAAGGAAGCGTCCATATCTAAACCAAAAAGAATATCAGTATCTTTAAATGGTAAAAAAATCGATTTATGAATTCCGTATTCATCTTCATAAATATCACTGGATTGAACAGTTCCATTATCTAGTGCATCTTTCATGTCCTGGCTAAAAACATAGCTCTCTTGATAATTATCTTTATCGCTTAATGCCACGATATGTTCCTTACCGTTTGCCCGGGAAAGAATGTAGGCATTTTGAATATCATACTCTTTAAGAGCTTCATTTAATTCCTTTAATATGTCATCATATTTATTCGTATCGCCGTCATCTGCAGCTTTGACGTCATTTATGTCAATATCATCAAGAATTGCTTTTGATATAACTTCTAATTCTGACTCAAATTGTGTAATAACAAAATCATCGATGATCCGATAAGATGTAATAAATAATACGATACTAAATATTACAGAAATAATAGCAATTGGAATAGTAAAACTTGCAATATATTTATAGAGTAAAGAACTTTTAAATTTTTTGACTATACTCAACTTTAGCAGCCTCCAATACTTTCACCTTTTTTTGTAAGAAATGAACCATATCACTAATATGTTCTGTCTCAGTATAAGGAGATATTGAAAAGAATTTTGCAGCAGCGACTGGAATTTGTTGTTTTGCATCGCTAGTGTTGACAGTGCAAACACGTGTTGTATCTCCGAAAAATACTTCGTCGCGACCTTCTCCTATAATTTCAAATAAAGAAGCATTTAGGCCATTAATATATTCAATTTGATCTTGTGTATAGCTACCTGACTGTTCAGAATTCCAATTCAAACCTTCTGGATATAAACGGAAGGCTGTGACTGGTCCAATATTAGACTCATTGACTACTTGTAACATTGGCGTTTTCTCTGCTAACTGCGCACGGAACGCTAAATTTACACGCACATAATTAGCTAATATTTGTTGGTAGCCTTCTTTACCAAACGCCTGTAATGCAGCATAAATAGCAATTGAACTACCCATACGAGAGCACTCTAATGTATAGCCTGTATGATAAGAACCATAGCCTCGATTACCTACATAAGGTGTGTCAAAGTCCTCGATATCTAATAGCTGCAAATGTTTCCCTTCTTTTATTAAGAATAAGCTTGTTAAATACGGTGTTTGACCAAGCTTTTGGAAGTCGAAGCAAAGGCTATCTGCAATAGGTAGATATTGCATACGTTCTCTAATTTGTTCAAGTCCTTGTAAAACATCAGTCTCGAACTGAAGTGGGTTTGCCTTAAAATCATAATCGTTGAAAAATGCGTAAAAACCACCTAAAGCTGAATCAGCGTGTATATGTATAGGTTTTAAGGAATGTTTTTGTTCTAGCTCAGTTGTAACATTTTTGATTGCTTGTACATCATCAATAGCAAATTGATCTGTAGCGCCTGTT
>Ga0209676_1001459_pt1 | contig 22148 bp, 18 predicted proteins | sample AraplaCvi_mLB_r2_FD_184282 | JGI IMG/M metagenome (GOLD analysis project Ga0209676, IMG submission 184282) | Arabidopsis root microbial communities from North Carolina, USA - plate scrape MF_Cvi_mLB_r2 (SPAdes) (version 2) | ecosystem: Host-associated > Plants > Roots > Endosphere | place: USA... | reverse complement strand
TGGCTGAAGTCGTGGCCGACCTCGGCGCGCAGCAGCGAGCAGATCGCCTGCAGGTGGTTGCTCAGGTCCTGGCGCATGCCGTCCGGGCCCTTCTTGGTGCGGGCCGCGGCCAGGTGTTCCAGGTAGGCCTTGAGGCGCGCCGGCATCTGTTCGACCGGCACGACGTTGTCCACCAGTCCCGTCGCCGCGGCGCTGGCGGGCATGCCGCTGATGGCGATGTGGTCGATGGCCGCCTGCGCGAGCGTGAGGCCGCCGCGTTCCTTGATCGCCGACAGGCCGCGCGCGCCGTCGCTGCCGGCGCCGGACAGGATGATGCACACCGCGTTGTCGCCCTGGTCTTCGGCCAGCGAGACGAAGAACGTGTCGATCGGGAACCGGTACTGCCGCGGCGGCGCGGGCTTGCTCAACTGCAGCACGCCGCCGCTCATCGTCAGCGTGGAATCGGGCGGAATGATGTAGACGTGCCGCGATTCGACTTCCATGCCGTCGGCGGCTTCCAAGACCGTCAGCGCGGTGTAGCGCGACACCAGTTCCGGCAGCATGCTCGCGTGGTCGGGCGAGAGGTGCGAGACGAGCACGAAGGCCATGCCGTCCGCGCTTTCGAGGTTCTCGAAGAACGCCTTGTACGCCTCCAGGCCGCCGGCCGAGGCGCCGATGCCGACGATCAGCGGCACGTTCGCGGACGCTGCGGTATCGCTGGCGCGCGCCTGCCCCGGCTGCTCGTCTGCCGCGCCTTTCGGCTTTGCGTCGCGATGGGGCGGCTTGGTCATGGGTTCGGCGGGTTTCGAAGAAGGCGTTCAGTATCCGGCACGGCTTTTGGCGCGGCAATCAGTCCGCCACCAGTCGCTGCAATTGCGCCGCATGCACGGCGATGTGGTCGGCTTCGGCGTCGGCGCGATCGGCGTCGTTGCGCGCCTGCCGGTGGCGATGTGCCGCAGCGACATTGCGCAGCAGGCGTTCGCGCTCCTGCAGCGCGCGCAACGCGACCCACAACGCCTGGTCGGTGCGTGCGTTCTGCGCCGCGTCTAGCGCGCCGATGGTGTACGCATGCCCGGTGTGGCAGCGATACCGTGGCGGCTGCGCGCCCTTGATTTCCCACAGCACGCCGCTGCATTCGGGACAGGTGATGCGCGAAGGCGTGCCGATGTCGTCGAGCGTGGCCATGGGGTCGTCTGCCTCCCCGATGCTGAGCCGGTGTTCCTCGATCAGCGCGGCTGGTACCGAAGGCTCCGCATCCACTCGCTGCGCCGCCATCACGATGAGGGCCTGCGCGATGTCAGCCGCCGGCAGCAGCGCGTCGAAGGCGACGTAATCGCGCGCGTTCTGCGGCATTTCGGGCGACTCGGCGTCGGCCGGATCCTGCACGATCGCCAGCCCACCGCAGGCCTTGATCGCCTGCAATCCGGCGACGCCATCGTCGAGCAGGCCGCTCAGAAGCACGCCGATCACGTGGGGGCCCTTCGCGATCGCTGCCGAGCGGAACAGCGGATCGATCGCGGGTCGGGTGAAGTTCTCCTTCGCGTCCCTGCTCAGCCGCACCGCGCCGTCGCTGACCAGCAGATGGTGGTCCGGCGGCGCGACGTAGATGACGCCGGGTTCGAGCAACCGACCCGACGTCGGGAACATCGCCGGCAACGCGCCGCGCCGGTTCAGCAGTTCCGGCAGCACGCTGGTGTGCGCGCCGATGTGCTGCACGACGAGGATCGTGGCCGGGAACTCGCGCGGCAGCCCCGCCACGACCTCCAGCAGTGGCTTCACGGCGCCGGACGATCCCCCGATGACGATGACATTGCGTTGCGCCCAGCCCGGCATCGGACGTCCATTCCCGGTGGAAACCCCGAGCGTCGGTCACAGCGCGTGAGCGAACAGTGGCGAGCGGGTGACGATCCCGTTCTGGAGCAGTCGCCGCCCTTCAGGCGTCCGCGTGCGACCACCCCGATCGCGCGAGCTCGCGCACGCGGCTCCATGACGTCGTGCCGCCCCAGGCGCTCGCGTGCCACGCATCGACCAGCGACGGCTCCAGTTCGTCCCAGCTGAGCGTGGGGTGATGGTTCCGCGCGAGGCGACCCAGCGATTGCGCGAACACGCGTGTTGGCGTGGACACGCGCCAGCTGTGGATGGCGATGCCGCGCGCCTGGTACCACTCGCAATTTCCGGCCAGGCCGCTGCCGTACCAGCACGCCGACAATCGCGATTCCACTTCGCGCAGTCGCGCACTCGGAAACGCACGCCGGGCGTTGCGTCCCAACGCTTCAAGGAAGTAGCGCTGCATCGGCGTGATCGCGGCGGCCATGCAGCGATCGTAGACCGGTCCGTCGGATTTGACGGGCCTTCCATCGGCCAATCGTTTAGTCGAACGCGATAGGCGGCGCGTCATGCAACCGGCATATCGGGCGGCCGATGCTGGCATGCGATCTGACGCGACAGCACGCGATATGAAGCGACTCAACGGCTACGCGTCGTCCGCCGCCGCGCGCCATGCCTCGCGCACGCGTTCGGCCACTTGCGGCCATTCCAGCCCGGTGGTCACCGCGTATAGGTGCCACAGGCTTTCGGCGCGCGCCTGCACCGCTTCCCACGTCGTGTTGCCGTGCACTTCGCGAATGCCCTGGCCCACCGACCGGATCAATATCTCGTAGGAAGCCAACGCGGCTTCCGGATCATCTCTGCTCATTGCAACCAACATCCATGCGCGAGACACCGCAACGCGGCTTCGCGAAAAAAGGAACTGCACATGCGCCAGACCGGCGCGTGCATCGCATCGGATGTGAGCTCATCCCCGATCCCACTGCGATGCAATAAACCACAGCAAGCTGAACGATGCAAACGCGAAAGGTCACGCGCGCGCGAAATCACGGCCGTTTTCACGTGTTTTCGTGCGATGCGAGTCGGCGCTCCAATACCGCAGCGCGTTGTGCACGAACTTGCCGATCGTGTCGGCAACGCAGCCGTCCGTCGGCTGCAAGCCCTGTTTTCACGTCAGTTGCTGCATCCATCGACTCGATTGCGATTCTGACGATCGATCGATGCGCGCACTGCACGAAGTACAACACGCGCGTCGCAACATCACGCGAAACCCGCGCGTTCGCGCAATGCATCGCGATGACGGCGGCTGCACGGCAGCACCGTGCCGTCGGACAGATGCACGCGTGCATCGCCCGTATCGAGCGGCTCGATCGAGGCCACCTGCCCGAGGTTCACCATGTAGCTGCGATGGATCCGTGCGAAGCGCGAGGGATCCAGTCGTTCCTCGATCGTCGCCATCGTGCAGCGCAGCGGATAGTCGTGTCCGCGCACGCGCAGGTTCACGTAGTTGCCCGCGGCCTGCAGCCATTCGATGTCGTTGGCGGCGACGAGGAACTCGCGACCGAGCTTGCGGATGAGGAAGCGCTCGGGACGTTCGACCGGCTCGACCGGCGGGCCTTCGTCGGGTTCGCCGAGCAGGCTCGCCTCGCCCTGCAGGCGTCGGCGGATGAAACGATAGCCTTCGACCAGCACCACCATGCTCGCGAAGCTGCGCACGTCCTTGAGGTATTCGTAGCCCAGCTGCTCCAGCCACGGACCGAAGTCGTACTCCGCGCCATGCGCCGCATAGACGACCTCGCGGATCGCGACCATGCCGAGCACGTGGGCCAGGCTGAACACGAGGCTGGCCAGCACGTACAGCGGCAGCGTCCGGCGCCAGGTGTCCCAGTGAAGCGGCACGCGGCGGGTGAACCAGACCACGGCCGGCGCCAGCGCCAGCATGAGCACGGCGCTCGACCACTCCCACGTCACTGGCTCCCAGGCGCCGAAATCCAGCCGGGTGCGGCGGATGTCCATCAGCACGGTCACGCTGTTGGCGACGGCATTGATGAGCGTGGTGACGACCCAGAAGCCGATCTCGAACGCGCGGCGCCGCGCATGCGACCGGAACGGGACGGGCGACGGCGTCGGAGCGGAGGGCGCATTCATCGAGCGGGATTGTAGGGGCACGGTGCCGCGACCCCGTCCCGGCTCGTCCCTGCGGGCCCGCGATTCGTCCCAAAGCCCCGCCGGATGGTCACTTCACGGTGGAATCGCGCGTCCGGCGGCCCGAGGGTGGCCGCATCTTCCACGCTGGAGCACGCCGCCGTGAGCCGCCGCTATTTCCTCGATTGGGTCCGGATCGGCGCCTTCGCGCTGCTGGTGCTCTACCACGTCGGCATGTACTACGTGACCTGGGACTGGCACGTCAAAAGCCCGTTCGCGAGCCCCGCGCTCGAGCCGTTCATGCTGATGACCTCGCCGTGGCGGCTGTCGCTGCTGTTCTTCATCTCCGGCGTGGCGACCGCCTTCCTGCTCGGCAAGACGCCGCAGGGCTTCCTGCGCAAGCGGTCGTGGCGGCTGCTGGTGCCGCTGATCTTCGGCATGCTCGTCATCGTCCCGCCGCAGTCCTATTACGAAGTGGTCGAGCGGCTGCCCGGCGGCTACCACGACGGCTATCTCGCCTTCTGGGCCCGCTACCTGCAGAACGACCAGAACTTCTGCCGCGACGGCGACTGCCTCGACGTGCCGACCTGGAACCACCTGTGGTTCGTCGCGTACCTTTGGGCCTACACGGTGGTGCTGTGCCTGCTGAAGTGGATCGCTCCGGACGGGCTCGCGCGCCTGTGCGATCGCATCGCGGGCGTGTTCGGCCGAGGCGTCGGCCTGCTGCTGTGGCCGGCGCTGTTCCTGATCGTCGCGCGCCTGACGCTCATCGACCGCTTCGAATCGACGCACGCGCTGGTCGACGACTGGTACAACCACGCGCAGTACCTGCCGCAGTTCCTGCTCGGCTTCGCGGTGGCGAAGTCGCAGCCGGTATGGGATCGCTTCGCCGCGTTGCGCTGGCAGGCCGCTCTGCTTGCGGTGCTGGGCTACGTTGCGATCGTGGTGTACTTCAGCGCCTACAGCGGCGACGTCACGCCGCCGGACGCGCTGCGCACCACGATGCGCGCGGTGTGGGGCACGTTCCAGTGGACGGCGATCGTGGCGATCATCGGCTTCGCGGCGCACTGGTCGCCGGGCGACAGCCGCGCGCGTCGCTACCTGACCGAAGCGGTCTTCCCGGTCTACATCCTCCACCAGACGATCATCGTCGTGCTCGCGCACAACCTGCAGCCGCTGGCGCTGCGTCCGGCGGTCGAAGGCCCGCTGCTGGTGGTGGCGACGTTCGCACTGGCGTTCGCGGGATTCGAACTCGTGCGCCGCGTCGGATGGATGCGCCCGCTGCTGGGACTGGGCCCGCGCGAGCCGCGACGCGAAGCGAATGCAGTGGCGGATGTGGCTTGAGCGCCGTATGCCCATCCGGCCCCGACCGGGCCGGATCTGGGCTTCAGTGCGGCCGCGTGTCCTTCGGGTTCTCTAGCGTGAAGCGGAACAGCGTCGTCGACAGCCGTGCCGGCGCTTCGGGATCGTGCCAGGCGTTGTCCATGATGCGCGACGCGGTGACGTACATCGTGCCGTCCGGCCCCTGCGAGAAGGTATCGGGCCATCGCAGTCGCGAGTCCTGCAGCAGCACCTCGACGCGGTCGCCCTCGCGGACCTTGATCGCGTCTTCCTCCAGCGCCGAGATGTACATGCGTCCCTGTGGATCGGTCCACAGGCCGTCGGAGACACCGTTCTCGCCGACCATCTCCACCGCGTCGGCCACCTCATGCTCCGACAGCGACACGTCGCGCAGCACGCGCGTGGCAATGCGATACAGCGTGCGGCCGGTGACGGCCTGCCAGTAGAGCGTTTCGCCATCGGGCGAAAGCGCTATGCCATCGGAGCTGAACTCCACGCCGCGGCCGTCCGGTCGGCGGATTTCCTGTCCGTGATGCGTGACCACCACGTCCTTTTCCAGTTGCGTGCTGGGATGGCCGTCGAGCACGCGCCGCGCGCGGCCCGTTCCGAGGTCGACGATCACCAGCGCGCCCCGCGTGCCCGAATCGGTGATGTAGGCGTGGCGACCATCCGGGCTGAAGCGCACGTCGTTGAGATACGAACCCTCGCGGGCGACCTGCTCGTCGAACGCGATGGTCTGCACGACCGCGTCGCTCGCAAGATCGATGCGCACCAGCTTCGGTCCGCCCTGCACGAGGAACGCCGTCGCCGGCGCAGCGGGATCGATCACCCAGAGCGAGCCGCGGCCGTCCGCCACCACGCTCTGCACGCAGACCCAGCGGTCGCCGGGCGACAACGCGTTCTTCGTCGCGTTGCGCCATTCGTTCCAGCGCGCGTCCGGGTACGGACGCAGGCTGCCGTCCGGCAGCAACTCGGCGACGGACACTTCGATGTCTTCGGTCCAGCGCGGGAAGTTGACGAAGATGCGGCCGTCCTCGCTCACGCTGACGCCGGTGACCTCGTGGTCGAAACGCGCGACTTCCACCAGGCGCGGGTCGGAAATGGCCGAAAGCGCGCGGCCGCGCGCGGTCGATTCGGCACGCTCTGATCGGGTTGTCGCCATGTCGGTATGCACTCCAGTCAGCGGCCGGGCTTGAGCACGACCTTCGTCCAGCCATCGTTGCGCGCGTCGAAGTTCTCATAGCCTTCGGGCGCATCCTGCAGGGGCAGCTCGTGCGAGATCACGAACGACGGCGTCGCCTTCTCGGCATGGATGAGGTTCATGAGGTAACGGTTGTAGCGTTTGACGTGGCACTGGCCGATGGCCATCTGCTGGCCCTTGTAGAAGAACATGCCGATGTCGAACGGGATCTTGCCCTCCTTCGCGAGATCGGTCGCGCCGCCCGGGTCCTGCGGAACGAACACGCCGACCACGCCGATGCCACCGGTACCCTTCACCGCCTTCACCAGGTTGTTCATCGTCAATCCGGGCGTTTCGCGTTGGGCGCAGTTGAAGCACTGGTAGCCGACGCATTCGCAGCCACGGTCCGCGCCCAGGCCGTTGGTGAGTTCGAGCACCTGTTCCACGCCGTCCTGCTCGGTGTCGTCGATCGGGATCGCGCCGATCTGCTCGGCCAGCGCGAGTCGATCCTTGTTCGTGTCGACGACCATCACCTGGTAGGCGCCGCGGATCGTGGCCGAGTACGCCGCCATCAGGCCGACGGGGCCGGCGCCATAGATGACCACGCTCTCGCCCGGCCGCACGCCGGCGAGTTCGGTCGCGTGATAGCCGGTCGGGAAGATGTCCGCGAGCATCACGTAGTCGTTTTCCTTCTCCTCGGCGTCTTCTGGCAGGACCAGGCAGTTGAAATCCGCGTACGGCACGCGCAGGTATTCGGCTTGGCCGCCGGCGTACGGGCCCATGTCGGCGAAACCGTACGCGGCGCCTACCCCACCGGGATTCGCGCGGATGCACGCACCGGTGAAGCCGCGCTCGCAGTTCTCGCAGCAACCGCACGACACATTGAACGGCAGGCAGACGCGATCGCCCTTCTTGACGCGTTCGACCGCCTTGCCGACTTCGATCACTTCACCCAGGTTCTCGTGTCCCAGGATGCGGCCGCTCTCCATGGACGTGCGGCCTTCGTACATGTGCAGGTCGGAGCCGCAGATGTTCGTGGTGGTGATGCGAACGAGCGCATCGGTGGGCTTTTCGATGGTGGGATCCGGCCGCTCGACGACGCTGACGTCGCGCGGTCCGTTATAGACGAGTGCGCGCATGGGACCTCCAGGAATGGGCTACGTAGATACGTGCCAGCAGTGGAGTGGGTCTTGTGCTGGAGCGATGGATCCTACACTCCGAAAAGTTCGCGTCGTGCATAAGCGGCCGCGAGTGGAAACGCGCAAACGGGTGCGGATGCTTGAGTCCGTTTCATCGGGCCGACGCTGCAGAAGTTCACCTTCCGCGCACGATGACGCTTGCTGGAGCGGTGTCGTGGCGGGAACAATTCACGCGCGCTCGTGTTATCGAGTCGACGTTTCCCGACGCGATCGAGTTGGCGAATGGTCACAGCAACGCAACGTCGCCTCGACGGATGCGCTCCGCGCACCATGCACTGCGACGCCTGCGGCACCTGGCCGCATAAACCGTCGAATCCCAGCGCGGATCCTCCCGCAGCCCGCACCTGACATCCGCTCACCGCGGTCTTGGACCCGGAGTCTTCGGGAAGTGCGCGGAGCAAGCTTTCGATCGCGGGCAGTGTGCGACACCTTGCGTGCTGCATTCTCAACCGACGCGTGCGGCTGGCTCGACACTGACCACGGACGCACGTTCCTTCGCGGTCGGCGCCCATGCTGCGGTGTCGCGTTGCCACTCTTCGCAGGCGTCGCTATCGAGGAAGGCCTGGTACGACAGGCGTGGTGCGCCATCGATCGAATAATCCGCGCGACCGGTCGCGAGCATCGCGCACATCGCGTGGAGCAGCGCGTGCGAGCGGCTCCACGTCTCGGCAAACAGGAATTGGCCGCCCTGGTTCACTTCGAGGAAGTGGAGGTCGCCGTTGCGGTCGAGAACCAGGTCGACGCAGCCGAATACCAGACCCAGCCGCTTCATGAGCGCCTGCACCTTGCTCCACAGCGATGCGGGCAATTCACAAGGCTGGGTCGTGAAGTCGTCGCACGCCACGTGGGCACGCCAATCCACGAAGGCGCCTCCGGCCGAGGAGCCAACGCGATTGGCGAAGTAGCGGTTGCCGATTACCGTCACGCGCAGGTCCGCCACCTTGTCGATGTAGCGCTGGTAAATGCCCGGGCACAGACGGATCGAAGCCTCGTCCAACGCCATTGCCGGCTCGATCAGGTGCGCCTGTGCGATATGCCCCGCGCCACCGGCATCGTCGAGCCAGCTGTGCACGGTGAACGACTTGTAGATGATCCGACTATGACGCGCGCGGAAGTTCGCCACTGCCGCCGGCTCGTTGGAAACCAGCGTTGGCGGGACCGACAAGCCGCATGCGATCGCGGCGTTCAACTGGACCAGCTTGTTCTCGGCGCCGCGTGCGGCCGAGGGCGCGTTCGCCCAGAAGAGGTCCGCATGCCCCTCGAGGAGGGCGACGAAGTTCTGCTGCACCAGACGCCATTCCTGCCGCAGGAACTCGTGGTCGCACGCGGGCGCGCCCGGAAAGCTGTCGGGCATACGCGCGCGGCGGTGCCAGATCGAACCGATATTGTCGGGCGAAAGCGCGCCTTCGATTGCCAGGCTGGTCTCGCCCCCGGTGCCGATGGACACGCCGCCGACCGCCACATCGTGGATGGACCCAGACCGCGGCCAGCACGCGTCGATGCCCCATCGATGCAACCCCCAGTGCACGGCGGCGGCATGAATGTCGTGGCCCGGCGACAGGATCAGTGGTCGACGCATATCGGACTCCAGGAAGAGGAAGGCGCGCCGCTGTACGGCGCGCCGTGCGACCGACGCCGGGTGAGCTCCCCCGACGTCGTCCGCGCCTGCAATGCGAAGGAGTTACTCCTGGTGGTCGCGATCGCCGAGCTGGCCGGTGCCAGTGGTGCAGTCACCGCTATTACCACCGCCGCAACCCGCGGCCACCTGCTGCACTTCCTCCTGGGTCAGCTCACGCGCGAGGACACGACCCATCGGACGCACCACCAGTTCTGCTTCGTGCTTTTCCATGCTGATCATCCTTTCTCATCTGCCGGAGAAGGCCGCCCCGGCATCGGCTCAGGCGAAGGCTTCGCCCAAATCTGTCAGTTCGTTCTCGGCGCAAATCCCGGACGCGGGAGTCCGCCGACGCCCGGGTTCTTCCACCAGGGCGCCGGCCTCGATGCGCACGACGCGGTCGGCGCTGGCGATGGTGCTGGGACGATGCGCGATCAGGATCCGTGTCATCGCGAGCCCCGACACCGCCTCGTTGATGGCCTGCTCGCGCGCGGCGTCCAGATGGCTGGTGGCCTCGTCCAGCAGCATCACCGAGGGCTGGCGGTATAGCGCCCGCGCGAGAAGCACGCGTTGCCGCTGGCCGCCGGAGAGGGCCGAGCCCATGTCGCCCACCAGCGTTTCGTAGCCCATCGGCATCGCCACGATGTCGTCGTGGACCTGCGCCATGCGCGCTGCACGCTCGATGCCAGCCAGATCGGCATCCGCATCGAAGAAAGCGATGTTCGCGGCGATGGATCCGGCGAACAGCTTGTCGTCCTGCATGACCGTGCCGAACAGATCGCGGTAGGCCTCCAGGCCATAGCGCTGGATGTCGATCCCGCCGATGCGTACCACGCCCTCGGTCGGCTCCAGCAGGCCCAGCAGCAGTTTGGCGAAGGTGGTCTTGCCGCATCCCGATGGTCCTACCAGCGCCAGCGACTCGCCGGGCTCTATCCGCAGCGAACAGCCTCGCAGCACCCACGCATCCTGCTCGGAATAGCGGAAGCCCAGGCCCTCCACTTCGATGCTCGGCCGCACCGGTGGGCCAACGTAGCCGGTGTCGGCATGACGCTCAGGCTGCTCCAGGGCGATATCCGCGATGCGTACCGCATGCAGGCCCAGCATGCGCAGGTCGATCCAGCGGTCGATCAGCAGTCCTGCGCGCTGCGCGAACATGTCCGCGTACGCCACGAACACGATCATCATGCCGGCGGTGAACCCGCCTCGCATCGCCAGCCATGCGCCGATCCACAGCAGCACGATCCGCTGCAGACCCGACAGTCCCTTCGACAGTGCACCGAAGAGCGCGGTGACGCGCTGGATCGCTGCATCGCGGTGCGCCAGCTCGTTGCTCAGGTTGGCCAGCCGCGCATGGCGCTGCGCGCGCCGATTGGCCAGCTTGAGGCTCATCGCGCCGTGGATGGACTCAAGCATCAGGCCCTGCTGACGGGCCAGGCATGCGAGGCGTTCGTCGTGCAAGCGCCGGACGTGCCGGTAGACCGCCCATCGTGCGACTGCATACACCAGCAGCGTAGCCAGCACGAGCAGCGTGAGCGTGGGGCTGTAAACCAGCAGGACCCCCAGAACCAGCAGCACGGTGACACCGTCCAGCAGCGCGTCGATGAAAGCGCCTGTCAACGTGTGCTGGATCACCTGCACCGAATGGAACCGCGTCATCACCTCGCCCACAGACCGCTTCTCGAAGAACGTGAGTGGGAGGCGCAGCAGATGGCCAAACAGGTTGGTGGTCCATTGCGCGCCGATCGACGCGCCGGCGCCGGCGACGATCCAGCCGCGCAGCCCGATCGTCACCGTCTGGAACACCGTGAGGGTCAGGAAGCCAATGCCGACCAGCGCGAGGAGGCTGTGATCGGCCGCCGTCAGCACGCGATCCAGGATGAACTGCATCGACAGCGGGGCCGCCAGCACCATCGCCTCCAGCGCCAGGGCCAGCGCGAACACCTGTGTCGCGACACCGGAGACACCGCGGAGGTTGCCGACCAGCGTGCGGATGGACACTGGCGTGCGCTCGCGCACCGGCGCGAAACCGGACGTGGGCGTCAACTCCAGCGCGACGCCGGTGAACGACGTTTCCAGCTCCTGCCTGCTGAGCCGGCGCACGCCCATGGCCGGGTCGTGGATCTCGACAAAACCACGTTCGACGCGGTGGAGCACGACGAAGTGGTTCATGTCCCAATGCAGGATGCATGGCGTCGCGAGCTGTCCGAGATATTCGATCTCCACACGCAGCGCTCGCGAGGACAGACCCAGCTTCATCGCCACGTCGATCAGCTGCGACAGCGTCGCGCCCTTGATCGACACCGGAAAGCGACGCCGCAGTGCTGCAAGGTCGATGTCATGACCGTGGTACTGGCCGATCATCGCAAGGCAGGCCAGTCCACACTCGGCGAGTTCGGCCTGCTGGACCATGGGCAGCCGGGCGCGCGGCAGGAACAGGCTTCCGATCATGCGGGCCTCAGTTCCTCGCCATCGCCGGCGCAGCCCTGTCGGGCAACAGCAGCCGGTACAACGGACGCTGCTCCAGCAACAGCTGTGCGTCGACCGCCATGTTCGGCCGCAGGTGCAGCGCACGTCCTGCATGGCGCGGCGCCTGCTCGTCCAGTGCGACGGTGATCCGGTACGAGGGTTCCTGCACCTTGATTCCCGACAGGGCGAGGATCTCGTCCGGCATCAGCGCGCTCTCGGAGATGGCGCGGATGCGGCCTTGGTGGTGGCCGAACGTCTGAAACGGAAATGCCTCATACCGCAGAGCCACTTTGCCGCCGGGCGCCACTTGCCCGATGCCACGGCTTGGAGCCCATAGCTCGGCCTCCAATATCGCCCCCGCCGGTATCAGCGCCAGCACCCGCATACCATCCTGCACAGCCTGGCCCGGATGCACCGAAACCACCGAAACCAAGCCGTCGCGCGGCGCGGGTATCTGCTGGGTGGTGTCCGCGGCGTTACGGGCCAACGACTGCGCCACGCCCGACAGCTCACGCTCGATGCGATTGCGCTGCCCGATGAGGTCGACCGGCGCCGCCTGTACCTGGCGAACGGCTAGCAGGTGCTTGCGTCGGGCTTCGATGCGCTGCTGCTGCAGTTGCGCGAGGTCGCGTTGAGCCATCAAGGCCGCCGACTCGTACTGCTGCAGCTGCATCGCGGTGAGCATTCCCGGCTCGAGCTTGCGCACGCGTTCGAGCAGCGACTGCGACGAACGTGCCTCGCGCTGCTTGAGCGCGTACTGGCGCTCCACCAGTGAGAGCTGATCGGCGAGGTATTCGGCGCTTTCCTGGGCCTGGTCGCGGTACCCGCGCTCGGCGCTGTTGACCCAGATCAGATCGTCCTGCAGCGAGCGACGCTGCTTCTCGAGTTCGGTCTTCAGCACGCCGCCCAAGCCTTCGCCCGGCTCGGACTGCACGCTCCGTTCGGACGAGATTTCGAACAGCGGCTGCCCTGCCCTGACGGTCTGGCCCTCGGCGACGAGCACGCGTACCAGGGTCCCGGTCCTTGGCGCGACCACGGGCAACAGGCCGCTGGACGGTACCAGCTGTCCACGCGCGGGTTCGCTTCGCGCAACCCGTCCGAAGATCAGCCACGCCACCACGACGAGCGAGAACGCGACGACAAGAACGACGATCCAGGTGCCGGCCTTCGAGGCGGACAGATGGACACTGCCGAGTGAACCGCCATGACGAAACGCGACCGCCTGCCGTCGGTACAAGTCCATTTCGCTCTGCTGCTCCCTGTCGTCGAGGTGGCTGGACCGCCTTCACGCCAAACTATGCAAGCACAACGATTGGAAACGGACAAGATGGGCGAACACCGGCGCGACATGGCCTCCCTACGCTTGATTTGGGACGCATTGCACGGCCAAGTTGCGCGCGTTCGTGTCACGCGCGCGCCTGGGCGAGGTGCGCTCGATGCGAGCGGCCGTCCTGGACTTGTCTGCTGCAGGAGGCTGGCAACCCCTGCGCATGATCGAGCCACGACAGCGCGTGGTCGTCGCACGGCGACTGGGGACCCGGAGACGAGGCAACCTCTTCATCGCGACGCGCATGTGTGGCGAAGCCGTGCGGCTATCGGACCTGGCCGCAGGTTCGTACCCGCCTCGGGTCGAAAGCCGGGTGCGAATCGATACGGGAAGCTCACCCCCCGCGCACGAAATCGCTCACCCAGTTGCTCTCCCACGTCTTGCCGCCATCGGCGGAGCTGGATTGCTCCCAGCGCGCGGACGTGGGCGTGATGCGCGACCACGTCACGCGTGTCTTGACCGGGCGACCCGCGACGGTGTCGTCGCCGATGAACGTGCCGACGTCGCCTTCGAAGCCGCCCCGCACGGGTGCGGCGATGTCGGTCGGCGTGCGGCCATCGAGCCACCAGCTCGACCACTGCCGGCTGGCTTCATCGAACGAGCGCAAGCCGACGCCGCGCACCGTGCCGCCGGGAAATTCCATGACGTTGTCGCCGACGTTGCCCTTGCCGCCGAGCACGGGCCAGTTGACCAGCGTGCCGCCGAATTCGTCCCACTGGTCGCTGCCGACCAGGCGTTCGCGCAGGCGGCGATGGCTGACCTTCCAGCGTCCGACGAGGAAGTCGAAATCCTTCGGCGCGTCGGCGAGTTTGGGAAGCGCGTGCGGCTGCGGCGAGGTACGCGTGAAGTAATTGCGCCAGTTGACCTCCCAGCTTTTGCCATCGTCGGGCGAGAACGCCTGCTCCCACCACGGCCGCGCACCGTGCACGTCGTGCCAGCGGAAGCGCATGACGATGGGGCGATCCTTGAAGGTGTCGCGGCCGACGAACTCGGCGTGTTCGCCCTTGAAGGCGCCGCGCACGGGCGGATCGATATGCGCGGGATTGCGGCCGTCGAGCCACCAGATCGCCCACGTGCGGGCGACCGGATCGAAGGCGCGCACGCTCAGTCCACGATACGTGCCCGATGGAATGTCGACGATGTTGTCGTCCACGTTGCCGAGTCCGCCCATCGTCTGCCAGAAGGCGCTCCTGCCGGGGAACTCCTCCCATTCGTCGCTGCCGGCGAGGCGGTCCTTCAGGCGCCGATGCCACACGTCCCAGCTGCCCACGAGCCATTGCCAATCCTGCGCATGGGCCGAGGCCTGCGCGGTGGTCGGGGCGAACGCAAAGGCTGGCGATACGAGCGAGCACGTTGCCGCGCCCGCGACCGCGGCGAGGAACCGCCGGCGCGAGTCGAAGCGGGCGTCGAGCCCGAAACCTGCGTCCTGAAGATCGCGCGTGAAGGATGGTCCTGGCACGGGTGGCGCTCCTGTCCGGCGGGGAACCGTGCGCCGATCATGGGGACGGCGGTATTGCGTTGACCACCCGAAATGCGGCCCGCACACTCAGCCAGACTTATGGTCAGCGACCGCCGATTCCCTTCGCTCGCCGCGATCCGGGCCTTCGAGGCCGCCGCCCGGCTGGGCAGCTTTTCCCGGGCGGCGCAGGAGCTGGACACCACGGCCGCGTCGGTGAGCTACCACGTGCGGCGCCTGGAACAGCAGATCGGCGTCGCGCTGTTCGTGCGCCATGCCAACCACGTGATGCTGACGCGTGGCGGCGAGATCGTCGCGCGCGAAGCCATCGACGCCTTCGCCGCGTTGCGCGCGAGCTTCGTGCAGGCGGCCGAGGTCGACGACACCCATCTGTCGCTCACGACGCTGCCTTCGCTGGGCACAAGCTGGCTGACGCCGAAGCTCGGCCGGTTCCGCGCGCGCCATCCAGACATCGCGCTGGAACTGGATCTGTCGGTCGTTGCAGAAGACCTCACCGGCGGCCGCTACGACGCCGCAATCCGCAACGGGCATGGCCACTGGCCTGGCCTGCGCGCAGTCGAACTGTTGCCCAGCCTCTTCATGCCGCTGTGCGCGCCGTCGCTGCGCGCGGCGGTGGCGGAGCTGGGCCGTGATCCCCGCACACCATTGCCGGTGCCGCTACTGGGCCGTCCCGACTGGTGGTCGCGCTGGTACCGCGCGCTCGGCTTCGATGCGGACATTCCGCCCGGCCGCTTCGGCACGCAGCTGTCGGCGGAGTACCTGGACATCGCCGCGGCGATTGCCGGACAAGGCGTCGCGATCGGCTCGCCCATCCTGTTCCGCAACGAAATCGACGCCGGCCGCCTGGTTCCCGCGCACGAGCTGGTGGTCAGCGACGGCCGCGCGTTCTGGTTCACCTACCCCGCGGCGCGGCACGACAGCCGCAAGATCGCGCGCTTTCGCGAATGGCTGGAAAGCGAGGCAGCGCGCGACCGCGATGCGGCCCGCGCCTTCATCCGGCGGAGCGTGGTCGTGGAGGCCTGACGACGCGGGCAGCCCTCTTCCACGTGCCCGATTCGAGCGGAGTGTTAGCTTATTGGGCTTCTCCCAATGGTTGATGAGCTGCGCATGCCGAATCTCGGAACGGTGCTGAAGGCTGAAATTTCCCGACTCGCACGCAAGGAAGTTCGTGCGGAAGTTGAAACGCTACGGAAAGCCAGCGGCACGTATCGCCGGGAAATCGCCGAATTGAAGCGTCAGGTGGCGCAGCTGGAGCGCCGGCTGAAGCAGGCGTCGAAGGCGCGCCCGGCGGCGGCAAGCGCGCCGGAAGGCGAGGAAACCTCCACGCGCATGCGCTTCAGCGCCAAGGGCCTGCAGTCGCTGCGCGCGAAGCTGGGCCTGTCGGCCGCGGATTTCGGCGCGTTGGCCGGCGTGAGCGGCCAGTCGATCTATCACTGGGAACAGGGCAAGTCCGTACCGCGCAAGTCGCAGCTGCCGAAGCTGGCGAGCCTGCGCGGGCTGGGCAAGAAGGAAGCACGGGCGCGACTGGAGTCGCTTTCCTGATCCAGCCCGATGGCATTCCCGCGAAAGCGGGGGTGCCATCGTTTCGCAGCGGCACCGTCGAAGTCGGACTGCAGGACCTGCGCGCTCAGGCGGGCTCCTGGTCCCATGTCCTGCTGGCTTCCTGAGTGATCTCGCGCAGGCGCTGGACCAGGCGGTCGGCCACGTCGTTGACGGTCTTCCACTCGGGAATCGGCACGGTGTTCGGCTCGTAGTAGCGGAATCCGTGCGTGGAATAGACGTCGTTCAGCACGCCGATTGCCGTGCGATGGTCCGCGGCGAACTCGACATAGCTGTTGAGGTCCAGTGCATCGGCCGCGTCGAGCATGTAGCCGAGGTCGTGCCCATACGGCTTGAATTTCAGCTGTTCCATGGGAATTCCCTTCGCCAGCAGGAACGCCTTCAGGCCCAACTCGATGGAATGCCCGATCAGCGTGTGGCTCGCCATGACGCTTTCGTCGGCGACCACGTTCGCCGCATCCATGAACTCTTTCGCGTAGTGCAGCAGACCTTCCGGACTCGTGCCCATGTGATGTTTTTCCTCGCGGCAGGCTTCGAACGCTAACAGAGAAGCGTGTCCACCGCGGGATTCATTGCAGCGACTGGCGGCTGGACGTCGGCATCGGCTTGCCGTTGACGTGCCGCTGGCCGGTTCGTCGTCGATCCCGAACGCGTCTGACCGCTACGCGCGCCTTTCAACGTTGACTATCCCGGGTGCTGTCGGTCAGAGGAAAAGCCGTCGAAGTATCCGTGTCATCCGCAACCGTTGGCATCGTCGTGCGAGGTTGCCTTACGCTGCCACTGCACGAAGAAGTGCCGACTACCGGACGGTCGTCATACGTCGAAAGGATGAGCCGGTCCTGGCTGGAGAACGGTTAGGATGGGCTCCTGCGCGAGGGGACTCCGCGCACGCGATCAACCCCACACGATCAGACAGCCTACGGGGGCTGTGGTGCGCCATCTCCTGGCAGTCCTTTCCGGTCTTGCGATGCTGCTGTCCGCGGCGGCCGTGCATGCGTTGGATCCCAACGTCGGGATAAACCAGTTCCGGCACACGCGATGGACAGCCGAGGACGGTGTGCCGCTGGGCATCTATGCCCTCGCGCAGACGCCGGATGGTTTCCTCTGGACCGGCAGCGACAGCGGACTGCATCGCTTCGACGGCGTGCGCTTCGAGGTCGTCCCCTCCCGCGCCAACGGCGCGCGCGTGGGCGAGCCGGTCTCGGCGTTGTTGACGGCGCGCAACGGCGACTTGTGGATCGGCTACCAGTCCGGCCGCATCGCACTGCTGCGCGACGGAACGCTGATCGACCGCTCGCCGGCGGCCAGCGACCGATGGGTGTACCGCTTCCTGGAGGACCGCTCGGGCGCGGTCTGGACCATCACCGGCAATTCGAACCACCCGTTCATGCGTTATGCGGCGGGCCGCTGGGAAAGCATCGGCGCGCAGTGGGGCATCACCGCACCCTCCGCGTGGGGCATCGCCGAAAGCCGGGATGGACGCGTCTGGGTTTCGGATGGCGCCAGGACGCTGGTGCTGGCCCCCGGTGAACGGCGGTTCCGCAACGTGGGCATCGCAGGCACCCGCGGCGATGGCTACAACGAGGGCCTCGCGACCGACCGCTCCGGACGCGTGTGGCAGTCGAGCGGCGTCGAAGGCACGCGCCGGTTGCCGTCGGTTCCGCTCGCACGACCGGACGTGCCGCCCTTCGCCACGGTGCCGGCTGCATCGGCAACGCATTCGTACCGGACGTTCCTGTTCGATCGCGACGGTTCGATCTGGGGTGTCACGTATTCGGCGGGCATGTTCCGGATCGCGACGCCCGACGCCCTGTACCGCGGCGGCCGTCCCGTCGAGGCAACCTTCACCGCGAACGACGGCCTGTCTTCCGATCGCGCGCTCTCGATCCTGGAAGATCGCGAAGGTAATCTCTGGGTCGGCACGAGCGCGGGGCTGGATCGCTTCACGCCGGCCAACGTGCGCCCGGCGCCCGACATCCCCGCGTATTCGCGATTCGGCTACATCGTGATGGGCGCGCGCGACGGAACCGTCTACGCCGCCGATTCGGACAACCTGTACGGGATTTCGCCGAAGGGCATCACGACGCGGCTGCTCGATGGCCTCAACAACCCGCAGGCCCTGTGCGAGGACGCGATGGGCGTGGTCTGGTTCGCGACCAGCGATGCCTTCTTCCGTGGCGTCGGGCAGCGTTTCGAGCGCATTCCCACCGACAAGCGCCGCAATGTGCTGGACTGCGTGGCGACGCCGGACGGGCGCCTGTGGTTCAGTCGCACGCGCGGTGGCATCACGCGCTACGCGGACGGCACCTGGACCGAAAGCCTGCCCGACGGACCGGACGGGCCGCTCAAGGTCACCACGCTGATCGCCTACCGCAACGGGCTGCTCGCCCACGTGCGTTCGCGCGGGCTGGTCTACATGGAACTTCCCCACACCCGCGTGGTGTGGAAGAAGGACGACATCCCGGGCGGCGAGATCACCGCGTTGCAGCCGATGGGCAACGATGTCCTGCTCGCCAGCGTGGGCGGCATGGCGCGGCTGCGCGACGGGAAGATCACGCCACTCGGGCGCGATGCTCCCTGGCTGCAGGGCGTCGTCGGGATCGCCGACGACCGGCTCGGCTACACCTGGATGCTCTCGCGTGCGGGCATCGCGAGGGTGTCGCGCGACGCCCTCGCCCGCGCCTTCGACGACCCGGATGCGCCGCTGCACGCGCAGCTGTTCGACTTCGACGATGGCCTGAAGGCGCCCGCCGTGACCGGATATTCGAGGAACAGCGCCGTCCTCGGGGGCGACGGCGTGCTGCGCTTCCTGACGACGGACGCGATCGTGCAGGTGCAGCCCGCGCGGCTGGCGCGCAACCGCATGCCGCCGCCGGTGAGCATCACCGGACTCGCGTTCGGGTCGCAGCGATTGCGCGATCCCGCGGCGGCGACGCTGCCCGCGGGTGCGTCGCGGATCGAGATCGACTACACCGCGCTGAGCCTGACGGTGCCCAGGCGCGTGAGGTTCCGCTATCAGCTGCTCGGCGTGGACGACGACTGGGTCGAGGCCGGCAACCGCCGCCAGGCGTTCTACACCAACCTCGCGCCGGGCGATTACCGGTTCCGCGTCGTCGCGGCGAACAACGACGGCGTGTGGAACCCGCAAGGCGCGTCGCTCGATTTCACGGTGCCGCCGACGTTCATCCAGTCGATGTGGTTCAAGGCGCTCGTCGTCGCCGCGCTCGCGCTCGTCCTGTGGATGCTCTACGCGCTGCGGCTGCGCTACGCGACGGCACGCCTTCGCGATCGTTTCGATGCGCAGATGGCGGAACGGAACCGCATCGCGCGCGACCTGCACGACACCCTCCTGCAAGGCATGCAGGGCATGCTGCTGAGCTTCCAGGCGCTAGCCTCGAAGCTGCCGCAGGGCGCGGCGCTCCGCGAGCAGATGGAGCGCGTGCTCGATCGCACGCAGGACACCATCCGCGAAGGGCGCGACCGCATCCACCAGCTGCGCGATCCCGAAGCGAGCACGATGGACCTGGCCGAGTCGCTGGGGCGGCACGCGCAGGAACTCGCGGCCGAGCACCAGCTCGTGTGCGACATCACCGTGCCGTTGCCGCCGCGACCGCTTCAGCCCATCGTCTACGAGGAGCTGCGCCAGATCGGGCGCGAGGCGATCAGCAACGCGTGCATGCACTCCAACGGCACGCGCGTGGACATCCGCCTGACCTACGGCAACGCCGGTGTCGTCCTGACGGTGCAGGACGACGGCGTCGGCATCGCAGATGACCGGATGGGCGTGGAGCGCCACTGGGGCCTGAAGGGCATGCGCGAACGCGCGCTGCTGATCGGCGCGACGTTGTCGATCACCGCCAGGCCGGGCGGCGGTACGGAGGTCAAGGTCGGCATCGACGCGGACGCGGCGTACCCGAGGCATTGAACGAAGGCGCCGCGTCGACGCCATCCGCGCTGCTACCAGCGCAGCATCGGAAGTGGACTGAACGGATGGGTGAGCATCCGCTTCAGCGACAGCTTCAGCAGCAGGCGATGGAAGCCGAAGCCCGGGAACATGTCCATGACGGACGCGACGACGCGGCGCTTCAGTCCGAACCGCAGATGGCCGCGGGATACGTCCACCCAATCGGCGCGGCGGAAGGTCTCCACGCTGGCGCGCTCGCGCGGATCGCACGGCGTCAGCTTGTGGTGGTGGTCGATCATGGCCGCGATCTCGCCGGCCCACTCCGTGCGCCCGATTTCCTCGAGGTACGCGTTCGCCATCGCGATCGACGGCGCCAGGTAATCGAACGTGCCCGCCGACCAGATGCCGAGGTCGTGGTACGCGGCGGCGATGGACAGCTTCTCCAGGTCGATGTCCTCGCCGCCGAGCAGGCAATGGAAGTTGACCACCCGGTACGCGTGGTTGCGGTACGCGTTGAACGACGCGCCCAGCGGGTCGGCGTGCCGGTCGAGCAATGCATCCAGGCAGGGAATATTGACGAGCATCGTGGCCACTCCCGGTCCTTGCCCGCGAGAAGCCAATGTAGAAGCCGGCCGACGCCCTGCAATCCACCATCCTTGCCCTGGCGACCTCCCCCATCCGGGTGAATGACGGACGCGATCCGCTGTCGCGCCGGCCGTCACCGCGGAGGTACTCTTTCCCCCACGAGCGGACTCGACCGTTCGACCACGTCCCCCAGCGTGAGCGCCATGCCGATACGCGTGCTGACCATCGACGACCATCCCGTGCTGCGCGAAGGCATCGCGGCGATGCTGTCGAACGAATCCGACATCGAAGTGGTGGGCGGCGAGTCGAACGCCGAGGCCGGGCTGGACGCGTTCCGCCGCCTGCTGCCCGACATCACGCTGATGGACCTGCAGATGCCCGGCATGGGCGGCCTGGAAGGCGTGCGCACCCTGCGCGGCGAGTACACGGCAGCGCGCGTGGTCATCCTGACGACCTTCCGCGGCGATGCGAACGCGCGCGATTCGATGGCGGCCGGCGCGGCCGGCTACCTGCTCAAGAGCGCACTACGCGACGAGTTGCTCGACTGCATCCGCAAGGTGCATGCGGGCGGGCGGTACGTGTCGGCGGAAGTGTGCGCGGACGTCGCGACGCACCTGGGCAACGAACTGCTGACGCCGCGCGAACTGCGCATCCTCCAGCTCCTGTCGGAAGGCAAGGAGAACAAGCGCGTCGCCAGCGACCTGGGCATCTCCATCGAAACGGTCAAATCGCACGTGTCGCGGATCTTCGAGAAGCTCGGATGCCACAACCGCACCGAGGCGATCCGCATCGGCATCCGGCGCGGCATCCTGCGCCAGATGACGCAGTAACGCCGCACTCGCGCTCACACGGCCCAGCACGCGCAGCCGAGCGCACCCCAGAACCCCTTGAGGTCGCCGGTGGGCACGTTCGCGGCCCACGCCTTCGCGTGCGCGTGCCCATGCACGTTGCAGGCGTGTGCGCATCCGCAGCCGGCGGTCTGCACGATCGCATCGCGCGCCGGCACGTCGGCCGATCGGGCGTACCCGCCCTGCGTGCGCACCGGCGACCAGTCCGGCATGGCGGGCGGAATCGGGGGATCGTTCGACGCGAAGTCGCCGGCGGCGTACACGATGCGACCGCCGACCACCGTCATCAGCGACGCGATATGCGCGATCTCGTCATCCGCGCAGCCGAAGTAGTCGCGCGACGGCACCACCAGGTCGGCGAGCTGGCCTTCGCTGATCGTTCCCTTTTTCCCTTCCTCGTTGGAGAACCACGCGACGCGCTCGGTCCACATGCGCAGGGCCGACTCGCGATCCAGTCGGTTTTCCGGCGGATACAGCGACATGCCGCCGACCGTGCGCCCCGTGACCAGCCATGACAACGACACCCACGGGTTGTACGACGCGACGCGCGTGGCGTCCGTGCCCGCCGAGACGCGCGTGCCCGACGCGAGGATCTTCGCCACCGGCGGCGTCATCGCGGCGGCCGCCTCGCCGTAACGCTCGACGAAATGCTCGCCCTGATAGGCCATGCGGTGTTGCACGGCGATGCCGCCGCC
>Ga0209676_1001456_pt1 | contig 22181 bp, 25 predicted proteins | sample AraplaCvi_mLB_r2_FD_184282 | JGI IMG/M metagenome (GOLD analysis project Ga0209676, IMG submission 184282) | Arabidopsis root microbial communities from North Carolina, USA - plate scrape MF_Cvi_mLB_r2 (SPAdes) (version 2) | ecosystem: Host-associated > Plants > Roots > Endosphere | place: USA... | reverse complement strand
GATTTCTGGGCCTATGTCCGCGAGCCGCGCCCGCACCGTTGGGCGGTCTGGGGCGTTGCGCTGGCGCTGACCTGGCTGATTTTCACGGGGGTCGAGAAATATCTGATCCCTTATGAAAAGCCCAAGGAGCAGATCATCTATTTCGAAAACTGGACCGCGAACCGCAGCACGGCCGAGATTCGCGCCGACTGGGTGGCGCGCGCCAAGGAAACGACGCTGCACAACGCCGAAAAGCGCGCTCAATATCAGCGCTTCGCCGACAGCCTCGGCATCGAATATGATTCGGCCGAAGCCGACAAGGTGACGCGCGAGACGCTGGGCGAAGAAGCGGCCGCCGCCGCGAAGAAAAAGCCCGCGCCCGTGCAGGTTCGCTCGACGCTCGCCGAACGCGCGGCGCGCGGGGCGCAGCTCAAAGCCGCCGACTGACCGCATGCAGCGCGGCCCCGCCGATACCGACTGGATGGCGGTTGCCATCGCGCTGTCGCGGCGCGGCCGGCCGACCTCGGCGCCCAATCCCAATGTCGGCTGCCTGATCGTCAAAAATGGCAAGGTCGTCGCGCGCGGCTGGACGCAGGCGGGCGGGCGACCGCATGCCGAGGCGGTGGCGCTGGAGGCGGCGGGTGACGCTGCGCGCGGCGCGACCGCCTATGTCACGCTCGAACCCTGCGCGCACGCCAGTTCGCGCGGCCCGGCGTGCAGCGATTCGCTGATCGCGGCGGGCATCGCGCGCGTCGTGATTGCGGCGCAGGATCCTGATCCGCGCACCGACGGCCAAGGCATCGCGCGGTTGCAGGCCGCCGGCATCGAGGTCGTCTTCAACATGCTTCCCGCCGAAGCGCGCGCCGCGATGGCGCCTTGGTGGACGCGGCGCACCGGGGGGCGGCCGTTCGTCACGCTCAAGCTCGCGACCTCGCTCGACGGCTGCATCTCCCGCGCCGACAGATCGAGCCGCTGGATCACCGGCGACCGCGCCCGTGCGCACGGACATCTCGAACGCGCAGGCCATCAGGCGATCCTCGTCGGACGCGGGACGCTCGCGGCCGACGCGCCGCGGCTCGACGTGCGGCTGCCGGGGCTCGAGGACCGCAGCCCCAAAAAGCTGCTGCTCACCAGCGGCGAAGCGCCCGAGGGCTGGACCGCTATCGCCTCGCCGCAAGCGATCGACGACGTCGACTCGGTTTTGGTCGAGGGCGGAGCGGGCGCTGCTTCGGCCTTCCTCGCCGCCGACCGCGTCGACCGGCTTTTGCTCTACCGCGCGCCGATCCTGATCGGCGGCGGCAAGCCTGCGCTCGGCGATATCGGACTGTCCGATCTGGCCGACGCGCACGGCCGCTGGCGCCTTTCCGACAGCCGCCTGCTTGGCAGCGACCGGCTAGACGTCTACGAGCGCGTCAGAGAAGGATAACGACCCCATGTTCACCGGCATCATCACCGACATCGGCACCGTGCGTTCGCGCGAGGATCGCGGCGACACGCGGCTTGTCATCGCCACCGCCTATGACGTCGGCACGATCGACCTCGGCGCGTCGATCGCCTGTTCGGGCGCGTGCCTGACCGTGGTCGACAAGGGCGTCGACGATGCCAGCAACGGGCCCGGCGGCTGGTTCGCGATCGATGCCAGCGCCGAAACGCTCGCGCGCACCGCGCCGGGCATGTGGGACCAGGGGCGCCGGCTCAACCTCGAGCGCGCGCTCAAGATCGGCGACGAACTCGGCGGCCATATCGTCACCGGCCACGTCGACGATATCGGCCGCATCGTGTCGGTCGACCCCGTCGGCGACAGCGTCACCGTGACCGTCGCCGCGCCCGCATCACTCGCCCCGCATATCGCCGCGAAAGGCTCGATTACCGTCGACGGCGTGTCGCTGACCGTCAACAAGGTGACCGACCAGCCCAATGGCGAGGCGTATTTCACGCTCAACATCATCCCGCATACGCAGGAGATGACGACGCTGAACGAGGCGGCCGCAGGACGCCCGGTCAATCTCGAGATAGATATCCTCGCACGCTACCTCGCGCGGATGCAGGCGCGCGGCGCCTAACCCTCCAGCCAGCTGGCGGCCAGCTCGGGATCGGCCGCGAGCATCGATCGCCGCATCGCGAGCCGCCCGATCCGCAGCAGTTCGGCCTTGCGCCGCGCGGGCGCGAGGTTGCAGCTTGCCGCCTCGCGCACGACCGCCGCGCCGTAGCGATCGGCGACGATCAGCCCCGATGTTTCGCGGCGATAGCCCTCGGTCTCGAGAATCGCGGGGTCGAGCCCGGAGGCGAGCGCCCAATAGAATCGGTCGCACCAGTCACAATAGTCGGGCCATTTGCCGTCGCCGTGCAGGTCGGCGCGGCTGACCTTGATTTCGACGATGGTGATATTGCCCTTGGCGTCGATCGCGGTGAGGTCGGTGCGCCGCCCGTTGGGCAGCGGCACCTCTGGGATTGCGACCAACCCCGCCTGCGCGAACAGCCGGCACACGCCGCGCGCGACATCCGCGGCGGTGATCAGGTCGGTCATCGCTTAAAACCCGTCCTCAGAACGGAACGTCGTCGTCCAGATCGTCGTCGAACGGCGGACGTCCGCCGCCCGAGCTGCTGCTGCCGCCGCCGCCCTGGTTCCAGCCGCCGCCCGAGCCGCCGCCCGAAGCGCCACCCTGATCCCAGCCGCCGGGCGAACCGCCGGCCGACGAACCGCCGCCCTGTGCCCAGCTGTCGCCGCCGCGCGAGCCGCCACCGCCGCCCGGTGCGCCGTCGAGCATGGTCAGCGTGCCGCCCATGCCCGCGATCACGATTTCGGTCGTATATTTGTCGTTGCCGTCGCGGTCCTGCCATTTGCGGGTGCGCAGCGAGCCCTCGATATAGACCTTCGAGCCCTTTTTCAGGAAGCGTTCGACGACGCCGATCAAGCCTTCGCCGTTGATCACGACCTGATGCCACTCGGTGCGCTCCTTGCGCTCGCCGGTCATCCGGTCCTTCCACTGCTCGGACGTCGCGATACGGAGATTCGCGACCTTGCCGCCGTTCTGGAACGACTTGATTTCGGGGTCGGCACCGAGGTTGCCGATCAAAATTACCTTGTTGACGCTGCCAGCCATCCGCCGCTCCGCTCCGCTCTTAAAGTTGGGAGGATCAGCCGAGTCCGAAGGCGACGGCCGTCCAGTAAGTGATACCAGCAGCGGCATAGGCGAGCAGGAACAAATAGCCAACCATGAACATCGGCCATTTCCATCCATTGGTCTCGCGCTTGGTGATCGCGATGGTCGAAATGCACTGCGGCGCAAAGACGAACCAGGCGAGGAAGGCGAGCGCGGTGGCGATGCTCCAGCGGCCGGCGATGCGGTCGCCGAGCGCCTCGGCCATCGCATCCTCGTCGTCGCCGGCGTCGATGGCGTTGGCGGTCGCCATCGCCGACACCGCAACCTCGCGCGCCGCCATCGCGGGGATCAGCGCGAGCGCGATGTCGTGGTTGAAACCGATCGGCTTGACGACGACCTCAAGCGCGCTCGCGATGCGGCCGCCGGCGCTATATTCGACCTGGCTCTGGCCCGCAGGCGCCTGCGGAAAGGTCAGCAGCAGCCACAGGACGACCGTCGTCGCGGCGATGATCGTGCCCGCGCGACGCAGGAAGATCCACGCGCGCTGCCACAGCGCGATTGCGATGTCGTTTAGCCGCGGCCACTGATAGCGCGGCATTTCCATCATGAAGCCCGTGGCGTTGCCCTTCGTCACCGAACGCCGCAGGACGAAGGCGACGAGCAGCGCGCCGACGATGCCGCTGATGAACAGGCCGAACAGAACGAGCCCCTGCAGCCCGATCGGCGTCCCGCCGACATTCTGCGCCGGGATGAAGGCGCCGATGATCAGCGTATAGACCGGCATGCGCGCCGAGCAGGTCATCAGCGGCGCGATCAGGATCGTCGTCAGCCGGTCCTTTTCGTCGGGGATCGAGCGTGTCGCCATGATGCCGGGGACGGCGCAGGCGAAGCTCGAGAGCAGCGGGATGAAGCCGCGCCCCGACAATCCGACCTTGCCCATCAGCCCGTCCATCAGGAAGGCGGCGCGCGTCATATAACCCGACGCCTCGAGCAGCAGGATGAAGAGGAAGAGGATCAGGATCTGCGGCAGGAAGACGACGACCGCGCCGACCCCCGCGAGCAGCCCCTCGACCACGAGACCGCGCAGGAAATTATCGGGGAAGGTGCCGACGACCCATGTCTGGACTACGCCGATCACGCCTTCGAGCGCGTCGGCGAACGGCGTCGCCCACGAAAAGACCGCCTGGAACATCACGAACATCAACGCGACGAGAATGATGAGGCCGCCGATCGGGTGGAGAACGACATTGTCGACACGCTGCGTCCAGCGGCGCACCGGCGTCTCGTCGACCGTCGCGACGCGCGCAATGGCGCGGGCGCGCTGGTGCAACGAGGCATCGTTCGCGGGCGCGGCGACCGCGGCACGCGGCTGATGCGACGCGATCGCGCCGTCGACCGCGGCTAGCAATTCGGTGAGCCCGCGCTTGCGCACTGCGACCGTCGGGACGACGGGCACGCCCAGCTCTTTCGACAGCCGTTCGGTGTCGAGCGTCAGCCCGTCGCGTGTCGCGAGGTCGAGCATGTTGAGCGCGACCACCGTTGGCAGACCCAGCGCGAGCAGTTCGAGCGCGAAGCAGAGATGATTGTCGAGGTTCGCGGCGTCGAGCACGATGATCAGCGCGTCAGGACGCGTTTCGCCTGCCTGCTTGCCGAGGATTACGTCGCGCGTCACCGCTTCGTCGAGGCTCGCGGGGGTGAGGCTGTAGGTGCCGGGCAAGTCGATCAGCGAGATCGGGCGTCCATCGGCGAAGCTCGCATGCCCGGCCTTCCGCTCGACGGTGACGCCGGGATAGTTGGCAATCTTTTGCCGCGCGCCGGTCAGCGCGTTGAACAGGCTCGATTTTCCGGCATTGGGATTGCCGACGAGCGCGATCGAGGGAATAGCGGCGGTCATGCTGGCTCGACCTCGATCGCCGCGGCCTGGCTGCTGCGAATGATGACTTTCATGCGCCCGATCGTCAGCGCCAGCGGATCGCGCGAAAAAATGCTGCCGCGGTGGTGCGGGGTGATTTCACAGCCTTCCATCAGGCCGAATTCGCGCAGGCGGCGCCCTTCCTCGGCGGACATGGCGGTCCAGTCGATGCGGGCGATCCGCACCGCTACCCCGAGTGGCGATTTGTCGAGCAATGCAGTCATTTGCGAGCGATTATCAATAACAGCGGGTTAGCGCCAGTTTTTTATCAAAACGCGATCAGCGCCCCGGATATCGGAGCCGCCCGACGAAGCGCGCGAGGCTGGGGCGTTCGATGCTGCGCGCAGCGCGGCGATGTTTCCAGCTTTCGAAGCGCATCACCTGATCGATTCGGCGCGCGAGGAAGGCGTGCGTGTCGGCCAGGCCTTCGCATTCGTCGTTCAGGAACACCGCCATCGTCGAGCCATAGACGGCGCCGAGGATCGCGCGCTTGCTGTAGTGATTATAATCGGTCGCGGTATCGCCCGCGAGCCGCCACATATGGTCGGCGGCGCGCCAGCCGAGCTTCGCGGCATGCGGGGCGTTGGTCGGCAGCGCCAGCAAGGCGAGCGCGCGGCGCAGCGATTCGCGGTTGGGCGCCAGCAGGTCGATACGCGTTTCGACAAGCGTCGTGATGCGTTCACGAATCTTGAGTGTGGCGAGCTTTTCGGCCGGCCAGCGCAGTTCCATCGCCGCGTCGATATCGGCAAACCAGGCATCGACCATGTCGCGCCCGCCGCCGGGAAAGGCGAGGCGCGCGACGTCGGGGTCGATCCCAACGCGCGCCGCGGCGTCATCGCGCGCGGCGTCGCCAAAACCGTCGAACGCCGCCGATGCGGCGATCAGCGGCGCGAGCGCGGCGCGAATCTCGTCGAGGGTCGGGTCGGCGGGAAGGATCGAAGCCATAGGCTTCAGATAGGCTGCGGCGCGCGGTTCGGCAACCGGATCAGCACCAGCGCCGCGCCGACCATCATGCCGCCGAAAATATCGATCGCCGACAGTGTCTCGCCGAACCCGATCCAGCCGGTTAGCGCCGCGACCGCGGGCTGGATCAGCAGGGTCAGTCCAATCACCAGCGGTGAGAAGCGCGGCAGCGACCAGATCATCAGCCCCTGCCCGACGATCTGGCTGGTGAGCGCCAGCAGGATCAGCGGTGTCCAGTTCTGCGGCATCACTGTTTCGCCGAGCGCCAGCGCAGTGCCGAGCAGGATCGGCACGCACACCGCCGATGCGATGGCGAGCGCGCTCCACGGCGCGAGAGTCCCACGCACGCGCTGCATCAGGATGACATAGAAGGTGTAGAGCACGCCGGCGAGCAGGCTCAAAAGATCGCCGATAAGATAGTCGGGCGACAGTTCGTAACTCTGCCCCATCAGCAGCGCCGATCCGGCGAAGGCAAGCAGGATCGCCGCCGCCTGCCAGCCGCGCGGCATTTCGCGGGTGAGGAAAATGCCCCAGATGACGAGCAGCAGGCTGGCGCAATTGCCGAACAGCGTCGCGTTGGCGACCTTGGTCTGCAGGATGCCGAGGTGCCAGGCGGCGAGGTCGAGCGCGAAGAAGATGCCGGCCACGGCCGCGATCAGCACGGCGGGGCGCGGTGGCATGCGTCCGCCGGTCTCGCGCCATGCGAAGATCAGCAGCAAAGGCAGCGCGAGCGTCATCCGCCAAAAGGCCGAGGCGGTCGGGCCGGTATCGGCCATCCGCACAAGCATCGCGCCGAGCGACAGCGCGATATTGCCACCGATCAGCGCAGCGAAGGCCCAGCGGCCCGGCCCCATGTCCGCGGCCGGCGCGGCGTCGATACTGTCCATCTTCGCTGTCATTTAGATTTTCTTTTGCTACGTACCATTGTGCCGGCACCGCTGCGTCCATAGCTTCGCGGGCCATAGCGACGACCGATGGGGCCGTCGCGAAGAAAGTGCGACGTGGAGGAAACATGGCCGTATCACTATTCGATCCGATTAAACTGGGCGCGATTGACGCGCCGAACCGCATCGTCATGGCGCCGCTGACGCGCGGCCGCGCCGGGCCGGGCTTCGTCCCGAACGAACTCGCGCGCGACTATTATCGCCAGCGTGCTTCGGCGGGGCTCATCATCTCCGAAGCCACCGGCATTTCGCAGGAAGGCCTCGGCTGGCCGAGCGCGCCGGGGTTGTGGACCGATGCGCAGGTGGAAGGCTGGAAGCCGGTGACCGACGCCGTGCACGCTGCGGGCGGACGCATCGTCGCGCAGCTCTGGCATATGGGCCGGCTTGTGCACTCTGTATTCAACGACGGTAAGCAGCCGGTTTCGGCGTCGGCGACGACGGGCACCGGGCGCGCGCATACGCCGGTCGGGCGCCTCGATCTGGAAGAAGCGCGCCCGCTGCGCCTCGACGAAATCCCGCGCGTGATCGCCGACTATGTGAAGGCGGCCGAAAACGCCAAGAAAGCCGGTTTCGATGGCGTGCAACTGCACGGCGCCAACGGCTATCTGATCGACCAGTTCCTGCGGAACGGCTCGAACCTGCGCGACGATGATTATGGCGGGTCGGTCGAAAATCGCATCCGTCTGCTGCGCGAAGTCACCGAAGCCTTGATCGGCGTCTGGGGTAAGGACCGCGTCGCGGTGCGCCTGTCGCCGAACGGCGAGACGCAGGGCGTCGACGACAGCGCCCCTGAAAAACTGTTCCCGGCGGCGGCGGCGGCGCTCGATGCACTCGGCATTGCCTTCCTCGAACTGCGCGAACCGGGCCCCGAGGGCACCTTCGGGCGCACCGACGTACCCCGGCAATCGCCTGCGATCCGCGCGGCGTTCAACGGCCCCCTGATCCTGAACAGCGACTATGATGTTGAGAAGGCCGAAGCGGCGCTGGCCGACGGTCTCGCCGACGCGATCGCCTTTGGGCGCCCGTTCATCGGCAATCCCGACCTCGTCGAGCGCATCCAGAACGGCGCCGAATGGGCAGCCGACAATCCGCAGACCTGGTATTCGCCGGGCGCGGAAGGTTATACCGACTATCCTGCGCTGGTGAACGCGTAAGGACGACAGGCCCGGGCGGTTATACGCCGTCCGGGTCAGCCCTTTTCGGCGAGCGCCTTGTCGATGATGCCGGCCCCGATCTGGCGGAGAAAGTTGCCGCCGAAGCGGAACAGCACGAACGCGCCGGCGAAGAGCAGCAATGGCTCGATAAAGCCCACGACGATTGCCGCGATCACGATTCCAAAGAACAGGAACATGAAGCCGCCGGTCAGTTCGGCCTGACCCTTCTCGCCCAGTTCGATCGTGCGCGGCCCCTTGGCGTCCCACCATTTGCCTGTAACGATCGTCTTGCGGGTGCCGCCGGCTTGCGGCGCCGGACGGTTCGGGATCCGCGCGGGCTCGGGGTTCGATTTCAGCGCGGGCCGATCGTTCGGCTGCGGATTCTTCCATGGCTGTTTGGTACGCTCGGCAACCGCCGCCGCCACGCGATCCCTGCCGTTATCCGTCGCGGGGGTAGGCGCAGTCGCATGTTGTGCCGGTGCGGGGCGCGCGCTCAACCCCGATTCGGCGCGCGCCGCGGTCGACATGTCGGGGACGGCGCTAGTCTTCGCGGGCCGGATCGGCTCGACGCCAAGATTGCGATCGTGAAGGTCCATCCGCTCGGCGGCGGTCGGCGGGGTCTGCCCGGTTTCCTTGTCGATGACCACCAGCCGCCCGCCGCGTTCGACGACGGAAAAACGGCTGGGGGGCGGGCGATCAACCAATGCCGAATTGTTCCTTCAGGGCCAGCATGGCGATCGCGGCCTTCGCCGCTTCGCCGCCCTTATCCTTGCGCGTCTTGTCGGCGCGCGCAAGCGCCTGTTCTTCATCCTCGACGGTCAGGATGCCATTGCCGATCGCGAGCCCGTCGAGCGTCAGCGCCATGATGCCGCGCGCGCTTTCGTTCGACACGACTTCGAAATGGTAGGTCTCGCCGCGGATCACGACGCCGAGCCCGACATAAGCGTCAAAGCGCCCGGTATCGGCGCCCAGCGAAATCGCCGCGGGAACTTCGAGCGCGCCAGGAACGGTCACCGTTTCGTGGCTATGCCCGTCGGCCTCAAGTGCGCTGCGCACGCCGTCGAGCAGCATGTCGTTGAGGTGGCTGTAGAAACGGGCTTCGACAATCAGGACATGCGCCATCAGGCTTCTCCGGGAATGGGGCGTTCGCCGATGACCGACAGGCCATAGCCTTCGAGCCCGACGATATTGCTGTGGGTGGGGGTGAGCAGTTCCATTGCATGGACACCGAGGTCGGCGAGGATCTGTGCACCGATTCCATAGGTGCGCAGGTCCATGCCGCCGCTCGGGGCCGGGGTTGCGTCGGCGTCGGCCGACCCGGGAAGCGGGCGCATCAACATCACGATGACGCCCGACCCGGCCTCGCCGATCGCGTCCATCGTCCGCTGCAGGCGGCGCTTCTTCGGCCCCGGACGGCCCATGATGTCGTCGAAGATCGACACCGGATGCATGCGGACGAGCGTCACGCCCTCGGGGTCGACGGGGCCCTTTTGCAGCACCAGATTGACGCTGCCGTCGATCTTGTTGCGATAGGATTTGAGCCGCCATTCGCCGCCATAATCCGATTCGAACGGCTCGTCGGCGACGCATTCGACCAGCCGGTCGCTGCGGTTGCGATAGGCGATCAGGTCGGCGATCGTGCCGATCTTCAGCCCGTGGCGCCGCGCGAAGGGAATGAGGTCGTCGAGCCGCGCCATCGTGCCGTCATCGTTCATGATCTCGCAGATCACGCCCGAGGGGTTGAGGCCTGCCAGCCGCGCGATATCGACCGACGCCTCGGTGTGGCCGGCGCGGACGAGCACGCCGCCGTCGCGTGCGATCAGCGGAAAGATATGGCCGGGGGTGACGATATCGTCGCGACTCTTGCCGGCATCGATAGCGACCGCGACGGTGCGCGCGCGGTCGCCAGCAGAAATGCCCGTGGTGACGCCTTCGCGCGCCTCGATCGAGGTGGTGAACGCGGTTTCGTGCCGCGTACCGTTCTGGCGGCTCATCAGTTCGAGCCCGAGCGTATCTACGCGCGCCTTGGTAAGCGTCAGGCAGATCAGGCCGCGGCCGTGCGTCGCCATGAAGTTGATCGCGTCGGGGGTCGCCATCTGCGCGGGGATGACGAGGTCGCCCTCATTCTCGCGATCCTCGTCGTCGACGAGGATGAACATGCGGCCGTTACGCGCCTCGGCGATAATCTCTTCGGGACTCGCCATCGGCGACAGGTCGCTGCCGTTCGCGAGCCAGTTTTCGAGCTTGCGCAACGTCTCGGCGGTGGGGTTCCAGCCGGGCGAATCGAGATCGCGCAGGCTGTTGGCGTGAAGACCCGCGGCACGGGCGAGGCCCGAGCGGGACATGGTCCCGTCGTCGACGATGGCGCGGATGCGATCGATGAGCTGTGTAGACATCGCGCTCAATTATCACACTACAGTGTGATCGTCAAACGCAATATCACATTGAATGCTATTTAGGCCCGAAGACCGCGCTATTGTCGCGCATCGCGCCGTCGGGCTTGGCGTCGAGGAGCGCGACGAGTTGGCCGCTACGGTCGTCGCGCTTGGCATAGGCGCGCGCCGACATGCCCGCGACATGATCGGTCTTGTCGGGATTGGCGCCGCGCTTCACGAGCAGGCGGACCATCGCGCTATTCTTTGCCTGTACCGCCAGGATCAGGGCGGTTTCGCCGCGCCGGTTGGTCTGGTCGACCGGCGCCTTTTCGTCGAGCAGTTCCTCGGCGCCGTCGGTGAAGTTGATCAGCGCGGCGTGCATCAGCGGCGTCACGCCCTGGCGGTCGCTGATCGATGGATCGGCATCCTTCGCCAGCAGAAAGCGCAGCCAGCTGATGTCGCGGCGCTTGGTGACAATCACCAGCGCGGTTTCGCCCGTTTCGGGATGCCGCGTGTTGATCAGCGAGGCATCGTCCTTCAACGCGTCGGTCGCTTTGGTCCCGTCGCGGCTGTCGACCGCCTGCAAAAAGGCATAGCCGCCGCGGAACTGCGCCTGCGCGGGGCCGTGAAGCAAGCCCGCCGCTGCGACCAGCGCGAGGAGGAAGGAGGCGAGGCGAAACTCCGCGCGTCGAAACATGGTCTGGGGGCCCTTGGGACAATTTGTCCGCCGCTGGCGCGACGACAATGGTTGATTTTCTGCGGTTAGCCGACCAAGGCTGGCCGCATGATGAATATCGCGAATATGGGACAAAAGCTTGTCCGCGCAAGCCTGATCGTCGTTTTTGGTGCGGGGCTCGCGGGATGCAATGCCCCGGGCGATGCGCCACCGGCGCGTCCGCCGCTCGAAGGCGCGCGCATCGGCGGTCCCTTCACGCTCACCGACCAGAATGGCAAGACCGTCCGCGACACCGACTTTGCGGGCAAATACCGCCTCGTCTATTTCGGCTACAGCTTCTGCCCCGACATCTGCCCGGTCGACCTGCAAAAGCTGATGCGCGGCCTGTCGCAGTTCGAAAAGGCCGACGCCGCGCGCGGCGCCAAGGTCGCGCCGCTGTTCATCACCGTCGACCCGGCGCGCGACACGCCCGCGGCGCTCAAACCTTTCGTTGCGCGCTATCATCCGCGCCTGCTCGGCCTCACAGGCACTCCCGAACAGATCGCTGCGGTCGCGAAAGCCTATGTCGTGACGTACAACAAGGTGCCGGGCTCGGCGCCCGACCGCTATCTGATGGCGCACAGCCAGCTCGCCTTCCTGATGGATCCCGCGGGCAAGCCCGTCGCGCTGCTGCCGCTCGACGATCCGTCGTCGGATATCGACGAGGGCGCCCCCGCGGCGGTCGCCGCCGAGCTGGCGAAATGGGTGAAATGATGGCGGGGGGGGCGACATCGAAGCGCCCCTTCTGGGAAGCGCCGCTCGCCACGCTCGACGCGGGACAGTGGGAGGCCTTGTGCGACGGCTGCGGCAAATGTTGTCTGCACAAGCTCGAGGATGAGGACACGGGCCGCATCTATCCGACCAATGTCGCGTGCCGCCTGCTCGACCTCACCACCGCGCGCTGCGGCAACTACAAGCACCGCCGCCGCCACGTCCCCGACTGTCTGACGCTGACCAAGGCGAAGGTTGCCGACATCGAATGGCTGCCGCAAACCTGCGCCTATCGCCTGCGCGCCGAGGGCGAGCCGCTGCCCGACTGGCATTATCTCGTCTGCGGCGACCGCGATGCGGTGCACCGCGCGGGCGAATCGATCGTCGGCTGGACGGTCGGCGAGGATATGGCCGGACCGCTGGAAAATCATCTTGTCGAACGCATCGTCTGACTTCGCGCCCGAGGGGCCGCACATCTGGGTGGGCGACGAAGCCTGGCCGGTGCGCGTCGTGCGCCATGCGCAGTCGCGGCGCTACCGCCTCGTTTTCGACGGTGCGCGCGGTGAACTCCGGCTGACGGTTCCGCGCCGCACCAACGAGCGCGCGGCGCTCAAATGGGCGAGCGAGCAACAGGCGTGGTTGGCCGAACAGGTCGGCAAGACGGCGCTGCCGGTGATCGTCGGTCCCGGCGCATCGGTTCCCTTCCTCGGCATCGAGCGTCATATCGACTGGGCGCCCACCGCTCCGCGCGCGATCCGCCTCGACGGAGAAAATTTGCGCGTCGGCGGCCCCGTCGAAACGGTCGGCCGGCGCATCGAACGCTGGCTGAAGAGCCAGGCACTCGATCTGATGGAGCGCGAAAGCCGCGAGATCGCTGGTGCGGCGGGGCTATCGGTCGGCCGTGTCGGCGTCGGCGATCCGCGCAGCCGTTGGGGCAGCTGCACGCATGACGGCGACCTACGCTACAGCTGGCGGCTCGTGATGGCGCCCGACCATGTCCGCCGAGCGACCGTCGCGCACGAGGTCGCGCACCTCCGCCATATGGACCATGGCCCCGCCTTCCACGCGCTCGTCGACGAACTGCACGACGGAGACGTTGCGGCGGCGCGCGGCTGGCTGCGCCGCGAGGGGCGCTCGCTTCACCGCTACCGCTTCGCCGCCTGACTAATTGTTCGCGCCGTCCGAAGGCGGTCGCTGTTGTTGCGACGGCCGGGCCGCGGATGGCGGCGCCTTGGGCACCGTAATGATCTTGGACTGGCCGCCATTTTTGGGCGCCGCGCCATCGTCGCCCGGCCCGCGCCGGCCCGTCTGCTCCTCGATCCATTGCTGGTCGAGCACCGGGCCATCTTCGGTCGGCGGCGGCGTCGGTCCCGTGGTTTCGGGTGGCCGGCTGTCATAGGGCAGCTCGATCGGCATGCCATTCTCGTCGACGAAACCTTCCTCGCCGGGCTCGCCCATATAGGCTTCGCCTTCGTCCTCGAGCTGCCATTCGGGCAGCACGACTTCGGTATCGAACTGCTCGACGGGGCGCCGCGCCACCGCGACGCGCATATAATCGGCAAAGGCCTTGGCGGGTGCGCGGCCGCCCTGCAGCCCGCCGACGGGCTTCGCATCGTCGCGGCCCATCCACACGCCGGTCGTGATCCCGCTCGAAAAGCCGAGGAACCAGCCGTCCTTGTTGCTCGACGTGGTCCCCGTCTTGCCCGCGACCGGGCGACCGATCTGCGCCGCCTTGCCCGTCCCGGTGTTGACCGCGGTTTGCAGCAGGTCGGTGATTCCCGCCGCGACCCAATGATCGACCAGCGTGTTGCCGCGTTCGGCAGGGCGCTGATAGAGCAGCTCGCCGCTCGCGGTCGTCACCTTGGTGATGCCGTAGGGCTGCACCGACACGCCGCCGCGCGACACCGCGGCAAAGGCGGCGGTCATGTCGATCACGCGCACCTCGGCGCTGCCGAGCACCATCGACGGGTGCGTGTTGACCGGCGTCGTGATCCCGAACCGGCGCGCCATGTTGGCAACCGCCGAAAACCCGACCTCGTCGCCCAGCTTCGCGGCGACGGTGTTGACCGAATAGGCAAAGGCGCTGCGCAGATCCATCGTGCCCGCGAAACGCCCCGACGAGTTGCGCGGGGACCAGCCGTTGATCGTCACCGGCTCGTCGACCACCGGATCGCCGACCTTATAGCCGGCTTCGAGCGCGGCCATATAGACGAACAGCTTCCACGCCGATCCCGGCTGGCGCAGCGCCTGCGTCGCGCGATTGTAGTTCGACGACACATAATCCCTGCCGCCGACCATCGCGCGCACCGCGCCGTCGCGGTCGAGCGACACCAGCGCGCCCTGCACGCCCTTCGGCGTATCGGCCTGGATCGCCGCAGTCGCAGCGCGTTGCATGCCAAGATCGATCGTTGTGTAAACGTCGAGCGCTTCGCTGCCTTCGTCGATCAGCAGGTCGAGCTGCGGCAGCGCCCAGTCGCTGAAATAGCGCGCGCTATTCTGGCCGGTTTCCTTTGCGAGCTGGACATTGGCGGGCTCGGCGCTGTCGGCCTGCGCGCGCGTGATCACGCCGGCATCGACCATGACGTCAAGCACAACGCCGGCACGGCCCAATGCTGCCTGCGCGTCGGCAGTCGGCGAATAGCGCGACGGCGCCTTGACGAGGCCCGCGACAACGGCGGCCTCCGACAGCGACATTTCGGTAGCGCTGTGGCCGAAAAAGCTGTTCGAGGCGGCGTCGATGCCATAGCTGCCGCCGCCGAAATAGACCTTGTTCAGATAAAGCTCGAGGATCTGGTCCTTCGAGAATTTCCATTCGAGCGCGAGCGCGAGGATCATTTCGCGCGCCTTGCGCTTGAAATCATAGCTGTTCGACAGGAAGATATTGCGCGCGAGCTGCTGCGTGATCGTCGACGCGCCCTGCAGGCGCCGGCCGCTGCCGCGATTCTGCAGCGCGACCGCTGCGGCGCGCGCCATGCCGACGGGGTCGAGCCCCGGATGATAGCGAAACCGCCGGTCCTCGACCGCGACCATCGCGTCCTGCATCACTTGCGGCGTTTCGCGCAGCGTCAGCCAGCGGCCGTAATTCGGCCCGAGCGACAGAAAGACGGTGCCGTCGGCGGCGCGGACGCGGATCGTCTGCCCCGCCGGCGATTTCTTGAGCTCCTCGAAGCTCGGCATGCGCTGTACTGCGATGCCGACCGCAACCGCCAGCGCGACAAGCCCGACGACCGCGAGGCCAAGGCCCCAGCGGACGGCGCGGCGCAGCCACACGCGCCAACGCGGCGGCTCGCCACCGGGCGTGCCGCTGCGCTTGCTGGACGATGACGATTTATTCGACGAAGCCTGCTGTCTTTCACGGCGCAAAGCCGGTGTTCCTTCCCTCACTGCGCCCCTGATGCGTCAGTCCGGGAAGGGGTTTTCAGTCCTTGCCGGTCTGTGCCTCATCCTGCCCGCGACCTTCGAAGTCAAGCGCCGCGCTGTTGATGCAATAGCGCAGCCCCGTCGGTCCGGGGCCATCGGGGAAGACATGGCCGAGGTGGCCTTCGCATTTGGCGCAGCGCACTTCGGTGCGGACCATGCCGTGGCTGGTGTCGGTCAGTTCCTTGACCGCACCGCCCTCGGCGGGCGCGGTATAGCTCGGCCAGCCCGAACCGCTGTCGAACTTGGTCCGGCTGTCGAACAGGGGTTCGCCGCAGTCGGCGCAGCGGTACACGCCGTCGCCCTTATGGTCGGTATATTTGCCGGTGAAGGCGCGCTCGGTGCCGCCTTCGCGCAGCACATGGTGCGCCATCGGGTCGAGGGTTTTTCTGGTGTTCGGATCGGTCATGGAGAATCTCCTTCGGATGGGCCGCTTCTTGGGGCCATCGCTGTTGCGCATAATATCGGCGCGGCGCCGCGCGACTGCAAGGGGGTGCGGTCAGCGCGGGTCGATCCGCGTCGCCTGCGATATCATTCGGACCATCGACGGAAAAAGTGACGCCGCACGGGGAATAAATCTGGCGGTTCCCCGATTCTCGCCCATTCGCCAGACGAGGTTGGCGAGCGCGAACGGCCGCGTCATCCGCGCGGCAAGCCGTTTCTGAAAGGCGGGTGCCGCCGCGCCGCGCCCGTCGCGCCACGCCGCCGCAGCAGCATCGGCGCTCGCGAGCGCGAGTCCCATGCCTTCGCCGGCGAGGCTCGGGATCACCCCCGCCTGATCGCCCAGCCGGAATAGTCCCGGCGCAGTCTCGTGTGTGCGCCAACCATAGGGGACATGCCCGATTGCATCGATCCCGCGCGCCCATTCGGCATGCGCCAGCCGTGCGCCGAGATGCGGCATCGCATCGCCCAATGCACACAGCAGCGTCGCCGGATCGCCGCCAACTTCGTCGAGCCGCGATTTATGGACCGCGAGACAGATATTGCCGCTGCCGTCCTCCTGCCGGACCAGCCCCGCATAACCGCGATCAAAGAGATGGAGTTCGACCGCGTCGCCGATCAGCTGTCCGAGCGCCGGATGCGCCGGAAGCCGCAACCGCAGCCCCATCACGGGGTCGGCGCGCTGCCATTCGGCGGGCTCGCGCGGAAAACCGCGAAAGCCGTGCTTGCCCGCGGCGAGGAAGATGGCTTGCGCCGTCAGGACACGGCCATCGCGCGTCTGCACCGCGCCGCCCTTGAGCGCCGTTGCGTGAACACCGCGTTCGAGACCGGCGCCCGCCGCCACGGCTACGGCTTGCAGTGCGCTATCGAGCCGGCGGCGCGACACGCCCATCGCCTCACCGGGCAGCGCCGTCTCGCTCTGCCGCCGACCCGCGAACAGGCGTACGCAGCGCACCGCCTGTCCACCGAGCGCCGCGCGGTCGATTCCGAGCGCGTCGAGGCGCTGCAATGTCTGCCAGCTCAGGAAACCGCCGCACAGCGCATCGCCGGTTTCGCGCGCGCGTTCGAGCAGCAGTGTCTTTGCGCCCGCGCGGGCCAATCCGATCGCCGCGGCCGACCCGGCGGGTCCGGCGCCGACAACGATCGCGTCGGTCACCGGATATGCTCGACGCAGAGGCGATAGGGGAAGCTGCGGAAGATACGGCATTCGCTTGCCGTATCGGGCAGCGCCTCGGCCAGCATCGCCCGCCATTCGGCGCGGCGAAAGCTGCGCCCGACCGACAGCTGGCCGTCGCGCCGCACGATCGGGTCGACCCAGGCAAGCGTCGCGAGAAGAGGATAGCCGGCGAACGGCAGGCGCTGGCGGTGCAGGTCGTTGACCAGCCAGCCGCGCGCCGCTTCGCCTTCCATGAAGCGCAGGAATTCGCTGCGCTGCCCCGGCGTCATGTGATGGGTGACGAGGCTCGACAGGATGATGTCCCACCCCTGCCCCGCGAGCGCGCGGTAATCGCCGGTGATCAGCCGCGCGCGTTCGCCGAGCCGTACCGCCGCCACTGCCTCGCTCTTGCGATTGAGGTCGACGCCAACGAGGTCGAGCGCGACCCCGCGCCTTTCGCCCCAGCGTGCGATCCGCGCGAGCATGTCGCCTGCGCCGAACCCGACGTCGAGGATGCGCCACGGCTTCGACCCGATGCCGCGCGCGCGCACCCGTTCGAGAAAGCCCAGCGTTGGACGCGGCGCCATCGTCAGCCCGTTGACGCGCGACAGGTCGGCGAGCACGCGGGCATAGCGTTCGGGCGAAAGCTCGGCCGCGTCCATTTCCTCGTCGCGATCGATCGGCACACGAAGGCTGGCGAAGGGGTTCATGACGCGGTGAAGCGGATCGCTTCGGCGGCGAGCCCGGGACCGAAGGCGATCGCAATCCCCTCGCCCGTCGCGCCGCGCGCCATCATGTCGGCGAGCACGAACAATATGGTCGCCGACGACATATTGCCGAAGCGCGCGAGCACCGCGCGGCTATCGGCGAGCGCCTCGGGCGCCACGTCCAGCGCATGCTCGACGGCATCGAGCACCGATCGGCCGCCGGCGTGGACCGCGAGCAACGGCGGGGCGCCGCCATCGCCGAACAGCTCGCGCTGGACGCCAGCGTCGGCGAGCGTTTCGCGCAGCCGGCCGGGCACCTCGCCCGACAGCGTCATCTCGAACCCCTTGTCGCCGATGTCCCAGCGGATCAGTTCTTCGCTGTCGCCGAGCGCAAGGCTGCGCCCTTCACCGAGTTCAAGCCCATTTGGGTCGGCCGATACGATTCCCGCCGCCGCGCCATCGCTGAACTGGAGCATCGCAAGCAAAGGCTCGGGCTCGTCGGCGAGGCTGAGGTGGAGCGTCGACAGCTCGACGCTGACCACCAGCACCACGGCGTCGGGTTCCGAGCGCACGATATGCCGCGCGGTGCGCAGCGCGGTAACCCCCGCATAACAGCCCATAAAGCCGATCAATACGCGCTCTACGGTCGGTGCGAGCCCCAGTCGCCGCGCGAGGATCTGGTCGATCCCGGGCGCGACGAAGCCGGTGCAGCTCGCGACAACGATATGCGTGACGCGCGCCGGTTCGAGCGCATCGCCGAGGTTGGCAATCGCCTGCATCGCAAGCTCGGGCGCGTGCTGCGCATAGGCCGCCATTCGAACCGAGGTCGGCGGCAGGCCGGGGACATCGTAGAATCCGCCCGCCGCCACTGGCGATCCGCCATTTTCTGTCGGCGGCAGCACCGACCAGCGATGCTCGATCCCCGACCGCGCAGTCATCCGCGTGAAGATCGCGCGCACCCGCTCGTCGGTCAGCCGCGGCGTCGCCCAGTCGATGAAGGATACATGGATATCATGCCCCGGCACCGCGGTGGCGAGGGCGTTGAGCCGGGGGAACGGCAGGGGTGTGGTCATCGCGCACATGTGGCCGAAAAGCGGGGAACAGGCCAGCGATTAGCGCCGCGCCGGCTTTACCGCGGCTTAACCATGTCACGGCTATCGTGATGGGTGTGAAATTGCGTCTTTTCCTTGGCTTTGCGCTCGCGTTCGGTGGCGCGCCCTCCGCGGGCGCGCAATGTCTGCTCTGCGCACAGGACAAGGCGGCGGGCGCGACGGCACGCCAGGCCGAGATGCCGCTGCGCGTCGAGGTCGAAACCCAGCTCGACATGGGCCGCGTCGCGGTCGGTGCGATGGGCGGCGAGGTCGAGCTTGATCCCGCGTCGGGTATCCGGCGCGTGCGCGGCGACGTCGTCGACCTCGGCGGGTTCGCGCTGACCGGTACCGTCACCGTGCGCGGCGAACCGGGCGCCGAGGTGCGCGTGATCCTGCCTGCAAGCGTCGATCTTGAAAGCGGCCACGGCCGCACCGCGCGCGTCACCGGCCTTGTCACCGATCTCTCTGCCGCGCCGCGCCTTAGCGCGGACGGCCGCCTGATCTTCCGCTTCGGCGGCCGCCTCCAGATCGCCGGCCTCGACGACGGCGACTATCGCGGGCGCATCCCGGTGACGGTCGAGTATCAATAGAGGCGCGTGTCTGCGCGGGGTATTAGTCGCGCGACCCGAACAGCGCCGTCCCGACGCGCACATGCGTTGCACCCAGCATGACCGCGGTCTCATAATCGCTGCTCATCCCCATTGAGCGTAGCGGCAGGCCGTTTCGTTCGGCGAGTTCATCGAGCAGCGCGAAAAAGGGCGCGGGTTCGATATCGGCCGGCGGGATCGCCATCAGCCCGTCGATCTTCAGCCCGGCGTCCTTCGCTTCGGCCAGCAGCGCGGGCAGGTCGGCGACCGTGCAGCCGCCCTTTTGTTCCTCGTCGCCGATATTGATTTGTACGAATAATTGCGGCTGCTTGCCCGCCTTCTGGCAAGCCTTCGAAATCGCCTGCACCAGCGAGCTGCGGTCGAGCGAATGGATCGCGTCGAACAGCGCCACCGCTTCCTCGGCCTTGTTCGATTGCAGCTGGCCGATCAGGTGGAGCACGATATCGGGGGTTTCGGCGCGCAGCTCGGGCCATTTTGCCGCAGCTTCCTGTACGCGATTTTCGCCGAAATGGCGCTGGCCCGCAGCGATCAACGGGCGGATCGCCTCCGCGTCGTGCGTCTTCGACACAGCGATCAGGCAAATCTCGTCGGTCCGCCGCTGCGCACGCTTGGCCGCGTCCGCGATATGGGCCTGCACGTCGGCCAGCCGGTCTGCTGCTTCGCTCATCGTCTCGTTTCCATCCCGCGCGTTGCGCGCGCTCGCGACGCGCCTATAGAAAGGGCGATGACCGGGCGCCACCCCCTGCCGAACGCATGGCTGTTCAGCGACGAGCGGATCGCGGCCGGTATCGTCGAACTCGCGGCATCGCTTCCGCCCGGCAGCGGCATCGTCTTCCGGCATGACGGCCTCGCGCCGGCCACGCGTTTCCGGCTGCTGCGGCGCTTGATGCGTATCGCGCGCGTACGGCGATTGACCGTGATTCTCGCGGGATCACCGGCGGCGGCGAGCCGCTGGGGTGCCCACGGCGTCCACCTCCGCCAGCACGACGCAAAGCGGGCAGGGCAGGCGCATCGGCTTGGCCTGTTGCTGACCATGCCCGTCCATGACGCGTGCGAGGCGCGCCGTGCACGTCGCGCCGGGGCAAGGGGCGTCTTCATTTCGCCGCTCTATCCGACCCGCTCGCATCCCGGCGCGCCGGCGCTCGGGCGCGCGGCGTGGTTACGGCTCGCGCGCCTGTCGGGCGCGCAGCCGATCGCGCTCGGCGGGATGAGCCCGTCGCGCGCACGCGCGCTAAACCGCGTGAGCGGGCGCAAACCCGGTTGGGCTGCGATCGATGCTTGGGAGAAGCAGGCGACGAAGCGCCGGAGTCGTCAGAAGCGGAACGCGGTTCCGATATAGACCGCTTGGCTGTCGCGGCGCGTATCGGTCAGCGGTTCGACGCGGTCGTCGCTCTTGTACCGGACGCCTGCGGTGACATCGATATTCTTTGTCAGGCGATAGCTGCTGACGACATCGACGGCCGACGCTTCGCCGGGAGCGGTGACGCGATCGGTTGCCCCGCTCGGGTCGCTTGGGCGGTTGACCATACGCGTGGCGAAGCGCGACTTCTTCTCGTCCTGTTCCGGGGCCTTCGCGACCGGCAGGTTGCGAAGGTCGGTGCCGCGCGGCAGCGCCGGCGTGACGAATTTCTCGAAGCCCACCGATGCACCCAGATTATAGGCGACGGGGGTGATGGCGATCGGTGCGGTCCGGCCCGCGGCAAGCGCGGAGGTGCGCGCGGCGCTCGATGCGTCGTCGCGGGCGCGAATCACGACGGTGATCGCACGGTTCTTGCGGCTGTCGTCGGTCAGCGCGGGGGTGAAGCTGAAGCTGCCGCGCTGTTCCGCCGACATCTTGTTATAGCGCGCGATCAGCCGCTCATCGCCCGATGCGGGGGTGAACTGGCCGAGAAGCGATTCCGAAAGCGCGGTGTCGCGGATGCGGTCGCTGTTCGACATCGCGGCGAGGGCTGGCGGAAGCGCAAGCGAAACCACCGCCAAAGCGGTGAGACTTCCCTTCCAAAAATGTCGCGACGTCCGCGCCATTGCTCTGCGACTCCAACCCCAATCGGATTCTTCAAATAGGACTCCCGGCGCGACATTGCCAGTGAATCCCGCCAAATTGTTGCAACGATTCCGATTTTTGCCGAAATTGTTGCCCGATCAGCACAGTGCGTTTCAAATCTGACCAGAATCTGAACGGCCGAGTCGCAGAAATTGCCGCGCTTGCAGGGTGGCGGCAAGGGCGATAGAGACGCTGGCAATTCCGTTCCGCGCGGCCGATTTCCACGTCGGACGGGCTCAAGAGATAAGGTGTACCCGCATGTCCCAGCTTTCCGTCCCTGCCCGGTTTGGCGCCACGCTCGGTCGCCGTCCGGCCGCGCTCGCGTTGCTCGGGCTCGCGGCGCTTGGCCTTTCGGCGTGCGCGAACAAGGAACGGCCGCGCGCCGACCTCGCCGCCAGCCAGGTCACGACGATCGGCGTGAACAGCTATTTGTGGCGCGCCTCGCTCGACGCGCTCTCGTTCATGCCGTTGCTTCAGGCCGATTCGTCGGGCGGCGTCGTGATCACCGACTGGTATGCGAACCCGGCGAACCCGGGCGAGCGGATGAAGGTCACCGTGTCGATCCTCGATCGCGACCTGCGCGCCGACGCGCTGCGCGTTGCGGCCTCGCGCCAGGTGTCGCAGGGCGGCACATGGGTCGACGCGCCGGTTCAGGCGGCGACGGTTCAAAAGCTCGAGGAAATCATCCTCACCCGCGCCCGCGACCTGCGCCGCGGCGCCTTCAGGGACTAATTCGGCGGCGCGCCATCGCGCCACCGACCAGACTAACGGGGTAACCGACGAATGACCCGCGAACCGCGCTTTGGCGCCCTCGCCGCCGACGCCCGCTGGCAAAAGGCGTGGGAGGCGGCGAACAGTTT
>Ga0209676_1001448_pt1 | contig 22345 bp, 19 predicted proteins | sample AraplaCvi_mLB_r2_FD_184282 | JGI IMG/M metagenome (GOLD analysis project Ga0209676, IMG submission 184282) | Arabidopsis root microbial communities from North Carolina, USA - plate scrape MF_Cvi_mLB_r2 (SPAdes) (version 2) | ecosystem: Host-associated > Plants > Roots > Endosphere | place: USA... | reverse complement strand
GCGACTGTTCCGTGTCTGATGTCTTCGAGCAGGTCGAGGAGGAGCTTCGCTCCGAACGCTACAAGCGTCTCGCCCGCACCTGGCTGCCCGTCGTGGGCGGCGTTCTTCTGGTCGCCCTGATCGCCGCGCTGGCCTGGTGGGGCTGGCAGTCGTGGGAGACGTCGAAGGCCGACAAGGCGTCCGTCGCCTATGAGCGTGGTCTCGAGGCCCTGCAGGCCAACAACGCCGTCGGCGCCGACGCCGCCTTCGTGCAGGCGGCCAAGGAAGGCAACGGGGCCTACAAGTCCCTGGCCCTGCAACAGCGCGCCGGCATCGCCCTGGACGCCGGCCGTGACGCCGAGGCCCTGTCCCTGCTGGACGAGGCCGCCAAGGCCTCGCGCGATCCGCTGATCGCCGACGCCGCCGCCTTCAAGGCGCTGCTGTTGGCGATCGACATTGAAACGCTGGAACAGGTCCAGGCCCGCGCCAAGGCCCTGACCGGCGACAAGCGTCCGTTCAACGCCTTCGCCCGTGAAGCGGAGGCCATGGCCCTGCTTCAGCACGGCAAGACCGCTGAGGCCAAGGACATGCTGGCCGTCCTGAAGAACGATCTGGATACGCCGGAAGTGGTCACCCGCCGCGCTCAGCTGGCGATCGACGTGATCGATTCGGGCAACGCCGCCAATCTTCAGGCCATCGAGCGCCAGATGGCCGCCGCCGCCGCCTCCGCGGCTGCCCGTCCGGCCGCCGCCCAGGCTCCGGCCGCGCCGCAGCCTGCCCAATCGCCCGCGGCTCCGGCCCGCCCGTGATCCCCGCCTCCAGGACGTTCGCCATGAACCGTGTGCTTAAAGTCGCCCTGCTGTGCGGGCTCGCCATGACCGTCGCCTCGTGCGGCACCGTGCGCCGCGCGCTGCCCTTCGGCCTCGGCGGCTCGGAAGGCAACACCGCCACGGCCACGGAAGGCCAGCGCATCTCGGTGCTGGAGTTCGAACAGCAGCTGGCCCCCTCGGCCGCCCTGTCGGGCCGTGACTTCTTCATCCCGGGTCCGCAGGCGGCCACCGCCTGGACCCAGCCGGGCGGCACCGCCGAGAACGCGGTCGAGCACGTGATCGGCGCGGCGGACTTCCAGATCGCCTGGCGTCGCGGCATCGGCGCGGGCTCCTCGCGCACCCATCAGGTGATGGCGCCCGTCGTGGCCGACAACGGCCGGGTCTTCGTGCTGGACGGCGAATCCACCGTCTCGGCCCTGGACGCCAGCACCGGCGCGGTCGCCTGGAAGGTCAACATCAAGCCTGAAGAGCGCGAGGGCCGTAGCGGCTTCCTCGGCATCGGCGGCGGCTCCAGCGGCGGCGGCTTCGGCGGCGGCGTCGCCGTGGGCGGCGGCAAGGTCTTCGTTTCGTCCGGCTACCGCTCGGTGACCGCCATCGACCAGGCGTCGGGCGCGGTCCTCTGGACCACCCCGGTCGACGTGCCGATCCACGGCGCGCCCACGGTCGCGGGCAGCCGCGTCTTCGTGGTCGACGTCGAGAACCAGATCCTGGCCTTCGACACCACGACCGGTCAGCAGGACTGGTCCTTCCGCGGCATTCCGGAACCGGCCCGCATCATGCGCGCCTCCAGCCCGGCGGTGACCGGCGACACGGTGATCGCGCCCTTCTCGTCGGGTGAAGTGACCGCCCTGCGCGCCTCGACCGGCCAGTCGCTGTGGACCCAGGTCCTGTCGCGCACCAGCCGCACCAGCGCCCTGTCGGAAATCCGCGACATCGCGGGCCGTCCGGTGATCAGCCGCGGCATCGTCTACGCCGTCAGCCACTCGGGTGTGCTGCAGGCCATGGACATCCGCTCGGGCCAGCCCAAGTGGCAGCTGCCGATCGCCGGCGTCAACGCGCCCCTGCCGGTCGGCGACGTCGTCTATGTCGTCTCCAAGAGCGGCGAGCTGACGGTCATCAACCGCGACAGCGGCCAGGTCTACTGGACCCGCGACCTGAACGAAGGCCGCGTGCACCAGGAAGGCGGCTTCCTGGGCTTCTTCGATCGCACCGTGACCCCGGAATGGTCGGGCCCGCTGCTGGCGTCGAACCGCCTGCTGCTGGTCAATTCCGAAGGCGAACTGGTCGCCCTGGATCCCAAGACCGGCGCCCAGACCGCGACGCTGAAGCTCGGCGCCGCCTCCTTCATCGCCCCGGCCGCCTATAACGGCTCGGTCTATGTGCTCACCGATCGGGGCGATCTGATCAGCATTCGCTGACGGAAACCTCCGAACTGCGTTAGAAGGCCGACATGGCTCTCAAAGTCGCCATCGTCGGCCGCCCCAACGTGGGCAAGTCGACACTATTCAATCGCCTCGTCGGCAAGCGCCTCGCGCTGGTCGATGACCGCCCCGGCGTGACCCGGGACCGTCGCTATGCCGACGGCAATATCGGCGACATGGATCTGACCCTGATCGACACCGCCGGCTACGAGGACGTCACCGACGAAAGCCTCGAGTCCCGGATGCGCGAGCAGACGGAAGCGGCCATGGACGACGCCGAGCTGATCCTGTTCATGATGGACGCGCGCGAAGGCGTGACCTCGCTGGACCGCATCTTCGCCGACCGGCTGCGCAAGGTGCACAAGCCGGTCATCCTGCTAGCCAACAAGGCCGAGAGCCGCGAGAGCGGCGGCGGCGTCGGCGAGGCCCATGCCCTGGGCTTCGGCGAGCCGGTGGCCATCTCCGCCGAGCACGGCGAGGGCATGGCGGACCTGTATCAGGCCATCCTAGCCGCCTCCGCCGACATCTTCATCGAAGAGGTCGAGGAAGCCGACAAGCCGATCCGCATCGCCGTCATCGGCCGCCCGAACGCCGGCAAGTCGACCCTGGTCAACCGCCTCCTGGGCGAGGACCGCCTGCTGGTCGGGCCGGAAGCGGGCATCACCCGCGACTCCATCTCGGTCGACTGGGAATACGAAGGCCGTCCGATCCGCTTCGTCGACACCGCCGGCATGCGCCGCAAGGCGCGGGTGCAGGAGAAGCTGGAGAAGCTGTCGGTCGCCGACACCATCCGGGCCATCACCTTCGCCGAGGTGGTGATCCTGATGATGGACAAGGACAACGCCTTCGACATCCAGGACCTGCAGCTGGCCGATCTGGTCGAGCGTGAGGGCCGGGCGCTGATCTACGTCGCGTCCAAGTGGGACCTCGAAGAGGAGCCGCAGGCGCGTATGGCCAAGCTGAAGAGCATGGCCGAGGACAAGCTGCCCCAGCTGAAGGGCACGCCGTTCGTGGCCCTGTCATCGCACAGCGGCCGGGGCGTCGAGCGCCTGATGCCCGCCGTGCTCCAGGCCTATGACACCTGGTCGGTCAAGGTGAAGACCAAGGACCTGAACACCTGGCTGTCCATGGCGACCCAGCGGCACCCGCCGCCCGCCGTCGACGGCAAGCGCATCAAGCCGAAATACATCGCCCAGACCAAGGCTCGTCCGCCGACCTTCGTGCTGATGGCCAGCCGCGCCGAGTCCATGCCGGACCACTACAAGCGCTATCTGGTCAACTCGATCCGCGAGAGCTTCGACCTGCCGGGCACGCCCATCCGCCTGACGGTCAAGTCGAGCGGCGACAATCCCTATGCCGAGGGCGGCGCCAAGTCCGGGCCGGAACGCTACAAGGGCGACGCCAAGACCGCACCGCGCCGCGTGAAGAAGGCCGAGAAGGCGGAAGCCCTGTCGAACCTGCCCGGCAAGGCGCTGGAGCAGAAGAAGACCCGCAAGCACCAGCCCAAGATCGTCTCGGGCGTGAAGGCCAGTTCGTCCAAGAAGGCCGGCTCCTCCATCGCCGTCCAGAAGGGCGCGCGCGGCGGGGCCCGTCAGGTGTCGCGCTCGGGCCGGATCCGCACGGGTCAGAAGCACGCGCCGAAGAAGTAAGGGCGCTGGACAGGGAGTACGGCGATGCCGCGGGGTGGAGCGATCATTCTGATCCTTCTCGTGCTCGCGTTCGCGGGCCTCGCGGCTTGGTCCAGCAACCGCCGGACCGACTACTTCCCGCAGGATCTGAACCATGCGGTGTCGGCTTGCGAGGTCGCGCCCGGTGTTGTCGAGCAGCAGGTCGTCCTCGAGGAAAGTGCCGATCGGTGGCTCTCGGCCGAGCTTTCCGACGTGGGAGAACCTTCCCTCTACCGCCGGCCGGCCTCGACCCCACGTTCCGTTCGGCTGACATGGCTGGGCGCTTTTCGTCACCCGGTCGTGGTGCGCGTCGATACGCTGCCTAACGGGCAGCAGCGGCTTACAGCCATGGAGGGACCGGGCGGAGCGGGCTTCGGTCCGGCGGGCGATCCGGTGGAACCCCGGAAGATGATCCGCGTCCTCACGCGAGAGGAGACGGCCGGACTGCGGGTCGCCGTGGACGACGCGCGCCTGTTCTCGGCGCCGTCTTCCGGGTGCCGCCGCGGCATCGATGAAGGCCGTGTGGTTCTGGAGGGGGCGGACCCCCAGGCGGGCTATCGATACCGGAGCCTTCAGTCACCGATAAAAGAGGATAAGCGCCTTGCCCTGTATCTTCTCAGCTTGGCCGGTTGGGACAAGTTCTAGCAGGCCGGCCGCCCCGCCGCGGTCTTGAGCCGCGCCAGAAGCCCATCCCGATACGACCGGCTGACCACCAGCTCCGCGCCGCTGTCCATCGTCAGCCGCCAGGCGCCGTCGGCCAGCGGTTTGAGCTCACGGACGTGGGCCAGGTTGATCAGGGTCGAGCGATGCCCGCGGGCGAAGCCGTGGGCGGCGAGGCGGGTCTCCAGCGTCTGCAAGGTCTCGCGAAGCAGACCTTCGCGGTCGCGCCAATGGATGACGGCGTAGTTGCCCGCCGAGGCGATCCATTCGATCTCCGAGACGTCCACCGGCGCGCGGCCTTTGCCGACCGAGACCATCAGCCGTTCCGGCGACGCCGCCGCGCTGGCCTGCGCCCGGGCTTCGGCCAGGGCGGCGGACAGGGCGTCCACCTCGGCCTTCTGGCGCAGGGCGCGGCGCCAGTGGGCGACCGCCAGACCGGCGGCGCAGACGGCGGTGTACAGCAGCAGGGCGACCGGCAGGCGGTCGATGACCCGGGCCGCGATCTCGCCGCCACTCCACCCCGCGTGCCGCATGACGCCGTCGATGACTGTCGAGGCCCAGGCGGACAGGGCGACGGTGGGCGGGGTCAGGGCGGTCAGCACCCCGATGCCCCGCCACTCGGCCCCGAACCGCCTCAGCACCGCCCAGACCAGCAATCCCATCGCTACCGTCGGGGCGAAGACCAGCCCGGCCCAGAGCAGGGAGGTCGGCAGGTCGACGCCGTGGTCTCGCCGCAGGAACCAGGCCGCCGAGATCACCGTCGCCGCATAGCTGTAAGCGGCGACCAGGCCCACGCCCGCCTCGAATGGAATGCGCCGCAGCGCGGGCATCAGGCCGCCGCCGCGCGCAGGCGTCGCCGGCGCTGAACCACCAGCACGGCGATCCAGATCACGGTCAGGGTCTGGAACAGCAGCGTCGGCCAGAGGGCGCTCCACGGGGCGGGGATGAAACGGAGGAAGTTGCCGGAGAAGGCGCTCAGCACCGCCGCATAGGCGCCGAGCATCTTCCACAGATGCTCATAGCGCCACAACTCGGGACTGAAGGGCCCGTCGGTCGGACGCAGGAAGCGCCACAGGTCCCACAGGCTCATGCCGAGCGCGCCGTAGACCAAGGCCAGGGAGATGGCCGCCGGTCCGACGTTGTTCCCGGTCATGACCTGCCACAGCACCAGCAGGCCCACCCCGGCGATGGCCAGGGTCACGCCCCAGTCCAGTCCGGTCGCCCGATCCGCCCGCCTCAGGTCCGGCCGCTTGCGCCCCAGGACGCGCAGGCCCGAGAACAGGGTCAGGGTCGCCGCCGCCGACAGCGCCAGCAGATAGCTGTTCATCTTCAGCACGGTCATCGCCCAGGCGGCGGCCAGCAGCACGGCCATCAGCCCGGCGAAGATCCGCCCGGTGAGACGATGCAGGCGCGAACCCTTGCGCGTCAGGACCGGGGCGATCCCGATCAGGACCGTGCCGAGACCGGCGGTGATGTGAACGGCGAGGAGGAGGGGATAGATGGACATGCGCCCATCCGCGCCCACCTCGCCGATCCGCTCAAACGGATTGGGACGGGACGCGGGCCGACGGGACGAACGCCGGCGCTTGATCCGTCATCGCCCGATGCGACACTGCGGATCAGAATCGGGGGAGCTCATCATGATCCGGACCATAGCGGGTGTTTCGCTGGCCTTTTTGCTGACCGGCGCGGCCGTGGCCCAGGAGGCGCCGGCGACGACCTGCGCGATCGCCACGGCGCCCGCGGTCGAACGGCCGGTCAAGCCGACCCGGCCGCCGCTGCCGACCTGTGTGAACGAGGCGCGCGGCACCCATACCTGCCGGGGCAATGTCCTGCGGGAGTATGAGGCGTCCATGACCCGCTATCAGGGCGAGTTCAACGCCTATGTCGACGCGGTGAACGCCTATCTGGGCAAGCTGGAAACCTATACCCGCGAGGCCGTCGCCTATGCGGAGTGCGAGCGCCGGATCGTCATGCCCAACAGCATCATCACCGGTTGATCGGCGCTCAGACCAGGGCCGACGACTGCGGGCCCGCGGTCCATTCCTTGAAGCTGACCGTCAGGGGCGGCTCCAGGTCCGGGCGGGCCAGTTCGACCACCAGCGGGCCGATGGCCGACGGGTGGATGTTCTGTTGCGGATCCTCGCCCGGATAGGCCTGGGCGCGCAGGGCGGTGCGCATCCGGCCCGGATCGACGATGGAGACGCGGATCGGCATCGACTCGATCTCGTCGGCCCAGCACTTCATCAGGGCTTCGGCGCCCGCCTTGGTCGCCGCATAGGCGCCCCAGAAGGCGCGCGGGACGGCGGCGACGCTGGTGGTCAGGTGGATGACGCGCGCGGCGTCCGACGCCTTCAGCAGCGGCTCCAGCGAGCGGATCAGGCGATAGACGGCGGTGAAGTTGGTCTTCTCGACCTTGGCGAAGCCGCGCGGGTCGGCGTTCGACACCGGCGTCAGCCCCTCGGCGCCCATGGTCGCGGCGGCCTGGACCCATATGTCGATCTTGCCGAAGCGCTGGTAGATCGCGCCGCCCATGCGGTCGATGCCGCCGCCGTCGACCAGGTCGAAGGGGATCAGGGTCGCGTGCTGGCCGGTGGCCGCATAGATGGCGTCGTCCAGCTCTTCCAGCCCGCCCTGCGTCCGCGCCGTGGCGATCACATGGGCGCCGGCCTTGGCCAGGGCGAGGGCGCTCTCATAGCCGATGCCGCGCGAGGCCCCGACGACGAGGGCGATGCGGTCTTTCAGGGGAAGATCAGTCATGGCGCGCCTGATAGCGCGGCCTCACCGGGACCGGAAGCGAAACCGGCTCAGTAACCGGCGGCGGGACGCCACAGGCTGAAGCTGACGCCCTGATCGTCACACACCACGGCCGACCGGCCGGACGCGCTGTCCGACGGCACAGCCGCCTTGCCGCCCAACTCGTTCACGCGGACGCACAGGGCGTCCACGTCATCGACGCGGAAATACAGGTGGGTGAAGTCCTTGGCCCGCTCGACCTTGGCGAAGCCGAACGGCGGATCGCTGTCGGCGACATGGGCATAGGTCGGGTTCGAGGCGTCCTCATCGAACCGCCAGCCGAACAGGGCGCCGTAGAAGGCCTTGGCCTTCTCGATGTCGAGGGTGTCGAGGGTGAAATAGCCGAGCTGGACCATAGGTCCTTAAGCGCTCACCAGCAGCGAAAGTTGCCGGCTGTTGTCTTCGCGGCCGCCTTCCTCGATTTCACGGTCCAGCAGGCGGGTCGGGTAGTCGCCCGTGAAGTAGTGGTCCGTGAACTGCGGCGCGTGCGCATCGCGCGGACCGGCCTCCATGGCGCCGTACAGGCCGTCGACCGACAGGAAGCCCAGGGAGTCGACCTCCAGATAGGCGCGCATCTCTTCCAGCGTCTTGTTGGCGGCGATCAGTTGGTCCCGCTCCGGCATGTCGATGCCGTAGAAGTCGGGGTACAGGATCGGCGGCGAGGCCGAGCGCAGGTGGACCTCGGTCGCGCCCGCCGCGCGCACGGCGCGGACCAGCTTCACCGAGGTGGTGCCGCGCACGATCGAGTCGTCGATCAGCACCACGCGCTTGCCGGCCAGAACCTCGCGGTTGGGGCTGTGCTTCATGCGCACGCCCTTTTGACGGGCGCCTTGGCTGGGCTGGATGAAGGTGCGGCCCAGATAGTGGCTGCGGATGATGCCCATCTCGTAGGGGATGCCGCTTTCCTGGGCGTAGCCGAGGGCCGCCGGGACGCCGGAGTCGGGCACCGGCACGACCACATCGGCTTCGACCGCGTGCTCGCGCGCCAGGCCGCGGCCCATGCGCTTGCGGACCTCATAGACCGACTTGCCGTTCACGACGCTGTCGGGGCGGGCGAAGTAGACATATTCGAACAGGCAGGGACGGGCGGCCTTGGTCGGGAAGGGCTTGATCGAGCGCAGGCCCTCGTGGTCGATGACGATGACCTCGCCGTTCTCCACGTCGCGCTCGAAGGTGGCGCCTATGGTGTCCAGCGCGCAGCTCTCGGACGCCAGCACCCAGGTGTCGCCCAGGCGCCCCAGCACCAGCGGGCGGATGCCCAGCGGGTCGCGCGCGCCGATCATCTTGGAGCGGGTCTGGCAGACCAGGGCGTAGCCGCCCTCGATCCGGCCGATGGCGTCGATGAAGCGATCGACGATCTTGGCCTTACGGCTGCGGGCGATCAGGTGAAGGATCACCTCGGAGTCCGAGGTCGACTGGAAGATGGCGCCTTCCGACACCAGCTGGCTGTGCAGGTATTTGAAGTTGGTCAGGTTGCCGTTGTGGGCGATGGCGATGCCGCCCTGGTCCAGATCGGCGAACATCGGCTGGATGTTGCGCAGGAAGCTGCCGCCGGCGGTGGAGTAGCGGGTGTGGCCCACGGCGGCCGATCCCGGCATCCGCTCGGCCAGATTGGCGCCGCCGAAGGCCTCGCCCACCAGGCCCATGTGGCGCTCGGTGTAGAAGCGGGCGTCATGGACGCTGGCGATGCCGCAGGCTTCCTGGCCGCGATGCTGCAGGGCGTGCAGGCCCAGGGCGACGATGGAGGAGGCTTCGTCCTGGTCCGCGCCCCAGACGCCGCAGACGCCGCATTCCAGGCGCGGACGGTCGTCGTCGGCGTCGCGATGGTGCTCCCGGTGGACGACCGGGGCGGCGATGGAATGGTCGAGGCGGCTCATCGTGGGGCTCCGATGAAGCGGTAAGGACTCTAGCGTCGGGCGGACGGCGGCGAAGTATTGTCTGTTTGGGGCGAGGGCAAGGCTTCATCGTCCGAAAACCCTTTGCTCACGGACGAACTGACGACCGGAGACAGGGCGTCAGCCCCCCGGCCGATGCCCGGCAGGATGATCTGGATGGCGCGGGCCGCGCCCGCCGTCACCGGCCGCAGGGCCGCCTCGCTGAGCCAGCGCGGGGTCCGCTCGCCCGGCATGGCGGCGACGATGACCAGATGCACCGCGCCCAGCAGCACCAGCCCACGCGCCGCGCCGACGAAGACGCCGATGAACCGGTCCACGCCGCCCAGCTGCGGATGCGCCTGCGCCCGCTTGGACAGGATGGAGCCGAAGATGCGGATGCCGAAATAGACCAGCAGGAAGGACAGGATGGCCGCGAAGATGGTCCCGGCCCAGTCGGGATCGACCAGGCCGCGCCCCAGAGGCGCCGTCAGGGGCAGGGCGACCAGGGCCAGGAAGGCGGCCAGAACGAAGCTGAGCAGGGTGATGATCTCACGCGTGCCACCGCGCACCCATCCGGCCGCGGCCGAGGCGATCAGAACCAGAATGGCGACGACGTCAAAACCGTTCATGCGCGCTCGAAACCCGGACGTGCGTCCTCAATAGCGGTTTTGCGAGATTCGTTCGACGGCTTCGCTGAGTCGGCTGATGGCCGTGACCTTCACCCCTTTGTCCTTGACCGTCAGGACCGGGGACAGGGCCTGGTCGAAGCCCAGCTTCTGGGCCTCGCGCAGGCGGGCCTCGGCCCGGCCCACGGCGCGGATCTCGCCGGACAGGCTGATCTCGCCGAAGACGACGCAGCCCTGGGGCAGGGGCATGTCCATGGCCGAGCTGATCAGGGCCGCCGCCGCCGCCAGATCGGCCGCGGGCTCATTGATGCGCAGACCCCCGGCGACGTTCAGATAGACGTCCTGATCGCCGAAGCCGATGCCGCAGCGCGCCTCCAGCACCGCCAGAACCATGGCCAGACGGCCCGTGTCCCAGCCCACCACGGCCCGGCGGGGCGTGCCGTAGGCCGACTTCGAGACCAGGGCCTGCATCTCGACCAGCACGGGGCGTGAGCCCTCGATACCGGCGAACACCGCCGCGCCCGGCGCCCGGTCCTTGCCCTCGCCCAGGAAGAGCGCCGACGGATTGGACACCTCGCGCAGGCCGCCGTCGCCCATTTCGAACACCCCGATCTCATCGGTGGCGCCGAAGCGGTTCTTGCCCGCGCGCAGGATGCGGAAGGGGTAGCCGCGCTCGCCCTCGAAGCTGAGGACGGCGTCGACCATGTGTTCGACGACGCGGGGGCCGGCGACCTGGCCGTCCTTGGTGACGTGGCCGACCAGGATGACGGCGGGGCCGCCCGACTTGGCCAGGCGCACCATCTCGCTGGCGCAGGCGCGGACCTGGGTCACCGAACCCGGTCCGGCCTCATGGGCGTCGGACCACAGGGTCTGAATGGAATCGACGATGACGATGTCGAACTTCTCACGCTTCAGCGTGCCCAGGATTTCGCGCAGGGCCGTGGCCGAGGCCAGCTCGACCGGGGCCTTCTCCAACCCCATGCGGCGGGCGCGCGAGCGGATCTGCTCCACCGCCTCCTCGCCCGAGATATAGGCCACCCGCTTGCCCGCCAGGGCCGCGCGACCCGCCACGTCCAGCAGCAGGGTCGACTTGCCGACGCCGGGGTCGCCGCTCAGCAGCAGGGCCGAGCCCGGCACCACGCCGCCGCCGCACACCCGGTCGAACTCGGCCACGCCGGTGATGATGCGCGGCGGCTCGGGGTTCTCGGACTGCAGGGTCTCGAAGGTCAGGCCCCGCGACCGGCTGCTCGCTGTGGGCTTCAGCGCGCCCGGCGGCGCCGCGCGGCTTTCCTCGACAATGGAGTTCCACTGTCCGCATGCGCTGCACTGGCCGGACCACTTGCCGTGGACCGCCCCGCAGGACTGACAAACATAGATCGCACCGTCTCTGGCCATGGAACCGGCTTACAGGAGTCGGAGCGCGGCGGGCAGGGGGCGGCGCCGGGCCTACGACCAATTTTGACGCACCCTTTCGCGCCGAGGTTATCCTAGCTTTGCCTTTGCAAGCGTGTATCGTTGTTCTCTCAAACGTGGGGAATGGGTCATGGACGCCTACGGCAATCTGACGACGGCCGCCGAGTTTCTCACCGGCCGCCGGGTCCGCCTGATCTCCTATCTCGATCCCGATGTGGCCATGGGGGTGACGGGCGTCGGCGACGACGGCTGGTCCATTGTCGGCGTGCATCGGCTGTCCAACGGCAGTCCGAACGAGACGGTCTTCATCGCCGGCACGCCCGAGGGCAACAAGTCCGGGATGTTCTATCTCGCCTGGGCCAGCGACACGACCCAGGCGCTGTCGATGGAGGGAGACTCCTCCGGCCAGCTCAACCTCGAGCCGATCTCACCGTCCATCGACGGTGATCCGACCTACTATCCGCTGTTCCAGGCCCAGTGGCAGAACGGTCCGTGGTTCGTGCTCAGCGCCTTCGGCAGCAGCGATGTGGTGGACATCAGCGAGTCCGGCACGGGGGAGGGCAACCCGATCATCAGCTTCCAGGCCAACGGCGGCGGCAACCAGACCTGGCGCGCGTTCGACGTGGACTTCGTCCCGCCGGCCGGCGGCGCGCTGGCGAACGCCGACACCCCGGCGGCCGCGGCCGCGCCCGATCCCGCCAAATCCGGCAAGCCGGGCTGAGGAGATCATCATGGACGCCTACGGCAACCTGACCACCCAGGCCGAGTTCTCCGGCGGGCGGCACATTCGCCTGATCTCATACCTCGGTCAGGACTGCGCCATCGGGGCGACCGGGACGATCGAGCCTGGAGTCATGGGGATTCCCATGCTGGTCAGCCCCCAGGTCGGCCTGCATCACCTGTCCGCCGGAGATCCCCAGCGGACGGTCTTCATCGCCAATGCCTGCCCCGGCGGTTTCACCCTATCGCGCGCCGCCGATCCCCGGCAGCAACTGGCCTGGGGCGGCGAGCGGCAGTCCCTGACCCTGGCCAATGCGGAGGTGTCGGGCATCGCCGTCCAACCGGTCTTCATTGTCGAGTTCGTCGACGGGGTCTGGTTCAACCTGCGCACCCAGGACGGCTCGCTGGTGGTCGATTGCGCCGGCGGCGACACCAACGAGGGCCAACCGCTGCTGGCCTGGGAAGGCAACGGCGGCGACAATCAGAAATGGCGGGCCGAGATGGTCGCCCCCCTTCTCGGCGCGGAGCATGCGCCGGCCGGAGCCCCCGCCGCGTCTCCTCCGCCTCCGCCGGCTCCCGCACCCTCCGCGCTGGATCGGGTAAAGGTCTTCTTCCGGCGTCTTTTCGGCGGCTGAGCCCCCGTTGCTCATCCCTGGCCGCCGTGTCAGCTTCCGCGCGGGGAAAAGGGGACTGCCATGCTGAACCGACTGGCTCTGGCCATCGCGGCCTTCGCCGCCGTTTTCGTTTCAACCGCGCCCGCCATGGCCCAGACCCTGGTGGTCACCGCCGCCCGGATGGTCGATGTCGAGCGGGGCCGCTATGTGGACCGCCCCGTGGTCGTGGTCACCGACGGCCGCATCGTCTCGGTGGGGACCTCGGTCCCGGCGGACCTGCCCGCTGACGCTGAGCGGCTGGATTTGCCGGGCCTGACCCTGCTGCCCGGCCTGATCGACATGCACGTCCACATGGCCAACACCCCCTATGTCTCGGGCTGGAACGCCCTGGACTACGCCGACGACTTCCACGCCATCCTTCAGGTCCCGCACGCCCGGGCCACCATCGACGCGGGCTTCACCACGGTGCGCAATCTCGGCGGTCCGAACTTCGCCGACGTCGCCCTGATGCAGGCCATCGACGGCGGCTATGTCGTCGGTCCCCGGGTCATTCCGGCGGGGGCCTATATCGGCGCGACCGGCGGCCACTGTGACGACACCGGCTTCCCTTACTCCATGGGTATCGAGAGCGACTTCGTCGCCGACAGCCCCGAGCAGATGCGCCACTCGATCCGCGAGGTGCGCAAATACGGGGCGCAGGTGATCAAGATCTGCGCCACCGGCGGCGTCTTCTCGCGCAACACCGAGCCGGGCCAGCAGCAACTCAGCTTCGAGGAACTGAAGGCCGCCGCCGATGAGGCGCACATGTGGGGCCTGCGGGTCGCGGCCCACGCCCACGGCGCCTCGGGCATCCGCGACGCCATCCGCGCCGGCATCGACACCATCGAGCACGCCTCGCTCATCGACGCAGAAGGCATCCGCCTGGCGGTCGAGCACGGCACCTGGCTGTCGATGGACATCTACAACACCGACTTCACCCAGGCGACCGGCACCCAGTTCGGCGTGACCGAAGACAACCTGCGCAAGGACCGCGAGATCGCCCAGATCCAGCGCGACAATTTCCGCGCCGCCCACGCCGCCGGCGCTCGCATGGTCTTCGGCAGCGACGCCGCCATCTATCCGCACGGCCAGAATGCGCGGCAGTTCGCGGTGATGGTCGAGTACGGCATGACTCCGGCCGAAGCGATCCGCTCCGCCACCTGGAACGCCGCCCAGGCCCTGGGCCGCGAACGCGACGTCGGCGCCATCGCCGTCGGCCGCTACGGCGACCTGATCGCAGTGGCCGGCGACCCGCTGGCCGATGTGCGCATGCTCGAGACCGTGCCGGTCGTGATCAAGGGCGGCACGGTCGTTCGGGACGCGCGCTAGCCGACGTAGACCCGCGGCACGCGCGCGGTGATCGAGGTCAGCAGCTCATAGCTGATCGTGCCCGCCGCCGCGGCCGCGTCGTCGATCAGGCGGTTGGGGCCGTACAGCTCGACCCGGTCGCCGACCGCGACGTCCAGCCCGGTCACGTCCACCGCGCAGACGTCCATCGACACCCGCCCCAGGATCGCCCGCGTCTCGCCCGCCACGAACACCGCTCCGGTCGGACTGTAGGCCCGCAGCAGGCCGTCGGCGTAACCGGCGGCGCAGGTGGCGATACGCTTCGGCTCGGCGGCGCGGAAGCCGCGCGAATAGCCGACGCTCTCGCCCGCCGGCACGTCGCGCACCTGCAGGACCTCGGCCTCCAGCGCAGCGACGGCGCGGATGCGCGGATCCGGCCGCCCCTCCGGCCCGCCGCCGTACAGGCAGATGCCGGGCCGCAAGGCGTCGAAGGCGTAGTCGGGACCCAGGAAGGCGCCGCCCGAGTTGGCGAAGGACCGCACGGTCCCCGGATAGCGCTCAGCCGCCGCCGCGAAGGCGTCCCGCTGGCGGGCGTTCATCGGCTCGGCCGGATCGTCGGAACAGGCCAGGTGGCTCAGCACCAGCTCCAGCCCGTCGAACGGCTCGGGCGCATCCTCCACGCGGAAGCCCAGCCGGTTCATGCCGGTGTCGATCTGCACGCCCGAGGCGCAGCCGTTCGCCGCCCGCCATTCGGCCAGTTGCGCCGGGGTGTTCAGCACCGGCCGCAGGTGCGCCGCCGCCAGCCGCGCCGCGTGGCCGCTCAGGCATCCGTCCAGCACATAGATGACCGGCCCGTCGCCCAGCGCCCCGCGCAGGGCCTCGCCCTCGGCGGTGCGGGCCACGAAGAAGGTGCGCGCGCCCTCGGCCGCCAGCCGCGTGGCGCAGGCCGCCGCGCCCAGGCCGTAGCTGTCGGCCTTGACTACCGGGTGCACGGGCGCGCCGCCCACGGCCTGAAGCGTGTGGAAGTTCGCGGCGAGCGCGTTGAGGTCGACGGTGAGGGTGGCCGGGGAGGGCATGGCCGCCATCTAGAAGCCTGCGCTTGTGCGATGCAACAAGCGTTCCGCTCAGAGACGGTTGAAGGCGTTCCCCGAGGCGTCGAACAGATGGCCCTGATCCGCCGGAACGGTCAGCGCCAGCGCCTTGCCCGCCTGCGGCCGCACATCGCCCGGCAGCTGGATCGTCAGGGCCGTCTCGCCATACTCCGCATAGGCGTAGGTGGCGTGGCCCAGGGTCTCGGCGAAGGTGGTCGTGGCCGAGATGCCGCCGGTCTTGCCGCCAGCGCCGACATGTTCGGGACGGATGCCCAGGGTCACCGCGTCGCCGGCCTTGGCGCCCGAGGCGTCGACGGCGACCTTCAGCGTGTCGCCCTGCGCCGTCTTCACCGTCGCGCCCTTGGCGGTGGCGGTGACGATCTCGGCGGGGAGCAGGTTCATCTTCGGACTGCCGATGAAGCCGGCGACGAACAGGTTGCGGGGCCGCTCGTACAGCTCCATCGGCGCGCCGACCTGTTCGATCACGCCGCCGTTCAGCACCACGATCCGGTCCGCCAGCGTCATCGCCTCGACCTGGTCGTGGGTGACATAGACCATGGTCGTCTTCAGCCGCTCATGCAGGCTCGCGAACTCATAGCGCATGCGCACGCGCAGGGCGGCGTCCAGGTTGGACAGGGGCTCGTCGAACAGAAAGACCTGCGGCTCGCGCACGATGGCCCGGCCGATGGCGACACGCTGGCGCTGCCCGCCCGACAGGGCCTTGGGCTTGCGCTCCAGATATTCGGTGATGTTTAGCGTCTCGGCGGCGGCGCGCACCCTGCGGTCGATCTCGCCCTTGTCCGCCTTGGCAAGTTTCAGCCCGAAGGCCATGTTTTCATACACAGTCATGTGCGGATAGAGCGCATAGGACTGGAACACCATGGCGATGCCCCGGTCCGACGGCGACAGGTCGTTGACCTTGCGTCCGCCGATGGCGATCTCGCCGCCCGAGGCCTCTTCCAGCCCGGCGATGGTGCGCAGCAGGGTCGACTTGCCGCAGCCCGACGGGCCGACGAAGACCACGAACTCTCCGTCCGCGATCTCGAGATCGATTCCCTTCAGCACCTCGGTCGTCCCGAACCGCTTGGTCACGCCGGTCAGCCGGACGTCCGCCATGTTTCCTGCCTGCCGCTTCCTGTTTCGACCGTCGCGTTTGCCGCTGTCCGGTCGTCGTCGCGGCGCACCGTAAACGGTTACACGGCGGGATCAATGGTCGGGCGGGGGTGACAGCTGCGGCGGGGCTGTTACGGTCGGGCGTGCCAGTTTCTCCAGTTCTTCAAGCGCTTCGCGACGCCACGGCGGACATTCACACCGCCATCGAGACCGAGGCCGACGTCGAGGCGCGGCTACGCGACCTCGAGGCCCGCCCGGAGATGGTCGCCCGCTTTCACGTGCTTCACAGCGCCGTCGAGGCCGGGATCGCGCCTTGGCGCGCCGCCTTCGCCGAGCTGGGGTACGAGCCCGACCAGCGCGCGCCCCTGATCGAGCAGGGGCTCAAGGCGCTCGGCGAGCACCAGCCTGAGGCCGCCGCCGTCACTCCGCCCGCGACCTTCGGCGAGGCGATCGGCTGGGTCTATGTCGCCGAAGGTTCGATGCTGGGCGGGCGGGTCATGCAGCGCGGCATGATCCGCGACGACATCCCCCTGACCGGGCTCGATTTTCTGGATCCGCACGGCGATGAAACCGGATCGCGGTGGCGGGCGTTCATGTCCGCGATGGACTCCGCGTGCGTCTCGGGGCGAGCGGCGCGGGCGGACATCGTGAAGGGCGGGCAGGACGCATTCGATCTGGCCTTCAGACTGCTGATTCCCTCCGCCCGTTTGAAGTCTGCCTGAATGACCGACACCCCGACGGCGGACAGCCGGATCGACCTGAACGACTGCGATCGCGAGCCGATTCATATCCCGGAGGCCATCCAGCCTCACGGCCTGATGCTGGTGCTGGACCGTGGCGATCTGAGCGTCGTGCGCGAGGCCGGCCGCATGGCGCGGATCACCGGCGCCGACAGCTGGCTGGGCCGCCCGGTGGAAGGCCTTCTCGGCGACAAGATCAACAGCCGCCTGCGCGCGGTCGCCAGCGTGGGCGAGGAAGGCTTCGCCGGGCGTTGGCGCGGCACGGACGGCCTCGACTACGACATCATCGTGCGGCCCTCGGACGCCGGCCTGATCGTGGAGGTCGAACAGAGCTCCCAGTCGGCGCAGCCGGGCGTGGAGCTGATCACCCGGCTGGACGCCGCCGGCGCCGCGCTGGAGCGGGCGGCCACCGTCCGGGCGGTCTGCGAACGCGCCGCCGAGGCCTTCCGCACCCTGACCGGCTACGACCGGATCATGATCTACCGCTTCCTGGAGGACGAGGCCGGGCAGGTCATCGCCGAGGCGCGCACGACCGAGGTCGAGTCCTTCCAGAACCACCACTTCCCCGCCACCGACATTCCCCGCCAGGCCCGCGCCCTCTATGTGCGCAACCCGGTCCGGGTCATTCCGGACTCCCACTACACGCCCGAACCGCTGCGGCCCGCCGCGCCGGGCAAGCCGCTTGATATGAGCGACTGCGGCCTGCGCAGCGTCTCGCCGGTGCACCTGCAATACCTGCGCAACATGGGCGTGCGGGCCTCGGCCTCGGTGTCGATCATCATCGACGGCGAGCTGTGGGGGCTGGTGGCCTGCCACAGTGCGCGGCCGCAGCTGCTGCCGTTCGAGCTGCGCATGGCGGCGACCAACCTGGCCCGCTCGCTGGCGCGTCAGATCAAGGCCAAGGGCGACGCGGAACTGTATCGCGACCGCATCCGCCTGCGTCAGCTGGAGGACCAGCTGATCGGCCGCCTGCCGTCCGACCGTCCGCTGGCGGAGGCGCTGGCCGACCGGGGCCGCGATCTGGCCGATCTGGTCGACGCCGACGGCGTCGTGGTCATCGGCCCCGGCGGCCTGTACCGCTTCGGGGTGACGCCGCCGGACGAAGCCGTCACGGCCCTGGCCAAATGGATCGCCGACCAGCCCAGCTTGCGGCCCCTGGCCACCCACGCTCTGTCCCAGCGCCGCCCGGAGGCCGAGGCTTGGCGCACGGAGGGCAGCGGCCTGCTGGGCATCCATCTGCAGGGCGACCAGCCCCTGACGCTGCTGTGGTTCCGCGCCGAGATCGTCGAGACTGTCCGCTGGGCGGGCAATCCGTCCACGGCGGTCAAGTCGGGCGAGAGCGGCCAGCTGACCCCACGCGCCTCGTTCGAGGCCTGGTCCGAGACGGTCAGCGGGCGTTCGCGCCGCTGGGCGCCGTCGCAGATCGAATCCGCCACCCGCCTGCGCGACGCCCTGCTGGACTTTGCGGCCGTCAGCCAGCTGCGCAACCTGAACCGGTCCTTGCAGGCCTCGCTCAGCGAACGCGATCTGCGGCTGGAGCAGCAGGAGTTCCTGATCCGCGAGGTCAATCACCGGGTCCAGAACAGCCTGACCCTGGTGTCGTCCTTCCTTGGCCTTCAGGCGCGTCAGGCTGATCCGGCCTCGCAGGCGCAGCTTCTGGAGGCCCGCCGCCGCGTCCGTGCGGTGTCGATGGTGCACAGCCGCCTGTACCGGGCCGAAGCCAGCTCGACCGTCGATCTGGCGCGCTACTTCATCGAACTGATCGACGATCTGGGCGGGTCGATGGGCCCGGACTGGAGCGCCCAGCTGGAGCATGACCTGGCGCCGGTGTCGGTCGAGGCGGGCCGGGCGGTGACCCTGGGCCTGATCCTGACCGAACTGATCATCAATGCCCAGAAATACGCCTATGGCGGCGAGCCGGGCCCAATCCGCATCAAGTTGGAGGAAGACGGCCGCGGCCTGCGCCTGGCCGTCGAGGACTCCGGCAAGGGCGGGCACAAGGTCGGCGAGGGCTTCGGCTCGATGATGATCGGCAGCCTGGTCGGCCAGCTGGCGGGCCAGCTGGACTATCGCGACGGCAAGCCAGGGCTCAGCGTGGTGCTGAGGGCCCCGATCGCCGCCGAGACCTGATCAACCGCGCGGCTTGCCCTTGAACGGGGGCTTGGCGCCGCCGGGCTTCTTGAAGCCGGGCTTGGGCTTGCCGGTCCACGGGCGGTCGCCGCCGGTCGCGGCCGAGCCGCCTTCAGCGCGGGGCGTCCAGGGCTTCTTGGGACCCTTCTTGTCGACCCACGGCTTCTTGCCCTCGGGCGTGGGGCCGTCCTTGGTCCGCTTCACCCACTTCTTCTCGCCGCCTTCGGCCGCGGGAGCGTCGGCGCGGTCGGTGCGCGGAGCCCAGGGCTTCTTGGGCGCATCGCCCTCGGCGCGATCCTCACGCGGCTTCCAGGGCTTCCTGGGCGCGTCGCCTTCGGCGCGGTCCTCGCGGGCCTTCCAAGGCTTGCGGGGGGCGTCGCCGTCCTCGCGCGGCTTGCGGAAGGGCTTGTCGCCACGGTCGGGGCGGTCGCCTTGCGGCTTGTCCCACTTGCGCAGGCTCTTCTCGCCGGCGGCTGGAGCCACGGCGTCGCCGATGGTCACGCCCTCGTCGTTGGCCTGGGTCAGGGCGGCGCGGAACTTGGCCTCGGCGTCCTTGGTGATCTCGAACTTGGTCTCGCGATCGAAGATCTTGATCGAGCCGACGTCGCGCTTGGTCACATGGCCCAGACGGCAGATCAGCGGCAGCAGCCACTTGGGATCGGCGTTCTTCTCGCGGCCGATATTGACCTTGAACCAGGTCATCTCGCCGCCGCGGGCGAAGTCGGTCAGCGGGCCGTCGCGCTGACCGCGCTCGTTCACGCCGGATGCCATGGCGCGCTTCATGCGCTCGTCGTCCTGCACGTCCTCGGGCGGCGGCAGCTTCTCGCGGTACAGGCGGATCAGGGCGGCGGCGACGTGCTCGGGCGAGGTGCGCTCCAGCAGTTCCTTGCCCATGGCCAGCGACTCCTCGTCGGCCTCGGCCATCAGGATCGGGTCGGTCAGCATCCGCTCGTGATCCTTGGCGCGGATCTCGTCGGCCGAAGGCGGACCCTGCCACTCGGCCTTGATCGAGGCCGATTGCAGCATCAGCTCGACCTTGCGGCGGCGGGTGTGGCTGACCATCAGGACCGAGACGCCCTTCTTGCCCGCGCGGCCCGTCCGGCCCGAACGGTGCAGCAGGGTGGCCTTGTTGACCGGAATCTCGGCGTGGATGACCAGGCCCAGATCCGGCAGGTCCAGGCCGCGCGCGGCCACATCGGTGGCGACGCAGACGCGGGCATGGCCGTCGCGCAGCGCCTGCAACGCTTCCGAGCGCAGCGACTGGGTCAGCTCGCCCGACAGGCCGACGACCGAGAAGCCGCGTTCGCGCAGGCTGGCGGTGAGGTGCTTCACCCGCTCGCGGGTGTTGGCGAACACCAGGGCGCCCGGGCTTTCGAAGTAGCGTAGGACGTTGACGACGCCGTGCTCGATCTCATGCGGGGCCACGCGGATGGCGCGGTATTCGATGTCGCCGTGGGCGGCGTTCTTGGAGGTGGTGTCGATGCGGATGGCATCGTTCTGATAGGTCTTGGCCAGCTGCGCGATCTCGCGCGCGATGGTGGCCGAGAACAGCAGAGTGCGGCGCTCGGCCGGGGCGGCCTCCAGGATGAAGGTCAGGTCTTCCGAGAAGCCCATGTCCAGCATCTCGTCGGCCTCATCGAGGACCACGCACTTGACCAGCGACAGGTCCAGGGCGTCGCGCTCCAGGTGGTCGCGCAGGCGGCCCGGGGTGCCGACGACGATCGAGGCGCCTCGGTCCAGCACCCGGCGCTCGGCGCGCGGGTCCATGCCGCCGACGCAGGTCGCGATGCGCGCGCCCGTCTTGGCGTATAGCCACTCCAGTTCCTTTGACACCTGCAGGGCCAGTTCGCGGGTCGGCGCGATGATCAGGGCCAGCGGCGTCGAGTTGTCCTCGAATCGCTCGGCCTCGCCCAGCAGAGTGGTCGCCATGGCCAGGCCGAAGGCGACGGTCTTGCCCGAGCCGGTCTGGGCCGAAACCAGCAGGTCGCGGCCTTCCTCGGCTTCCAGCACGGCGGCCTGGACGGGGGTCGGCTCGGCGTAGCCGCGTTCGGAAAGCGCGCGGTCGAGCGCGGGATGGCTGGCGGGGAAGGGCATGGGCGTGGTCCGTAGGGCGCCAAAGCGGCGCGCGCCAGCCATTCCGGCGGGCGAAGGGCGGGGCATGTGCTCCGCAATCAAGGCGGAAGCACGACCCCGGGAGCGCTGTTCTGCCGATTCCTGACCGAACGGCCCGCCGCCGCTGACAAGACGGGCGGTGCAGGGCAAGCTGCGCCGACTGGGGGATCACATGCTTCGCACCATTCTCGCCGCGACCACCGCCCTGACCGTTCTGGCCGCGCCCGCGCTCGCCCAGGTGCGCAACGCGGACACGCCCGCCGTCGGCGGCCTCCAGGCGGTTCCGCCGCCGTTGGTGGTCACGCCGACGGGCCGGACCGGAGCGCTCTCCGTCGGAGGCAGCGTCCGGGGGCAGCTGGAGCGGACGGATGACACCCTGAGCAGCGGCGAATACGTCGATCGCTACACCGTGCCGCTTCGGCGGGGGCAGACCTATGAGGCGACGCTGTCCGGCACGGGTTTCGACCCCTACCTCATGGTGCGTGGGCCGGGCGGGCTCAGCGAGGACAATGACGATGATCCCGCCGCCCGGGGCTCGCGCGACAGCCGGATCCGCTTCACCGCCCCGGCGGACGGCGACGTCACCCTCGCCGCGACCAGCTATGAGGCGGGCGAGACCGGCGGCTACGTCCTGCGCCTGAACGCCGTCAGCGGCGGGGCGCAAGAGCCTGACCAGGCCGCGCCGGGCGGCGCGATCCGGCTGGGGCAGCGGGTGTCCGGCGAGTTGCGGTCGGGCGACGCCACCCTGAACAGCGGCGAGTTCATCGACAGCTGGACCCTCAGCGGCCGCCGGGGCCAGCAGCTCGACATCCGCCTGACATCCAGCGCCTTCGACCCCTACGTCGCCATCACCGGCCCGGACGGCTTCTCGGAGTTCAATGACGATGACGCCTCGGCCGAGGGTTCGCGCGACAGCCGCCTGCTGGTGACCCTGCCGGCGGACGGCGACTACGTCGTCGCGGCCACCAGCTACGCCTCGGGCGAGCGCGGCGCCTATCAGCTGTCGGTGCTGGAGGGAGCGGGGGCCGACAAGCCGCCGTCGCAGGCGGTGCGCCCCTCTGAACAGGCCTCGCCCGGCGGCGAGATCGAGGTCGGCCAGACCGTCGGCGGCTCGCTGACCTCCGGCGACGAGACGCTCGACAGCGGCGAATATTTCGACCGCTACACCTTCCGTGGTCGGCGCGGAGAGCGGGTCGCGGTCGAGCTGACCTCCTCGGCCTTCGACGCCTACAC
>Ga0209676_1001446_pt1 | contig 22364 bp, 21 predicted proteins | sample AraplaCvi_mLB_r2_FD_184282 | JGI IMG/M metagenome (GOLD analysis project Ga0209676, IMG submission 184282) | Arabidopsis root microbial communities from North Carolina, USA - plate scrape MF_Cvi_mLB_r2 (SPAdes) (version 2) | ecosystem: Host-associated > Plants > Roots > Endosphere | place: USA... | reverse complement strand
AATTATGTTATAAATAAAACGCTTACTTTTTAAAAATTTATAACCATACTAATATTCTGACAATATATACTATTATTATATAATGAATGAGTATTCAGTCAATAGTTTTTCATGATAAATGAGCCCTTTTTCATATTCCGCTTTTTAAATGGTCATACTATCAACACGTACAAGATAAAGGAGTTTAATCATATGTTTCTTTTTATTTGTATTATTATAGCACTGCTTTTGCTTATACTCCTTGCTGGTCTAGATCTTTATTTTGGCTATAAAGCTTTTCATAAACATGAAAAACCATGTCCATTTATTAGTAGAGACAGTCATACAAAATTAATTACTGACGGAAATGTCCTTTATAAGCACCTTCTAGATGACATTAAAGAAGCAACATCCAGTATAACGATGCTATTTTACATTGTCCGAAATGATGATACTAGTGAACAATTCCTCTCTTTACTTGAACAAAAAGCGCAGGAAGGCTGCCAAGTTAAACTGTTGGTTGATTGGATTGGTAGCTTCGGTCTCAAACGAAAAAGAATTAAACAATTAAAGGAAAACGGCGTAGAATTTCTTTTTAATCGACGTGCAGGCTTCCCATATACATTTTATCGATTGCAACACCGTAATCATCGGAAAATTACAGTGATTGATTCTAAAATAGGATACTTTGGTGGCTTTAATATTGGTAAAGAATACATAGGATTCGACGAAGAATTAGGTTATTGGAGAGATTATCATATCCGAATGACTGGTGAAGGTGTTAGAGACCTCCACGCTCAATTTTTAATCGATTGGGTAAGAAGTGGCGGAAATTACTTTCCATTTGAAGTATCGAATGAAGTCATTAAAGGGGATACAGAACACCATTTTTACTCTTCAGATTTTACTCGTATAGAATTACTTTACAAGGAACTAATAGACAATGCAGAAAAGCATATTTATATTGGAACTCCGTATTTTATCCCAACTAAGAAGCTAATGAATTCATTACTAGCAGCACTTCATCGTGGTGTCGATATTTGTGTTATGGTTCCTGAAAAAGAAGACCACAGACTTGTAAAAGAAGCTTCATTCCCTCATCTTTTACTCATTTTAGAGGGCGGGGGTAAAGTTTTTCATTATCAAAAAGGTTTTTTCCATGCCAAAGTTTTATTAATTGATGATTGTATATGTGACGTTGGATCAGTGAATTTCGATCGTAGGAGCTTATGCATTAACGATGAGTGGAGCTGTATTTTTTCAAGTAAACCATTTATTTTAAAAATCAAAGAAATGTTTATAAAAGATTTGGAAAACACGAAAACATATCCGATTGATCATTATAAAAATACTTCATTTTTATGGAAATGTCGCAAGTTGATTTCTAAACTGCTTTCTCCATTAATGTAAAAAAAGCAATTTTGAGGTGAAAAATATGAAAATTCGCTTTGGATATGTGTCACATGCATTATCTTTATATAATTGTTCACCAGCAAAAACGCTCACTTTAACTCGTTATAAAGCAATGGAACAGAACGAAAGGTTAGATAAATTAATAGATGTTACATCCCAAAATATTAAAAATACATTTAGAGCACTTCATTATAATGTAGGCCAGCAAATCCCTTTATATAGAATGTCATCTTCTATGGTTCCATTAGCAACTCATCCAGAAGTTGAATTTGATTATCTCAATATCTTTCAAGACCAATTTAAAGAAATTGGAAAATTTATAAAAAAACATCAATTAAGAGTCAGCTTTCACCCAAATCAATTTACGCTTTTTACAAGTGATAAACAGCATATTACTGATAATGCAGTTATAGATATGGAATATCATTATAATGTTCTAGAAGCTATGGGAGTGGCTAAACAGAGTGTGATTAACATTCATGTTGGTGGTGCTTATGGAAATAAGGAGCTTGCAGTCAATCGTTTTTTTGAAAATATAAAAAAACTACCTGTTCATATTAAGACACAAATGACACTTGAAAATGACGATAAAACATATACTACTGCTGAAACGCTTGAGATTTGTGTTAAAGAAAAAATCCCGTTAGTATTTGATTATCATCATCACATAGCAAATAACAGTGATGAGCCATTAGAAAGCTTATTACCAAAAATTTATCAAACTTGGGAATCAACTAGCTTAACACCTAAAATACATATCTCTTCTCCAAAATCAGATAAAGAATTTCGAGCTCACTCCGATTTAATCAATATCGATTTTATCAAACCATTTTTTGATCTAGCAAAAGCAATCGGCGAGGATATTGATATAATGATTGAAGCCAAAAAGAAGGATATCGCATTGCTACAATTAATGGATGATTTATCAAAAATTCGAGGCTACAAACGAATTGATGGAGGAACTATTGAAGTTTAAAACGATTGTAAGTACCCTCTTTTCAATTAATGTATGTTGCGCCGAAATTCATATTTAAAAATCAAAAAAACGCTTGGAATAGCTTCCTAGCGTTTTCTTTTGAAATCATCTCGATATTTATTTTGTCCTCGATCATGACCTTTGTTATATCTGTTATCTCGCTGGGTATAGGAATCATCTTTACGATGGTTTTGAGCATTTTGTTTACGATCATTTGAATGATGATTCCCTTTACCTATCTGATGCCATCTATTATCATTTTTCTTGTTTTTTTTTGAAGAGCCGTTCTTCTTATCATCATGGTTAAGTTTATTTTCTTGCTGCTTTTTGTTTTCTTGATGATTTTTATTAGACCCATTACCTGAATTTGAATGATTCTGTTTTTCTTTATTCTTATTACCCTTTTGATCCACTTGTTTCACAACGGTTTTCGAATCATTTTTTGTTTCATGTTTTATTGTATTAAACTTATTACTCGGTTGTTTGCTTATACCGTTCTTCTTATCTTTTTTATTTTTTGCATCTTTATTTTTTGGTACCTCTTTAACTGGTTGCTCATTTTCAAAATGAGCATTGCTTTGCTTGATATGATCTATTTCTTTACTTAATTTCTTTTGCTCATTACTAAATTTCTTATCCATTGAACCTGAAATCGAAACCTTTTCATCATGCTGAATAATCTCATTTTCCTCTAATTCAACAATCAGTTTTTCAGTAACATCTTTTACTGATTCTTTTTCCCAGTCCTTTAACTCAGCAATGATCTTTTTCCCTTGATCATTTTTTGCTTTCAGGGCAATAACTTTTAATTGTTTATCTAGAATCAATGAAACTTTAGCTTTAGATTCAATATTTACATAACCTGCTGCTAGTACTCTTTTTTTATTAAAATCTACAAGTACAAAAGACATTAAAATTAGGGCACTAGCAATCATAACAGGGACTAATTTAGGAATAATTTTTTTAACTTTATTATTTACGATGACTGCATAGTTAGGGAACTGAATTTCTTCACCAATTGTATAAGATGACAATAATCTTTTACATTTTAAATATTCCCCATCTGGTGTAAGCACAATAACAGAATGAGAATTTATTTTTAAAACGATTCCTTTGTTCATCTTCAGTCCCCCCTTTTTAAATAACTTTGTAAATAAATATAATCATTCGCTGCAATGATGCACATGGCAATAATAAACTTTCTATGCTTCTCGAGCGTTTTACGGCTAAGTTCGACTTTACTTGCTAGTAGATTCATAGGCAGTTTTTTCTTTTTATATAGTAAGGTTAGCATTTCTTCATCAGAAGTAATTATTTCAACAACTGAGAATATATGCTCTCTCGTATCTTCATGTTTAGGTGAAACGTCTACTAAACTATCTAGGGATATCCCAAACTGGTTTAGCATTTCATTAAAGTGAATAATCTCTTCTTTGCGGTTTAATTCATCAAAATTCTTAATATATGAATCATATGCATGATGGTCATATTCATTATGTAGTTCATCAGATTCTGATTGCGTTGCTGTAACATGCTGATGCCTAGATTCTTTTCTAAAGTAATCTATTAACTCTCTTTTAATGATCAACTTAGCAAATGATAAAAATGATGCTCCTTTTTTATAGGAGTATAAATTGATCGCCTCGTGAAAAGCATGTAAGCCAATACTGTATTCATCATCCTGCTTGGTAATATATCTCCCACAAATTGTAGAAGTAGTATTCAAAATAAATGGCTCATATTGAACGATAAAATCATCTAACTCTTTTGAAGAAGATTGTTGGATTGTTAAAACAATATCTTCTATTTTTTCTTTTCGTTTATATAGCGTCTGAAAAATTGCTAGTAACAAGACCACATCTCCTCTCAATAAATTCCTGGATTGGTTATCAAAACATAAGGCGCCACTCATTCATTAATTTAAATGAATGAGTAAGGCACCGTTTTAATGAACCTCATTACTAAAGCATATCGCATCTTTAATAATGTTTCATGTGATTTTTATAGAAAGGTTAATGGTAATTAATTACTTATTTATCTTATTTGTTATCTTTACCGTGATGACCACCATTTTCTTTCTCTTGGTGTTTCCCGTGATTCTCATGGTTTGCTTTATTTCCGTGTTTTTCGTTATGTTTCTCTTCTTTTTTAACTTCTTTTGCTGCACGTTTTTCTTCTTTTGCTGCACGTTTTGCTTCGCGTTTCTCTTCTTTTTTAACTCGTTTCTCTTCTTTTTCTACTAATTTTAAAGCTTTTTTCTCAGCGTTTGGATGCTCTTTTTTAGTAGTCGGTGCAACTGCAACTTCATCATTTTTTTCTACTGTTTTTTCTTCTTCAATCACTTCATTTTTAACAGCAGTATTCTCTTGCTCTTCTACATCTTCAATTTTTGTAATTGTAGTAATAACTTCAGGTGTAGTTTCTTTAGAAGTATCAGTTGTGTTTTCTGGATATTTAATTTCGATTACCGGTGTTAGTACTGATTCGTTACCTTCTGATTTTTTCATTAACTTTTCTAACTTATCAGCAATTTTATTAAAGCTTTTTTCGATATTATTAGCGATTGCAGCTTTAGCTTTAGGATTTTTAACTTGATCTAACACATTTGCTAAAACTAGTAAGTTATTATTTAAGTGATGTTGGATTTTAGCAATTTCTTTTTGTTCTTTTGTCAGTTTCTTTGTTTCTTTTTCTACTTCAGTCTTCTCGTCTTCTGTAGTAGTTTCTTTATCTTCTGTTGTTGTGTCTGTGTTTGTTGTTGTATCTGTGCTTGTTGTTGTGTCTGTGTTTGTTGTTGTATCTGTGCTTGTTGTTGTATCTGTGCTTGTCGTTGTGTCTGTGCTTGTTGTTGTGTCATCCATAGTAGGAAGCTCAACATCAACTTCTTTTTGAGCAATTTCCATTTTTGATACAGCTTCTTTAATTGTTTCTTTCGCTAAATCCTCTTTACCTTCTTTAATTAAAACGCGTGCTTCATGAATACGCTCTCCAGCAAACTCTGCTAATAATTCAGCTTCTTTTACTTTATTAGTTGTTAGTAAAAGTTGAATTTTTTCTACTGTAGTTTTAACGAAATAAAGGAAATCACCTTTTACTAAAGATGGATCTTCTTGTTTTAATGCATCTGTTGGTAATGCTGTTTCGTTTGTATCAGCAAGTGCTGAATTTGCCATTCCTAATTGTGATAATAATAAAGCCGTTGCAGTTGTATGTACTAATAATTTTTTCATGAATTTTCTCCCCTTTTATTTATCTCACTATATACATTCGAAAGAAGTTTTCATTTTAGGGGGGTCAAAATAAAAAAAAATAAATAAATTTGTCATTTAATGAAAAAAATTGTTTATTTCTGTGATTTCACGTTGTGGATTATCAATTTTTCATATAGTTAAAAACTGTTTAAGGCAATAAAAAAATACCATGGACTAATTTAAGTCCATGGTATTTACTATTTAACATTACATTTTTTCTGGAGCCGCTACGCCAACTAATGCTAATGCATTTTGAAGTGTTACTTGAACAGCTTTCATTAATGCAAGACGCGCTTTCGACTTATCAACATTTTCTGCATCAAGAACTTTTTCTGCATTGTAGAAGCTATGGAACGTACCCGCTAATTCAAATACATAGTTTGTAATATGATGTGGAGAACGTTTTGATGCCGCATGAGAAACAGCAGCTGGGAATTCTCCTAATTTCTTTAATAACTCATACTCTTTTTCAGATGATACAAGTCCATAATCAGCAGAACCATCAAAAACAATACCCATTTCTTCACCTTGGCGAAGAATACTACACACACGAGCGTGTGCGTATTGAGAGTAGTACACTGGATTTTCATTTGATTTTGATACAGCTAAGTCCATATCAAAGTCTAAATGCGAATCACAACCACGCATTGCAAAGAAATAACGAGTTGCGTCAACACCTACTTCTTCCATTAAGTCACGTAACGTAACAGCCTTACCTGTACGTTTACTCATTTTTACTTTTTGACCATCTTGGTATAATTGAACCATTTGGATAATTTCTACTTCAAGCGTATCAGCATTATATCCTAAAGCTTGGATTGCTGCTTTCATACGAGGAATATAACCATGGTGATCAGCTCCAAGTATATCAATTAATTTATCCGCTCCACGTCCTAGTTTATCACGGTGATAGGCAATATCTGGTGTTAAATATGTGTACGAACCATCACTTTTAATTAATACACGGTCTTTATCATCACCATATGTAGTTGAACGGAACCAAGTTGCTCCTTCTTCTTCATAAGTTTCGCCGCGTTCTTTTAAATCTGCAAGAGCCTCTAAAACTTTACCATTTTCATATAATGAAGTTTCTGAATACCAAACATCAAATTCTACACGGAAATTGCGTAGGTCACGTTGTAATTTTTCCATTTCTAACTTTAAACCGTACTCACGGAAAAATTTATAACGAGCTTCTTCTGGCTCGTTTACATAACGATCGCCAAATTCAGCAGCGAGTGTTTTTCCAATTTCAATAATATCTGCACCATGGTAACCATCTGCAGGCATTTCTTTTTCCATACCAAGTGCTTGCATGTAACGTGCTTCTACAGAAAGTGCAAGGTTATTAATTTGGTTTCCAGCATCGTTAATGTAGTATTCACGAGTAACACTATAACCTGCTTTATTTAAAATATTACATAAAGAATCACCAAACGCAGCACCGCGAGCATGTCCTAAATGTAAATCACCAGTTGGGTTTGCTGAAACAAACTCTACTAAAACCTTCTCACCGTTTCCAAAAGTAGTTTGTCCATAACCTTGTCCCGCTTCTATGATCGTCGGTATTAAATCTGTCAGATAACTATTATCCATATAGAAGTTAATAAAACCAGGTCCAGCGATTTCTACTTTTTTAATACTAGCTTTACTTTGGTCAAAAGCATTTATTAATTCTTCTGCAATCATTCTTGGTGCTTTTTTAGCAACTCTAGCTAATTGCATTGCCATATTCGTTGAAAAGTCACCGTGAGCCTTATCTTTTGGTGTCTCTAAAACTACTTGTGGCAATTGATCCTCTGTTGCTAATTCTGCTTTTAATACTGCAGCTTCTATTTCATCTTTTAAACGACTTTTTACTTGTTCTAAAGTATTCATGTCGTAGCCTCCTTAATTGATACTGTAATGTTATACGAACCAGCATTTTCGTCACCTACAAATAACTTATACCCTAATTGAAGGACACCTTTTAATGGACCTTCTGATACTAGAAATTGACATTTTTTAGTATATGCTTTCGTGTGGAATACACCTAATTCATTTGAAAATGTACCTTCAGTAGTCTGATTGACTTTGTATAGATGGCGCATTGTAACACCACCATTTCGAATGATTGTTACTTCACCTTTACCGATTTTCATCGTAGCTTTAACTTTTCGGTCCTCATGATTTTCATCAAATAACAAGTATGTAAGATCATCTTTTTTATAGTATAGACCATTTGCTTGAAAACTGATCTTTTCACGTCCACTTGGATCTTTAATCAATGTCTCAAAATCAATTGAAACAGGAATTCCTAACTGTTCTTTCACTTTTACACGTCCTTTTCCACTGAACGTAACGAATCACATCCAAAAATCATCTTTTCCCATTTTAGCATAATCTAATAAAAAAAATAAAATAGGGAGGAAAAAATATTGAAAAATATCAACAATTAACATTAAAAGAGCCAATCACATAAAAAAAAGGCATCTTTTCGATACCTTTTTTGAGAAATTTTAGATTATCAAACGCTTGTCTCTCACGGCGTGAAGCCTGTGAGGAGCGTAGTTACTTGAGAAGGTAATCAGTATCGCAAGTAGGCGAAAGCATGCGTTTGGCAGACAGTCTATAGAGTTTACTAGAAATTAATGTGCTGACTCAGCTTTATCGATATGAATTAAATGTTTCTTATTCATAAATAGGAAGAAAACTGAAAGTAAAACGAAACATCCACCTACATAGAATGGAACATGTGGATTGAACCACTCAGCCAGTTTCCCTGCTAAGTAAGGAGCAATTGCACCACCAATAAAACGTAGGAAGCTATATGCTGCTGATGCTGTTGATCTTTCAACTGGTGCTGCTTGCATAACTGCGGTTGTAATTAATGTATTGTTATTACCTAAAAATGCTCCTGCTATAATTACACTGAAAATGATAACATTATTTGTTTCAGTCCCTATTCCCATTATGATTAAAGTAATGGCGAAAAGCGTTAACATTGCATACATCGATTTAAGTGTACCGAACTTCTGTTGTAGTTTTGGTGCCATAAATACTGATGTAATTGCTAGTAATAGTCCCCAGCCTAAAAATACATAACCTAAACCGTGTTCATCTAATCCCATAAAGAAAGGTGAGAATGCTAAAAGTGTAAAGAATCCGAAATTATATAAAAATGCAGTAACCCCTAAAGTTAAAAGTGATCTATGTTTTAATGCACGGAATGGATCAAGAAAAGAAGTTTTTTTAGTATTTTTTACTACTTTTGTTTTTGGCATCATAAAGGAAAGCAATAAAAATGCGATGACCATTAAACAAGCTACACCATAAAATGGTCCTCTCCAAGAGATAGATCCAAGTTCTCCACCTAATAATGGCCCTACCGAAATACCAAGTCCGATTGCTGTTTCATATAAAATAATTGATTGTGCTACACCTGATCTAGATAATGAAACAATTGCCGATAATGCAGTGGCTACGAATAATGCATTTCCTAATCCCCAACCCCCACGTAACCAAACTAGCTCCCAAATACTATTAGAATTACCACCTAGTCCTGAGAAAACTGCAATAATCATAATCCCTAAAAGAAGTGTCCATTTTATTCCTATACGAGAAGAAATATAACCTGTAATTAACATAGCAAAAGCCATTACTAAATTGTAGCTTGTAAATAATAATGTTACATCACTATGTGAAGCATGCATTTTTTCTGCAATTGCAGGCAAAATCGGGTCAACTAAACCTATTCCCATGAAAGCAATAATACAAGCAAAACCTACTGCCCATATTGCCTTTGGTTGATTTAAAAGACTAGATTTTTGTTTCGAATCTGTCTTTATGTTCCTACTTTGTGCCAAATTTGACATAACTTCTCCATCCCCCATATTTTTTATTTTTCTAATGCTTTAAGTATTTTTTGGTACATATCATCCATATTGTTACGAATATCGTTCATCTTCTTAAGCTTTTCATCAATCATGTTTAATTGTTTAGATAAAATAGGCTCTATCTCAATCAGCTTTTCTCTTATTTTTTCATCATCTAATGTTTCCTTTGCTGCTCGATATTCTAGACGTCGTTCCTCGAAAGCATCACTAATTGAAATATATTCCTGAACCTCCTGCAAAGAAAAACCAAGCACATCGCGTACATTCATAATTTGTTTCAGACGTTCAATATGCTGATCTGTATATAAGCGAAATCCACCTTCACTTCTATCTGGCGGAGGAATCAATCCAATTTCTTCGTAATATCGAATCGCTCTCTTTGTTAATCCACACTCTTTCGCAACATCATCAATTTTATATTGCATTATTTAAATCCCCCTTTCGCTAAATACTCAACCCTTAAATTCATCACTTTTCTATATTACTCCTAACTTACCGTTAACGTCAACGTTAACTTTGTGCATTTTTTTATTTTTAGCTTTCTACAAAATAGTGATTTTACTAAAAAGATTTAGAAATAATAGAACCCACGATTTACTGTGAGCATTGTAGTCGTCGACTATTGCAAAAAATACAAAAAAGCGATTTTCCGTCCATTATCGAACGAAAAACCGCTTCTATTTGTCTTATATTATTTAACCCATCCTAATAACATTTCGCGGATGAATTTACTTGCTGCAACTTGAGTTTGTTCAGCGTGATCATATACTGGAGCTACCTCTACTAAGTCCGCACCAACTACATTAATATCACTGTTTGCAATCGCTAAGATGCTATCAATCATTTCTTTTGATGTAATACCACCAGCTTCAAGTGTTCCTGTACCAGGAGCGTGAGCTGGATCAAGTACATCGATATCAATCGTTACATATACTGGACGACCAGCAAGTGTTGGAAGAACCTTTTTCAACGGCTCAAGAACCTCGAATTTAAATAAGTTCATTCCCACTTCTTTAGCCCACTCAAATTCTTCTTTCATACCTGAACGGATTCCAAAAGAATAAACATTCGTTGGGCCAATTAAATTACAAACCTTTTTAATTGGTGTTGAATGAGATAGTGGCTCTCCTTCATATGAATCACGTAAATCAGTATGTGCATCAAAATGAATGATTGCTAAATCTGGGTATTTTTTATACATTGCTTTCATTACTGGCCAAGAAACAAGATGCTCCCCACCTAATCCTAATGGGAATTTCCCTTGAGCTAATAAGCCATCAATATAGTCTTCGATCATATCAAGACTTCTTTGTGCATTACCAAATGGAAGTGGAATATCTCCTGCATCAAAATATTTCACTTCTTCAAGTTCCTTATCTTGATATGGACTATATTCTTCTAAACCAATTGATACTTCACGAATACGTGCAGGACCAAAACGAGAGCCTGGACGAAAGCTTACAGTCCAATCCATTGGCATGCCATAGATAACCGCTTTACTTTCTTCAAAGCTTGGGTGACTCTTTATAAATACATTTCCTGAATATGCCTCATCAAAACGCATAAGACAGCCCCCTTATTTCGTAAGATCAGCTACAAATTTTGGTAGAACGAACGCTGCTTTGTGTAGCTCTTTTGTATAATATTTTGTCTCAATATCAAAGAAACGATTCTCTTCTACTTCAAGTGGATCGTGTTTTTTCGAACCAATTGTAAATGTCCACATTCCGCTTGGGTATGTTGGGATATTTGCAATATATAAACGTGTGATTGGGAAAATTTCTCTTACATCACGTTGTACTTGCGTGATTAATTCAGGTGTAAACCAAGGGTTGTCCGTTTGAGCAACGAAGATTCCATCTTCTTTTAATGCTTTTGAAATACCAGCATAGAAACCTTTAGTGAATAAGTTTACTGCAGGTCCAACTGGCTCCGTTGAATCAACCATGATTACATCATATACGTTCTCACTGTTTGCAATATGCATAAATCCATCGTCTACTTTAACTTCAACACGTGGATCTTCTAATTTCCCAGCGATTTCTGGTAAGTAAATTTTAGAGTACTCAATTACTTTTCCATCGATTTCAACTAAAGTAGCTTTTTTTACACTTGGGTGCTTTAATACTTCACGAATAACGCCACCATCGCCTCCACCAACAACTAGAACGTTTTCTGGATTTGGGTGAGTAAATAAAGGTACGTGAGCAACCATTTCATGATATACAAACTCATCTTTTTGAGTTGTCATTACCATACCGTCTAAAATAAGCATGTTACCAAATTCTTCAGTCTCTACCATGTCAAGCTTCTGAAACTCAGTTTGCTCTGTATGTAAAGTTTTATTAATTTTAGCAGTAATTCCAAAGTTTTTTGTTTGTTTTTCAGTAAACCATAATTCCATTTAATGCATCTACCCTTCTTTATCAAGATTTAGTTTGAAACATAACACAGTAGTTTTTGTCTAGTTGATTATGTTTCGTATTATCCCCACTCTTCCTAATTCCTATCGGATTTGTGTTGTTACGACTTTTTTTGCCGTACAAAAGAAAAGTATAGAGTAAATTCGATGAAATGCAAGATTTTTAAGGGGATTTAATTGATATTTTTTCTTATGAAAAATGAAAAGTTCCTCGTATAAAAAATCTCGCAATCTACCATACTATGAATATGACCAGTAACTAGTCGAAAAGGAGGGGAAAAAATGCAGACAATCACCTATTCATACCACTGGCGCTTCTTGCAAAAGGTAGGCATTCTATTAACTGTCATTTCCCTTTTAGGTACTATTTTTTTTACTAGTGTTTACTTAATCGCTAGCCAGACAACCAAACCCTCATTATTTATTGAATCAAATTCTAACTTTTACGATTCTAATGCTACGTTAATTGGAAAAACGCAATTACTTCAAAATAGAAAGACTTTAAAAATTGCAGATGTTCCTCCAATTGTTGTCAATACGGTTCTAGTCTCCGAAGATCGGCAATTTTTTCACCATCATGGATTTGATGTAAAACGCTTGGCATCGGCTATCCTGATTAATATTTCAAAAGGTTCTTACGCCCAAGGTGCTAGCACTATAACTCAACAGTTAGCTAAAAACCTCTATTTATCACAGGAGAAAACATTAAGTAGAAAATTAAAAGAAGCATTTATTACGATGAAGTTGGAGTCATCATACGATAAAGAAAAATTATTAGAAGCTTATTTAAACACAATTTATTTTGGCCATGGTGTTTACGGGTTAGAAACTGCTGCGAACACATATTTAGGGAAAGAAAGTAAGCAACTCTCTACTGCTGAAGCGACTTTTCTATTAAGTATTCCTGCCAACCCTTCAACGTATGATCCATATGCTCATCTTACATCTGTTAAAAAACGCCAAGCGCGTATTTTATCAGCACTTGAACAAAATGGTGTAATCAATCAAAAAACAGTAAATGAGGTGATTAAAGAGCCAATTGACCTTAAGCCGATTAATCATTCTACTAATTCACTGTTCACATCCTATTTTCAACAAAATGTGCTAAAAGAAATCTCAACGAATCTTGGACATTCAATCAATAATAATGGCAGTTCAATTTATACTACCTTTAATGCTTCAATTCAAAAAAAAGTTGAAAATACCTTTGAGAGATTTATTAAACCAATTCCTAATTTACAAGCTAGTGTCATTGTATTAGATAGTCAGTCGGGTGAAATAATTAGTATGATTGGCGGTCGCGAGCAAGGTCAGCTTTTATTTAATCGCGCAACTTCTGCAAAAAGACAATTAGGTAGTACAATCAAACCAATTTTATACTATAGTGCACTTGTAAACGGCTTTACACCCTCTACCAAATTAAAAAGTGAACCAACAGAGTTTAAATTTGAAGACGGCGCAAAATATAGTCCCAAAAATAGTGGTAATTTATATGCCAATGATTCAATCACTCTAGCAAAAGCCATTGCAGTTTCTGACAATATTTACGCTGTAAAAACACAACAAGCGATAGGAACAGAGGAATTTATGAAAACGCAAAACCTGTTTCATTTACCAAAACCAACTAAGGAAGTTCCTTCACTCGCACTTGGAACGCAGGAAGCAGCATTGCTTGATATTACAAGAGCATATGCAATGATTGCTAATGGTGGTAAAGATGTTACGCCACATTTTGTGAAAGAGGTTAGATCTAAGTCCGGAAATTTAATTTATCAACCAACACAAAATAGGAAACAAGTCTTAAAAAAAGAAGAAACAATGATTCTTAAACAATTAATGAATGGAATGTTTAATACTACTTTTTCTAGCTATCTACCAGTTACTGGTACTGTTATTTTACCGGAGTTATCCAAAGATTATTATGGTAAAACGGGAACAACAAAAACAGATAATTGGATGGTCGGCTTCGATTCAAAATATGTTGTTGGTGTGTGGGTTGGATATGATCATTCAAAAAAATTAACAGAGGATGAGAAAAATTTAGCGAAAGAAATGTGGGCATCAGTTATGGATTACTTACCTGATGAAAAAATAAAATCGGCAATTCCTAAGAATCTAGTAAAGGTTTCAGTAGATGAAAAAACAGGTCTTTTATATAAAGACGGCTGCAGTGGAAAGGTTAAACTATATTTTCTTAAAAATACGCAACCAAAAAATAGTTGTATGAAGAAAGTATCGTTAAAAAAAGTCAAAAAACCGTGGTATTCACAGTACTTACCATAAAAAAACAAAAGACCTCACCAAATTGGTAAGGTCTTTTGTTTGTCCTAGTCCTAGCTTTGTCCAAGCTATTAATAGTTTACTGTATTTAGTCCTAAATGTAAAAAGATTATTCGACGTTTTCAGTAATTTTTTTTATATTATTTTCCAATTTGAATTTACAGAAAGTAGACTATCCTAACAGTTCTATTTTTAATTGTTCAGAAGAATTGTTCCACATCTCTTCATTATGAGTTTTCAAGAAACCAGCTAATAATTTACGAGACTTTTCATCCATATGTTCTACCATTATTTTACGTTTCATTGCCTTATCCATCTTATTAACATGGTCAGGTAATAGTTTATAGCCTCTTCTAGCCTCTCGATCAACAGTCATATAACACCCTGTCACACCAGCATAGTATGGACCATTTTCATTGCGCTCAGTAGCTACCCACACTAACCAGTATGGCTTACCATTTGGAACTTCTTCCTCATTTGTTAGGAATTTAATTCCTTTTTCTACTGAACTACGTGCATGCATTGCGCCTACATCTACAAATACATCGTCCTCATTAATATCGATAAAGACAGGAGAAACGTTCTCTAAGCTAATTGCACCTACGCCATATCCTCCATGCCCGCTCGTTGAGTCATTCTTTAAAATATTAAATCCTAGTGATTTCTTTTTTGGTTGTTCAGCCATTTTTCTACCTCCTAAAATCCATTACATAAATATAGGTGTAACAATAGAACTAATCCAGTGGAATACTGAAGGTATTGCAATGCCAAATATAGGTTGAATAGTATATTGATCTAAAGGAGTTAAAACTAAAATTAGAAAAACAAAAGCTCCATATTGTTCGTACTGACTCATGATCGCACGTACATTATTTGGTACAATGTCTTCAATAATTCGATAACCATCAAGCGGTGGTAGTGGAATTAGATTAAATACAAACAATACAATGTTCATTTGAATGAACATATTAAAAAATGTACTTAATGTAGTCACTAAAGCATCAGGAAACGAATCAAATACTCTAAACTTTATTAAACATAAGAAGACAATTAATCCTAATGTAGCTAACAGTAAATTACTGATTGGACCTGCTACTGTTGTTAATATACCAGCTATCCTTGGATTTTTAAAATTATTACGATTGACAGGTACTGGTCTTGCCCAACCAAAACCTAAAATTAAAATTGCAATCGTTCCAAATAAATCTAAGTGTTTTAATGGAGAAAGTGTTAATCTTCCTTGTCTTTGTGCAGTGCTATCACCAAACTTATAGGCTACATATGCGTGTGCGAATTCGTGGACTGATAAAGAAATCGCAAAAACTAATAAAACTAGTGGTAATTCTTGTAAAGGATATCGAAAAAATGTTTCCATTATTAGCCCCTCTCAGTAGATGGTATATTTATCTCTTTCTTAGAATATTTTAATGTTTTATGATGTATTGTTCAATGAGAATTGATTTAATTCGTTACGATACCAAGCATTGAGTTATAATATAAATGACAATTAAAAGGAGGTCTAAATTATGCCATATGTAACAGTAAAAATGCTAGAAGGTCGTACTGAAGAACAAAAGAAAGCATTAGTCGAAAAAGTAACTTCTGCTGTAAGCGAAACGACAGGTGCTCCAGTAGAAAAAGTTGTCGTTTTTATCGAAGAAATGTCTAAAAACCATTACGCAGTTGCTGGTAAAAGACTTAGTGACGAATAGAAAATCTTAATTACATACAGTAAAAGAAAACGGAAGGAATCATTTCTTCCGTTTTCTTTTACGATTATCTACTTTTTGCCCCTGCAATTTCTTCTATGATTTCAATTATTTTCTTTCTTGTCTCATCAGGTTCATTATAGATTAAATCATGTGGGTAATATAATTTTGAATCAGAAAGCTTTTTCCCTGTTATGCCGTCCACCAATTCTGACTTACGTGAAATCTCTTTTAACTCTCCATTAGGAAATAGTAACAGGATCGGCTTCTTCCCATCTTCTTCACCGTATCTAAAGTAATCATAAGCCTCGTCTGAAATTGTATCCTTCACTAAATAATAGTCAGGGTTAATGCCTATTTTCAAAAATAATTGATGTAGCTCAACAAGTTTTTCTGAATGAATTTGATCCTGAAAATCTACATATTTAAACAAATGACGATTTAAGAATCGCTGACATAAATCACTTAAAATTTCATCTGACTCTTCTTGCCATACCTGGAAGTAATATAATAATACAGATTCATCTAATTTTAAGTATTCATCTAACTCAACGTTTCCTTCAAATAGATTGCCAAAATGAACTGGAACGTAGTTAAAATGATAGCCTGTTTCATTTAAATACTTTGCACGTTGTAGAATTTTAAGTAAGATCGCTTCCGCACTTCGAGAAACTGGATGAAAATATACCTGCCAATACATTTGGAAACGACTAATTAAATAATGCTCCACTGCATGCATCCCAGATTTTTTGATAACAATACCATCTGGACGTGGTCTCATAACTCTTAAAATTCGTTCCATATCAAAGTTCCCATAGCTTACACCAGTGTAATACGCATCCCTTAATAAGTAATCCATTCGATCTGCATCAATTTGACTTGATATCATACTCGTCACTAATTTATTAGTTGATGTTTTTTCTATGATCTCTGAAACTTGCTTTGGAAAATCCACTCCAACTCTTTGTAAAATGCTATTTATCTCTGTAGAACCTTCAATAATTTCTCTTGTCATTTCTTCATGGTCTAAATTAAAAATCTTTTCAAACGTATGTGAAAAAGGGCCATGACCAACATCATGTAACAAGCCCGCACAAAGCGCTAATAAACGATCTTCTTCACTCCACTCAGGTCTTCCAGAGAATACATCATCAACCATTCTTCTAATAATTTCATATACACCTAAAGAATGAGAAAATCGACTATGCTCTGCTCCATGAAAAGTAAGATATGTAGTACCTAGCTGTTTTATTCTTCGTAGCCTTTGGAATTCCTTCGTTCCAATTAAATCCCAAATCACTTGATCCCTAACATGGATATAACGATGAACTGGATCTTTAAAAACCTTTTCTTCATATAGCTTCTGAAAACGATAAGACATATGTTGGCCCCCCTTCAAACTCTTCATTATAATTGCGTGAAATAACACTTCCACTTTTATCCATTATAACAGATATATATGAAAAAACGCTCCTTGCGATGAAGGAACGTTTAATTCTTACCTAGTTTTGATTTTATCTTTACAATCAATTCGTCTTCATTTGGTGCTGATAATGGACGATTATTGACAAAGCAAAATGACTTTTTGCGTCCAGGTCCGCAATATGATTGACAACCCACCTGTATTTCTGCGTCTTCATCTATTCTCTTTAAGCGAGGGACTAGTGTTTTAATATTAGTCGCCTGGCAATCGTCACATATTCTAAATTCATTTGACATGTTTTACAATCCCTTCTGTTCTTTATTGAACATACTATGCAGTATTTTACTCGTTCCAAAAAAGACATGCAAGTATTCACTTCAAATTGCACTCAAATAGTATTCTACTATTTTTTGTATAGTTTTCTATTTTTTTGTCCAAACTTCTATTAATCAGCTAAGAAATAATTTACTTTGCATAACTATTAAAGAAAGTTGAGGGGAATTTCAATGATGAAATTAAGACAAGATGCTTGGACTGAAGAAAACGATTTGTTATTGGCAGAAACCGTTTTAAGGCATGTCCGAGAAGGTAGTACCCAATTAAATGCATTTGAGGAAGTTGGCGATATATTAGAACGCACTTCCGCTGCATGTGGTTTCCGTTGGAATGCTGTAGTCCGTTATAATTATGAAAAAGCACTTCAATTGGCTAAAAAATTTCGTAAAGAAAAACTTCGCCACGCTAAAGGTGAAGATGCAAAAAAGAAATTACTTTATACACCTTCTGAATCTAGTTATATACAAACTGATGTATCTAGTAATTTTGATCGTTATTTAAATGATGAACAAGATTTAGAATTTGGTGTAGAAATTGACCAAGAGTTCGGTTCTTTTGTTGAAACGAATACACTTAGCGATGTAAGTCATGAGACGACATCTGATGATGAAGTGTTGCAATCAGAGGTTGTTTCAAATGTACAAACGAGTGTACCAACCGTTTCAAAAACTTATTCAAATCAAGTACCATCTTATAACACGAGAAAAGATTCAATTACTATGTTTGATGTTATTCAGTTTTTACAAGGTCTCTCAAGCAATCAAATCGGTAGTGAACGCTTAGTTCGTGAAAATGATCAGTTAAAACGAGAGATTCTTCTATTACAAGAGCGTAATACTCAGTTACAGAGACAAGTAGAAAAACTTGAAACAGATGCAACTACGGTTCAAGAAGACTATGAAACAATGATGAAAATCATGAATCGAGCTAGAAAATTAGTATTATTTGAAGAGGAAGAGAAACCAGCAGCAACATCTTTTAGAATGGATAAGAACGGAAATTTAGAAAAAATTGCTGAATAGAATGACTACCTTCTATTAAGTTAACTAGACTCTCATAAATAGAGGATACTATGAACTGCCAAAATCATAGTCCCTCTATTTTTTTATGTATGAGCTTTTATATGGGATGGAACGGAAATAAAAAAGGAGGAATTCCTAAAATAAGAATCCCTCCAATAATTATTATTCACCTAAAAACGATTTTTTAAAGAATTCTAGTTGCTTATCAAGTGTTACTGGATCACTGAATGAAGCACCGTTTCCTTCCATTTCATAGACATGATTGTTTTTGACAGCTGGAATGTTTTTATATGTGTTTGTTTTTTGGAATGCAATGTCTGCGCCTGCATACTTACTAATGATTACATAGTCTCCAGCATATTCAGGAAGAACTTCTGCTGAAACTGCGTAATAGCCATCTTTCAATGCCATTTCTTTTACTTTTTCAGGCATTTTTAAATTCATCGCTTGATATAAAATTTCTGTTCCACGTGCCCAGTTATTTCCGAAAACGTATAATTGTTTATCATAAGCTTCAAAAACAGTTACTGTAGCATCTTCACCAATTTTAGCTCGAATTTCTTCACCAGCTTTTTCAGATCTTGCTTTGAAGTCATCAACCCAAGCTTGAGCTTCCTTCTCTTTGTTTAAAAGCTTACCAATTTCAACGTGCTGACTTAAATAATCTAGTTTACCCCATGTATAAGTTACAGTTGGAGCAATTTCTTTTAATTTATCAAGATTTTTAATGTTTGATAATCCAATGATTAAGTCTGGATCTAGTTCAATGATTTTTTCTAAGTTTTCGTCAGATACTTCTGCAATATCTTTCATTTCTTCAGTAAATGTAGGATTATTTTTTGACCAAACATCCACACCTACTACATTTACACCTAACGAAAGAACATTACCTGTAAAACCAGATAATAAGATAACACGTTTAGGATTTGATGGAACTTCCACCGGACCAGTTTCTGATTCATATGTAAACGTCTTTGGCTCTTCTTTTTTAGCACTGTCTTTCTTTTCCGAACTGTTATTGCTACATGCACTAATCACTAGCATTAGGATTAGGACTAATGGGAATAAAACTTTTTTCATTTTGTATTTCTCCTTTAATTAATTTATTGACAATAGTTTGTTTGTCCGTAGAAAATTTCTCTCAACTTCCCGAACTTGAAAACAATATAAAGCACATCATGAGACACATCTCCTCACGAATGGATATTTTGAAAATAGGATTTTAACCAAATAACATTCACTGAAGTAAAAGGTAAAATCGTTTGCATTTAAAATCATTTAAAATTTCCATCTAAAAAAGAAGGGTCTAATTGATAATGATTCTTATTATCGTATTAACTATAAGTTGGATTACAGTATGATGTCAATCATTTTTTTAAAAATTACTTAAAAATTCAGATAGTATTATGTTGATATAGGATTTTTTTTATTTGTAATGATTCATGTTAAAATAGGAAATCAAACGTAAAAAGCAAGGGGCTTACTCAATGAATCAACATTTAGAACGATTAAAACAAAATGAAATACGTTTTATAGATGGATCAACCTTGGGACCTTCTTTTAAAGCCATTCAATCTTTTGCATTAGATGATACAATTTGTACGAAGATTGGAAAACAACAGTCACCTACAACAGTCCGTACATGGGTACATCATCAAACGATTGTACTTGGTATACAGGATACTAGATTACCAAACTTATCAAATGGGATTAAGTTCCTGAATGAGCATGGTTATAAGGCGATTGTTAGAAATTCTGGTGGACTAGCTGTAGTGTTAGATGAAGGTGTGCTTAATATTTCAATTCTTTTTCCTGAAGTCGAACGCAAGCTACAAATTAATGACGGCTACGAAACGATGTATGCACTTATTCAAGATATGTTTAAGGATGTAACAAATGGTATTGAAGCAAAGGAAATTGTAGGTTCATACTGTCCAGGGGATTATGACTTAAGTATAGATGGTAAAAAATTTGCTGGTATTTCACAACGCAGAATTCGTAAAGGTGTCGCGGTACAAATCTATTTGTGCATAAATGAAAGTGGTGCAAAGCGAGCATCAATCATTAAGGACTTTTATGAAATTGCTATAAATAATAAAGAAACGAACTTTAAATATCCAAACATCAATCCGAATACAATGGCCTCTATCTCTGAATTATTATCAATTAATCTTTCAGTTTCTGAGGTTATGAAAAGACTTCTTCAGTCGCTGATCAAACTAACCCCTACAATTATGACGAACTCTCTCCAAGGCGATGAGGTAGATTTATATAATCATCATTTACAACGTATGATTGATCGTAATGAGGAAATAGAAGCATTACAAGTAGATTTTGAACAATAAAAAAGAGTACCTCATCGGTACTCTTTTTTTATAGTGCTTGTGCTGCAGTAATTATTGATAGTTTATATACGTCTTCACTATTACAGCCACGAGATAAATCGTTTACAGGCATGTTTAGTCCTTGTAAAATTGGGCCAATTGCTTCAAAGTTACCTAGACGTTGAGCAATTTTGTATCCAATATTTCCAGCTTCTAAGCTTGGGAAAATAAATGTATTTGCATCACCTTGAATGACTGATTCAGGTGCTTTGCTTTTCGCAACAGAAGGAACAAAAGCTGCGTCAAATTGGAACTCGCCATCTAACGTTAATTCAGGCGCTAATTCTTTTGCAATCTTTACTGCTTCAGCTACTTTTTCTGTTTCAGGAGATTTAGCAGATCCTTTTGTTGAGAAACTTAACATTGCAATTTTAGGATCGATATCGAATAGTTTAGCTGTTTTTGCGCTTTCTATTGCAATTTCAGCTAAGTCTTGACTATTAGGAGCAATATTAATCGCACAATCTGCAAACACATACTTTTCATCGTCACGAACCATGATGAATACACCAGAAGTTTTTGACACGCCTTGTTTCGTCTTAATAATTTGAAGCGCTGGACGTACAGTATCTGCAGTAGAATGTGTTGCACCACTAACTAATCCGTTTGCTTTGTTTGAGTAAACTAGCATTGTTCCAAAATAATTTGGGTCTAATAATGCTTTACGTGCTTGTTCCTCAGTTGCTTTTCCTTTACGACGTTCAACGAATGAAGCAACAAGTTCTTCCATATTTTCATATGTACTTGGATCTAATATCTCTACTCCCTCAAGTGCTAATCCTAAATCACTTGCTTTAGCTTTAACGTTAGCAACCTCACCAATTAAAATCGGTTTTAGTACATTTTCTTTTGCAAGACGATCAGCAGCCGATAAAATTCTTTCATCAGTTCCTTCTGGTAAAACAATCGAAATCCCTTTCCCAGCTACTTTTTGTTTAATACCTTCAAATAGATTACTCATTGTGACCTCCAAATTATCTCGGTTATTTATATGTACAATAATAAGAATAAAACCTTTTTACAATAATGAAAAATATAATATTCCGATTAAAGCGCTCTCATTTAAAATAAGTTTATTCGTAATTTTCTAACTAAAATTGACTCCTGTATAATTTTGTATGTTTTTACAAAATACTTTTAATTGTAGTATGCTATATAAAAGAAAATCAATACGATAACGTTTGGGGGATTTAAAATGAGTGAAGCTGCAAAAACTTTAGATGGCTGGTATTGCTTACATGACTTTAGAAGTATGGATTGGCATGCTTTTAAGCAATTAAGCAGTGATGAGCGC
>Ga0209676_1001445_pt1 | contig 22367 bp, 30 predicted proteins | sample AraplaCvi_mLB_r2_FD_184282 | JGI IMG/M metagenome (GOLD analysis project Ga0209676, IMG submission 184282) | Arabidopsis root microbial communities from North Carolina, USA - plate scrape MF_Cvi_mLB_r2 (SPAdes) (version 2) | ecosystem: Host-associated > Plants > Roots > Endosphere | place: USA... | reverse complement strand
AACTACCTGTCTCCTATTGAATATAGGGAACAGGCAGCATAGGTGTTTTTTCTGTGTCTCAAATCAGTGGGTCAGTTCACCTATTTACTAGCTTTTTTAATTTTCTTAGATACTATTTTTATTCCGCTCTTTTGGTTTTTTAAACTTGCGAATGCTTTTGCTAGTTCTTTCGTGACACCTTGCTCTTCTAATTTACTCATATTTTCCACCTCATATTTGTTTTTAACACTATTCTTCCCATTGTATAAAAAATTCATACTTTTATGGTGAATTTTACTTAATTTAGTTCTAACTTGTCCACCCCCCTCGTATATATTTCTCATGACACTACGACACAATGACACTATAACCCTAAGCTAAGCAAAAAAATTAGTACTAATTTTATGAAAAAGGAGGGGTGCTCTTATGGATTCAATTAATCCAATGTTTAATGTAAATGAGGAAAAATACATTCAAAGCAGTCCAAAAATGGCTCAACAAATAAAAAAAATTCGTAAAGAACGTAGCGATAAGAAAAAGGATGTAAGGATTTTATTGAACCCTGGAACAAAACGCTTAATTAAAAAATTAGCATTTCAATATAACACTTATCCAACAGTACTAAGTACAGACATACTTACTGAGGCACTTCATCGAATAAAAGAATATGACGAAGTTGACTATCCAATTGATTCAGAATACAAAGTTGTAGCTAAACTTGATAAAGAAACTTTCGAAATCCTTCAAGAATACTCCATAGAATGGGACTGCAGCATTCGGAAAGCAGCTAATAGAGTGTTTATCAATAGTTTAATGAAAGAGGGACATTCTATATGACCATAAGTATTTATAGTGATTACGATATCATTGGTGCTGAATTAAAACGTTTAGAAGAAAACAAGAAGAGAGGTTTCTTTTCATCTAGAAGAAAGCTATATAAAGAATATCCATTTAAGTTTGAAATTCCAAGTAAGGCTTATTTACGAGCAAAGGTGTTTTGTTCTGATGTAGAGGAACTTGCTGAGTATAAATTTTCAATTGAAGATTTTATTACTATTCTGTATGAGGATTTCATGAAAAATATTAGAAAAAATACCGGAGATATCCATAAGATGTACAATTTAATATCAAATAGAGATAAGAGATTAAAATTACATTCAAATGGAACGGAAAAACATCTTAAAGAAGAATATTTAGTTGAAGTAAGTTGCACTATAAAAAGAGAAGATGCATTGAAATTTGAAGTTTTACTGATGGAAATTGAAGAAGTGTTTAATCAGTATTATTCAATTGAGGACGTTTTAGAAATATTAGTTTGTGATTTTATTTTTGAGTTAAGTAAGGGGAATCTTAAAACCATAATGAGTAGGATCGTAAAGTTTTGGAACACTCCAGATGAGTAATGTTATTGGTTATGAAAATGTTAAAAAAGAATCATATAGACTTTAATTTCATAACCAATATGCTAATAACATTGTCATCTCAATGATTTATTCAGTAGACGTTATTTTATGGTTTACTCTTAATAACAAAGAACAGCTGCGTCTAATTATGCGTTTTTACCTTCGCGTAAACTCTCTTCTAATCGTTGATCAAAAGTTTCTATATCTTTATCTCTCATAATTGTCATCTTATTTCACCTTTTCCTTAAAATAGTTAAATTAACATTCTAACTACAGTATGCACAGGAAAGGAACGTGTCATTCATGAAAATAGAGATTGAATTAAGAGATGAAACATATAAAAAATTAGAGCAATTTGTTATATATCATAATGTTAAAAGAAAAATTATTGGAACAGATAAAGAAGAAACAGTTGAAGATACAATAAAGGCAGCAATTATGATGTATATAAATTGGCTATCTCTTGTACCTAGTCCGTTAATTGAAGCAAATGGATTAACTATTCATTCTCGTATACCGAGTATCTTTTCTTCTCAAGGCAAATCGTTAAAAGAAATTCACAAGCAAACGGGGATTCCAAAAAGTACTTTAAGTGGCTTACTACATGGAAGTATCCCTAACTTGGAAAACTTTATTCGAATTTGGTTATCTTTAGGTCAACCTTCCATACATGATTTATTAAATGTAGAACTGTCAGAATAAATTTTTTAAAAATATTTGATTCAGCGTATAAAAAGTGAACCTTTATTGACTTACATAATGTAAGTTAGTTATGAAATTAATTTCTTGTAAGAAGCTTACATTTTTAATATTCTCAAATAACTTATATGTGTCAGAATGAAACGAGGCTTTTTTTTTATGAAAGGAGAACAAGAAGAAAGAAGTCATATCAAAAAATAAAAAATGAGCAAAAAGGAGACTTTTTTAAGTCTCTTTTTTTATGAAAACTGGAGGATTTAATAATGAAATATCAACATAATAATACGAAGGCATTACCAATTATTAAACGAAATTTGATTGCTGCAAGCCATTCAAATGATTTTGAGAGGTAAGAACCGAATGGGTACATGATACTGAAGTCGCAAAAGGAGAAGAACATTTTTCTACACTTTGTGAATTGTGTAACCAACGTTAATACAATGAAAACCATGTGATTCGTAATATAAAGACTGGTTATCAACTACAAATAGGATCTAGTTGTATTACAAGATTGTACTAATAAACGGTTTAACACATTCAGAAGATGTTGTTAAATTTTCAAATAATCGAAAGAAGGGGCAAAAAACAGGTAAAGAAATAACAACATTATTTACGATAACTCGTAATCCTAAAATAAAACATGGTCCTGCCAGGGAGACAAAACGCTTTAAAAAATTATTAACTGAATCACTTCGAAATCGTGGAAAAGAAGATTGGTTAGTTAAATATGACAAATTAGAATCTATTTTAAAAGAAGTCATTGGTGCAACGAGTATTACTCAGCATGACATCAAGGTATTAGACTGCATCATCGTTAACGTTGGAAAATTTATTAGGGGTGGAATTTAAAGGGAGACTTGTCTCCCTCTTAACTTAAAAAAATCGGAGGAATTAATATGTCTAATATTATTAAAATGGAAGTTGAATTGTTAGATAATGTGGATTTATATGAGAATATGGACTTTACTACAACGGGTGCAGATTATGATGAGATACAATTAGAAAAATTAACTGGAATTGATGTTGTCGAATTTACCTTACTATCAAAATCAGATATTCACCAAAAACTTCAGTGCAAACTATCATCTAATCACGACATTGAACTATGAGATATTCTGATTTGGATCACTACTGAGTTAAGTGCAGTTTATGTTGAAACAAAACCTCATATTATTGATTACGATTTGTTAAGAGAATTTAACTGGGGTCTATATATTGATAAGCAAAATAATAGTGTGATGATTGTAGATCCATATTCGGAACATGAAGGTGTCTTTAGACTGTTGTTAGGTGTGTATTACTCTTTAATTGACGAGCATTACTATGATTTTAACCTTGCTTCAATGATGCAAAATGTAAATTATTATAAGCGCATTCAACAGTATGGAGTAATTTTTAATTTACAAGAAAAGCTTTTTAAAACTCCTACAAAAATATCCAGTTGACGGGCCATTTAGCTTAAGGTTTTAGCATTTGAACTAACTTTAAAATACTTCTATTTGGTAAGGCGTTCGAAAAACCGAACGTCTTATATTTATTTTTTTCGATTTTTAGAATAGGACAAGAAATACGGTTAATATAACATAACATAGCAATTAAAAACGGAGGTGAGAGATTCAAAATGTCCTCAACTCTAACAACAATTTTAGGTGTAATTCAAACTACTGCATTAGTTACATCATTCCTTATTACAATAGCTTCCGCTCTATATGCTAAGAAAGCAAAAGGAAGTGAAACGAATGGCTAAAAAAGTCAAAATGAGTATCAAAGAATTCATGGAAGAATGCCGTAATAAAGACAATTTGAAAGAAGAAATGGGCAAGCTAGATTTTTTTCTCCAGGAGACAAAGGAAGAGGTTTTGACGTTACCGAGAAAAGACAAGAAAATTGTAAAAACAATCTTACACACATTCAATGCAACCGTAATCAGTCTATTAGCAACAACATCTCATGCAGACGCATCCAGCACATACACATTACCATCGGAAGTAACAAGCGGACTTCAGACCTTACAGTTCACGTGCCTTGCAGTGGCAGGATCAATGGCTACACTTTGTCTCATGATTTCGGGAATGCTAAAAATGCTGGGACTTCAAGAGAAAATGAGCGGTTGGAGCAAGAATATTTACAAGGGTTTAATACAGGTAATGACTGCACCCGCCGTTATATTTGTGATGGTCAGTATTCTAAAAATACTATTGCTACTAGTTCCAGGCTACAAAGGATTTTAAATATAATAAGTTCATCTAAATCAAAATGGATCCCAGTAATGGCTTTTGCAACAATACCATTATTATCTGGTTTCTCTGCAGTAGAAAGCTCTACTATCATTCATTCGATTAATAATTCAGAACATATGAATTTATTTAGTTCATTACATGATTTTTTTTCAACAATGAATGATACACTACACCAAAAGACTTCGGCACTTATGCAACGTTTTGAGTGGTACAATCAAATGAAAATAACATATGAAAAATTAAATGAGTGGTCAAAAAGTTATGCAGACAAAGACCCTTTAAAGTCAGTAATTATGGCGCTATTTTCATTATTAGAAAAAGTCATTTACACACCAGTTTTTCTATTTAACAACTCTTATTTCACGAACCTATTACTGAAATTCGGCGCTTTAAGCATGGGGCTTGTCACAAGTTTGACCATGATAGAGGGTATTAGGAAGATCTTGAATAAATCTACGATGAGTTATAGACAACTACTTCAACGACTACCGATTGTTATGGCATTAGTTGGTTTTGCACCATTGTTAATTGTAGAAAGCATGAAGCTGTTAAGTTATTTAACCAATTTGATTTTATTATTTGGTTTATCATTAACTGATAATGTGAATCCATTAGGTGAATTACCTATAACTGGATTATTAAATACAATCATTTATCTAGCGTTCGTTCTATTATTTGCTTACAATTTGGTTCCAATCATCATGCAGCATGGCAGGCGATGGTTTAACATCCTGACACTAACACTCCTTACACCAATTGCAATGTTAGGTTATCTATTTCCATCATTTCAACAATTCCATCAAAAATGGTGGAGCTCTCTAAAGAAAAACTATCTCTCTCAACTTTACTACTCTTCCTTCTTAAGCATTTTAAATATCATTATGTTTGGTATTAATACACCAGATACGTATCAAGGCATGTTTAGTAAGTTATTGATACTATTAGGTGGTATTCATGCCTTTAGCCAACCTCCAGCTTTTCTGAATAGTTACATGCAAAGTGGCCCTGATACTTATCGTAGTATTACCCAAGTTCAAAGAAGTCTGAAATCAAATCCTACTAGGTTGTTGTGGAATGTTTTTAGAAAACCATTAAAAACAAAATCATAGGAGAGTGATCATAATGAAATATTATTTAGGAGCTGCATTTCGTGAAAAGTACCCACGATTAAAGGTACAAAACTGTGAGGAAATTTCTAATTACGATGTGATTTTAGTTGTTGAATCCAAAAGAAAAAAACATGCTGTTAATATTGGAAGTGACCAAAATGTTCCCTCAATTTTAAAGCAAATAGGATTAGATTATGTTTGAAATGGTGTTATTAATCAATACTAGTTTCATCATTTTAAATACGTTGTATTTACTTCATTTAGTTTCAAAAAGACTAAATAATTAGGTGATCCTATGAAAGGTGTATCTTATGATGAAGTTTGTAGAGAGTCATGGTATCAAACTGCAACAGGTGACGAACGAAAAGTAGTACACCATATTACAAATAATAGCTTCAATTCATTTGCTTATAGCAAGTGGGGGAAAGAAGTGGCGAATGATGAGGTAGAGTATGAAGTACGTGGGAGAATAATCAATCCAATGTCTGCTTGTTTTCCCTTTTCTGTTCCTAATTGGCATGGTGTTCAGTCATTACTAAGAGAAGGAGAAGGATTGAAGATAAGTGTTCATGCTAAAAGATGTCATATGAAGATGCAACAACAATTATTTGAACTATGTGACTTGTTTAAAAAAGGTATCGGTACGCCATCATTGATTTTACCAATACTAATCGTTCAACGAAAAGTCATTGAAAGAATCAGCAGTAGTGAAAGAGCATTAATAGAGGGAATGGAACAAAAAGCAAATAGCTCACATTACCGGGTATGTATTACATTCTCCTGTTCTCCAAGTCTATTTCACAGATTGCACAAACTATTTGGAGAATGGAAATTTAAGAAAGACAAAAAGGTATCTAGTTTTTCATATTTAACTAGCCATATTTTGAGTGGAAATGAGTTAAGTCAGTGGCAAATAGCTCCACAAATTAAGAAACCAATTCAGCAGCTACTTTTGCCTTATTCACCAATAGCAACTCCTATTAAAGAAGTACATCAAGTAAAGCTACCACCGCAATATTCAATCCTTCCATTATCTAAACCAAAGGAAATACAAATTAATGAAGACTACTCGAATCAAATACTTAATGCTTTCAAAACATTAAATTTAAAAGGTGAGATTTCATATCTTTCCGAACAAATAGGTCCGACCTTGAATCAATACATCTTCCATTTAAATAACCTTAAATATACTACTGTTAGTAATTTAGCTGAGGATTTGCGAGTTTCATTAGGGCTAACTTACTTAAGTATTGAAGGTGGAAATAAGCCGAATACTGTTCGAATTTCGATTCAGCGGAAAAATAGAAGTATAGTTACATTAGGAGATGCATTAAGTAAAGGAAAAGAAGATTTGTCCACCTACCAAGTGCCAATTTTCTTAGGGGTTGATATGTTAGGAAATCCTGTATTTGATGATTTTGGAAGGATCTCACATCTGCTCGTAGCAGGAGCAACTGGTGCTGGTAAAAGTGTTTTTCTAACTACTTTGCTTGTATTTTTTCATGTCACAAAAAAACCAGAAGAACTATTACTATATTTGATAGATCCTAAACAAGTTGAATTTTCACCTTTTGAAGATTCTCCACTAGTTGAAAAGGTAATTACAAAGTCCGCTGACGCAATCAGTTTATTAAATTCCTTAGTACAAGAAATGGAGAAACGATATGAATTATTTAAAAAGGAAAAAGTTCGCAATATAAGTCATTATCGTAAGAAAGGGCATATTATAAAGAACATCGTATGCATAATAGATGAATATGCAGACTTATTTCTTTACGATAAATCGGTTGAAAATTACGTCTGTTTATTGGCACAAAAAAGTCGAGCTGCAGGTATCTTTTTGTGCCTTTGTACACAAAGACCATCAGTTGATGTGGTATCTGGTTTAGTCAAAGTAAATCTCCCAAGTCGTATGGTATTTAGGCTTACTAGTATGCATGATTACAAAACAGTTCTAGATGGAAAGCCACCGTTCGTACTTATGGGAAAGGGTGATTGTGTTGCTCAATTAGAAGGAAATGAGAGCTTCTTGCGTCTACAAAGCTGTCTTGTTGCCCCAACAGAAAGTGAAATAGATGCGATAATTGAGCAACTTATCTCTTCAAAGCGCAATCAAGAAAAACAAAACTACTCATTGCCAATATCTAATATGCCACCTTCAAAGAAGGAATTAGTTTGGAATTTTATCGAGACTACAAATGATACCAGGTTACGTTCAATATTGAAGGAAGTTGGAGGGGATATGGGACAATTAGTTCAGATCATGCGCGAATTAGTAACTGATGGAAAGTTAGAGGCACCACAAGGTAATAGTAGAAGGTATAATATTATTAAGTGTTAAAACCATTTTCTAACTTGAGGAAATGGTTTTTTTTCGGTACAAAAAAGGTTCAATCCCATGTATCCATTGCCCAACGTTCTACCATTGGAAGTGTTCTATCCAATTGATCAAGTAACTGAATTATTGCGAGTTCAACTAGATCCTGTTTTTGTAACTTATAATGCTTTGTAAATGCGTTCAATCTTCCAATAGTACTATTTGTTAAAATAAAGCTACTACTGGTCGTTTCCTTCATTTTTATTTATTATTGTATTTATAAAAACGGAAATCGTCTGCTGATTCTTTATGTGAAAATAATGAGGATTTTAAGAGTAAACTTATAGACTATGAAGCTACAAAAGAACAAGCAGCTGTAATAGAAGAGGCTTTAAAAGAAGAAATTGTCAAATATGATCAAGTCTTTAAGCAATATAAAGATGCAGTAGAAGTAAATGACACCCTAAAACAAACAAATGAAATTGCTTTAAGTAAATTGAATAGAACACATACTGAAGAATTAAAATCACTTAATCTTAATTTCTCAAAACAACGAGAAGAGATGCTCCTGAACCAAAAAAATGAAATTGAAAAGATTCAAGATAAACATGCATTTGAAATGGAACGAAAAGATTTACAAAAGGAAAAAGAATTTGCAGACCGAGAAGCAAAAATAAAGGCTGCACATCAAGATGATATACAAAAACAATTAACATCGTACCAAAATGTATATGATAAACTTGAACAAATAAATGATATTATAAATGAATTACAAAATAAGATTCGCCAGTTAGAAAATGAACGGATTTAAGGTAAAGTAGAGCCCCTAGTTGTAGGGGCTCTTTTTGTGGCTAAGAAAAATTATACCTTATCCTTTAATTTTTACTGACTTTCGTGTTTTTGGTATAGGACAAACTTGGAACAGGGAAGGATTAATATAAGGAGGCAATGTATGAATGGTTACTTTTGAAGTTTTATCTCTGATGATTAGCTTTGGTATGTTTGTAATCGCCATATTAGAATTTAGAGAAAAGGATAAGAATTCTTGAACACTCTGAATAAAGCGTGTTTTTTTGATATAGTAGGGTATTTCACTTATGAAAAAAACTGACACACGTTGCAAAAACAGAAGACATAATTCTTATAATACTGTAAGAAAACATTCAGTAAATGGTAAGTGGTGGCTCCATATCTATTATGGTTTAATAAAACTTGTTGATAACAACGTAACAACTAATTAGGTTATTTTTCAGACATAAACTATTTCGATTGATATTCCGTTTTATAATCAAATTATTTTTGATTAAACTAACAAATTATAAGTTAAATATTATTGTTTTATTAAGATTTAAATTAGAACTACTGTATTAGAACAGTATACACAGTGAATCAAGAATGGATGTTTCTAACGTAGAAGTACTTTAGACCTATATAAAGTTCCTTATCACTAAACCGATCGCGAGGAGGAAATAAACTTTGGCAACGATTAAAAGTTTGGTAAGGTAAAAGAAGATTTTCAATTTATAGGAGGAAATATAAATGTAAAAATCATCAGTAGGATTAACAATAGTAACAAGTAATTATTCTATAAATTAAACTGTTTTAAATATTAAACAATAAGGATAGTGCCCCGCCATGTCAGTTTTTTAACAGATGAAGTTAGATTTAACAAAAAGCCAAATCCTTGGAATATAAGGGTTTGGCTTTTCTATATTTTAATTAATTTAATGCATAAAGCCTCAACATAAGAGAATCTATCAAACTCCTAGAGCTTATATCCAGGCCTTTAAAATTAATTACATAATTTATACTTCTAAATATTACTTCATTTACTGGTTTCCCCTTACCTAAAGCATGATAGTGGATAATTTGAACCACATGGTATTGGTTTGTTCTGTGGTTTGATTACAGTTTTTATTGCAATGAAAGAATCTGCCTATTCCACCAGCAAAAAATCCGTTAACTTTTAAATTACAGAAAAATTTGGGACTACTGGTTCTTTTTTCTTGTAAATTAATGAGGTATTTTGTCTTTATTTTTAAAAACGTATAATTATGTGCAATAAAATAACCCAATCACATATTTTTAGAATTTTAGAAATAATTAGAATTGGATTATAAATTGCCTCGATTAGCTATTAAGAAACATGGAAGCATGCATGCACATTTCATTCGACAGATGGAGCCATTAGCTAATCCACCTTATATGAAAGAAGTAATTAACTAATATTTTAGGAGGTGAAATCTATTAAAATACAATCCTTTTAGTATCTTACATGATGCTAAAATTGAAATTATTTACGGTGGAACTTACTCGAACCAAGTGTGTTTTAGTTATGCAACATAGAGATACTCGGACTCATGATAATTTATAATATTGGGAATGGGAGAATGTTTAATGAGAATAAAGAAGACAGAAAAGCTTTTTGCAACTATGATGACGACGGCTATTTTAATGGTCCCAACACTTCAAGCTTTTGAAAATGACTCATCTTCAAATGAGCATACAATGTAAAAGCGGATAATGTATCTATTACAAATAACAATGTTGGTATTGGAGATCATATCATTACCCTTATCACCGGTGACGTTGTTAAGGTGACCAATCATGGTGATGGTAAGAGTATTGTAAGCGTCGAACCTGCTACTAACAACTCCGGTGGGGGGATAAGAATCACGACCATTGGAGAGGACACTTATGTTATACCTAATTCGGCAATGCCTTATTTAGCAGTGATCGTTTTGACAAGGAGTTATTTAACATTAATTCCTTGATTGAAAATGGTTGCGATGATGCCAATAGTTCTACCATGCCGGTAATTGTACAATGTTCTCCAGTGAAAGCACGCTCACTTGGTTCAATACCAACATCTGTCGGCTCAAAGAAAACCCATGTAATAGAGAGTATTAATGGTGCTTCACTTATTACAGAAAAGAAGAATTCAAAAAAAGTTTTGGCAAGATATTACTCCGGAGACCAAACTTAGCAAAACGAATGTAAAATTCGATGTACAAACAGGTATCGAAAAAGTTTGGCTGGATGGTCGGGTCGAGGCCACCCTTGATAAGAGTGTCCCACAGATTGGGTCATATCACATAGATGTTAGGCTTTTATTCACTTTTCACTTAATTATCTATACTTTTTATCTTTAATTCTTCATCTTAGTGTCACCCCTATAAACATCAAGAAATAGTTTAAATGATACGAAAAATTGACATAAGTGTTTCGGTACACCTTAGGATTTGACCCAGAATCTCGATGGGTCAAATCTTTTTTGGGTTAAAAGCTTTTAAAAACAATAACAAAGCATATCTATCCACCAGGCTTTATAGAAAATACACTTATTTACATAATGACAAAAAGTAAGTTTCGATATATCGTTTACCCTTCAAACAAAACAATAAAATTTAGTTTTAAGGTTAAAATCAGGAGTTTTTGTTGATTTTTCATAAATAAAAATGATGCGTTTAACTAACTTTTTATCAAAAACAAAAAAACATTGTTTACAAAATCAAAAGAATTAGGATATTATGTTTGTAAACAAGCTCGAGCTTTATAAAAGATCTATACTCCACAGTGGTCAGATTAAGATACCCTGGAGGGACTATTTTTACTGTGGGAAGCTTAATAAATACATAAAAATGAAGGAGGTTGATAACGATATTTTTATTTAATGACTGTTGATTTTGAAAGCGTTTTATTGATTGGTTAAATGTATTTAAGTGATTATTACATTTATGGTAAATGTATGATAAAAAGGAGGAGTGAGGTACATGGTTCAAAAGTACTCGGCAGAAGTACAGAATGGGATTTGGAAAGTTTTAAGATGGTTGTTGGTATTTGAATTTTTCATGGTATTTGGCAATAATGTATTCAACTTAATTACCCCAAAGTTAGCAGAAGAATTCTCAGTAGCTCCTTCCACTGTGAGTTTAGTTATTTCATTAGGAGTTTTAGCCTTTGGAATTTCTTCCGTTGTTTTTACGATTTTGAGTGACAGAATTAGTATGAGTCAGTTATTGCTGTATCCTAGTGCAGCTGTTTCTGGAATCGCATTGCTGGCACTTTTAGCGGATCAAAGCTTTGTCGTATTGATTGCTTTTCGTGTCCTGATGGGTTTAGCAATGGGTTCACCTGTTGCTTTATGTCTGAATATGGCAATTAAGTACTTTGATAAATTGACTGCTGCTAAATTTTTTGGTTATGCTACTGCCGTTTTCCAGCTAGCTGCAGCTACTGGACATTTACTAGGCGGGTACCTTACCGAGCATTTTCATTGGAAGCTTGCGCTTATGCTTCCGGTAGTCACTGTATTAAGTTTGCCGACTCTCATTAAATATTTGCCGAAAGAAGTATCTAAAAAAGGAACTTTTGATTTTGTTGGAGCTGGATTGGTAACTGCGTTTGTTGTGTCTTTAGTTTTATACCTGACATTTAAAATGCAATATCCGATAATGTTAATTAGTGCACTTGTTGTTTTAGCTATTTTAATTGTTTATTCATTAAAGAAAGAAAATCCTTTTATCAACCCAGAGATATTTAAAATTAAAGGTGTGCCATTATCGTTAATTGTCTGTTTGTTGTTTTATGGAACTCAATCAGCATTTTACTTTATTTTTCCGTTTATCGTAAAAGATATCTATAATATGCCTTTGACTACTATTGGTGTGTTTTACACAGTAACAAACTTGGTTGCCTTTGTTGTAGGGATGCTTTCAGGACCAATTATAAAGGCAATTGGTTATCGTAATATGGTTTTACTCGGAGGTTCACTTATTTTTGCTGGTCTGGCTACGGTAGCATTTTTGTCAGGATATACTGTTGTGACCGTTTTTGCAGGTATGGCTATTTTCAACATTGGCTATGTGTTGTTCTTCTCAGGATATTTATCCAACTATACACAATTACTTCCTGTTTCCAAATATGGTGCAGGAGTGGGTATCGAAAAATTAGTCTTGCAAACATCGACTTCTCTTGGTACCGCTGGTATGGCCTTGTTAATAAATCAACCTTATATGATGCATAAACTCGTTGATTTCTCTGATAACGTGAAATCTGCTCAATTCAGTAATATGGCTCTAGTCCTTATGGGTTCAATAACTGTTGCAACTATTATTTTTCTAAAAGTTTTTTCAAAGTCATACAATTGTAACATCTATGATGTAAAAGATCAGTCAGTTGAAAAGACAGCTTATTAATTTGTTGAAAAAATGAACCGCGTGATTAATCACGCGGTTCATTTTCATTCACGAAATAATTAAACACCATACTGCCGGCGCCAATGGCAATCGAATTGTATTTCGATAATGGTTTTACGAATTTAACTGGATAGTTTGAGTAATTACTTATTCGTTGTAAGGCTGTTTCTGACGCTACATCGAAAAAAATGGGGTTTGACCCTAATGCTCCCCCGATAATCACAACATCTGGATATAGTGAATGGGTCAGTGTAGTAAGAGCAATTCCAAAGTAGAAGGCTGCATCCCGAATGATTTCTTCACAAAGGGTATCATTTTCTTCTAAAGCTTTAAAGATATGTTCAAACTTCAGATTATCTAGGTTAACCACCATCTGCTGAATAATCGATTTTTTCCCTCGTTTTAACCGGTCAATGATTTCTTTACGTACAGCTGTTAAACTGCTGTATGCTTCTAGACATCCATAAGAACCACACCAGCAGCTACGGCCATGTATATCTACCGGAATGTGACCGAATGAACCTTCCACATCAACTTTTCCGCGAACAACTTCTCCATTCGAAATAATGCCACACCGAATCCCGGTTCCTGATAAGGTATAAATAAGATTATTTGTTTCTTTCAAATAAGTGCTTTGGTATTCACCGAGTGCAGCTAAATTAGAACCATTGTCAAGAAGAACAAGAGTATTAAAATGTTGTTTTAAATTCTTGACAATGTTTGCGTTTTCCCATCCATCTGATGTATACAATTTAGGCTTAACAATGATGCCTTTTTCTCGGTCTATCGGTCCAACGGCGCCAATTCCGATTCCCAGTAGTTGCTCATGATTGACATCATGTTTGGTGAGCATTTGTTCAATATTTTCGATAATGAATCGTAAGGTGAAATCCACGGTACTTTGCCCAGTCATCTCCAACTTGGTAGAGTCTAAAATATTTAAATTCAAATCGAGGAGTAGAACTCTGGTAAACGAACGTGAAATGTCCACACCAATTAAATAAAAAATGGTCGGATTAATTGTATATATAGAAGGTTTTCGTCCGCCGCTCGATTTTCCAAGACCGCTTTCATAAATTAATTCTGCTTGCAAGAGTTCTTCGATTAGACGTGCACATGTTGCTGACCTATAACCTGTTAGTTCTATTAAAGTGTTTTTATCTACATTTCCAGTTTTATAAATCATTCCATAAAGATGCTTAAGACTCTTCATTTTCGGAGATGTTAAACCAACAAACTGCTGTAACATAAATTTCCTCCAGTTGCTCCATTAGTAATAATCATAATTATAAACTTTACATTATCAGACAACAAGAAAAATGAATAGGATAAAGAATACTTTTTTTGTTTTTGATAAAAACAATCTGTTATTTAAGTTTTATATAAGGGCAAATATGTATTTCAACTTTTTTAAGAACTTATATTCTATAAAAGTAGTAGGCTTTTTATCATTTTGTAATTAAGAAAGTTTACAAATCATGAAAAGTGTTTTAGTATATAGTTAACAAATGATTTTAGAAATGGCATGAAGGTTTCTACTGCTATGAAAAGATATGTAACTGGAAGATTATTAAAATCTTATTATTCAACAATACAAAAAGGAGAATGAGAGTACGATGTCTATCGTAAAACAACACATTCAAGAAGCATCTATATTATTCATTGAAAATCAAATCGGGTTTCAGCCGGAAATTGGTCTAACCCTTGGATCAGGGCTAGGCATTTTAGCGGACTTGATTGAAAATCCAATTGAAATTGACTATCATTCAATTCCGCATTTTCCGGTTTCAACAGTGGAAGGTCATGCGGGTACGTTGGTGGCAGGTCAAATCAAAGGGAAAAATGTGATAATGATGAAAGGCCGATTCCATCTATATGAAGGATACAGTGCACAAATTGTCACTTTACCGGTTCGTGTGATGTAAGGCACTTGGTGTGGAAAAATTGATTGTTACCAATGCAGCTGGAGGAGTTGACGTTGAGTTTGAACCTGGGGAACTCATGATTATAGCCGATCACATCAATAATATGGGAACTAGTCCGCTTATCGGTCCGAATGATCAGGATTTGGGTGAACGCTTCCTTGATATGTCCAAACCTTATAGTGAATGCTTGATTAAGCTTGCTCATAGTGTAGCTGAGGAGCAACATTTCAACCTTCGTGAAGGAGTTTACATGGCTAATCTCTGACCAACATACGAAACGCCTGCAGAAGTTCGGCTCGCTAGCATCCTGAGGGCTCAAGTAGTCGGTATGTCTACAGGTTCCAGAAGCAATCGTTGCAAGACATGCAGGCCTTGAGGTACTGGGGATAACATGCATTACAAATAAAGCAGCTGGTATTTTGAATCAGCCGTTGTCACATGAAGAGGTTATGGAAGCGGCAGAAAAAGCAAAACCAAAATTCCTATCCTTAGTACTTGGAATTATAGGGAAAATGTAAACGTCGTATATTAATTACTGTGTCATATAGGATTACACATGAAATACATACGAATATGTTTGTTTGTATTGGAAAGTATCAGCATTGATTAATGTTAAAACGACTGAAAAAGGTCATGCATTCTTAAGCTTATTAATAAATATTCTTAGTTGGGAGAGGTAGCAAATGACAAATACTACTGAATTAACGGTTGTATATACAAACGATTTTCATGCTCAAGACAAACCAGTCCGAGCAACATGGATTGAAGGTTCGCCAATAATGGGTGGTGCAGCTTATATGGCCACTTATATCAACAAAATCCGTAATACCGAACCAAATGTTCTCGTCTTAGATGCAGGTGACATTATTACTGGACCGCCTATCAGCCTTTTGACAAACGGTGAAGCGCCTGTTGATTTATTTAATGCAATCGGTTTTGATGCGTCATGCATTGGAAATCACGAATTTGACCACGGAGTACCGAACGCAAGAAAATTAGTCGCGCAAGCTCAATTTCCATTTTTATCAGGAAGTATTTTCTATAAAGGGACGAACATTCTTTTCGCTAAGCCATACGAGATTCTTGAAAAAGGCGGACTGAAAATTGGAGTAATCGGTATTCATGGTAAAAAGGCCGGCAATGAAACGATTCAAGTCGACCTTGTTAAAGACCTGGAATTTCGTGAACAAGAAGCGCTTTTGCAAGAATATGTAAACCTTCTCCGTCCACATGTGGATTTAGTGATCGTTCTTGCTCACCAAGGTGTTCCAGCAGAACAATCGACAACAGATCGTGAGGTTGTTGTGGAAGAGGATTTCGAAGAAGATGTACACATGTGTAACAATGTCAAAGGAATTGACTTAATGATTACGGGACATGCACATAAAACAATCGTTAAGCCATATGTGGCAAAAGAAACCGGAACGCTGCTTTGTTCTACTCGGGGATTGGGGACTTTTGTAGGGTATTTAAAACTTCATGTAAATAAAGAGCAGAAAAAAATTGTTTCCTACGATGGTCATCTTGAACCAATTTATTCCGAACAAATTGAACCAGATCCAGCTGTTGCAGCACGCATTCAGTACTGGGACGACCGTCTGAATGAATTAATTGAAGAAAAGATTGGTTATACAGAAGAGAATTTAACTCGTCATTACTTTGGTGAATCTTTGATAGGTAATATTATAACAGATGCTGTCCGCAATTATACGAATACGGATTTAGCGTTTACAAATCCAGGCGGTTTGCGTTCAGATATTGATAAAGGTGATATTACAGTCGGGCATGTTATTAACGTTTTACCATTCAACAACAATGTACTTGTAATGGAGATGGATGGGCGTAATTTGAAAGAATTGCTTGAACAAAGTGCTAGTATGAATGTGGCTGGAGTTTTAGAAAAGTCGGGAATACAGTTAAAAATCGATTCCACTTTACCTGTGGGACATCAAGTAGTAGAAGCCTACATCAACGGCGAACTATTGCAAGAAAATCGCGTGTACACGATTGCTGCTGATGATTTTATTGGAAAAGGAGGAGACGGTTTTACAGCGTTCTTAAAAGCTAAAAACGTTCGTGATACATCTATGATTATGCGTGACCTTGTAATCGAACATATTCGTAAACATGGAAATATTACGCATGGTCTTGATGGTCGTATTGTTATTGAAAGTATTGAATTAAGTGTAGAAAGTGCTATGTAAGGAGTTCATGTGTAGGCTGCCGTGTCCTGTTTAAGCCTAAATGAAAATTCAAATGGCTGTCGGGATTTTTTCGGCAGTCTTCGTCTTTTTGTTTTTCATTTCCGTCAAACACTTGGAGAATAAAATGTTCGACAATTTAGTTTAGGAAACCATATACACTTTTGATAGGGGGTGATCGAAGATGGATTCGAAATGTACATTATATAGATTGTGGAGACTCTTTGTGACCTTCTCATTAATTAGTCCTGTAACATTCGGTGGTGGGTATGCGATGATTCCTCTTTTAGAGAAAAGAGTAACCGAAAAGAATAAATGGATAAAAAAAGAAGATATTGTTGATATTTTAGCGATTTGTCAAACAGTTCCAGGTTCTATTGCGGTCAATACCGCTAGCTTTATTGGATTTAAAGTAGCGGGAGTTCCCGGTGCTGTCATTGCTACCTTGGGTATCATTGCACCATCTTTTCTAATTGTCCTTTTAATGGCCGTCGTGTTTTTGGGATTTCAAGATCATCCAATTGTCCAAGCGGCTTTTACTGGGTTTCGTCCCGCCATTGCAGCATTAATTTTGTTTGCTGCAATCAGGACAGGAAAAAGTGCAATCTTTGATAAGGTTACTATAGCGATTGCTATTGTCTCCTATATTTTACTTTTATTTGTTTCCATACATCCTATATTTGTCCTGTTGTTTGGTGGAGTGGTAGGCATTTTATTTGGATTGAGAGAAAAGAAGAATCAGGCTGGCAGTTATCAAGACGAGGTTATAGAAGATAGGAGAGGCAATTTAGTCAGAGGAGAGAAGAACTCATGATGTGGAATTTATTTATTACATTCATAAAAATAGGATTTATATCCTTTGGCGGCGGCTATGCCATGATTCCTGTCATTGAATATGAAGTGCTTAAGCATGGCTGGTTAAAAACTCAGCAGTTTACGGATGTGATTTCCATTGCGGGGATGTCTCCTGGGCCAATTGCAACTAATAGTGCTGTTTTCGTAGGCTATAAAATAGCCGGTATTCCTGGTGCGATTGTTGCAACGTTAGCTATATCACTTCCTTCCCTGTTTCTAATTCTTCTTGCTGCGCTTTTCTTTTATAAAATACAAAATAATAAGCTAGTACAATCACTCTTTTATGGACTAAGACCGGTTATTACAGGATTTATTTGTTATGCCGCTTTTCGCTTTTCTATTTATAACCATATTATCGGTGGGGATCATTGGTTTAATGGTACAAGTGTACTGATACTTTTATTCTCTCTCGGATTTCTTCTATTTACGAGAATTCACCCGTTATTGGTCATTTTCCTTTCGGGAATTGTGGGAATAATGACTTATTAATTATTAGTTTTTAATTAGACGGATGGCTTATGAATCATCCGGTTGTAAATGTCTCATGGAATGATGTGATGACTTATTGCAAGTGGGTAGGAAAAAAATTGCCTATTAAGGCTGAATAGGAATTTGTTGTTCAGGGTGGCTTGAGCAAAAAGTATATCCGTTATCGTTAAAATACCCAGTATCACTTTAAATACTGGGCTTTACTTTTACAAAAATCAGTTTCTTCTATATTATATAAACTTAAAATGCAGTTTTATTTTTCCAAACAAGCCCAACATTAGTTTCTCTTTTTTCGTGTTTTGCTAGGTAAATTTGAGTTGTTTTTATGTCCTCATGACCTAAAGAAGTAGCGATTGCATAAATATCTGCTCCATTTTCTCTACTATAGATAGCATAAAAATGACGAAAAAAATGACTTGAAATTTTGCCATTGCGTTTATGGTGATGAAGGAACGGTAACTTTGTTCGACTGATCATTTCTGATACGAATTTAGATAAATGATTTGGACTATACGGTTTCATTTTACTGGTTAAAATTAAATGGGAATCATCCATCGAATCTAGTTCAGTACCCAATCTTTTTCTATTTCTAAATTGTACCAGTGCATCAAACACATAATCCATGATAAAAACTTCGCGCTCTTTACGACCTTTTCCCATAATTTTTAACCAATATCCCCGAGTATCCTTTGAAATATCTTTCCATTTTGCAGTCGCAAGCTCAGCTGCACGAAGCCCTGAAGTTGCCAAGATAATTAGTATTGTGTAATGAAGGACAGAGTCTTTATAAAAATCTAGTATTTGTTTTACTTCAACATAAGTTATATCTCGATTCGGTAAATCATTTCGATTTACATTTGCAGATACAAGTGAGTAATGGAGAGGATTCTCTATATATTTTTGCTCATATAAGTATTTGAAGAATCCTTTTAATATGACTGTTTTCTTTGCTATAGTTGTTTTCTTATAAGGTTGCTTATTTCGACCTAAAGGAGCAGATATTAACCACTTTTGATAATTCAATACATGTCTTGGTTCAAGTATTCTTAGGATACTTTGACTTTCCGTATGAAACGTATCTTCTAATAAAATTTTTTTATGTTTCCATAAATGATTGTAAAAAGTAATCAGCTCTTTAATGTAAGTTTGCCGTGTCTTATTTGTTTTACTACCGCTTACTTCCTCATTATCATATAAATCTCCGATTTCTTTTTTCTGATACGCGAAACGATAAATCATTTCTATATCCGAAAAAGCTTCATGAATATCAATCTTGTATTTTTCTGCGAATTCTTGTGTACGATCCAAAATCTGAATTTGATGATTAGTTAGAGAAAGTGGGAAATCATTAACTATTACTTCGTAATTTTTACTTACCGGAAATAAACTTTGAATTTCCATAAACGTACACATCCTTCCAAAACAATTACCAATTTATAGTAATTTAACTATTTCTTATAATATTAAACTATTTAAATATCAATATCTACATTAATCATTTAAAGAATTGTATTTCGAGTTAAAGCATAAAGTTGCTGAAATTGACACATATGCTAAAACCAATAAGTGTAAAATAAGAGTCCATTCTTTTATATTGTTAAACAATTGGATATTACGTATTTATACTTAATGTTTGAAGTCTATAACGCATAGACACAGTCCTAAATATTAAGTATAATTAAAGTTGTTCCAATTTTTACCAATTAATCTATCATTTAAATAATAAATAATAACTAATAAATTATCATTTTAATGAGTATTGTTAGAAAGGAGTTGAAGTAGACATTACATGATGTCATAGCAAAGACGAAATTAGATTATTGCTAGGCTAGTAAAATTAGTGAAAAGAGGTATCATATATGAGCATTTTTTATATTCTTCATTTTGTTTATATTATCAATTGTTTTAATAGGATATATATCTGATAAAAATTCTAACAATAGAAATTTGAATAAAAGTAAGGTCATCTATATATCATACTACCAAGATAATAGTGAACAAAATAATAATTTACTTTACTCGATAGATATCCATAACAATGATATTATTGATCATAAAACATGCTCACATGACAGCGGTATCTCATTTTCATCATCAGATGAAATAACTAAGATTAGATATAAAATTAACATATAAGATTAATATGAAAGAAGGTTACAAGTTTGATAGAGCATATAAATAATGAAGTATTAACAACAAAAGAAGTAATTGAATATCTGTGTCAAGAGTGGGGTGAATCTCCCTCAATCAACACCATTTATTATTATGTAAGAGCGGGTAAATTAAAACCGAAGTATGAAGATAACTGGAGAATCGAAGGAACAATGCAGTTTGATAGAGCAGTTGTAGAGGATTTTGCAAAAGAATATAAGAGACCAGAAGGCTATACTTTGTCCGAAGTTTCTAATATCGTAAGTTTACATGTAAATACACTTCAACAATATATTAAAGACGGATCATTAGACGCATCGAAATTCATTTTTAAAGGTAAAGCTACATATTTTGTTTCTAATGACTCACTTGCTAGTTTCCAAGAAAAAGATTATGTAAATAAAAGTAAGGCTAAACGTAAAACTTTTTTTACAAAAGATAAAAAATTCTATTTGTTCCAGTCATTCAGAAATGAAACTACTAATGATTATGGACGGATAATTTCAATTGAAAAGAATTTACCCATATTATTAACAGCTCATGGTAAAGAAATAATTGGAGCTGCTATTCTTTCTAATGGATATGAACCTATTTATAAAGTGGGGACATTCAAGCGTATCACAAAGAAAATTTACGCATCATTTGAATTTATCTTACCGAATGACATTAAAAGTAAAGATTATCGCTTATTCGATTTTATCTATAACTACATTGGTGCTGAAAATATAAATATTGAGAGTGACCATCAAAAAGTAACTATCAAAATAAAACCATTATTTGCTCATTTAAATGAAGATGAATTACAAAGTTATAAAGATGCATTTACTTTATTTGAAACATTATTAAAAGAAGGAACTGTTCAAGTTCGTCATAACGGATTGTATATTGGTACCCACTTTGAAAGTATTACTCTAAATGTCCCTAAAAGTATTAAAGAGCAATTACGTAAACTTGCAGACGAATCGGGTTTATCGATCGAGGATTATTTAAAGGATAAACTACTTAATGAATTGAACGAAGTCGCCCGATAATAAATGTATATAATAGAAGAAAGTGAAGTAAAAGTTCCACCGGAAGAAGTTGACCAAATGAAGCTATTTGAATTTGAGGTTGGGAAGGATCCACTGCTTGAATGACTAGAGAAACATCAAATTAATAGTAGTTTTATTATAAAAATTAATGAAAGAGAACATAAAACTTCTCTCAACTAAATTCGAAATATGAACTTGAAATCTTTTTATATAAAAAATAGAGATATAAAAGTATTCAACATTCGTTTCTGAAAATTTTAAAAATCGAATTTGATTAAATTAATAAATATAAAAAGGATGATTTTATGAATAAAAAAGAAGAGTTTTAGAATGAACTATATGAAATTTCATACAGTTTTACTTTAATGGACCACTCCATTAAGGAAGATTTGTTAATATCCGTTTCGGCCACAATCAGCATTGAATTAGCTAAGGGAAATACATTGATTGAATACATAAAATAATCGAATGTTTAAAACTTGAAAAGATTTATGAAAAAAAATAAAGATTGCTAGGAGTGGTTTGATGCCAGATTTTACTACTAATCTAAAAAACAATATTGTAACTGTTAGCGCGAGAATTGACGGTCAAGAAATGAGAAAAGTAAAAATTGAGATTGGTAAAGAATATATTTGTCTACCGTTCAATAAAAACATACTAAGATTAGTAGTGCAGACCAAGGCATTGGTTAGCACTACTATTTTTTATATAGTAGAAGTGAAGAATAGGTCGGGCAGTCTATGGGATCTTTGAATCCGTAATAAAAACTG
>Ga0209676_1001439_pt1 | contig 22421 bp, 16 predicted proteins | sample AraplaCvi_mLB_r2_FD_184282 | JGI IMG/M metagenome (GOLD analysis project Ga0209676, IMG submission 184282) | Arabidopsis root microbial communities from North Carolina, USA - plate scrape MF_Cvi_mLB_r2 (SPAdes) (version 2) | ecosystem: Host-associated > Plants > Roots > Endosphere | place: USA... | reverse complement strand
ATCGGCGGCGGCGGCGGCGTGGGCGGTCACGCCCGCACCCTGGCCTTCCAGGTCGGCGGCTCGCCCGGCGCGGCGACCAGCAACACGGCCTCGGTCAATGTCGGCGGCAGCGGCGGCACGGGCGGGCAGGGCGGCGTGGTCCATGTGACCAACACCGGCGTCATCACCACCGAGGGCGTGAACGCCTTCGGCATCCGCGCGCAGTCAATCGGCGGCGGCGGCGGCATCGGCGGCGCGTCGATCACCGCCCGCCTGCAAGGCTCGCGCAACAGCAACGACCTGACGGTGAGCGTCGGCGGGTCGGGCGGCTCGGGCGGCTTCGGCAGCACCGTGACCGTGATCAACGAAGGCGCCATCTGGACCACCGGCCGCGACGCGGCGGGCATCAGCGCCAACAGCATCGGCGGCGGCGGCGGCGACGGCGGGCTGGTGCTCGACGTGGTGGCCGGCTTCACCACCACCGAACAGGTCTCGCACCGTCTGGCCGTCCTGATCGGCGGTACGGGCGGGTCGGGCGGCACCGGCGGCGATGTCACCGTCATCAACCGTCCGACGACGGCGGCCGACACCGGCCTGATCATCACCGAGGGCGACGGCGCCTACGGCATCTTCGCCCAGTCGCTGGGCGGGGGCGGCGGCAATGGCTCGTCCATCCTGTCGCTGACCGGCATGCGTTCGGGCGCCGACAGCGGCACCTTCACCTTCAGCTACGGCGGCACCGGCGGCACCGGCAACTCGGCGGGCACGGTCATCGTCGACAACTCGGGCGTCATCGACACCTCGGGCGACGGCGCACACGGCATCTTCGCCCAATCGCTGGGCGGCGGCGGCGGCAATGGCGGCATGGCCATCGCCGGCAACCTGATCATCGGCGCCTCGGGCAACGCTCCCCTGATCACCATCGGCGGCTTCGGCGGCTCGGGCGGCGACGGCGGCACGGTCATCGTGACCAACAGCGGCTCGATCACCACCCGCGGCGCGGGCGCCCACGGCATCCAGGCCCAGTCGATCGGCGGCGGCGGCGGCAACGCCAACCTCGGCTTCTCGCTGACGGCAGAGCCGGGCAGCATGGTCATCGGCAACGCCCTGTCGGCCCTGGTCGGCGCGGTCGCCGGCGGCGCCGGCGGCATCGGCGGCTCGGTCACTGTCAACCACTCGGGCGACATCACCGTGCTGGGCGCCGGCTCGATGGCCATCAACGCCGAGAGCATCAATGGCGGCGGCGGCACCCTGGCGCTCGACTTCTCGGGCATCACCGGCCTGCCTGGCGTGCCCTTCATCGGCGGCGGCACGCCTCCGCCGGCGGCGGATCCGCTGGTCGCGGCCCGCGCGGGCGCCGACGGCGCCAGCGGCATGAACGCGGGCTCGGTCACCGTGAACACCAGCGGCACCTTCGGTGTCGGCGGCGATCATGGCGTGGGCGCCTTCATGCAGTCGGTCGGCGGCGGCGGCGGCACAATCAATCTGTCGGCCACCCTGGCCGCGCTGAATGATCCGACCGTGACCCTGCCGATGGCGCCGCTGGCCTTCCAGATCGATCTGGGCGGCGTGGACGGCATCGACAACGCGGGCGGCGCGATCAACGGCGGTCACGCGGGCAATCTGATCACCGTCGGCGAAGGCGCGCCGGGCGCTCTCTTCCAGAGCATCGGCGGCGGCGGCGGTCGCGGCGTGATGGATCTGACCGCGCCGCAGGGCACCCTGCTGGGCGAGGTCGGCGTCACCCTGGGCGGCGTCAACGGCGTCAACTCGGACGGCGGCGACATCAACCGGACCCAGGTCGGCGCCATCGCCACCGGCGGAGACCTGTCGGCGGCGGCCATCCTGCAGTCGATCGGCGGCGGCGGCGGCTTCGTCACCGTGTCGGTCAGCGGCGCGGGCGCGGGCAACGCCGCGCCGGCGGCCCCCTCGGCCCCGACGCCGGACGTCATGCCGTTGGCCCCGGTCAACAAGGGTGATCCGGTCGTGACGACCCAGCCAGTCCTCACGGCCAAGACCAGCCCGGTGGTCGTCGCGGGCGGGCCGCAGGTCCTGCCGGGGGTGACGGACAAGGATGACCTCCTGACGCCGATGGTTCAGCCGGTCATCTTCGATCCGCTGGCCGCGCCGGGCGACACGGTCGTCACCGTCAGCCTGGGCGCCGTCGGCGGCTCGGGCAATGACGGCGGAGCGGTCAACGCCGGCTTCAGCGGCGGCGCGGTCAGCCTGGGCGATCACTCGCCCCTGATGGTCGTGCAGTCGATCGGGGCGGGCGGCGGCGCCACCTTCATGGACGGCGTCAACGCACCCGTCGTGAACCTGGGCGGCACGCTGGGCGCGACCGGCAACGGCGGCTCCATCGACCTGGTCAACAGCGGCGACATGCGCACCATGGGCGCCGGCTCGCACGGCATGCTGCTGCAGTCCATCGGCGGCGGCGGCGGGGCGGTGTTCGGCACCTTCGACAACGCCACGGTCAACCTGAGCACCGCCAACAGCGGCAACGGCGGCGTGATCAACCTGATCCACACCGGCTCCATCCTGGTGATGGGCGACGGCGCCTATGGCGTCATCGCTCAGAGCCTGGGCGGCGGCGGCGGCTGGGTGGACGGCGTCTTCGCCGGCACGGCCGGCGGCGCGGGCATGGGCGGCGCCATCAACCTGAACGTCTCGGGCGTGATCTTCGCCCCGGGCGAGGACTCGGTCGGCATCTTCGCCCAGAGCCAGGGCGGCACGGGCGCGGGCGACATCCATATCCTGTCGGACGATCTGATCCGCGGCGGCACGGGCGCCGGCGTCGGCATCCGCCTGTCGGGCGGGGCGTCGAACGTGATCACCACCTCCGGCTCAGTCTCGGCCATCTCGGGCCTGGCGATCGATACGGGCACGGGCAACGACCGGGTCGAGAACACCGGGGTGATCTTCGGCAACATCGATCTGGGGTCGGGCGTCAACGCGGTGCTGAACGACGTGGGCGGGACCTTCCTGGCCTTCAACTCGATCGACCTGCAGGACGGCCCGGGCAGCAGCGGCGCCTTCACCAACGCCGGCGACTTCCTGATGGGGCTCAGCGCCTCGCGCACCCCCATCGACCTGCTGAACGGCGAGACGTTCGCCAACCTGGACGCCGAGGGCGATCCGTCGACCAACCTGTTCTACGGGTCGCGGGTCATCAACACGGTCGCGCTGGACGGCAACTATGTGCAGACGGCCGACGGCAACCTGGCCTTCGACGTCGCCTTCGGTCCCTATGCCTCGGACCGTGTGAACGTGACCGGCGACGCCATCGTCGACGGCACGGGCGAGGTGATCCTGACCTGGCTCGAGAACTCCAACCGCGTCACCCTGTTCGCCACCGGCGGCGTGGGCGTCGATAACGGCCTGGAGATCGAAGACACCCTGGCGATGGATTACCGCATCGAGGCGGACGCCGACGGCGTGCACCTGGCCTTCAACACCAACTTCGGCCAGGACTTCCTGAACCGGAACGGTCGCGCCCTGGGTCTGCACATGGACTCGGCCATCGCCTTCGGCGGGTCGGCGGGCATCGGCCAGATGATGGCCCTGATCGGCAACCTGCAGGCCGGCGATGAGGATGTTTACGCCTACATCTTCAATGAGTTGAACCCTGAACCTCTGCTGGCGCCCTCGGTCGTCCAGTTCACGGCCTCGCGCGACTTCGCCGACCAAATCTTCAGCTGCGGCGCGGACATCGCTCCGGCGACCGACCGCTGCGTCTGGGCCCAGGTCGAGACCAGCGAGTTCGAGCGCACGGGCGACAGCGAGTATTTCGGCATCACCGCCGACTCCGTCGCGCGCTTCCGCACCGGCTTCGAGCAGCCGATCAATCTGGCGGGCGGGGGCTGGATGGTGGGCGGCGCCCTGGGCTACGACGACCTCGGCCACAACTTCGTGGACGGCGGCCGTGCGATGTTCAGCGGCGACGGCTTCCACGGCGGCCTGGGCCTGCGCCGGATGACCCCGGACGGCGCCCAGTTCGGCGTCTCGATCAGCGGCGGCTGGCAGGCCAATGAGACGGTCCGCCTGAGCAACGTCTTCACCCTGTTGCAGGGCGAGTCGAGCAATGACACCGGCTATCTGCGGATGGACGCCGAGGTGGCCCGCCTGTTCGGCGCGGGCGGCTTCTATGTCCGCCCGGCCCTGCGCGGCTCGGTGACGGCCCTGTACCGCGACGGCTTCGTCGAGGAAGGCATGGCCGGCCTGGGCGTCGAGGGCTACGCGGACACCGACGTGGTCGGCACCCTGAACCCCGAGATCGCCTTCGGCTTCCGCTCGGAATACGGCGAGGCGTCCAGCGCCACGGCCGCGATCACCCTGGGCGGGGTCTTCCACTCGGACGACGAACTGGTCTCCCCGATGCGCCTGCTGGGCTCCAACCCGGACGCCCTGCCGGCCTATATCGCGACCCCGTTCGACGATCAGGCGCTGCGCGCCGGGGCGGACCTCCGCTTCGAAAGCGACACCGGCCTGTCCCTGCGCCTGTCCTATGTGGGCGAGTTCGGGGACAAGGTTGAAAGCCACACCGCGGGCGTGAATTTCCACGTGAAGTTCTAAACCGGGCCCGGCGCGTCCGTCTCTGATTGACGGGCGCGCCGGGGTCGCCGACGAAAGGGGATGACCTCCCCGTCCTACGTCAGCACCCGCGGGCGCTCGCCCCTGACCGACTTCGCCGGCACGGTGATCAACGGCATCGCCTCCGACGGCGGCCTGTTCGCGCCGGCGGCCTGGCCGCGTCTGGATCTGGGCGCGCTGACGGCGGGCGGCGCGGACTATGCGACCGTGGCCGAGCGGCTGCTGACGCCGTTCGTGGGCGAGGCCCTGCCCGAGGGCGCGCTGGCGGCGGCGACGCGGCGGGTTCAAGAGCGCTTCCTGCATCCCGACGTCGTCCCGCTGGTCGAGCTGGAGCCCGGCCTGCATGTGCTGGAGCTGTTCCACGGGCCGACGGCGGCGTTCAAGGACCTGGCGATGCAGCTGGTGGCCGGGATGGCCGAGAGTCTGCTGGCGGCGTCGGGCGAGCGGCTGCTGCTGCTGACCGCGACCAGCGGCGACACGGGCGCGGCGGCGGTGAACGCCTTCGCGGGTGCGAACCGGATCGATCTGGTGGTGCTGCATCCGCTGGGCCGGGTGTCGCCGATGCAGCGGCTGCAGATGACGACGACGGGGGCGGCCAATGTGCTGAACCTGGCCGTGCGGGGGGATTTCGACGACTGCCAGCGGCTGGTGAAGGCCCTGCTGGGGGCGGAGACGTTGAAGGCCAACCGTCGGGTCAGCTCGGTCAATTCGATCAACTGGGCGCGGCTGTCGGGGCAGGCGCCCTACTATGCGGCGGCGGCCTCCAGGCTGGCGGAGCCGGCGACCTATGTGGTGCCGACCGGAAACTTCGGGGACGCCTTCGCCGGCTGGGTGGCGCGCCGGTGCGGCCTGCCGATCGGGGATCTGGTGGCGGCGACCAACCGCAATGACGCGTTGGTGCGGGCGTTGGCGACCGGCGTCTATGAGCGGACCCAGGCCGAGCCGACCGCCAGTGTCAGCATGGATGTGCAGGCGCCGTCGAACTTCGAGCGGCTGATCTATGAGGCCACGGGCCGGGACGCCGACCTGGCGCGAGGCCTGTTCGAGGATTTCGCCAAACGGGGCCGGGTGACCCTGCCCGATGATCTGCTGGCGGCGCTGCGGCGCGAGGTTTCGGCGGTGTCGGTCAGCGAGGCCGAGACGGTGGCGGAGATGCAGCGGACCTGGCGCGAGAACGGGCGGGTGATCTGCCCCCACACCGCCGTGGCCCTGCATGCGGCGCGTCGGATCGAGCGGACCGGGCCCGTCGTGGCGCTATCGACGGCCCATCCGGCGAAATTCCCCGACAGCGTAGAGGCCGCCCTGGGCTTCGCGCCCGAACGCCCGCCCCAGCTTCAAGGGCTGGAGGGCCGGACCGAGCGGTTCGAGACCGTGGATGCGACGCTGGAGGCGGTGCTGGCCGCTATCGGTTAGGCCGCCAGACTCTGCCCCGTCCACCAGTCCAGCCGGCGCAGGAAGGGCGCGGGGTCCTTGGGCGTGACCAGCCGGGTCGGGTCGTGGAACAGCCGGTCGTGCAGCCGCGTCAGGGTGAAGCGCACGGCGGCCACGGCGCCGAGGGCGGGCAGGGCGGCGTCCTCGGCGGGGCTCAACGGACGAACGGACTCATAGCCGGCGCGGAAGGCTTCAAGCGCGGCGGGCAGGGGCAGGCCGTCGGCGTCGAAGCCCCAGGCCGATAGGGCGATGGCCAGGTCGTAGGCGAAGGCGCCGGTGTTGGCGAAATAGAAGTCGATCAGGCCGCTGGGCGCGTCGCCTTCGAACAGCAGATTGTCGGGGAAGTAGTCGGCGTGGATCGGGCCGTGCGGGAGGCCGGCGGCGGGATCGGGGGCGCCCGCGATCACCCAGGGCGCCGTTCGGTCCAGCAGCAGGCGGTCGGCGGCATCGGCGCGGGTCAGGGTGCGCTCGAACAGGGCCAGGCGGGCGGTGGGACCGACGGGATCGGCGCGCTCCAGCGGGAAGTCGGCGCCGGCGAGATGCAGCCGCGCCAGCAGTTCGCCCGCCCGTCTCTGATCCGCCAGCGAGGGGGCGCGCTTCCACGCGCCGGGCAGCCACTCGAGGAGGGCGGCGGGGCGGCCGTTCAGTTCGCCCACGGTGCGGCCATCGCTGTCCGTGAGAGCGCGGGCGCAGGGCAGGCCCCGGTCGGCGGCGTGGGCAGTCAGGCCCAGGCAGAAGGGCAGGGATGCCGCGTCGGTACGGCTCTCGAACAGGGTCAGGACGAAGCGGCCCCGGTCGGTATCGAGCCGGTAGTTGGTGTTCTCCACCCCTTCGGCGATGGGCGTGAGCGCGACCAGGCCCAGGCCGTAGCGACTAATGAAGGGCTCGGCGTCGGCCGCCTCGACGGGGGTGAAGACGGCCATGGTCAGGCGGGCTCAATGAGGCGGGCGGCGGCGAGATCGGACAGGTCGGCCAGCAGGCTTTCGGCCGTGGCCCAGCGCCCGGCGCCGCGTCCCCGGCGGCGCACCGCCGATCCATCCTGCGAGACCACCTTCAAGGCGTTGCCCTCTCCCTTCAGCTCCGCGAACAGCGGGTCGAGCGGACCCGAGATCAGGCGCACGCTGGCGACCAGCTTGCCGTCTTTCAGCTCGCAGCGACAGAGCTGACGCGCACCGGCGGGCGGCAGGGCCGCGGGGTTCAGCACGTCACGCGGGATATCGGCCTCGTCCGGCATGAGGCCGAAAGCTTCGAAGGCCAGCAGGCGGACCTTGGCCAGGGCGTCGAGGCCTTCCAGATCCGACGACGGGTCCTCTTCCGCGAAGCCGGCGGCGCGGGCCTCGGCCAGGGCCTGATCGAAGGACGCGCCTTCGCCCAGGCGTGCCAGCATGAAGTTGACCGTGCCGTTTAGCACCGCCTCGAAGGCGGCGACCGGCGCGTCGGCGCGGGCGGCGCGGACGGCCTCGACCATGGGCACGCCGCCGCCGACGGAGGCTGACCACAACAGCCGGGCGTCGTTCTGCTCAGCCAGGGCCAGCAGTCCGGCGGGGTCGACGCTGACCGCCTGTTTGTTGGCCGTGGCGACATCGACGCCGCGCGACAGCGCGGCGCGGATGACGGCGTGACCGGCGGCGGCCTCGGACAAGGCCTCCAGCACGATGTCTGGATCACGCTTCAGCAGGGCGTCGGCATCGCTGACCAGCAGGGGCGCGAGGCGGGCGTCGGAGGCGCCGGGGACGTCGCGCGGCTTGGACGGATCGCGGACCAGGACCCCGACCACGTCCAGGCGCGGATCGACCAGCAGCCGGGCCAAGGCGCCGCCGCCGACCACGCCGCAGCCGGCCACGGCGACCCGCAGACGGCGATGCGGCGGCGCGGCCTTGGGCGGGGCGCCGACGGGGCCGACCACGGTGCGGTGACCGTCCAGATAGTTGCGGACCTCGACGTTCAGGCGGCGTGTTTCGGCCAGGCCCAGGGCGTCCGGCTGAACCAGACCGCCGCCCAGCGCCTTGGCCTCGGCCCAGCTGGCCTGATCGTAGCGGCGGGCGTCGGGGTGGACGTTGGGATCGCGGTCGTAGAGGCCGTCGACATCCTTCACCAACTGGACGCTGTCCAGATCCAGTTCGGCGGCGAGGAAGAGGGCCGTCAGGTCCGAACCGCCGCGGCCCAGCAGGACCACATCGCCGGCGGGCGACCGGGCGCCGAAGCCGGGGACGACGACGACCTCGTGCTTCAACAGGGCCTGATCGAGGGCGGCGCGGTCCAGCGAGACCGGGCGGGCGTGCTCGCAGGGCCCTTCGGCGACCAAGCCGAGGTCGCGCACCGACAGGGTGGCGGCGCTCAGCCCGACCCGGTCGCAGGCCAGGGCCACGAGGGCGGCGGAGCGCTCCTCGCCCTGCACGACGTAGGCCGGCAGCAGGCTGTTGTCGTGGGCCAGGCCGAGGGCGCGGGCCTCGGCCAGCAGACGGTCGGTCTCGCCGGCGAGGGCAGAGACAACGGCGACGACCCGACGGCCGCGCCGGACCTCGGCATAGATGTCCGACGCCACCTTGGGCGCATCGGCGGGATCGACCAGCACGGAGCTGCCGAACTTCATCACCACCACCTCGGGCGAGGGGGCGAGGGCGCTTTCCGGGCGATCGAGGAGGGCGAGTTGGGCGGACATGGGGTGGGTCTTTCGAGGGAGGAGCTGGAAAAGAAAAACCCCGCCCGGAGCGATCCGGGCGGGGTTGGGTTTGGTGCGTTCCTGAGCCTTGGTGCGCGCTAACCTGTCCCCGCCGGAGGCGTGGTGGTGGTCATACCGGTCATGCCAATGACGCGCGCGGTCGCGACGCCGCGCGAGGCGGTCGAGGCGAGGGCGGTGCGGGCGTCGAGACGGTTCACGGAGGACCTGCTCAGTTCAAGTTCAGCAGGAAGGCTGACGGACGAGGCGGGGGTTCGTCAACCCACTAGGTGAGAAATTGCGCGAGAGGGCCGCGATTGCGGCCTGGAGAGCACGGTGCGTGCGTGGACGGCCATGGAGGGTGGTCGTCGATATCCAATTTGACATAGAGAACTTTGCATCACAAAGTACTTCTTATGAAGCGGGGATGGCTCGCTTCCGGAGAATGAACATGAAGAAGACCCTTGCCGCGGCCATGGCCGCCCTGACCTGCCTCGCCGCCGCTCCCGCCTTCGCGGGGGATGTCACCGTGACCCTGACGGGCGTGCAGGCGCGAGGCGGCCGTCTGCTGGCCGCCCTGCAGACCCACGACCAGTTCCTTCAGCCCGCCGGCGCCTATGGCGACGTCGTGGAGAACCCGGCGGCCGGAACCGTGACCGTGACCTTCCGCAATGTTCGGCCCGGCGACTATTCGCTGTCGGTTCTGCATGACGCGGATAACGACGGCACGATGAAGATGAACGGCGCCCTGCCCGGCGAGGGCTGGGCGATGGTCAACGGCGCCGCCCTGCGCGCCATGCCGACCTGGGACCTGGTGAAGTTCACCGTGCCGGCCTCGGGCGACGTCAGCCTGACCGAGGCGATGCAGTACCCGCGCTGACGTCAGTCGGCGCGTCACGCCCCGCCCCTCGAAAGAGAGGCGGGGCGTTTTGCCGTCTAGGCCCAGTGCATCTGCACGCGGTGGGCGGCGGCCCAGTGGATGGCGCGGATGCCGTCGATGACGGCGTTGGCCGCGTCGCGGGTGCCCAGGGTTCCGCCCAGATCGGCGGTGACCGCGCCCGCCGACAGGACGGCGGCGCAGGCGGCCTCGATGGAGCCGGCCTCGTCCTCCAGCCCCAGGCTGTGGCGCAGCAGCAGGGCGGCGGACAGGATGGTCCCGACCGGATTGGCCTTGTCCTGCCCGGCGATGTCGGGGGCCGAACCGTGGATCGGCTCGAACAGGCCCGGCCCGCCCGAGCCCAGCGAGGCGGAGGGCAGCAGGCCGATGGAGCCGCCCAGCACCGAGATCTCGTCCGACAGGATGTCGCCGAACATGTTCTCGGTCAGGATGACGTCGTACTCGCGCGGCTTGCGGATCAGGTGCATGGCCATGGAGTCGACCAGGGCGTGCTCCAGCTGGATGCGCGGGAACTCCTCGGCGTGGACGCGGGTGACGACCTCGCGCCACAGGCGGCTGGTTTCCATCACATTGGCCTTGTCGACCGAGGTGACCTTGCCGCGCCGCTGTTGGGCGGTCTGGAAGGCGGCGCGGGCGACCCGTTCGATCTCGCCGACGGTATATTCGCACAGGTCGGTGGCGCGGTCGGCGGTGCGGGTCTTCTCTCCGAAATAGATGCCGCCGGTCAGCTCGCGGAAGACGATCAGATCGACGCCTTCGACGATCTCCTTCTTCAGCGGCGAACGGTGGGCCAGGACCGGCGAAACCTGCAGCGGACGCAGGTTGGCGTACAGGCCCATGGCCTTGCGCAGGCCCAGCAGGCCTTCCTCGGGCCGGCGCTTGCCGCCGTCCCACTGCGGACCGCCGACGGCGCCCAGCAGGACCGCGTCGGCGGACAGACAGGCGTCGACGGTCTCCTGCGGCAGGGGATCGCCGACCGCGTCGATGCCGGCCCCGCCGATCAGGTGTTCGCTGAAGTTGAAGGTGTGGCCGTAGAAGTCGCCGATCACCGCCAGCACGGCCTTGGCCGCGTGGGTGACTTCGGGGCCGACGCCGTCGCCGGGCAGGACGACGATGTCATAGGTCTTGGGGGAGGGCATCAGGCGGACTCTCTCTGGCGTTCAAAGGCTTCGATGGCGGGCAGGCGGGCTTGCAGCCAGCCGAGGGTGTCGACGCCGTCCAGCAGGCACTGGCGGGCGAAACTCTCGACCACGAATGCGACAGGCGCTGCGTTGCCGCGCTGGAGGGTGGCGGCTTCCAGATCGATGGTGATCGGCTGGTCGGCGTGGGCGGCGAGATCGTCCCAGGTCGCCTGATCGACGACGATGGGCAGCAGGCCGTTCTTCAGCGCGTTGGAGGTGAAGATGTCGGCGATCTCCGTCGAGACCACGGCCTGGAAGCCGTAGTCCATCAGGGCCCAGGGGGCATGTTCGCGCGAGGAGCCGCAGGCGAAATTGCGGCCCGCCAGCAGGATGCGGCGCTCGGCCGGATCGATGCGGTTCAGGATCGCCTCGGGCTTCGGCGTGCCGTCGGCCTCGTAGCGCCAGTCATAGAAGGCCCAGGCGCCCAGGCCCTCGCGGCTGGTGGTCGAGAGGAAGCGGCCGGGGATGATCTGGTCGGTGTCGATGTTCGACTGCGACAGAACCACGGCCTTTGAGGTCAGGGATTTGAACGGATCAGGCATTTTCATCTCCGCTCATCCCGGCGAAAGCCGGGACCCAGTGGTTTGGGTGATGGTGCGGGACGTTTCGAAACTCAGTCTGTTGTCCCGAAACACCGACGTCAGGCTGGACAGAACTGGGTCCCGGCTTTCGCCGGGATGAGCGGAAAGTGGGGTGCTGGTCAGGCATTCACAGCCTCCGTCAGGAAGACCCGCGGATCGGTCAGCACGCCCATGATGGCCGTGGCCGCCGCAGTGGCGGGGCTGGCCAGGATGGTTCGCGAGCCGGGGCCCTGACGGCCCTCGAAATTGCGGTTGGAGGTGGAGACGGCCAGTTGGCCCGGAGCCACCATGTCGCCGTTCATGGCCAGGCACATGGAGCAGCCCGGGATGCGCCATTCGGCCCCGGCGTCGGTGAAGACGGTGTGCAGCCCCTCGGCCTCGGCGTCGCGGCGGACGGCCTCGGAGCCGGGGACGACCAGCATGCGCAAGCCGGGCTTCACCTTGCGCCCCCTCAGCACTTCGGCGGCCGCGCGCAGGTCGGGCAGGCGGCCGTTGGTGCAACTGCCGATGAAGACCACATCGACCGCATGGGCCGTCGTCGCCTCGCCGGGGGTGAAGCCCATATAGGCCAGGGCCTTTTCGCCCGAGGCGTCGCGCGGGGCGGGGACCGGCTCGCCGATGGCCGAACCTGCGTCGGGGGTGGTGCCCCAGGTCGCCATAGGCCGGATGGCGGCGCCGTCGATCTGGATCTCGGCGTCGAAGACCGCGTCCGCATCCGAGGCCAGCGCCAGCCAGTCGGCGACGGCGGCGTCCCAGGCGGCGCCCTGGGGCGCGTGCTTGCGGCCCTTCAGCCAGGCGACGGTGGTCTGATCGGGGGCGATCATGCCGGCGCGGGCGCCCGCCTCGATCGACATGTTGCAGACGGTCATCCGCCCTTCCATGTCCAGCGACCGGATGGCCTCGCCGGCGTATTCGACCACGAAGCCCGTGCCGCCGCCGAAGCCCAGGCGGGCGATGACGGCCAGGGCGACATCCTTGCCCGAGACGCCGGGCTGCAGGGCGCCCGAGACGGTAACGCGCATGGTCTTGGCCTTGCGCTGCAGCAGACACTGGGTGGCCAGGACGTGGCCGACCTCGGAGGTGCCGATGCCGAAGGCCAGGGCGCCGAAGGCGCCGTGGGTGGCGGTGTGGCTGTCGCCGCAGACGACGGTCATGCCGGGCTGGGTGAGGCCCAGCTCCGGCCCCATGACGTGCACCACGCCCCGATCCGCCGAGTCCCAGCCCGCCAGCGAGACGTCGTGGCGTTCGCAATTGGCCTCCAGCGTCTCGACCTGGGTCTTGGACGCCGGGGTGTAGTAGGGCCGCTCCCCGCTCGCGTCGGCGGGCAGGGTGGGGGTGGAGTGGTCCAGGGTGGCGAAGGTGCGGTCGGGGCGGCGGACCTTCAGCCCCCGGCTCTCGATCTCCGAGAAGGCCTGCGGGCTGGTGACCTCATGGACCAGGTGCAGGTCGACGTAGAGCACGGCGGGGGCGTCAGGCGTTTCCGCCTGCACCACGTGCCGGTTCCAGACCTTTTCGAACAGGGTCTCAGGCATATTCGGCCTCCCGCTGTCGGGCGGGTTCGGCGGCGCCGATGGGCTCCAGCCAACCGTGGCGGTCCGGGGTCGCGCCGGTGAACAGACCGCGGAAAGCGGCGTTGACCGCCTTGGTCACCGGGCCGGGGCCGGCGGCGCGGGTGGGGATGCCGTCGACCGAGCGGACCGGGGTGATCTCGGCCGCCGTGCCGGTCATGAAGATCTCGTCGGCGACATAGAGGGCCTCGCGCGGCAGGATCTGCTCGCGGGTCTCATAGCCCAGGCCCCGCGCCAGCTTCAGCACGCTGTCGCGGGTGATGCCCATCAGGATGGAGGCGGCGGCGGGCGGTGTGACGATGGCGCCGTCCTTGACGATGAACAGGTTCTCGCCGGCGCCCTCGGACAGGCGGCCGTCGGTGCCCAGGGCGATGCCTTCGCCGAAGCCGCCGACGCGGGCCTCGCGCCCGATCAGATAGGAGGACAGATAGTTGCCGCCCGCCTTGGCGCCCGAGGGCACGGTGTTGGGGGCGATGCGCGACCAGGACGCGACGCAGGCGTCGACGCCCTTCTCCAACGCCTCCTCGCCCAGATAGGCGCCCCACGGGAAGGCGGCGACGGCGACATCGACGTTCATGTTCTCGGGAGAGGGCGTCACCCCCATGCCGCACGCGCCCAGGAAGGCGATGGGGCGGATGTAGGCCGACTTCAGACCCGTCGCGCGGACGGTGGCGCGGCAGGCCTCGACCAGCTCGTCTTCGGTGTAGGGCAGCTGGAAATGATACATCCGGGCGCTGTCGAACAGGCGGCGGACGTGGTCGGTCAGGCGGAAGCCGCAGGGGCCGTTCGGCGTGTCATAGACGCGGATGCCCTCGAACACCGAGGTGCCGTAGTGGAGGGCGTGGCTCATCACATGGACCTTGGCGTCGGCCCAGGGCGTCAGTTCGCCGTTGACCCAGATATGCTCAGCCAGCGGCCGCATAGGCGTACTCCTGTCGGGGGGCGGCATCCGGGCGCGAGGCCTCGATGATCGCCAGCAGTTCGTGGTCGTTGATCTCGCCGATCTCGTCGGCGCGGCGTTTGAAGCCGGCGAAGGCGGCGGCCAGGTGCGGGCCGCTGACCGGCTGGCCCAAGGCCTCGGCGCGCTTGGCGACGGCGTGGCGGCCGGAGTGCTTGCCCAGGACGAACCAGGTGCCTTCGAAGCCGACGTCCTGGGGCCGCATGATCTCATAGGTCGACGGGTCAGCCATCATGCCGTGCTGGTGAATGCCGGCCTCGTGGGCGAAGGCGTTCAGGCCGACGATGGCCTTGTTGCGCACGACCGGGGTGTGGGTGATCTCGCTCAACAGGCGGCTGGCGCGGACGAGGTGGGTGGCGTCCACCCCGGTGTGCAGGCCATAGCGGTCCGAGCGGGTGCGGATCGCCATGATCATCTCCTCGACCGAGGCATTGCCCGCCCGCTCGCCGATGCCGTTGATCGCGCCCTCGACCTGCCTAGCCCCGGCTTCGACGGCGGCCAGGGAGTTGGCGACGGCCATGCCCAGGTCATCGTGGCAGTGGGCTGAGAAGACCACATGCGGAAAGCGCGCGCGGACGGCGGCGATCAGATTGCGGAAGATGTCGCCGATCTCGCCGGGCGTGGAGTAGCCGACGGTGTCGGGGATGTTCAGGGTCGTGGCGCCCGCTTCCGCCGCGGCTTGGCACACCTCGGCCAGGAACTCCGGCTCGGTGCGGATGGCGTCCTCCGGGCTGAACTCGACATCCTCGAAGCGGGTGCGGGCGTAGGCGACCGAACGCGCGGCGGCCGCCAGGACCTCGGCCTTGCTCATCTTCAGCTTGGCCGAGCGGTGGATCGGGCTGGTGCCCAGGAAGATGTGGCAGCGGCGCTCTTCCGTGCCGCGCAGGGCGCGCCAGGCGGCGTCGATGTCAGCCTCGTTCGAGCGGGCCAGGGAGCAGAAGACGGGGCCTTCGACCTCGCCGACCACGCGGCGCACGCCTTCCTCGTCGCCGGGGGAGGCCGCTGCGAAGCCGGCCTCGACCACATCGACGTTCAGCGCCGCCAGCACGCCGGCCATGCGGACCTTGTCGTCCGGGCCCATGGAGAAGCCCGGCGCCTGTTCGCCGTCACGCAGGGTGGTGTCGAAGACGACGACCTTGTTCGGATCGGCGGCGACGGCCTGTTGGACCTTGGTCATGCCGCTACCTCGGGGTGGAAGGTGGCGGCGGAAGCGCCGACGCGCGTGACGCCGAACAGCTTGTCGATCTGGCGGCCCAGGGTGCGGGTGCAGCGGTTGTCGTCGCGACCGCGCACGGCCAGCTCGACACGGCGGGCCTGGCCCTCGTCACGCAGGGTCATGCCGTCGATATGGAAGCCGCGGCGCTCCACCAGACCGATCAGGCGCTGAAGCGAGCCGTCGGCGCGGTCGATGTTCAGGTGCAGGGTTTCGGTGCTCATGGTCAGGCGCCTTCCATCATTTCGGCGTTGTTCTTTCCGGGCGGGACCAGCGGCCACACGTTCTCCCGGGGGTCGATGATCACGTGGGCGAGGCAGGGGCCGTCGGCGGCCAGCAGGCGGGCGATCCCGGCCTGCACCTCGTCGCGTCGGCTAATTCGGAAGGCCTCGATCCCGAAGGCATCGGCGACCTTCACGAAGTCCGGATTGTCGGACAGGTCGATCTCCGAGTAGTTGCCGTCGAAGAACAGCTCCTGCCACTGGCGGACCAGGCCCAGGGAGCTGTTGTCCAGCAGCAGGACCTTCACCGCGACTCCGTAGCGGCGCAGAGTGGCCAACTCCTGCACGTTCATCATGAAGCCGCCGTCGCCGGCGATGACGACGACCGTGGCGTCCGGATCGGACAGCTTGGCGCCGATGCCGGCGGGCAGGCCGAAGCCCATGGCCCCCAGACCGCCCGAGGTGATGTGCGCCTCCGGGCTGGCGAAGCGGCAGTGCTGGGCCGCCCACATCTGGTGCTGGCCGACGTCGCAGGCGGCGACGAAGGCGTCACCAGCGGCTTCCGAAACGGCCTTCAGCAGGGCCGGGGCGTAGACGCCTTCGCCCGGCGCGTCATAGCGGAAGGCGGTGCGCTGGACCCGGCTGGCGCAGTGGATCATCCACGGATCGATGGTCAGGGTCTGGCCCGCCAGATGCGCGGTCAGGGCCGCGACGCCGGGCGCCAGCTCGCCCGCGACGGGGATCCAGGTCTCGCGCAGCTTGCCGATCTCGGACGCGTCGATGTCGAAATGGATAACCCGGGCATGGGGCGCGAACTCGGCCAGCTTGCCGGTGGCGCGGTCGTCGAAACGGGCGCCGAAGACGATCAGCAGATCGGCCTCCTGCACCGCCTCATTGGCCGCGCGCGTGCCGTGCATGCCCAGCATGCCCTGGAAGCCGGGGGCGTCAGTGGGGATGGTCCCCAAGGCGTTCAGGGTGGCGACCGAGGGGATGCCGGTGGTCTCGGCGAAGGCGCGGACCTGGTCGGTGGCGCGACCGATCTTCACCCCGCCGCCGACATAGATCAGCGGGCGCCGGGCGGCGCGGATGGCGTCGGCCGCGGCGGCGATGGCGTCATGGTCCATCGGCGTGACGGTGTTGGGATAGCTGAAGCCGAAGTCCTCGGTCGTCTGGCCGACCTGAACGTCCTTGGGCAGGTCGATCAGGACCGGGCCGGGCCGGCCCGAGGCGGCGATGTGGAAGGCCTCCTCGACCGCCGCCGGAACGTCGGCGGGATCACGGACCAGGATGGAGTGCTTCACGATGGGCAGGGTGACGCCCAGGATGTCGATCTCCTGGAAGGCGTCGGTGCCCATGACGCCCTGGGCGACGTTGCCGGTGATGCAGACGATGGGGATGGAATCCATCATCGCATTGGCGATGCCGGTGATCAGGTTGGTGGCGCCGGGCCCCGAGGTGGCCATGCAGACCCCGACCTTGCCGCTGCGACGGGCGTAGGCGTCGGCGGCGAAGGCGGCGGCCTGTTCGTGACGGACCAGGATGTGACGCAGGGCCGATCCCGCCAGGGCGTCATAGACGGGCATGATGGCGCCGCCCGGATAGCCGAACACGACCTCCACCCCCAGCCGCTCCAGGGTGGAGACCAGCAGGTGGGCGCCGCTGCGGGGAGCGGAGGCCGGTTCGGGGATGCGGGCGGCGGACGCGGTCATGGCTCAGGCGGCTTCCGACTTGGGGGCATGCTGCCAGGCCATGCGTTCGCGCAGCTTCGCCCCGGTGATCTCGATGGGTTGCTCGCCGTCGGCCTTGACCCAGGCGTCGTAGCGAGGCTTTCCGGCCTCGTTTTCGGCGATCCATTCGCGGGCGAACTGACCCGACTGGATCTCGTCCAGGATGGTCTTCATGCGGGCGCGCGTTTCGTCGGTGATGACGCGCGGGCCGGACTTGACCGAGCCCCACTTGGCCGTCTCCGAGATGAACGCGTTCATCTTGGTGACGCCGCCCTCGTAGAACAGGTCCACGATCAGCTTCAGCTCGTGCATGCACTCGAAGTAGGCGATCTCGGGCTGGTAGCCGGCCTGGACCAGAGTGTTGAACCCGGACATGACCAGCTCCTTGGCGCCGCCGCACAGGACGGCCTGTTCGCCGAACAGGTCGGTCTCGGTCTCCTCGCGGAAGGTGGTCTCCAGCAGGCCGCCGGTCGCGCCACCGTTGCCCTTGGCGTAGCCCATGGCGCGGTCGCGGGCCTTGCCGGTCGCGTCCTGCTCGATGGCGAACAGGGAGGGGACGCCCCGGCCGCGCTGGTACTCGCGGCGGACCAGATCGCCCGGCCCCTTGGGGGCGACCAGGATGACGTCCATGTCGGCGCGGGGCGTGATGCGGCCGTAGATGATCGAGAAGCCGTGGGCGAACAGGATGGCCGAGCCCGGCTTGGCGTTGGGCTCGATGATGTCGCGATAGACCTCGGCCTGGATCATGTCCGGGGTCAGGATGGCGATGATGTCGGCGTCCTTGACGGCCTCGGCGGGCTCGGCCGTCGGGACGCCGTCGGCGATGGCGTTGCGCCAGCCCTTGCCGCCCTCACGGACCCCGGCGACGACGTCGAAGCCGGAGTCCTTCAGGTTCTGGGCGTGGGCTCGGCCCTGCGAGCCGTAGCCGATGATGGCGATGCGCTGGCCGGCGATGGCGCCGGGGCGAATGTCCGCGTCGGTGTAGATGGTGATGGCCATGGGTCAGGCGTCCTCTCGGGCGGATCGGGTTTCGGTCGTGGCGGGACGCTGGACCGGGGGCGGGTTGGGAATGGTCACGGCGCCTTGGGCGGCGGAGGCCACCGAGGCGCGGTATTTGGCGAAGACCCCGTGCGCCGGGCGGATCGATCGGGGGGCGAAGTCCGCCCGGCGCTTCGCCAGATCGACGCCCATCACGTCGATACGGCGGTGGGGAACGTCGATGGCGATGCGGTCGCCGTCGCGGATCAGGGCGATGGGGCCGCCGACGGCCGCCTCGGGCGAGACATGGCCGGCGACGAAGCCGTAGGACGCGCCGGAGAAGCGGCCGTCGGTGATCAGCGCGACGTTGTGGACGCCGCGCCCCTTCAGGGCGGCGGTGACCTGCAGCATCTCGCGCATGCCGGGGCCGCCCTTGGGCCCTTCGTAGCGGATGACGATGACGTCGCCTTCGCCGACCGAGCCGTCCTGGACGGCGTGGAAGGCGTCTTCCTCGCTGTCGAAGACGCAGGCGGGGCCTTCGAAGCGGTCGACCTTGTGGCCGGTCAGCTTGATGACCGCGCCGTCCGGGGCGACGTCGCCATAGATGACGGCGTAGCTGCCGCGATCCATGACCGGGGCGGCGAAGTCGGCGACGACCTGCTGGCCCGGAGTTTCCTCGGCCTCGGCGGCTTCGGCGAACAGGCTGCGGCCCGAGACGGTGGGGGCGTTGACGATCTTGCCCGCCGCCGCCATTCGCTGGGTGACCAGGCGCGTGCCGCCCGCCGCGAACAGGTGCGAGGCCAGGAAGCGGCCGCCGGGCTTCAGGTCGCAAATGACCGGGGCGTCGACGCAGGCCTGGTGGCAGTCCTCGACGCCGAACTCGATCCCCGCCTCGGCGGCGATGGCGGTCAGGTGCATGACGGCGTTGGTCGAACCGCCCGAGGCCGAGACGGCGACGGCGGCGTTCCGCAGGCTGGCGCGGGTGATGTATTTGCGGGCGCTGTCGCCGGCGAAGACGCGCTCGACGATCAGGCGGCCGCAACGATGCCCCTCCGCGCCCTTGGCCGGATCGACGGCGGGGACGTCGTTGGCCCCCATGGGCGACAGGCCCATGACCGACAGGGCCATGGCCATGGTGTTGGCGGTGAACTGGCCGCCGCAAGCGCCGGCGCCGGGACAAACCGCCGTCTCGACCGCCTTCAGGCCGGCGTCGTCTAGGGCCCCGGCGGCATGGGCGCCGATGGCTTCGAAGATCTCCTGAACCGAGACCTCCTTCTGGCCGATGGTCCCCGGCATGATGGTGCCGCCGTAGTAGACCAGGCCGGGGATATCCATGCGGGCCAGGGCCATGGCGGCGGCCGGGATGGTCTTGTCGCAGCCGACGATGCAGATGACGCCGTCCAGTTGGTGCCCCTCGACGGCCAGTTCGATGCTGTCGGCAACGACCTCGCGGCTGATCAGCGAGGCCTTCATGCCGGGCGTGCCCATCGAGATGCCGTCGGTGACGACGATGGTGTTGAAATCGACCGGATAGCCGCCCGCGGCGACGATCCCGGCGCGGACGTCGGCGGCCAGACGGTCCAGGTGCATGTTGCACGGCGTGACCGACGACCAGGTGTTGACCACCGCGATCATCGGCTTGTCGAAGTCGGCGTCCTGCATGCCGGCGGCGCGCAGATAGCTGCGAGCCGCGGCGCGGTTGGGACCGGCCGTGACGGCGCGGCTGCGCGCGTTCGGCGGTCGTTCGTTCGGGGTGAAATCTTGCGTCATTGGCGAAGTCGTTCCGGAGGGGTGTCCGGACCGCGCACAACAAAAAACCCGCTTCCTTTCGGGAGCGGGTGGCTGCGGGCGATCCTGATGTTGCGTTAGGTCAGGTCACGTGCGTCCACACCGCTCCGGAGAGCAGGACAAGGATTACCGTGAGAATAAGGGTGTTCAGGGCCAGTTCGACCGACGGCGCGCGCACGGCCGCGATCGCCATGGCGGCGGTCTTGCGGTCAGCAATTTGGGCGCGATAGGCCACGGCGGCTCCTGATGAACACCGTCAGGAAACCATGTCTCGCTGCGCCGCACAAGACGGGCGCGCAAAATTATTGCTCCACTATGTCGTTAGGGCGGTTCGTTGGCAGGAATTTACCGCGCGAGTTCCGGGCTCTCGGAGTCAGCCCTGATCGTTGCGCAGGATGGGGGCGGCGGCGATGATCGCCTGGCTGCGATTGTTGACCTGAAGCTTCCGCAGAATGGCCGAAACGTGTTGTTTCACCGTGCCTTCGGTCAGGTTCATGTCACCGGCGATCTGCTTGTTCAGCTTGCCCTCCACCAGCGCCCGCATGATGCGCAACTGGGCCGCCGACAGGGTGGCGATGCGGCGATGGAAGTCGATCGCCTTGGGATCGGCCTCGACGTTCTCGGGGAAGACGGTTTCACCGCGCAGGATGGCCCCGACGGCATTGACCAGGGTCTCGACCGGCTCGGCCTTGGACAGCCAGGCGTCGACGCCGAAGGCCTTGCCCATGGACAGGGTGTGGGCGTCGGTGCGGGCCGAGACGATGGCGATCTTGCCGTCCGGCAGCAGTTGTTGGAGGCGGAGCAGGGCGCTGAACCCCTCGGCGTCCGGCAGCATCAGGTCCAGCATGACCAGCTTCACGCGGGGGCCATGCAGGCGGACGTAGGCGTCGGCTTCGGCGGCGTTGGTGACCCGGCCGACTTCCAGGTGCGGATAGGCGGCCTTGATCGACAGCTCAAAAGCCTGACCCACCAGAGGGTGGTCGTCGACGATGAGGACAATCCAGCGCACGCGGTCTTCCGAATCCAACCTCTACTATACGAGGCTCTGCACGGTGAGATTGCAACCGCTCTCCCTAACAAGACGTTTGTCTGGCTGAACACGGACAATGCCGACGGGAACGTCATTCCGGCTTCAACCTATAACTTTGGTTCGATTTGCCCCTTTTTAGCGGTCCGACTGGTGGACCTGTCCGCTGTTCGGGATGATTTGGGCGCCAACGAAGACGCAACCCCGCCGTTGGAGACCTCCATGATCAAGTCGCTTGTCGCCGCCGCCGCCCTCCTGACCGTCGCCATCGCCGCCCCCGCCATGGCGCAATCGGCCTCGACCACCGGGACCGGCTCCATCACCGTTATCCGCCCGCTGACCATCACCAAGAACGCGGATCTGAAGTTCGGCACCGTGGTGCGTCCGTCGACCGGTTCGGGCACCGTCACGATCAGCGCCGCCGGGGCGCGTTCGGTGGCGGGCGGCGTGGTCGGCCTGAGCTCTGGCGACACCCCGCAGGCGGCGCAGTTCACTGTCGACGGTGAAGGCGGCCAGTCGATCTCGGTGACCATCCCCGGCACCTTCTCGATCGCCAACGGGTCGGACACCCTGACCGTCACGACCTCGAACAACCTGACCGGTTCGGCCGCCGCCCAGACCCTGAGCAACGCCCTGGGCGCCGCCGGTTCGCTGGTCTTCAAGGTCGGCGGCAGCGTGCCGGTGGCCGCGACCTCGCCGACCGGTGTCTACACCGGCACCTTCACCGTTTCCGCCGCCTATAACTGATCGGCCCGGCCGTGTTTCCCCTGCAGGAAATGCGTTCCGTTCTCCCGGCTGTTAACGCCTCGGTTGTCCAAGCGGACTACCTTGGCGTTCGGGTGGGCCTCAGGAGGGTGATCGCGATGGCGATGCGTCTGTTTCTGTCCGCCGTTTTCCTGCTGGCCATCGTGGGCCCGGCGGGGGCCCAGGTGGGCGCCGATCTCAATATCTCGCCCAAGCGCGTGGTGTTCGAGCCGGGCGAGCGCAGCGCCACCGTCTACATCTTCAACCAGGGCGACCAGCCGGCGACCTATTCCGTCGAACTGGTCGATCGGATCATGCTGCCGGACGGCCAGATCATCGCCGCCGCCGACCAGCCCGGCGCGACGGTCGATTCCGCCGCCGACCTGGTCCAGTACACGCCGCGCCGCATCACCCTGCAGCCGCGCGAGAGCCAGGCCATCCGCGTCCGCGCCCGTCCGGGCGCCGGGGGTGAGCACCGCACCCACCTGACCGTCACCGCTCTGCCGTCCGAGAGCGCCGGCTTCACCGTCGAACAGGCGGTGCAGCCGGGCGCCGATGAGGTGGCCGTGCAGGTCGTGGCCCTGTTCAGCGTCAGTGTTCCCGTGATCGTCCGCGACGGCCCCGCCGACGCGCGCGCCGCCGTCGAAGGCCTGTCGGTCCTGCAAGGCGAGACCGGGCAGGTCCTGTCACTGGACCTCGTCCGCCTGGGCGCCAGCTCGGTCTACGGCGATGTCGAGGTGCGGCTTGGCGAAGGCCCTGACGCGCCGCTGCTGACCGCCGTGCGCGGCGTGGCCGTCTATCCGGAAATCGAGCGCCGCACGGTCGCGACCCTGCTGCCCATGCCGCTGACCTCGGGCCAGACGGTGACGGTGACC
>Ga0209676_1001437_pt1 | contig 22457 bp, 18 predicted proteins | sample AraplaCvi_mLB_r2_FD_184282 | JGI IMG/M metagenome (GOLD analysis project Ga0209676, IMG submission 184282) | Arabidopsis root microbial communities from North Carolina, USA - plate scrape MF_Cvi_mLB_r2 (SPAdes) (version 2) | ecosystem: Host-associated > Plants > Roots > Endosphere | place: USA... | reverse complement strand
GACCGGTCAGCGTCGGTGGTTTCGGTCACCACAGGCAGGTTGCCGGCCCGCTGGATCACTCGCCGTTGCTGCTCGTAGTCGTCCAGTGACAGGCCACGACGCTGCAGCGCTTCCAGTTGCAGTTGCCGGGTTTCTTCGGCGGTGTAAGGGCGCAGTTCGGGGTGGCTGGCACAGCCGCTGACGATGGCGATGGCCAAAACGGCAAGGGTGGCGGACAGCAGGCGGGCCAGGGTGTTCATCAGGTAGCTCCAGGGGCCGGGGTCGTGGGCGGCGAGTCGATGGAGCTAGGTTATTCGGCCAGGTTGTTCGGCAGAAATTGCCATTCTCGATAGTGACTATCGATGGTTCCAGGGGAGCCGGGAGGGTGCGATGGAGCAAGACGAGCAACCGCGAAAATGGGGCGTGCTGGAGCCGATCGACCGGATCACCGAAGTCATCTTCGGCCTGTTGATGGCGATGACCTTCATCGGCTCGCTGAGCGTGGCCACGGCAGGGCGCGAAGAGGCCCGGCTGATGCTGATTGCCGCGTTCGGCTGCAACCTGGCCTGGGGCCTGGCCGATGCGGTCATCTATTTGCTGCGTACCTGGACCGAGCGCACCCGCAGCCGAACCTTGCTGGCCCGCCTGCAAGCCGCTGATGTCAGCCAGGGGCGCAGGCTGATTGCCGATGCGCTGCCAGCGCGCATTGGCCTGGCACTGGATGAAGACGGCCTGGAGATGCTGCGCGGGCGGATGCTGCGTGATGCTGGCCGCCCGCTGCCGGTGCGCCTGGGGCTGGATGATTTCAAGGCAGCCCTGGCCACTTTCCTGTTGGTGGTGGTGGCAACCTTCCCGATGGTCATTCCATTCCTGCTGATCGAAACCACCGGCACGGCCATCCGCGTGTCGAACCTGGTCGCCCTGGCCATGCTCTTCCTTGCGGGCTGGCTGCTGGCACGCTATTCCGGTGGCCGTACATTGTTGACCGGCGTGGTCCTGGCCGCGGTCGGGGCAGCGCTGATCATGGCGATCATCGCCCTGGGCGGCTGAGCATCGCCCGCTCAGTATTTAATGTCGCGGGCGCGCTCACGGCCTTGCTGTTTGGTATGGCGTTTGTCCTGCCGGCAGCCGGCGTTGCTTTGCTGGTCGGCGTGGCGGCAGTCCTGTTTGGTCTGCCGCGCATCCTGGCGGGTTTCCTGCCGCACATCACGGGCCTCGCGGCGCCGTTCGGCGCGATCGGTGGCTGCCCAGGCCGAGGTGCAGAGCACGGCTAGCATGATGGCGGCGATGAGGCGGGGCGTGTTCATCGGGGTGGGCTCCTTTCTGGATGCGGTCTTGTGCATGCGCCAGCTTCTTCGCGGGCACGCCCGCTCCCACAGGATCATCACACCATTGTGGAGTACCGGTGGGAGCGGGCGTGCCCGCGAAGGGCCGTACAGTCAATTACAGATCTCAGCCCGGCCCTGATATAGATTCAAAAGCAGCAACCATCCCCACCTTTAGAGCGCGAAAAGTTTGCGCCCGCGCATCTGGCCAAAAGCAGCGCCATTGCTACCCTTAACCCACGCGGTCAGATCTCATGGAGAGAAGCGATGCGCATCCCATTGTCAGCGGTCCTGTCGGTTGTCCTGTTTCTGAGCGCTACGCCCGGCCTGGTGCTGGCAGAAGACGTACCTGCCCCCGACCCGGCACCACAAGCCGACACGGTCGCGGCCAAAGACCCTGTGTTCACCCAGGAGCAACTGGACCAGATGCTCGCGCCCATCGCGCTGTACCCCGATGCGCTGCTGGCCCAGGTATTGATGGCCTCCACGTATCCGGGGCAGGTGAGCGAAGCGGTGACCTGGTCCAAGGCCAACCCCAAGGCCTCCGGCGACGATGCGGTCAGGAAGGTGGCGAGCCAGCCCTGGGACCCGAGCGTACAAGCGCTGGTGGCCTTCCCGCAGGTGCTGGCAACCCTCGGTCAGGACCCGGTCTGGGTGCAGCGCCTGGGCGACGCCTTCCTCGCGCAGCCCGACGATGTCATGGGCGGGGTGCAGCGCCTGCGGCACCAGGCCCAGGCCGCCGGCAACCTGCAGAGCAACCAGTACCAGAACGTGACTGTGCAGACAGCACCTGCACCGGCACCGGCCGCCAAAGGCAGCAGCACCCAGGTGGTCGCTGCCAGCAGCCCGCCCACCACCATCATCATCGAGCCGGCTGACCCGCAAGTGGTGTACGTGCCCAGCTACAACCCGACCACCACCTACGGCACCTGGGCGTACCCGGCCTCGCCGCCGGCGTATTACCCGCCACCGCCCATGTATTACCCCGGTTCCGCGCTGGTGGCGGGCCTTGCCTTCGGTACCGGCGTGGCGATCGTCGCCTCGCTGTGGGGCGACTGTGACTGGGGCAACAACGACATCGACATCGACGTAAACCGCTACAACAACATCAACGCCAACAACCGCATCACCAACAACCAGAACAAATGGCAGCACAACGCCGCCAACCGCGACGGCGTGCCGTACCGCGATTCCCGAAGCCGCCAGCAGTACGGCCGCCAGCTGGACGGTGCCACCCAGCGTACGGCCTTCCGCGGCGACGACGCCCAGCGCGCCCAGGCGCGGGACAAGGCCAGGGCGTCGATGGACCGGGCCGGCATCGAACGGCCGGCCACCAGCAACCGCCAGGCACGCCAGCAGATGCGCGAGGCGCAGGCGGGCAATTCGGTCGGCAACCGCATGCAGGCCCGTAGCGACAACCCGAGGGCAACCGACGGTCGCCAGGAAACCCGCAACACCCAGGCCAGGCAGCAGAACAACCAGGTGAACCAGCGCAGGCAGGGCGAAGGCCAGGGGCGGCAGCTGGCGCAAAACCGGCCTTCCAATACCGCTGGCCGGGCGCGTAACAATGCCTTCGACGGCGTGCGCTCACCCTCGCGCACCGGCGCGCAGGCCAGTCGCGGCCGCACCAGCCAGTCTTTTGCCCAGCGCCCGAGCGCTTCGCGTGCCGCCGGGCACCAGATTTCCCGGCCCAGTGCGCCCGCACGTCGTGGGGGAGGTGGCCGTCGATGAACCGTCAATCGATAGCAGCACTGGTACTCGCAGCCGGCATGGCCTGGTCTACCCTGGCCACTGCCCAGGAAGCTTTCCCGACGCCAGAGAAGGCCGTGGAAGCCTTTGTTGCGGCGCTGGGCCAAGAGAAACCTGATGAGGCCCGCCTGGCCCAGTTGTTGGGCGATGACTGGCGTACCTACATACCGCGTGGCGGTGTGCAACGCAGTGACGTGGACACGTTCCTGGAACAGTATCGCGCGCAGCACAGCATCGACATGTCGGGGGCGAGCAAGCCCATCCTCGCGGTGGGCAGTGACCACTGGACGTTGCCCATACCGTTGACCAAAGGCAACCAGGGTTGGCGTTTCGACCTCAAGGCCGGCAGCGCCGAAATCCGCGCCCGGCGCATTGGTCGCAACGAACTGGGTGCCATGCAGTCGATGCTGGCCTACCACGATGCGCAGATGGAGTACGCCACCCAGGACCACAACGGCAACGGTGCGCTGGAATACGCGCAGAAGATTTTCAGCGAGCCCGGCAAGCATGACGGCCTGTACTGGGATGACGACGGCGACGGCCAGGTCAGCCCGCTGGGCCCATTGTTCGGCCAGGACATGGTCGGCGATGCCTGGTATGGCTACCACTTCCGCATTCTTGACGCGCAAGGCCCATCCGCACCCGGCGGTGCCTACAGCTACCTGATCGGCAACCAGATGAGCCGCGGCTTCGCCATGGTTGCCTGGCCGGCCAGGTACGATGACACCGGGGTGATGAGCTTCATGATCAGCCATGACGGCGAGGTGTTCGAAAAAGACCTCGGCCCGCACGGGGACAAGCTGGCCAAGGAGATGAAGCGCTTCGACCCGGATGACAGCTGGAAGGTGGTGGATGTGCCGGCGGGGGATTGACCCTGTGCGATCGGGCAAGCAATGACGGCCTATTGCCCCAACATCTGCCCTACCAGCCACTGCCCAGCCGGCCCCAGTGCGCGCCGGCTAGACCAGACCACATCCATATCAACCCGTCGCGGGTACCCAGCCACCTGCAACTCAACCAAGCCACTGCCAAACCGTGCCACCAGAGCCCTGGGCAGTTCGGCCCAGCCGAACCCGCGCACGGCGAACTCCAGCAGGGTGAGGTAGTCCGGTGCCGACCAGGCCTGGCCACGCCCCTGATGCAAGCTTGGGGCATAGGTCTTGATATACAGCTGCCTGACGGTTTCCAGATGCTGCGTCTGCACCTGGGGCAAAGCCGCCAACGGGTGCCCGCTGGCCACGTACACGCCAAACTCGGCCTGCTCGGGCAGGCGTGCCACGGCAACGTCTGCGGGGTAGCCGGGCTGCGTGGCAAGAATGCCGATATTCGCCAGGCCCTGCTGGATCAGCTCGATCACATCGGCATCTTCGGACGGGCCGCAGCGCAGTTCGGTATGCGGGTAGTGCCGGGCGAAGCGGGCCATCACCGCGCCCTGGAAGGTTACGCTGTAGCTGTCCGACATCACCACCGATACCAGTGCCTCGACATTTTCCGCCAGCCGCACCGCCAGGGCATCGAGCTGGGCGCTGGCATCCAGAATCGCCTCGACATGGCTCAGCACCTGCCTTCCAGCTTCGTTCAGCGTGGGGTGGCGGCCGCCACGGTCGAACAGCGGGCAACCCACATCGGCCTCGAAATTGGCGATGGCAATGCTGATGGTGGACTGGCTTTTGCGCAGCTTGCGCGCCGCAGCGGAAAACGAGCCCAGCGATGCGGCTTCGACAAAGGCGACCAGAGCTTCGGGTGAGTAGCGCATGGTATTGATAAAACCGATGGTAGCTATTTCGCGAGTATCGGTTCTGTCAAAGAAAATAGGAAGCACGACTCACCTGATGGATGGAATGTGCAATGAAAAACGTGTCTTTCGCCGAACGCCTGATTCATGCCGTCGGTTATGAAGTGTTCGCCGTGCTGCTGTGTGCGCCGCTGTTGTCCTGGATCATGGGCAAGTCGCTGGCGACGGCGGGGGCACTGGCGGTGACCCTGTCGGTGATCGCCATGCTGTGGAACATGGTCTACAACGCGCTGGTCGATCGCTACGTGCAGGCCGAGCGCATCCACTGGAAGGCCCGCGCACGCTTTGTTCACGGCCTGGGCTTCGAGGCCGGGCTGGTGGTGTGGTGCCTGCCGGTGGCGGCGTGGATGCTGGATATTTCGTTGCTGCAGGCATTCATGGTGGAGTTGGGCTTCTTCGTGATCATCCTGCCCTACACCGTGCTGTACAACTGGGCCTTCGACAAAGCCCGGCACCTGCTGATGCAGCGTCGCCTTGCATAAGCCCTTGCCTGTGGGAGCGGGCATGCCCTAATGCCTGTCAGTTAAGTAATGTGGGGCCGCTTCGCGGCCCATCGCCGGCAAGCCGGCTCCCACAGGAATCGCGCAATTCCTGAATTCTGCGCGGTACCTGTGGGAGCGGGCTTGCCCGCGAACACGGGCGAAGCCCGTGCCATCCACCGCGGTGTCTTCTTCGCGGGCGCGCCCGCTCCCACAGGGGACATGCCTTTCGAGCATGAGTGCGCAAAAAAACGGGGCATGCCATCGCTGGCATGCCCCGTTTTCAAACCGTCAAAGCGCCTCAGGCAACCTTGACGATCCAGCCTGCCGGTGCTTCCACATCACCGCTCTGGATGCCGGTCAGCTCGTTGTAGAGCTTCTGGGTAACCGGGCCGACCTTTTCCAGGTCATGGAACACGTGCAGCTTGCCGTTGTACTCGATGCCGCCGATCGGGGTGATTACCGCAGCGGTACCGCAGGCGCCGGCTTCGATGAAGCGGTCCAGCTTGTTGATTTCCACATCGCCTTCGATCACGGTCAGGCCCAGGCGCGATTGCGCCAGTTCCATCAGCGACAGGCGGGTGATGCCTGGCAGCACCGAAGCCGATTTCGGGGTAACGAACTCGTTGTTGGCGGTGATGCCGAAGAAGTTGGCCGAACCGACTTCCTCGATCTTGGTGTGGGTCAACGGGTCGAGGTAGATGGCATCGGCGAAGTTGGCTTTCTTCGCTTCCGCGCCCGGCTGCAGGCTGGCGGCGTAGTTGCCACCGACCTTGGCCGCGCCGGTGCCCTGCGGGGCTGCGCGGTCGAAGCTGGAGATCTGGAAGTTGTGCGGCTTCATGCCGCCCTTGAAGTACGAGCCAACCGGGATGGCGAAGATCGAGAAGATGAACTCGGGGGCGGTGCGCACGCCAATGTTGTCACCGGTGCCGATCACGAACGGACGCAGGTAGAGGGCGCCTTTGCCATGCGGTGGCACGAACTTCTCGTTGGCCTTGACCACTTGCTTGCATGCCTCGATGAACACATCGGTGGGCACCTGCGGCATCAGCAGGCGGGCGCAGCTGCGCTGCATGCGGGCAGCGTTCTGGTCCGGGCGGAACAGGTTGATCGAACCGTCCTTGCAACGGTAGGCCTTCAGGCCCTCGAAGCACTGCTGGCCGTAGTGCAGGGCCGTGGAGCCTTCACTGATGTGCAGTACGTTGTCTTCGGTCAGGGTGCCCTTGTCCCACTCGCCATTGCGCCATACGGACAGGTAGCGTTTGTCGGTCTTGATGTAGTCGAAACCGAGCTTGTCCCAATTAATGCTTTCGTTGCTCATGACACCCTCATTGTCTTGCAAGTGCCCGATTGCCCGGGCTGCTGTTATATGCGCACCACGCCACCATAATACATCCGTGGCAGATCGGGAACGGCCAGTCACGAATTGATAGCCTGCAATGCATTTATTGCGGCCTCTACAGGTGCAGGTACCCGTCCAGCGCCAGCTGGTCGAACAGTACCTGGTCGTGGGACGCCACCACCAGCGCCCCGCGAAACTGCCCGAGCATCTGTTCCAGTGCGGTGAGCGACGGCAGGTCCAGATGGTTGCCGGGTTCGTCCAGCAACAACAGGTCGAGCGGCCGTTCTCGGTACAGCACGGCGGCCAGTGCCGCCTTCATCCGCTCACCGCCGCTTAGCAGGCCGCTGGGCAGTTCGATACGGGCCGCATCCAGTCCCAGTTGCGCCAGGCGGCTGCGCAAGTCGCCCTGGGCCAGCGTCGGATTAGCCTTGCGCAGGTGGTCAAGCACGCTGGTATTGCCGGGTAATGCGCTGCAGTGCTGGTCGAGCAGGGCGGTTTCGCCACTGAGGCGCAGATTCTCGGGCGGTGCTGGCAGTTCACCGTTCATCAGCTTCAACAGGGTGGACTTGCCACTGCCGTTGGCACCGACCAGGCCCAGCCGCTGGCCCAGGCACACGCGCAGGTTCAGCGGTTTGCGCGTGCCGTGGGGCAGGCGCAGCGCCTGCAGGGCCAGCACTTCCCGGCCCGGATGGCGCTGTGGCGTGGGTGCGTGCAGGGTAATGGCACTGTCCTGTCCGACTTTGCGAGAGGCGTCACGCACTTTGCCCTGCAGCGCCTGCCGGGCATCACGATGGTCGCGGCGCTGCTTGCCTGCAGTGGACTGGCTGCGTTGCTGCTGGCGGTCGACCAGGATCTTGGCCTGGTTGGCATGCCTGGCGTTGCGCCCGGCGCGGGCTTGATGACGTTCCAGGTCTTCGCGCTGGCGCTGCAGTTCGCGCGCCTGGCGTTGTTGCTCCTGTTTCAGGCGGGCAAGTTGCTGTTGGGCCTGCGCCGTCTGGCTGGCTTTCTGGGCCGAGTAGAAGCTGTAGTTTCCGCCATAGGCCTGCAGGCCCAGGCTGGACAACTCGACGATGCGCGCCATGTGGGCGAGCAGGCCGCGATCATGGCTGATCACCAGCAAGCCCCGGTCCCAGGCTTCGATCATGCCCAGCAGTTGGGCGCGGGCGTTGCTGTCCAGGTGATTGCTCGGTTCGTCGAGGATCAGGTAATCCGCTTCGCTGAGCCAGGCGCCGACCAGCGCCACGCGCATGGCCTGGCCGCCGCTCAGGCTGTGGGCGGGCTGGCGCCAGTCAAGCTGCCCCAGGCCGTGCCGTTGCAGTTGCCCCTGCAGTTGCTCGCGTATATCCCAGCGTTCGCCAACGGTGTCGAAGTCACTGGCTGCGACGCTGCCTTGCTCGATGCGCTCCAGTGCCGCGAACACCGCGCCCACCTGGGCCAGGTCGGCGACCGTGGCGCTGCGCTCGATCACCTGCTGGTCCAGAAGATGGATGCGCCCAAGGCGCCGACACTGGCCGCTGCTGGGTTCGCGTCGGCCGGCAAGTATCTGCCCGAGCAGGCTTTTGCCCACGCCGTTGCGCCCGACCAGGCCGGTGCGGCGTTGGTCGAAGGTTTCGCTGAGGTCGGTAAACAACAGCCTGCCGTCAGGCAAGGCCAAGGAGACGCTGTCCAGCGTCAGGATCGACGTGTTCGTCATGCACAACTCCACAAATGCCGCGTCATCTCCGGAGCGAACCGGAGGCTGAAGACTGGCCGTCGAAGGGACGGCGGCATCAATGGCGCATTGGACGAATACCTCGTGAAAGTGGAATGCGTAGCCTAACGGATAGCGGCATCGTTGTCGCGGGAAAACAGATTCCGCGAGTGCGCCACGGACCCTGTGGGAGCGGGCGTGCCCGCGAACACCGGCGAAGCCGGTGCCCAGTGCAGGCAGGAAGCGCCAGAACCGCGCATGCCCCTGGTTCAGCGCCCCATCAAGCGCTTGCTCCAGTCGCCCCCGTGGCTCTGCTGGCAGGCCTCTTCACTGTCAAACCGCACATGCCAGGCCGGGTGATCCAGCTGAATGCCGGCCTGCTCCAGCGCAAGGCCCGTCAGCGCCAGCATGCGCACTTTCGCGTCGCCCGCCAAGGCGGTGGCCTTGTCGGCCTCTCGCTCGAATACCCAGGTAATGCGCAGACTGGCCGGAAAATCTTCGGGAGCGAGACGGTGGGTAAGCCAGCTGAAACCAACGATCTCCGCCTTCGCTGTTTCGCAGGCTTCGGTCAGGCAAACCACCAGTTCACGCTCCAGGCGTGCAATACCGCGCTTGTTCAGGGGTTTCACCGTGGGCCTCGTTGCTGAAAGCCATCACTGTAACGCAGTTGCGCCACTTGTTGTCGGCCGGTCCGACGGCAATGGTTGACCACCCGCCAGCCACTGCGTAGCCTTGCCACTTCGAGGTTCTTCGGCCAGGCCGAAGCTAAGACGGGAACGCGGTACAAGCCGTGGCTGCCCCCGCAACTGTAAGCACCGACAACGGATCGACACAGCCACTGCGCCCGCGCGCGGGAAGGCGTCATCCCGCCAGCCTGCTGCTTCAGCGGGCACTTGGAACGGTGCGAGCCAGGAGACCTGCCTCGTCACGTTTTCGACTTTCAACCGGGCGGGGTGATCCGGTGGCGAACAAGCCCGGCCGGCCTGGCCCGCGGCTGTCGTCCTGCATGCCCGCGCCAATCTGCCAAGGGCAATGCGACATGAAAACACTGGCCAAGCTCCCCGTCACCATCGTCACCGGCTTCCTCGGCTCGGGCAAGACTACCTTGCTGCGCCACATGCTCGACAACGCCCAGGGCCGCCGCATTGCGGTAATCGTCAACGAATTCGGCGAACTGGGCATCGACGGCGAAATCCTCAAGCAGTGCAGCATCGGTTGCACCGAGGAAGAAGCCAGTGGTCGCGTCTACGAGCTGGCCAACGGCTGCCTGTGCTGCACCGTGCAGGAAGAGTTCTTCCCGGTGATGCGCGAACTGGTGGCACGCCGTGGCGACCTGGACCATATCCTCATCGAAACCAGCGGCCTGGCCCTGCCCAAACCGCTGGTACAAGCCTTCCAGTGGCCGGAAATCCGCAATGCCTGCACTGTCGATGCGGTCATCACGGTGGTCGACAGCCCGGCCGTGGCCGCCGGCACCTTCGCCGCCTACCCGGACCAGGTCGATGCCCAGCGCAAGCTCGACCCTAACCTGGACCATGAATCGCCGCTGCACGAACTGTTCGCCGACCAGTTGGCCAGCGCTGACCTGGTGGTGCTGAACAAAGCCGACCTGATCGACGCCGGAGGCCTGGCCAAGGTCCGCGCCGAGGTCGCCGAAGAACTGCCGCCGGCGGTCAAGGTGATCGAGGCCAGCAGCGGCAAGCTGCCGCTGGAAGTACTGCTGGGCGTAGGCGCCGAGTCCGAGGCGCATATTGATGGCCGCCGCACCCACCACGATTCGCACCATGACGGCGATGACCATGACGAGCATGACCACGACGCCTTCGATTCGATCTCCATCGACCTGCCCGAAGCCGACGAAAGCCTGCTGCTCGACGCCCTGACCCAGCTGGTGGTGGAGTTCGGCATCCTGCGCGCCAAAGGCTTCGCGGCCATCCCGGGCAAGCCGATGCGCCTGCTGGTGCAAGGCGTGGGCACCCGTTTCGACAAGCACTTCGACCGCGCCTGGCGCGCCGACGAGCCGCGCATCACCCGCCTGGTGCTGATCGGCCAGGACCTCGACGCCGCCCAGCTGGAAGCGCGCCTGCGTCAGGCCCTGGGCGCCTGACCCATGCACCTGCTGCGGACCCAGCCCGGCGGCTTCGTGCCGGATGACAGCATTGCCGACCTCGGCCAGACGCCCGCCGAGCTGGTGATTCTCTGCAGCGGCGATTCGCACCTGGCGTTGCTCGCCGATACCGCCGAGCAATTGCCCGAGGATTACCCCAGCCTGCGCCTGGCCAACCCGATGCAGGTGCAGAACCATGCCTCGGTCGACCTGTACGTCGATCAGGTACTGCGCCATGCCAAGGTCATCCTGGTGTCGCTGCACGGTGGCGTCGGCTACTGGCGCTATGGCGTCGAGCAGCTGGTCGAGCTGGCCGGCCGTGGCGTGCAGCTGATCCTGGTGCCGGGCGACGACCACCCGGACCCGGAACTGACCAGCCTGGGCAGCGTCAGGGGCGAGCAGGCCGAGCGCCTCTGGCACTACTTGCGCCAGGGCGGCAAGGCCAACGCCATCAACCTGTTCAACTGCCTGGCCAGCCAGTGGCTGGGCCGCGACTATGCCTGGGACGAGCCGCAGCCGTTACCGCGCACCGCCGTGTATCACCCGGCCAAGGGCAGCGCCACGCTAAAGGACTGGTACCCGCAGTGGCACCCCGAGCAGCCGGTGGCGCCGCTGCTGTTCTACCGCTCGCACCTGCAGGCGGCCAACACCGCGTTCATCGACGTGTTCTGCCAGCGCCTGCAGGCCGCCGGCCTCAACCCGTTGCCGATCGCCGTGGCCAGCCTCAAGGAAAGCGCCTGCCTGGAGCAGGTCGAAGCCTGGCTGGACGAGGTGGGTGCCGAAGTGCTGGTCAATACCACCGGCTTTGCCCTGTCCAGCCCCGAACGCCCCAACCTGCGCCCGTTCCGTCGCGACATTCCGGTGCTGCAGGCCATCTGCGCGCAAGACAACCAGCCTGGCTGGGAAGCCAGCGAGCAGGGCCTGGGGGCGCGTGACCTGGCCATGCACATTGCCTTGCCCGAACTGGACGGGCGCATCATCACCCGCCCGGTCAGTTTCAAGGACATGGCCTGGCGCAGCGAGCGTAGCCAGTCCGACGTGGTGTGCTACCGCGCGCACCCCGAGCGCATGGATTTTGTCGCCGAGCTGGCCCGCCGCTGGGGCGAGCTGGCGCGCCTGCCGAATGCGCAGAAGCGCGTGGCCCTGGTGCTGGCCAACTACCCGACCCGCGATGGCCGCATTGGCAACGGCGTTGGCCTGGACACGCCGGCGGCTGCACTGAACATCCTCAAGGCCCTGCAGGCCGAAGGCTATCCGCTGGCCGATTTGCCGGGCAGCGGCACGCAACTGATACACCAGTTGCTCGGCGGCGTGACCAACGACCTCGACCAGCTGGACCTGCGCCCCTGCGCGCAGAGCCTGAGCCTGGCCGACTACCAGGCTGCCTTCGAGCGCCTGCCAGAGGCCAACCGCCAGGCCGTGCTGGAGCGCTGGGGGCCGCCGCAGCAGGACCCGATGTACCGCAGTGGCCGGCTGATGGTGGCCGGCCTGCGCTTTGGCTTGACCTTCGTCGGCATCCAGCCGGCGCGGGGTTACCAGGTGGACCCCAGCGCGGTGTACCACGACCCCGACCTGGTGCCGCCGCACGGCTACCTGGCGTTTCACTTCTGGCTGCGCCATGCCTTTGCCGCCGACGCGGTGATCCACGTCGGCAAGCACGGCAACCTCGAATGGCTGCCCGGCAAGGGCGTCGGGTTGTCGGCGCAGTGCTGGCCGGACGCCTTGCTCGGCCCGCTGCCGAACATCTACCCGTTCATCGTCAACGACCCGGGCGAGGGCGCCCAGGCCAAGCGCCGCACCCAGGCGGTGATCATCGACCACCTGATGCCACCGCTGACCCGTGCCGAAACCTATGGCCCGTTGCGCCATCTGGAGCAACTGGCCGACGAGTTCTACGAGGCACAGCTGCTCGACCCGCGGCGTGCCCGCGAGTTGCAGCGCGACATTCTGGAACTGGTCAAGGCCAACCACATCGACCGCGAGCTGCAGCTGGAAGGTCAACTGGACGATGCCGCCGTGTGGCTGCCGCGCCTGGACACCTACCTGTGCGACCTGAAGGAATCGCAGATTCGCGATGGCCTGCATGTGTTCGGCCAGTCCCCGGAAGGCCGGCTGCGCCTGGATACCTTGCTGGCGCTGGTACGGGTCGAACGTGGCGACGGGCGCGGCGGCAATGCCAGCCTGCTGCGGGCCCTGGCCAAGGCGCTGGTGCCGGGCTTCGACCCGCTCGATTGCGAACTTGGCCAGCCGTGGCAGGGCCCACGCCCCGAGCAGTTGCAGGCCATGAGCAGCGAGCCCTGGCGCACCTGTGGCGATACCCGCGAGCGCCTCGAACTGTTGGCGCTGCAGGTCATCGACCAGGCGCTGGGCGAAACCCTACCGTTACCGGCCCTGAGCGAATGGCAGCCGGTGCACGACGTGGTGCAGGCGCTGCGCGAAGCGGTGGCCCCCAGCCTGGACGCCTGCGGCAGCGCCGAAATGGATGGCCTGCTGGCAGCGCTGGCCGGGCGTTTCGTGCCCGCCGGCCCCAGTGGCGCGCCCAGCCGAGGTCGCCTGGACGTGCTGCCCACCGGTCGCAACTTCTACACCGTGGATGTGCGCAACCTGCCCACCACCACCGCCTGGCGCCTGGGCTTCGCCTCGGCCAACCTGATCCTCGAGCGCCACCTGCAGGACCACGGTGATCACCTGCGCCAGCTCGGCCTGTCGGTGTGGGGTACGGCAACCATGCGTACCGGCGGCGATGACATCGCCCAGGCCATGGCGCTGATGGGGGTGCGACCGGTGTGGGCCACCGGCAGCCAGCGGGTCGACGATTTCGAAATCCTGCCGCTCAGCCTGCTCGACCGCCCGCGGGTGGACGTGACCTTGCGCGTTTCCGGCTTTTTCCGTGATGCCTTCGGTAACCTTATCCGCCTGTTCGATGCCGCCGTGCAGGCGGTGGCCGCACTGGACGAGCCCGACGATCTCAACCCCCTGGCCGCCCGCGTGCGCAGCGAGCGGGCCACGCTGCAGGCGCAGGGTGTGGACGCCGAGCAGGCCGCGCGCCAGGCTGGCTGGCGGGTGTTCGGTGCCAAGCCCGGGGCCTACGGCGCCGGGGTTCAGAACGCCATCGACGGGCGCCTGTGGCACAGCCGCGACGACCTGGCCGAGGTCTATCTCAACCACGGTGGCTATGCCTACGGCGCCAGCGACGATGGTACCCCGGCGCGCGCCCAGTTCGCCCAGCGCCTGGCCAGGGTGCAGGCGGTGCTGCAGAACCAGGACAACCACGAACACGACCTGCTCGATTCCAACGATTACTACCAGTTCCAGGGCGGCATGCTGGCGGCGTCGGAAACCTTGTCCGGTGAGGCAGTGGCCAGCTACCACGGCGACCACAGCCAGGCCGACCGGCCGCGCATTCGTACCCTGAAGGAAGAACTGAACCGGGTCATCCGCGCCCGGGCGCTGAACCCGAAGTGGATCGACGGGGTCAAGCGCCATGGCTACAAGGGCGCCTTCGAGATGGCGGCGACAGTCGACAACCTGTTCGCCTTCGACGCCACCACACAGCTGATCGACGACCATCATTACCAGGCGCTGGCCGATGCCTATGTGCTCGACCCGGCGACCCGCGACTTCATGCGCGAGCATAACCCCGAGGCCCTGCGCGATCTTACCGAGCGTTTGCTTGAGGCCCAGCAGCGCGGCCTGTGGCAGGCGCCGGGCGATTACCGCGAAGCCCTTGAGGAACAACTGCTCGACGGCGAGGAACAGGCTTGAGATGAGTGAACCCGTGCAATTTCCGCTGGCTGCCGTGGTCGGTGCGGACGACCTGAAACTGGCGCTGTGCCTGACCGCCATCGACCCGAAGATCGGCGGTGTGCTGATCGAGGGGCCGCGTGGCATGGCCAAGAGTACCCTGGCCCGAGGCCTGGCTGACCTGCTCGGTGAGGGCCCGTTCGTCACCCTGCCACTGGGCGCCAGCGAAGAACGGTTGGTCGGCACCCTCGACCTGGATGCCGCGCTGGGGCAGGGCAAGGCGCAGTTCTCCCCGGGTGTGCTGGCCCAGGCCGATGGCGGCGTGTTGTATGTCGATGAAGTCAACCTGCTGCCCGATACCCTGGTGGACCTGCTGCTCGACGTGGCGGCCAGTGGCACCAACCGTATCGAGCGCGACGGTATTTCGCACCGGCACAGTGCCCGCTTCGTCCTGATCGGCACCATGAACCCGGAGGAGGGCGAACTGCGCCCGCAGTTGCTCGACCGTTTCGGCCTCAACGTGGCCCTGGAAGGCTTGCCCGAGCCTGAGGCGCGTCAGCAGATCATACGTCGCCGCCTGGCCTTCGACAGCGACCCGCAGGCCTTCTGCGCACAATGGGCCGGGGCCCAGGCGCAATTGCGTGAGCGCTGTCAGGCGGCTCGCCACGCCCTGGCCGGTATTGCCCTGGACGACCAGGCGCTGGCCTGGATCACCGAACGCTGCTATGCCGCCGGGGTTGACGGCCTGCGCGCCGACCTGGTCTGGCTGCGCGCCGCACGCGCCCACTGTGCGTGGCGCAGGGGCGAGGCCATCGAAGAGGCCGATGTCGATGCAGTGGCCGAGTTCGCCTTGCGCCATCGCCGCCGCGTTACGCCCCAGGCCAATCCGCCTTCGGCGCCGCAGCAGCCAGAGCAGCACGGCCCACAAGGCGCAGGCAACCGTGGCGAACAGGCCGGGCAGGGCGACTGGGGCGCATTGCCGGCGCAGCCGGTGGCCAGTGGCACCCGCCGCGAGGTGCCGAACTGGGCAAAAAAGCCCTGAGCATCCCCCAGCCACCTGCCAAACGGGCGGATGCCAAAGCCGGCGCGGGCAAGCAGTACGGGGCCAGCCGAGGCCGGGCACACAGTGCTGCGGCCGGTCGTGTGGCCTGGCTGCCGACCCTGCTCAAGGGCCGGCCACGCCAGCGCCAGGACCTGTGCTGGCAGCAACGCCAGGCCAGGCCCGCAGAATTGTGGCTGGTGATCGTCGATGCCTCGGCCTCGACCCGCCGCCATCAGGCGCTGGCACAAACCAAAGGGTTGCTGGCGGCGCTGTTCGACCAGGCCTACCGCCAGCGTGCCCGGCTGGCCCTGCTTACTGCCAGCGGGCGCTCACCGCAGTGGCAGCGCCACGGCCTGAAAGCCTCGGCCGCTTTGCAACCCTGGCTGCAAGCCTTGGGGGCCGGTGGTGGCACGCCATTGATCGCGGCCCTGGAGCAGGCTCGGCATTGGTTGCAGAGGCGGCAACGGGGCTACCCTGAAGAAGTGCTACGCTGCCTGGTGTTTACCGACGGTCGCCTGCAACACTGGAATACCGTGCAGCCGATGCTATGTGCCACTCTGCTGGTGGATATGGAACTGGCGCCGGTGCGCCTGGGGCGTGCGCAACGCCTGGCCGAACAATTGCAGGCCGATTACCAGCACTTGCAACAATTCAAGGTCATGGATGAATAACGGACCCTGCCATACAGGGTGCATTGAGTAAATGTAGTAAGCTCCACTTAGAACTGTTGTCAGAAAATCTACGCCCCATTGCTAGAAATTGAAGTCCTTCCAGGGATTGTAGGATAACGGGATCTCCGCGTTGCCATCGCCTCGTACCCGTCGTGCGATAATGCCCATGTTTTTGAAGAATTCTATCACTGGGGTGTTTGGGTCTTTTCCTGCCATGCTTGAATGATAATGCCCTGTGGTATTAGAGAAAACAACTACTTTCTCACGGAGTGCCACATATCCAGCGGAAATAACGTTGGCATCTCGTCCCGCAAAATATTTAAGCATCGGGTGAGGGAATGATTCTATATTTTGGTTGCCTACAACAAAGTCGCCCCTGCTTGTCAGGATAAATTTGCGCTCTTCTCCAGTAAGGAATTTTATATCCCTGTGACTAGTGATTAATCTGAAATTGGAGTCGGAAACGTCTGCCCTTTTCTTGTACCTTAGCAGAGCTTTCGATCTGTCGTCTGGGTGAGCGTCTGTTAATATGGAGGCCGTCTTGTTTACGGCTCGTTTCTTTAGGCCCATTTTGAACCGGCCAACGGCGCGAATTACCGTCATCGTGTAGTGTCCAGTAGGGTCTACATTGTTAACAGGGTCATTTGTGAAGGCAGCATAGGCGTTATAGCCCCCAGCGTGGAACGGACTCATGCTATCTGGACTACGAAATCTCATCATGGTAGGGCTGTAGATGCGATACCCGTTACCTAAGATGTAGCCTTCTAGTCCTGCGCTATAAATTTCGCCCATGAACCCAGAATGTAGCGAGCCGGCTGACGCTAAAAATCCATAGGGTGTATATGAGAAGGGGGGCGAAGGACGAAGCTCTCAATCAGCGATTGTGTCGAGTCGCTTGCGTTTTGAGTGTTTGGTGCAATTGTCCTGCTGGTATTTTTACTCATTTAATAGCCTCCAGCTTGTACCTTGGGCACTTGTAAGTGGCTGGTTCCGATCGCCCGGCATGGGGTGTTCTTGCTGCTGATAAATGATGTGAAATTTCTTTGGGGGGTGCTACTGATAAAAATGATAGGTGGACTGCATTTTTTATTAAACTTTCACTAAGGGTTGAGCGGCAAACATATGTCGCAAACCTTTGGATTGATTTTGTGCAGCCAGACCGTGTGGAGGGAACAGATTTTTATGGGTTGTTTCGTGGAGAGTGAGGGACTGAGATGCATTGAGGCTAGAGGTGTTTCAGACTTCGCTCAGATTTAGATATGTAAAAATGGTATAGCGCCTACGGAGCTTTAGGATATTTGCACGGTGGTCGCTGTACAAGTGCGTGGCAATGCACGCACTTGGTTTGCGCCGCTATTACTTTGGCATCGACCACGGTTGCAGGTCGTAACCTTTTTCGCACAGTTCGGCGCGCACTTCCTCGATCAGGCTGGCCCACTGGGCCGGGTCGGAGTAGATGCGCGAAGACACTTGCTTGCTGCCGATGCGGGTGCTGGTCCGGTCGATCACTGCCAGGCTCAGTTCACCAGTACCGTTGGGTGCATCCCAGGCTACGCACTGGAAGGGTTCGAAGGCGTGGTCGGCAATCAGCAGTGCTTCGTTGACACGGAGCGGGGCATTCATGGTTCGGTCTCTCTATGGTCCCAAACATCCAGGTGAAGTCCGCGTTGCTTCATAGTCGCCTCGGTTATCGCGAAGTGCAGCGCGGGGTTATGTGTACTGATGCTCGTTGTCCGGGGGCGAGTCACACATGGGTTGTAAAAAATTTTGCCAAGGTCGAATCCGTTCTTGCCCATGCCGCCATGTGATGTCGATAAAGTGCGAAAATTCCCGTCACATATTGTAAAAAAATGATTCGGCAGACAGACGGTACTGGGAACCGTCAACTTCGTTGCTACTGTTAATCGGGCGCCACAACTTGCTGTTTTATTTCAAAAAACCGAAAACTGGCGCCAAGGATCGGTCATGCAGCAGCCTGCCGCCCAACGTCGTTTGCTCATCGTCGACCCCTGCGACGACTGCCACCGTTTGTTGCCTGGCTTGCGCAGCGCAGGCTGGGATGTAGACAGCTGCATGCTCGGTGCGGCGCTGGAGCATCGTTGCGATGTGGGCCTGTTGCGCTTGCAGGCGTCGCACCTGAGGCGCCCGGACGGGGTCAAGGACTTGATCACGCGCAGCAACACGGAATGGATTGCCGTGCTCAGCGCCGAACAGCTGCGCATGCCGGCCGTCGGCGATTTCGTTTCTGAGTGGTTCTTCGACTTCCACACCTTGCCGTTCGATGTATCCCGCGTGCAGGTCACCCTGGGCCGGGCCTTCGGCATGGCGCGCCTGCGCGGCAAAGGGATGGCCAGGGTGGATGAAGCGAGTCACGAGTTGCTCGGCGATAGCCGCCCGATCCGTGAGCTGCGCAAGCTGCTGGGCAAGCTCGCGCCCACCGAGTCGCCGGTGCTGATCCGCGGTGAAAGCGGCACCGGCAAGGAACTGGTAGCGCGCACCCTGCACCGCCTGTCGCAACGCAGCGAGCAGCCGTTCATTGCCATCAACTGCGGAGCGATTCCCGAGCACCTGATCCAGTCGGAACTGTTCGGCCATGAGAAGGGCGCCTTCACCGGTGCTCATCAGCGCAAGGCCGGGCGCATCGAAGCGGCTCATGGTGGCACATTGTTCCTCGATGAAATTGGTGACTTGCCGCTGGAGTTGCAGGCCAATCTGCTGCGCTTTCTGCAGGAAAAGCACATCGAGCGCGTGGGTGGCAGCCAGCCGATCCCGGTGGATGTGCGGGTACTGGCGGCTACCCACGTGGACCTTGAAAGGGCCATCGAGCAAGGGCGCTTTCGCGAAGACCTGTATTACCGCCTGAACGTGCTGCAGGTCGTGACCGCGCCGTTGCGCGACCGGCATGGCGACCTGTCGATGCTGGCCAGCCATTTTGCCCATTTCTACAGCCTGGAAACCGGGCGCCGACCGCGTTCATTCAGCGACCATGCCTTGGCGGCCATGGGCCGGCATGACTGGCCGGGCAATGTTCGCGAGTTGGCCAACCGGGTACGGCGCGGGCTGGTGCTGGCCGAAGGCCGGCAAATCGAGGCGCAGGACCTGGGGTTGCAGCCCCTGGATCAGGTGCAGCATCCGCTGGGTACGCTGGAGGAGTACAAGCACCGGGCCGAACGCCAGGCGCTGTGCGATGTGCTCAACCGGCACAGCGACAACCTCAGTGTGGCTGCCAGGGTGCTGGGCATTTCGCGGCCGACGTTCTACAGGCTGTTGCACAAGCACCAGATACGGTGATTGCCAGGCCGACAGGGCGCCGCCCCGCCAGTGGCTGCGCCTTTGCCGTGCTTTGCCAGGATAGATGACTACAATTACGCGCCCGCTGCGCTTCAAGTATCCGGCTTGTCGACAAACGGCTGGCCCGAAACAAACGGAAGAGGAATGATCATATACGCACACCTGGAGGGATCATCTGCGCTCTTACGGAATGCCACGGCAATGGTGTACTGCGCAGAAGAGCCGGCTTTGGGTGTAAACACCCCATCTATCAAATCCCCGTCCTCTTTTTTGAGCAATGTCCATTCCGTGTCATCCGCCGGCACCTCGATTGTATTGCCATCCAGACCGAGGGCATGGAATGTCAGCTTCACGGCACCTGCAGCGTGGGCGGTAGCTTCAAGCCAGTAAGCTTCGCTGAGTGATTCGGTTATCAGCACATCGACCGTGGCGGCGTTGCCTCCTGTCTGCGGCTTTACCGTTACCGGGACCAGGCGCGTTGCAGCGTAGGCGAGCGGATCGGTGCTCTGGCGCGGCGGCATTGTAGTGGGGGCAAAATACGTGCAACCGTGCTTGTTGTCCGGATCCGTGTCAGGCTCGGTGCGCCCCATTCCCGATGGCACTGACCAGGTCAGCGTCTGATTACCCGGTGTACCGGCACTTAACGCACGTTGTTGGCCCAGCTTGACCTTCACTACCATCGGATAAACCGATATATCGTGCGCCACCAGGCTGACCAGTGACTTGCTTACCATTTGCCCGCTGGTAGCGGTGACGATTACCCGGCGATGGCCGTTGGCACCTAGCGACGCCGCAGAGGGAGCGGTGTACTTGCCGCTGGTTTTGTCGATGGTGCCCTTTTCGCCTGACTCGCCGTAAAGGTTATGCACGTCCCACGTCACCGAACTGCCCGGTGTGCAGGTAAAATTATGAATGGCCCCTGCATTGAGGGTCAATTCGCTTGGGGTCACTACCAGTTGGGTGCGCATCGGGTCAAGATCGCCAAGGGCGGTCAGGTCGAATGGCCAGTACACCTCGCGGGGCGCTATGACATTCGCACCCTGAAACAGCAGATTGGACAGGCGGAAGGCATCAATCGCAACGCCTGCTTCGGCAAGCCTGTTTTCGAGCCCATCAAGTTGAGCCGCGAGCGCTGCAGCATCCTTGGCGGCCCGGGTTTTCAGCATTTCCGTGAATTGATGGAGTATGTTTTTATCGGACGGCCCGTTTTGCGACGAAAAGGCGACGTCCGCCTTGGCGTAACTATCGATTCTCGTCAATTTCAGCACTGGCCCTGTCGGGGTTTCAGCGACACTGAATGCGTATTCGGCATGCATTTTGGCGGTCAATTGGTATTCCATTTCGCCATGCTCCCACCAGGGAGGATTAGTGGCCACAAACTTTTGCCACTGACAGACCCTGGTTTCGGTCAGGCTGACCCAGTCAAGCGTCAGTTTGTCGCCCAAAATCTTCAACCTGAGGGGGGTGGGGCCATCCGTGTACCAGAATCTCATCGCCGGAGCCCACAGCATGAGCATAACAAGGCCATCTTGTGCCTCATCCCAAAAACGTGGGAATAAGTAAACGCCAGCGGTGGCTTTCAATTCCACGCCTTTGTACCCGGTGGGTGATGAAGGCTCGAGCTTCGCTGCCAACAACCAGGGGATGAATCGGGTCCACGCCAGTATGACCTTCCGCATCACGAAGGCATGCGCCAGTACCAGGTTGCAGTCATAAGGGTTGGCTGCTTCCGGCAACATGTTCACAAGTTTGATCTGTGAATCCGGATATTGCCCGTTTGTACCGTCCTTGAGGGTGATGAAGAGCACGACCTCGCCATCTCCGAAAGTACTGCTGCCGGCTATTTTTCCACCCGGTGCCGTACGGGTGCGGATGCTGAAATCGATCGGCTGCAACGGGGACAACCCGAATTGAACCAGGCGGCTCAACTCGAATCGGGTCAAATGATCTGGCCAGGCTTTCATGAGTTCTTGCAGGTGGCGGCCCAACTTGATCCCTGCCTCCGAATCACCCGTACCGCTGAAGTGCAGGTCGTAACCGTCCTTCAGGTCGAGGATGATCTTGCCCCCGTCCCCCACGATGGTATCCGCTGCCTTCAGTGCAACATTCATGGTCAGCGTCGGGCCGGCAACCGGGTTGACAAGCCCCATCATGGTCACCGTTCTGATCAGCTTGCCGCCCTTGTAGCCTTCGTCCAGTTCTGCCAGGTGGCCCGCCACCATGCGCAGGGTCAACCTGGCCATGGAGTTCTCGATGTCGGCGTTCTCGAAAGAGAGCCGAGGCTTGTCCATGGCCAATCCCATCAACACATGAATTTTCCCGCCCCCTACCGGTTCCTCACTGTTTTCAAAAGGCGGGAAGTGTGCGCCCGTCATGAAACGATCAATGTATTGCTGCATGATCAGGATGTTGGCCTTGACCCGCTTGAAAAAGAACAGCGCGTCCCAACCGAGCGTCCTGGGCTCTATTCTCATGACTTCCAGAAACTTCGTAACCGACTGCGGTGCAATCCCGTCTTCATTGTGCATGGCGATGGCGTCCATTCGGGAGGAAGCCGCACGCGCAATTGCGGGTGCGGTCTCGGGTCAGTCGGACGGCGGCGTTTGCAGCCCGACTGCGTCTGGCGCATTCTTGCGTGGGGAAATGGCAGTCGCTACTGGTAGAAATGCCAGGTCGCGCGAGGGGGCACGAACAGGCCAGCGCCGGCTGTGGGCCTGCCCACGAATACCGGCAACGTCGGTATCAGGCACTGGGTAGCCTGTTTCGCGAGCACGCCCGCCCCCACAGGTATCCGTGTCTGTGGGAGCGGCTTCAGCCGCGAAAGGGCCCTTACAGGCTGATGAAGATCAATGCGGACCGCGCGGGATGGTCTTCAGCAGGTCTTCCGGGCTGATATGCCCAACTACCTGCGCCACCGCGCTGCCCGGGGTCGGCAGGTCGATGATGTGGCTTTTCATCTTGCCGATCACATGCATTTCACACGGCTTGCAATCGAACTTCAGGGTCAGCACTTCATCACCCTGGATCAACTGCATCGGCGCCACCTTGGTACGTACGCCGGTCACGCCCTTGGCCTGCTTCGGGCACAGGTTGAAGGAGAAGCGCAGGCAGTGCTTGGTGATCATCACCGGTACTTCGCCGTGCTCTTCGTGGGCCTCGTAGGCTGCGTCGATCAGCTGCACGCCATGGCGGTGGTAGAAGTCGCGGGCCTTCTGGTTGTACACGTTGGCCAGGAACGACAGG